>Ga0070679_100003200_pt1 | contig 14959 bp, 14 predicted proteins | sample KBSC63BmetaG_FD_65652 | JGI IMG/M metagenome (GOLD analysis project Ga0070679, IMG submission 65652) | Corn rhizosphere microbial communities from Kellogg Biological Station, Michigan, USA - KBS C6-3B metaG | ecosystem: Host-associated > Plants > Roots > Rhizosphere | place: USA: Michigan... | reverse complement strand
GACCTGCCGATCAAGTGCTCTGACCCTCTGATCCCCGGCCGCTGGCCCGGATCTATGGATCCAGTCGGCACGCGCTTCGATCGTTGACGCACCGCTGCCCCCCAAGTAGCTTAAGTGTCTGTCTAAAAACGCCTTGAGTGGCGGCCGAGACCCGGGTTGCACTACGCACCGGTGAGGCGCTGGAACCACATCTGTTGTTCAGGAACATGAAAACGTTTTCCGCCACGCCGCGCGATATCGAGCAGCGTTGGTACATCGTTGACGCCGAAGGCATGATCCTCGGCCGTCTCGCCACCGAGATCGCACGCGTGATCCGTGGCAAGCACAAGCCCATCTTCACCCCGCACATGGATACCGGTGACAACGTCATCGTGATCAATGCGTCCAAGGTGAAGGTCACCGGTCGCAAGGCCGAGCAGAAGCAGTACTACCGCCACACGGGCTACATGGGCCACGAGCGTTTCACGCCCTACGGCACCATGATCGCCAAGCACCCCGAGCGCGTCATCGAGAAGGCCGTTTACGGCATGCTGCCCAAGACGGCCCTCGGCCGCCAGGTGCTGCGCCGCAAGCTGCGCGTCTACCCGAATGCAGCGCATCCGCACGTGGCGCAGTCGCCGACTCCGATGACCTTCGACAAGGCGGGCAAGTAATCATGGCCGACATGGAAACGACCCACGCCATTGGCCGCCGCAAGGAAGCGGTCTGCCGCGTGTATGTGAAGCCCGGCTCGGGCAAGTGGGATGTTAACGGCCGGACCCTCGGCGATTACTTCCCGCGCCCCACGCTTGTCAGCGCGATTCAGCAGGCGTTCGTCGCGACCGACACGCTCGGCCGCTTCGACGTACAGGCGAACCTCGACGGCGGCGGCCAGTCCGGTCAGGCCGGCGCGCTCCGCCTCGCGGTGGCGCGTGCGCTCGTCAAGATGGACGAGGGACATCGCCGCAAGCTGCGTGACCTCGGCCTGCTCACGCGCGACGCGCGTAAGGTCGAGCGCAAGAAGCCGGGCCGCCCCAAGGCTCGCAAGCGCTTCCAGTTCAGCAAGCGCTAAGTGCTGTACCGGAGGCCGGGCGAATGCCCGGCTTCCGGATCTTACAGGAAACCCGAGTCTCGCTCCGGTGCCGGCACTGTCGGTGGAGCGAGACGATGACGGAATCCGACGTTCACAACCACGGATACAGGGATCATGGCAGAACAGACTCAGGGCGGCGGTAGCCAGCCCACGCTCGAGGCGCTCCTCGCCGCGGGCGTCCACTTCGGGCACCAGACCCGTCGCTGGAACCCCAAGATGCGCCGGTTCATCTTCGCCGAGCGCAACGGCATCCACATCATCGATCTGCAGAAGACGCTGCGGCAGATCGAGCTGGCCCAGAAGCTCGCGCGCGAAGTCATCCTGCGCGGCGAGAACGTGCTCTTCGTCTGCACCAAGCCGCAGCTCGCGAGCATCGTGCGCGCGGAGGCCGAGCGTGCCGGCGCGCTCTTCATCACCGAGCGCTGGCTGGGCGGCCTGATGACCAACTTCCAGACGGTCAAGAAGCAGGTGCGCCGCATGAAGGAGCTCGAGACGGGCTCCGAGGCGGGCGGCGACTTCGAGAACTACACCAAGAAGGAGCAGCTCATGCTCGGTCGCGAGCGTGAGAAGCTGTCGAAATATCTGAACGGCATCCGGAACATGTCGCGCCACCCAGGCCTCATGTTCGTCGTGGATTCCAAGAAGGAGCGCATCGCCGTCAGCGAGGCCAACAAGCTCGGCATCCCGCTCGTGGCCATCGTGGACACCAACGCGGACCCGGATCTCATCTCGGTGCCGATCGCCGGCAACGACGACGCGATCCGCTCCGTGGAGCTGATCACGCGCGCGATCGCGGATGCGATCATCGAAGCGCGTCGCGAAGCGCCGGTGCGCGAAGAGACGGAAGAGGGCGAAGGCAGCTACACCTACAGCTCCGATCGCGGCGCTGAGCCGGCCGCCGGTGAGAGCGAGGATCGTAAGCGCCGCCGCCGCCCGCGCCGCCGCCGTGCCAAGCCCGAAGCCATTGCCGCGCGCCTCAAGGGACCGGGTGAAGGCGAGGGCGGTGAAGGCGCCGAAGCCGGCGAAGCAGACGCTGGCGAGGCCGAGACCGAAGCCGGAGCCGGAGCCGCGGAAGAGTAGGACAGAAGCAGCACGAGGAAGCGGCCGCCGGCCACGAACAGCGGTCGCCTTCCTGACCGGAGTAAGATTGAACACGCCGCCGGCCACTGAACCGGCGGCGTTTCCACGAGACGACACTTTGAACGCTGGAACCGAGAATGGCTGAGATCACCGCGAAAATGGTTGCCGAGCTGCGCGCCCGCACGGGCGCCGGCATGATGGATTGCAAGAAGGCGCTGGACGAGACGAACGGCGATCTGGACAAGGCCGTCGAGCACCTGCGCTCCAAGGGCGCGGCCAAGGCGGAGAAGCGCGCCGGCCGTTCCACGAGTGAGGGCGTCATCGGCAATTACATCCACCACAACGGCAAGCTCGCCGTGCTGGTGGAGCTCGCCTGCGAGACGGATTTCGTCGCGCGCACGGACGACTTCCAGCAGCTCGCGAAGTCGTTGGCCGAGCACATCGCCGCCGCCGCCCCGATCGCCGTGGACAAGGACCAGGTTCCCGCGGAGAAGGTCGAGTCGGAACGCCGTATCTTCAGCGAGCAAGTTCGCGCCGAGGGCAAGCCCGACCACATGATCGACAAGATCGTGGAAGGGAAGGTCGCCGCGTTCTACAAGGACGTGGCCCTCATGCATCAGGTGTGGGTGCGCGATCCCAAGAAGACCATCGGAGATCTCGTGAAGGAGACCGCCGCGAAGACCGGCGAGAACATTCAGGTCAAGCGCTTCGTCAGGTATCAGCTCGGCGAAGTCTGACCCACACGGAAAGGCGCCGATGACGGAACTGCGGTACCCTCGCGTATTGCTCAAGCTCTCCGGCGAAGCACTCGCCGGAGAGCGTGGCTTCGGCTTCGACTTCGACACGGTCGACCGGCTGGCGGGTGAAGTCCATTCAGTCGTCGAAGCCGGCGCTTCGGTCGGCCTGGTGATCGGCGGCGGCAACATCGTGCGCGGCAGCCTGCTCGCCGCGCGCGGCATGGACCGCGTGTCCGCCGATTACATGGGGATGCTCGGCACGGTCATCAACGCGCTGGCCGTGCAGGACATCCTCGAGCGCCGGGGCGTGGATACGCGCGTGATGACGGCGATCCGCATGGAAGAGCTGGCGGAGCCCTACATCCGCCGGCGCGCCGTGCGGCATCTCGAGAAGGGCCGCGTGGTGATTTTCGCCGCCGGCACGGGCAATCCCTACTTCTCGACCGACACGGCCGCGGTGCTCCGCGCCATCCAGATGAAGGCGAACGTCATCATCAAGGCCACGAGCGTGGAAGGCGTGTACTCCGCCGACCCGAAGAAGGAGCCGAACGCCAAGCTCTTCGAGGAAATCACCTTCCGCGATGTGATCATGCAGGAGCTGAAGGTGATCGACCAGACGGCGATCACTCTCTGCCGTGAAAATGCGCTTCCCCTGATCGTGCTCAACATTCACCGACCTGGCGCGTTCGTTTCCGCGGTGCGCGGCGAGCGCGTGGGCACACTCGTCCGATGAGCTCCATTCAAGACATCCTCAAGGAAGCCCGTGGCGCGATGGACAAGGACATCGCGCACGCGCGGCAGGAATTCTCCACCGTGCGGTCGGGCAAGGCGACACCGAACATGCTCGACACGGTGCGCGTCGAGATGTACGGCCAGCTCATGCAGCTCAATCAGGTCGCGTCGATCGCGGCGCCGGAGCCGCGCGTGCTGATCGTCACCCCGTTCGACAAGAGCCAGACCAAGATCGTGGAGAAGGCCATTCGCGAGGGCGGCCTCGGTCTCGAGCCGTCCACGCAGGGCGGCTTCATCCGCGTTCCGCTGCCCTCCATGAACGAGCAGCGCCGCAAGGACCTGGTGAAGGTCGTTCACAAGTACGCCGAAGACGGCAAGGTCGCCATCCGTCACGCGCGCACCCACGGTCGCGAAGCGCTCAAGAAGCTCCAGGGCGTGTCCGAAGACGACGTGAAGCACGCCGAGAAGGACCTCCAGAAGCTGCACGACGACAGCATCCACAAGATCGACGAGCTGATCAAGGCCAAAGAAGCCGAGATCATGGAAGTGTGAGCTCAGAGCTCGCGAAGCGCGTCCTGGTCGGCGTCGTCGCGGCGCCGATCGCGATCGGCATCGTGTTCGCGGGCGGAGCCGCTCTCGCCGCGCTGCTCGCCGTGGTCGCGGCGCTCGCCGCCTGGGAGCTGTTCCGGATCGCGCATGGCTCCGGCCTGAACCCCATGTCGGATGTGGGCGTGCTGATCGCCGGCCTGATTCCGCTGGTGGTTCATGCGCACTTCCTGGGGCTGTACGGCGGCGAGGCGCCGCTCTCGGGCACCGCGCTCGCCGTGCTCGTGATGCTCGTGCTGCTCGGCGCTTCTGTGTGGGCGCGCGGCGTGAACGGCAAACCGCTCGGCGCGGTCGCCGTCACGGCGTTCGGCGCGTTCTTCGTGGGCGGCACGCTCAGCTACGCCTACGCCCTCCGGTACAGCGACTACACCTTCGGCGATGCAACGCTCGGACTCTTCGGGCATAACGCCAGCGTCCCCGCAGGCGCGCTCGTGCTCATTCTGCCGCTGATGCTCACCTGGGCGTCGGATATCGGAGCCTACGCCGTGGGCCGCAGCATCGGGCGGCACAAGCTCATTCCGACCGTCAGCCCGGGAAAGAGCGTCGAGGGCGCGATCGGAGGGCTCGTGACGAGTGTCCTCGTTTCGTGGGCGTATATCGCGGGGCTGCTGCACCCGGCCACGAGCCTCGGGCTCCGCGGCGGCGTCTTTGGCGCGCTGTTGTTCGGAGCGATCATCAGCGCGGTCGCGCAGCTCGGAGATCTCACGGAGTCGCTGCTCAAGCGCGAGGCGGGTGTGAAGGACAGCTCCGCGCTCATCCCGGGCCACGGCGGCGTGCTGGATCGCGTGGACAGCCTCCTGTTCGTGCTCCCCGTCGCGTACGTCCTGCTCGGCCTCATGGTCGTGTGGGCCCGGTGAGCGACGGCCCGCCAGCGTCACGGCAGCGCGGCGTCGCCGTGCTCGGATCCACGGGCTCGATCGGCACGACGGCGCTACGGGTGCTCGAGCGGCAGGCATCGCGTTTTCGCGTGGCCGCCCTCACCAGCTACAGCAATGGGACATTGCTCGGCGAGCAGGCCGCGGCGTTCAAGCCGGCGTTCATCGGCATGGTCGGCAACGGATCCGGCGACGCGCAGGATGGCGCTCCGGACGGCGCGCAACGCGGCTGGCACCATGGCGCCGAGTGTCTCGTGGAAGCCGCGAGCCGCTCCGACGTGGACATCGTGATCAACGCGGTCGTTGGGGCCGCCGGATTGGATGCGACGCTCGCGGCGCTGGAACGGGGCAAGCGCGTCGCGCTCGCCAACAAGGAGACGCTCGTGATGGCGGGCGACCTCGTCGCGCAGGCCTGCGCCCGCGGCGGCGGCGAAATCGTCCCCGTGGATAGTGAGCACAGCGCGATCCTTCAGTGCATGGCGGGCCGGCCCGGCGTCGAGGTGCGGCGCGTGATTCTCACGGCGTCCGGCGGCCCGTTCCGCGAATGGAGCGCCGAACGCCTCGCGAACGCCACGGCGGCGGACGCGCTGCGGCATCCGACTTGGCAGATGGGGCGCAAGATCACCGTGGACAGCGCCACGCTCGCCAACAAGGCGCTCGAGGTGATCGAGGCGCATTTTCTCTTCGGCCTGCCGTACGACGCCATCGAGGTCGTGGTGCACCCGCAGAGCATCGTGCATTCGTTCGTCGAGTTCGTGGACGGCAGCGTGCTCGCGCAGCTCGGAGTGCCGAGCATGGAGCTTCCCGTGCTGTACGCCCTCACGCATCCCGACCGCGTGGCCGATTCAGGTGTGCCCCGCTTCGATCCCGTGGCGGCGTCCCCGCTCACGTTCGAGCCAGTGCGCACCGAGCAGTTCCCGGCGCTCGGACTCGGCATCGCCGCCGGACGTCGCGGGGGCGCGGCGCCAGCGGTCTTCAACGCAGCGAACGAGGAAGCCGTGGCGATGTTCCTGGCGGGTCGCATCACCTTCGCGCAGATCGCGAGTGCCATCGAGCACGCGCTCGAGGCGCACGCGGACGCGGCGTCGGGTAACCGCGACGAGCTGCTCGCCGCGGATCGCGCGGCGCGCGAGTTCGTGAGAGGAGCTGCCGCATGCTAGCGATGCTCGCGCCGATTCTCGTGTTCGGGCTCGTCATCTTCGTGCACGAGTTCGGGCACTTTCTTGCCGCGAAGGCGTTGGGCGTCTACGCGCCGCGCTTCTCGATCGGCTTCGGCCCGTCGCTCTTCCGCTTTCGGCGCGGCGAGACTGAGTACGTGCTCGCGCTGCTGCCGCTCGGCGGCTACGTGCGCATGGCGTCGCGCAACGACGAGGAGACGGCGTTCCTCGAGGGCGGGAGCGAGGAGGCGACGGCCAAGCGTGAGAGCGACCCGGACTACGATCCGGAGGCGATGATTCCGTTCGGCCCCAAGCCCGTTCCGGAGCACCGCTGGTTCGAGAGCAAGCCGCTCTGGGCGCGACTGATCATCCTGCTGGCGGGCGTGATCATGAACGTGCTGCTGGGCATCGTGATCTCGACGGTGCTCGCGTTTCACTACGGGCAGTCGGTGTATCCGAGCACCGTGGTCGGCGCCGTGCATCCCGTGGCTGGGGCACCGGCGCTTGGACAGCTCCAGGTGGGAGACACGATCCGGGCGGTGAACGGCGAGCGTGTGTCCACCTGGAACGACGTGCTCCGACAGCTCGCTGGGTCGGGCCGCGACGTCTCGATCGAGACCCAGCGGGGCGCCGTCCGCGTGCCCCTGAACGACAGCGTCACCGTGGACGCCGTTGGAAGCGCGATCGTTTACTACATCCCGCCCGTGGTGGACTCGGTCTCGCCGGGCCTTCCGGCCGCGGCCGCCGGCTTCAGGCACGGAGACAGCGTTGTCGCCGTCGGTGGCCAGCCCATCAGGTCGTGGTCGGACATGGTCGCCATCGTCGGCGGCTCGGCGGGGAAGCCCGTCGCGTTCGACGTCGTCCGTCGTGGCCAGCATCTGTCGCTCACGGCCACGCCGTACGCCGACACGACGGCCGCCGCGGCGCCAGACAGCAGCGGGCCGGCCGCCGCCCGCGCTGCGCCCGTGGGGCGGATCGGCGCGCAGGCCGTGAGCCTCGCGCGCACGGAGACCATCCGCCTTGGCGCGGCGTTCGTTGTCGGGTGCAAACTCACCTGGACCGAAGCGTCAGCCATCGCTCGCGCCGTGCATCAGATCACCACCGGCGCCATGTCGGTGAAGCAGCTCGCCGGCCCAGTCGGCATCACGCGCGCGTCGGTTGCCGCGGCTCGAAGCGGGCTCGATGATCTGTTCTATCTGATTGCTTTTCTTAGCGTTAACCTGGCCGTAGTAAACCTGTTTCCCATCCCGATTCTGGACGGTGGGCAGATCCTCGTGAACGTGCTGGAGGCCGTGAAGGGAAGCCCCTTCAGCGCGCGCACGCGCGAGTACATCCTGCGGGTCGGGCTGCTCGCGATCGGGCTGATTTTCGTGCTCGTGATGTACAACGACACACGGGGGGGAATCGCGAAGCTCTTTCAGTGGGTCGGCCACCTGTTCGGATAGGGGATCCGAACGCCGGGCGCCCACGGCTCGGATCGACGTAAGTCTCCCCTTTACAAAGCGTTACCGATTTCGTAGGATTCATAGCTATCGCATAAACTGGCTCAAATCACGCCGCATAGATCGGCGGGGAATCACGAGGACATGGCTTTCGACAAAGCGGCAACGGTTGAGAAGTATCGGACGGCCGAGAACGACACCGGCTCCACTCGCGTACAGGTCGCGCTCCTCACGGACCGCATCAACTACCTGACCGATCATTTCCGGGCGCACAAGAAGGATCACCACGGCCGTCGTGGGCTCCTCAAGATGGTAGGCAAGCGCCGGCGTCTGCTGAACTACATGAAGCGGACGGACATCGACGGCTATCGGACCATCGTTCAGGAACTCGGTCTCCGGTATTAATCAGCGGGTTGGAATCGCGCGGGCGCATTCATTGCGGCCCGCGCGTTTCGCATTCCCCCATTCTCCTCAGGCCTCTTCACCAGGCAACCAAAGCAATGATGCAACGCGTTGAGAAAACGTTCGCGGGGCGCAAGCTCGTGATCGAAACCGGCCGCATGGCCAAGCAGGCGGCTGGATCCGCCGTCGTTCAGTTCGGCGAGACGATGGTCATCTGCGCCGTCACCGTCAGCGACAACCAGAGCCCCCTCCCGTTCTTCCCGCTGCTCGTGGAATACCGCGAAAAGACCTACGCGGCGGGCAAGATCCCTGGCGGCTTCATCAAGCGTGAAGGCCGGCCGAGCGACCACGAGATTCTCTCGGCGCGCATCATCGACCGCTCGATCCGCCCGCTCTTTCCCGAGGGCTTCAAGAACGAAGTCCAGGTGTTCATCTACGTCGTCTCCGCGGACCAGGAGAACGACGCCGACGTGCTCGGCCTCCTCGCCGCTTCGTTCGCGATCAACGCGTCGCGCATTCCCTTCGCCGGACCGATCGCCGCCGTGCGCGTGGGTCGCATCCAGGACAAGTGGGTGCTGAACCCGACGTTCCAGCAGCTCGCGTACAGCGACATGGAGCTGGTCGCCGCGGGCTCGCAGGATTCGATCGTGATGGTCGAGGGCGGCGCGCTCGAAGTACAGGAAGACGACGTCATCGGCGCGATCACCGTTGGACACAACGGCATCCGCGAGCTGATCGGCTTCCAGAACGAGCTGCTCGCCAAGATGGACGACCGCCCGGCCAAGATGAGCTGGAGCAAGGCGGAGCCGGCCAAGGGCCTGCCCGAGCGCGTCAAGGCGCTCACGGAAGCCAAGATCCGCGAAGCGATCAACCAGAAGGAAAAGCACACGCGCATCGAAGCCGTCGAGCGTGTGAAGAAGGCCGCGGCCGAGCAGCTCGCCGCCGAATTCCCCGAGAGCAAGGACATCGGGGCGCACATTGAAGAAGTCGAATACCACAGCCTGCGCTCGCAGGTACTCGACTCCGGAAAGCGTGTGGACGGCCGCAAGCCCAACGAGATCCGCCCCATCACGATCGACATGGGCGTGCTCCCGCGCGCGCACGGCTCCGCGCTCTTCACGCGCGGCCAGACGCAGGCGCTCGTCGCCACCACGCTCGGCACCGCCAAGGACGTCCAGCGTCTCGACACGATCAACGAGAAGTCCGAGACGACCAAGTCGTTCATGCTCCACTACAACTTCCCGCCGTTCTCCACGGGTGAAGTCCGGCCCATGCGCGGCACGTCGCGCCGCGAGATCGGCCACGGCAACCTCGCCGAGCGCGCGTTGCAGGGTGTGCTGCCGCCGTTCGAGGAGTTCCCGTACACGATCCGCATCGTGTCCGACATCATGGAGTCGAACGGCTCGTCGTCCATGGCGTCCGTCTGCGGCGGCTCGCTGTCGCTGTTCGACGCCGGCGTTCCGACGCGCGGCGCCGTCGCGGGTGTCGCGATGGGCCTCATCAAGGAAGGCAGCAAGTACGCGGTGCTCAGCGACATCCTCGGCACCGAGGATCACCTCGGCGACATGGACTTCAAGGTCGCGGGCACGCGGAATGGCATCACGTCCATCCAGATGGACATCAAGATCGAGGGCCTCGATCTCAACATCATGAAGGAAGCGCTCGCCCAGGCCAAGGAAGGCCGCTTCCACATTCTCGGCGAGATGGAAAAGGCGCTTGCCGCGCCGCGCACGGAGCTGTCGCCACACGCGCCGCGGATCGTCACGGTGCAGATCAGCCCCGAGAAGATCGGCGACCTGATCGGCCCCAAGGGCAAGACCATCCGCGGCATCCAGGACGAGACGGGCGCCGAGCTGTCGGTGGACGATTCCGGCCTCGTCACCATCGCCGCCGTGGGCGGCGAGTCCATGGAGCGCGCGCGCCAGATGGTGCAGGCGCTCACGCAGGAAGCCGTCGTCGGCGACACGTACGAGGGCACGGTCAAGTCGACCACGCCATTCGGTGCCTTCGTCGAAATCCTGCCAGGCACGGAAGGCCTGCTTCACATCTCCGAGCTGCGCCACGAGCGCACGGAGAAGACCGAGGATGTCGTGAAGAAGGGCGACCGCGTGACCGTCAAGCTCATCGAGCGCGACGAGCGTGGGCGCATGCGTCTCTCCATGAAGGCGCTCACGCCGCGGCCCGAGGGCATGCCCGAGGAGCCCGAGCGTCCGCGTCGCGAGGAAGGCGATCGCGATTCCGGCGGGGATCGTCCGCGCCGCAGTGGCGGTCGGGGCGGAGACCGTTCGCGCCGGTGACCGCGCAGTCGCCTGACAACGCGATACCACTCCGCCGCACAGTTCTACCGAACGGCCTGACCGTACTCTCGGAGCACATGCCGGGAGTACGGTCGGTGTCGTTTGGTGCCTGGGTGCGCGCGGCCTCGCTCCACGAGCCCGTGGAGCGCATGGGCGTGTCGCATCTCCTGGAGCACATGGTCTTCAAGGGCACGGCACGCCGCACGGCCCACGAGATCGCGCTGTCGCTCGAGGCGCTCGGCGGGTCGCTCGACGCGTACACGTCCCGCGAGCACACGGCCTTTCAGGCGCGCGTGCTCGATGAGCATCTCGAGATCGCCGCCGACGTGATTGGCGACATGCTGTTCGCGCCGTCGCTCCGCGAAGCGGATCTGGCGCTCGAGCGGAAGGTGATTCTCGAGGAGATCGGCATGGTGGACGACACGCCCGACGATCTCGTGTTCGAGCTGCACAACGCGCAACTCTGGGGCGCGCATCCCTACGGCTACTCCATCCTGGGCACGCGCGACACGGTCAACGCGCTCGGCACGCGCGAGCTGCGCGAATTGCACGCGCGCGCGTACCATCCGGCCCAGATGATCGTGGCCGCCAGCGGCAACGTGGAGCACGAACGGCTGCTCGACGCGCTCACGCGCACCGGCTGGGCCGACGCGGAGCCGGGGAACCCGGAGGTGCTTCGGTCGCCCACGCCGACGATCCAGCCGCCGACGGTCACCCACGTGGAGCGCGAGGGCGCGCAGACGCACATTGTCGCCGGCACGGGCGCCGTGGCCCACGCGGATCCACGTCGGCTGCCGATGCTGCTTCTCAGCATGCTGCTCGGCGGCGGCATGAGCTCGCGCCTCTTCCAGCGCGTGCGCGAGGAGCTGGGTCTCGCCTACTCGGTCTACACCTTCCAGTCGTTCCACGTGGACGCGGGCGTGCATGGCGTGTACGTGGCGACCGCTCCCGAAACCGCGCACGCGGCGCTCGACGCGATCCAGACGGAGCTGCGCCAGGTGGTCGAGAAGGGCATGCCCGAAGACGAACTCGCCATGGGCCGGCAGCAGCTCAAGGGCCAGGTCACGCTTTCACTCGAGAGCGTCTCGTCGCGCATGTACCGTGCGGCCGGCGTGGAGCTCTACGGGGAGCCGTTCCGCGGCCTCAACGAGGTCCTGGCACTGATCGACGGCATCACCCGCGAGCAGGTCGCCGAGGTCGCGCGCGAGTTCTTCGCCCCCGAGCGTTTTACCATCCTGAGTCTGGGCCCCGAGCCGCGGAAATCCTGACGCTCCGCCGGGGCGAGGCAAGCCAGTTCTGGTTACCTTGAAAGCGCGTCATTCACGTTCAACCTCTTCTCCCCGAACCATGAAGATCGGCGTCCCCAAAGAGATCAAGACCAACGAGAACCGCATCGCGCTCGTCCCGGCTGGCGCCGAGGCGCTCGTTGGCGCCGGACATAGCGTCGTCATCGAAACAGGCGCTGGCCTGGGAAGCGGTTTCACCGACGAGGCCTACACAGCCGTCGGCGCGACCATCGCGCCCGACGCCGCCACCACATGGCGCGACAACGACATGATCATGAAGGTGAAGGAGCCGATCGCGAGCGAGTGGAAGAACATGCGCCGCGGCCAGCTCATCTTCACCTATTTCCATTTCGCCGCCGACGAGAAGCTCACCAAGGCGCACCTCGACAGCGGCGCCACGTGCGTCGCCTACGAAACGGTCGAGCTGCCGAGCCGTGAGCTTCCGCTGCTCACGCCGATGTCCGAAGTCGCCGGCCGCATGGCGGTGCAGGAAGGCGCCAAGTATCTCGAGAAGCTCTACGGCGGCCGCGGCGTGCTGCTCGGCGGCGTCCCGGGCGTCCCTCCGGCCAAAGTCGTGATCCTGGGCGGCGGCATCGTGGGCATCAATGCGGCGAAGATGGCGGCGGGCATGGGCGCCAAGGTCACGATCCTCGACCTCTCGCTCGAGCGGCTGCGCTACCTCTCCGACGTCATGCCGGCGAACTGCTTCCTGATCCACTCGAATCGCCACAATATCCTGGAGCAGATCTCCACGGCGGATCTCGTCGTCGGCGCGGTGCTGATCCCGGGCGCCAAGGCGCCGAAGCTCGTGCGCAAGGAAGACCTCCGGACCATGCAGCAGGGCTCGGTGATCGTGGACGTGGCGATCGACCAGGGTGGCTGCGTGGAGACCATCCATGCGACCACGCACGAGAACCCGACCTACGTGGTGGACGGTGTGATCCACTACGGCGTGGCGAACATGCCGGGCGGCGTGCCCCGCACCTCGACCCTCGCCCTCACCAACGCGACGCTGCCGTATGCGCTCCAGTTGGCGAACAAGGGCTGGAAGCGGGCGCTTCGCGAGAACCCGGCGCTCCTCCGGGGATTGAACATGACCGAGGGTCACGTGACCTATCCCGGTGTGGCCGAAGCGTTCGGGATGCAGTTCGAAGATCCGGCCAGTTTCGTGGCCTGAGCCGTGCAACTGCGGGGCGCTGCGACCGTCTAGGTCGTGGCGCCCCAATGGCTTGTAGCCGCCGAATTGGGCCAGTAGGTTAACCCAGAATCCCCTGTCCGGCCGGTACGCGCTCGTGTGTGCCGCCGGAGTGACGACTCACCTGGATCGGATGCGCTGGCCTCTTTTCAACACGGGAAGTCTGTTCCCCGCGAACGCCATTGGCGTCGATCTCGGCACGGCCAACACCCTTGTCTATGTGAAGGGGCAGGGCATCGTGCTGAACGAGCCGTCGGTGGTGGCGATCGACCGCGCCTCCAAGAAGATTCTCGGCGTCGGTCTCGAGGCCAAGCGCATGCTCGGCCGCACGCCCGAAGGCGTGATCGCCGTGCGCCCCATGAAGGACGGCGTCATCGCGGACTTCGATGTGACCGAGAAGATGCTCCGGTATTTTCTCACGCTCATCATCGAGAACCACGTGTTCAAGGTGAAGCCGCGCGTGATCGTGTGCGTGCCCAGCGGTATCACGGAAGTTGAAAAGCGCGCGGTCCGCGATTCCGCGCTCGGCGCCGGCGCGAAGGAAGTGTTCATGGTCGCCGAGCCGATGGCCGCCGCGATCGGCGTCGGTCTGCCGGTGGAGACGCCCACGGGCAACATGGTCATCGACATCGGCGGCGGGACGACCGAGATCGCCGTCATCGCGCTGTCCGGCATCGTGAGCGATACGTCCATTCGCACGGGCGGCGACGAGCTCGATATCTCGATCGTGCAGTTCATGCGCAAGAATTACAATCTGCTCATCGGTGAGCCCACCGCCGAGCAGATCAAGATCCACATCGGCTCCGCCGCCCCCATGGGCGAGGAGCACGAGCAGGAGATGGAAGTGAAGGGCCGCGACCTGGTGTCCGGCATCCCGAAGACAGTCCGCGTGCACTCGAGCGAGATCCGCGAAGCGATCCAGGAGCCCATCCAGCAGATCGTGGACGCGGTCCGCCGCGCCCTGGAAATCACGCCGCCCGAGCTCGCGAGCGACATCGTGGATCGCGGGATCGTGATGACCGGCGGCGGCGCGCTGATCAAGGGGCTGGATCTGCTGCTCAGCCAGGAGACCAACCTGCCGATCCACGTGGACGACGACCCCCTCACCTGCGTGGTGCGCGGCACGGGCAAGATTCTGGACGATCAGGAAAAGTATTGGTCGGTTCTCAGCACATGAGGTAAGCGGTGGCATCTGCTGCACGGCTGGGGGGACGTCTGGACGCCGGCCTGTTGGCCGCGTGCGTGGTACTGTCGCTGGTCGCGATCGCGCTGCCAGCAGAGGCGAGGGAGCCGATCGCGCGGGCGCTGCGGCGCACCGTGGTGGCGCCGCTCGTGGGGCTCGAGGAAGGGGCCGAACGCTGGCGGACCGCGTGGGCCACGAGTGACGTGCGGCAGAGCCGCGTGGATTCGCTCGCGCTCCAGCGAAGCACCGCCACAGCGCTCCAGCTCGAGAACGTGCAGCTCCGCAAGCTGCTGGGCCTCGGCACGCGCCTCCAATGGGGCTTCGTTCCCGCCGAGGCGATGCACAGCACGGCGCCGGACGAGGATATAGTCACTTCGCTGACGATCACCGCCGGCACCAATGCCGGCGTGTCGAAGTACAGCGCCGTGGTCGCGCCCGAAGGACTCGTCGGCGTCGTGAAGAGCGCCGATCCGACCATGAGCATCGTGGTGCTGTACACGGATCCCGATTTCCGCGCGAGCGCGATGTCGGCAGACGGCTCCGCCTTTGGCATCGTGTACCCGCACCAGGGCGGTGTCGGCGGGGGCGAGGGAAGCGGTGGCGGCTACCTGCTGGAACTGCGCGGCGTGCCCTATCGGACGGAGATCAAGCCGGGGATGCTGCTCTACACGTCGGGGCTCGGCGGCACCTTCCCGCGTGGCATCACCATCGGCTCGGTGATGCGCGAGCTCACGAGCGCCGAGGGCTGGACGCGCACCTATCTCGTGCGGCCGGCTGTGAGCCCGGCGACGATCAACACGGTCATGGTGCTCACCGCGCAGCGGGTGACCCAGGGCACGGGCAACGTGTGGGGCGCCGTGGTGAACGCGGACTCCGCGAGCCGCGGCATCGCCGC
>Ga0070679_100003198_pt1 | contig 14961 bp, 19 predicted proteins | sample KBSC63BmetaG_FD_65652 | JGI IMG/M metagenome (GOLD analysis project Ga0070679, IMG submission 65652) | Corn rhizosphere microbial communities from Kellogg Biological Station, Michigan, USA - KBS C6-3B metaG | ecosystem: Host-associated > Plants > Roots > Rhizosphere | place: USA: Michigan... | reverse complement strand
CCCTGCCACGCCGTCAGCCCCGAGATCGGCAAGGAGGCACCGACGGTGAAGTCGACCTCGTCCGGCAGGAGCGCCAGGTTGCGGGCCTCGATCGCGACGTACTCCGCCAGCGTGCCGTTGCGGTGCCAGTCGGCCAGGCCGAAGACCCTGTCGCCCACCGCGAGGCCGGTCGTCCCGTAGCCGAGCGCCGTGACCACTCCCGCCAGCTCGTGCCCCGGGACGGACGGGGTCCGGTCATGGCCGGCGCGATCGGTCCAGGTCGAGGGCCACTCGAGCTCCGTCGCGATCCATCCGGAGGCGCGGACCTCCACGAGCACGTCGTTGATCGCCACCGACGGCTGTGGCAGATCCGTCAGCGTCATGCCGGCCGTGCCCGCGGCCTGGTCGCTCACCACGATGGCCCTCATCTGCGGCCCCCTTCTGATGTCCGGGTGGAGTAACGTTACGCGAGTGTACGTAATTCGGACCGGTTACGACAAGTGCGTGTCAAGGAACTCGATACGATGCCACGCGTGAGGGGGAAGACGGCCAGGGGCGGGCGCCCCCGCGATCCCGCCATCGACGAGGCGATCATCGTGGCCACTCGAGCCCGCCTCGTGCGCGACGGCTACTCCCGGATGACTCTCGGCGACATCGCGGCGGACGCCGGGGTCAGCCGCCCGACGCTCTACCGCCGCTGGGGCAGCAAGTTCGAGCTCGTCACCGACGCCCTGGACTACGGGTTCCGCAAGCAGCGGGACCACTACGACATCGACCTCAGCCGGCTCGAGCCGCGCGAGGCCTTCGTCGAGGCGGTGCACCGCCTCGACCCGGCGTACTTCAACCCGGACGGCATGGTGTTGATGGGCAACTTCGCCGGCGAGGTCGTGCACACGCCCGGGCTCCTCGAGATGCTGCGCAGACACGCCGTCGAACCGCGGGTCGCGCTCGTCGAGAGCGTGCTCGCCGGGCTCCAGGAGCGCGGAGCCGTGGCTCCGGACGTCGACTCCCACACGATCGCCACGATGTGCTTCGGGAGCTACTTCGGTGCGTTCTACCGCGGCGACCGCCGGGAGGACATCCCCGAGAGCGTGGTCGCCGTGCTGTGGCCGGCCATCGCCGCCTGAGGCTCGGACGGCATCCTGCGCCCGCCCGCGGCCACCTCAGCGGTCGCCGGCGAGCAACGCGCCGTACCGCGCCAGGTCGACGTTCCCGCCGCTCAGGACGACGCCGACGCGCTTGCCGCTCAGTGCCAGCTGGGGGAGCGCCGCGAGCCCCAGGCACCCGGTCGGCTCGACCACCAGCTTGAGGGTGCCCGCAAGGGTGCGCATCGCGTCGACCAGCTCGTCGTCGGTGACGGTGAGGACGTCGGTCACCTCGCGCTGGATGATCGGGAAGGTCCAGCGGCCGAGGTGCTGGGTCTGGGCGCCGTCGGCGATGGTGGCCGGCGTCTCGATGTGCACGATCTCGCCGCGACGCAGCGACTGTCGTGCGTCGTCGCCCGCCTCGGGCTCGACGCCGTAGATCGCGCAGTCGGGTGCCAGCGCCCGCGTGGCCAGGCAGGCGCCCGACAGCAGCCCGCCCCCGCCGAGCGGCACCACGAGCACGTCGAGCGGTCCGGCGTCCTCGTGCAGCTCGACCGTCGCGGTGCCCTGGCCGGCGATGACGTGCGGATGGTCGTACGGCGGGATCAGCGTCATGCCACGCTCCGAGGCGAGCCGGGCCCCGATCTCCTCCCGGTCCTCGGTGTAGCGGTCGTACTGCACCACCTCGGCGCCGTACCCACGCGTCGCCTGCACCTTGATCGCAGGTGCGTCCGTGGGCATGACCACGAGCGCCGGTACGCCGAGCAGCTGCGCGGCCAGCGCGATCGCCTGCGCGTGGTTGCCGGACGAGTAGGCGATCACGCCGGCAGCTCGCCGGCCCGCGTCGAACTGGGCGATGGCGTTGTAGGCGCCCCGGAACTTGAACGCACCGGCCCGCTGGAGACTCTCGGCCTTGAGGAACAGCGCGTCCGCGCCCATCTCGCGGGTGAGACGGGACGACGTCAGCACCGGCGTGCGGTGTGCCTGCCCGCGGATCCGGTCTCGCGCGGCGAGCACGTCGTCGTACGTCGGGGCGGCGAGCACTGCGGTCGACTCGTCGTTCATGGAGCTCCTGTCGGGGATCGCGAGCGTGGCGGGGTCGATCATGCTCCTGCGTCTACCCTGACCCGCGTGAGCCCCGCCCGACGTCCGTCCGAGGAGAGGGTCGACCGCCGGGCCATGCTCCTCGAGGCCGTGCTGCGGCTGCTCTCGAGGGACGGGATCGCCGGCATCAGCCTGCGGGCGGTCGCGCGTGAGGCCGGGGTGGCCCTCGGGCTCGTGCACTACTACTTCGAGGACAAGACGAGCCTGATCGCGGCGGCCCTGCTCCAGGTCGAGGAGCAGGACCTGATGATCGTCGAGCCCGATCCGACGTGGTCGCCCGAGCGCCGGCTCCGGTCGGCGCTGAGGCGGGTGGCCGACCCGGAGTTCCTCACCACCGAGTACCTCGCCCTGCGCATGCAGCTGTGGGCGCTCGCCCAGGTGACCCAGGAGCTCGCCGAGATCAACAGCTCCGCCCAGGCGCGCTACCGCGCCGGGATCGCGACGCTGATCCGGGACGCGCGGCCCGACCTCGGCAAGAGGGCCGCCGACCAGCGTGCCGCCGACATCGACGTGATCCAGAACGGCGTGTGGCTGACCTCGCTGCTCGGCCTCGACCGGGCCTCGATCCGGCGCAGCGTCGCGCGCACCGAGGAGATCGCCCTCGGGCCGTGAAGTTCTTGGACGATCGTCCAAGATTTGATTGAACGAGTGTCCAGGGATCCCTAGGCTGCGGCCATGACCCAGGTGACCCCCGAGGACGTGGCACGCATCTCGACCGGCTACGACCCGGACCCGGCCCGATCGTGGTCGCTGCGGGCGGAGGCCTACACCGAACGGCGATGGGCCGACGCCGACGTGGCGGGGATCCTCGCCCGGAGCTGGCAGTGGATCTGTCATGTCGAGAGGCTTCGCGACCCCGGGAGCTACGTCTCCGCCACCGTCGCCGGGATGCCGGTCGCCGTCGTACGAGGCCGGGACGGCGAGCTCCGGGCGTTCTACAACGTGTGCAAGCACCGCGCCCACGAGCTCCTCTCCGGCTCGGGCACGACGCGCAACATCGTGTGCCCCTACCACGCGTGGACCTACGGACTCGACGGCAACCTGAAGGCCGCGCGCCGTGCGGACCGGATGGAGAGCTTCGACATGGGCGAGGTGTGCCTCGACCCGGTGCTCGTCGAGGAGTTCGGCGGGATGGTGTACGTCAACCTCGACCCGGCGGCGACGCCGCTCGGTGAGCAGGCGGCCGACCTCGCCGAGGAGATCGCCTCCTGGGCCCCCGACGTCGCAGCGCTCACCCACGCCAAGCGCCTCAGCTACGACGTCGCCACCAACTGGAAGAACGTCATCGACAACTTCCTGGAGTGCTACCACTGCCACATCGCCCACAAGGAGTTCGTGGACCTGGTCGACATGAACACCTACGAGGTCAGGACGCACGGGATCTGGTCGAGCCACTTCGCCGAGGCGGGCAAGCACGCGAACGCGGCGTACGACGTGTCCGGAGCGTCGGTCACCGAGCACGCCGTGTGGTGGCTGTGGCCGAACACCTGCCTGCTGCGCTATCCCGGTCGCGGCAACTTCATGGTCTTCCAGGTCGTCCCCGACGGACCGGAGCGCACCCTGGAGACCTGGGACTTCTACCTGGAGAGCACCGAGCTCGACGAGGCCGAGAAGGAGTCGGTCCGCTACATCGACGACGTCCTGCAGCAGCAGGACATCGCCCTGGTCGAGAGCGTGCAGCGCGGCATGCGGACGCCGGCGTTCGACCAGGGCCGGATCGTCTTCGACCCGGCGCGCGCCGGCTCGGGTCTCTCGGAGCACGGCGTGCACCACTTCCACGGGCTCGTCCTGGAGGCCTACCGGGCGTTGGTCGGCCTCGAGCAGCCGGAGGGAGCTGACCGTGTCACCGTCTGAGCCCATCCACACCGCGGCCGTCGGGGGCGGTCTCATCGGCCGCAGCTGGGCGATCCTCTTCCTCGCCGCCGGCCACTCGGTCGCAGTCTTCGACCCCGACCCCGCCGCCGAGAGGCGGCTGCACGACGAGATCGAGCAGGCCTGGCCGGTGCTCGCCCGGCTCGGTCTCGCGACCGGGGCCGGCCCGATCGAGGACCTGGCGTTCACCGGCGACGCCCGCGCAGCGGTCGACGGCGCGACGTTCGTGCAGGAGAGCATCCCGGAGCGGCTGGCGCTCAAGCACGCGCTGTACGCCGACATCGAGGACGCCCTGCTACCCCAGGCGATCGTCTCGACCTCCGCGTCGGGCCTGACGCTGAGCCGGCTCCAGGAGGGCTGGCGAGACCCGGGCCGCTTCGTGCTCGGGCACCCGTTCAACCCGCCGCACCTGATCCCGCTGGTGGAGGTGATGGGCAACGAGCGCACCGCGGCGGGCGTGGTCGACCAGGCGCGGTCGTTCTACGAGTCCGTCGGCAAGGTCACCATCGAGGTACGCCGCGAGGTGCCCGGCCACGTCGCCAACCGGCTCCAGGCCGCGTTGTGGCGCGAGGCGATCAGCCTGGTCAACGAGGGCGTCGCCACCGTCGAGGACGTCGACAAGGCCGTCTCGGCGGGCCCCGGCCTCCGCTGGGCCGTGATGGGCCCCACCCAGGTGTTCAACCTCGGCGGCGGCGAGCAGGGTCTCGGCTACTACCTCGAGCACTTCGCCGAGAGCTACCACGGCTGGTGGGACGACCTCGGCGACCCGCGCTTCGACCGGGCGACGATCGACCGCCTGGTCTCCGGCGTGCGCGACGTCGTGGGCGACACCCCGTACGCCGAGCTCACGGCCCGGCGTGACGCGGTCCTCACCGAGGTCATCGCCGTCACTCGGGCCCGGGCCTCCCGATGAGCCCCCCGGCCCTACCGTGATGCCATGGCCGACCGCTGCGTGTTCTGCTCGATCATCGCGGGGGAGACGTCCGCAGAGGTGGTGCTCGACGAGCCCGACGTGCTGGGGTTCCTCGACGCCCGGCCGGTCTTCAAGGGGCACGTCCTCCTCGTGCCGCGCGAGCACGTGGTGACGCTGCCCGACCTGCCGGCGCGGCTGCGTGACCCGTTCCTCGAGGCGGCCCAGCGTCTCGCGCGGGCGGTGGTGGGCGGGCTCGGCGCCCAGGGCAGCTTCGTGGCGATGAACAACGTGGTCAGCCAGTCGGTGGCCCACCTGCACCTGCACGTCGTACCCCGCACCAAGGGCGACGGCCTGCGCGGCTTCTTCTGGCCGCGCACGAAGTACGCCGACGGCGAGGCCGCGGAGTACGCCGCCCGCCTCCGCGCGGGGCTGGATGTCAGGAGCGGGTGACGGGGCACCGCGAGCCGTCCGGCCTCGGCAGCGGCGGTCCGCCGGCTCCTGACCGCACCGCGACGCCCCACCCGACCGGGGTGCGCCACCACCGCTGGCCTATCGTGACGGGCGGACACAGCAGCACGTCAGCAGCAGGTCAGCAGGAGGTCGGGATGGGTCGCTTCGACGGGCGTGTCGCCGTCGTCACCGGAGCCGCGCAGGGCATCGGGCAGGGCATCGCCGCACGCTTCGCCCAGGAGGGCGCGTCGGTCGCGGTGCTGGACCTCGACCAGGGTCGCGCCGAGGCCGCGGCAGCGGGCCTGCCGTCCGGGGACGGACAGCGCCACCTCGGACTGGCCTGCGACGTCAGCGACACCGACTCGGTCCAGGGCGCGGTCGACCGCGTGGTCGCCGACCTCGGCGCCCTGCACATCCTGGTCAACAACGCCGGTGTGACCCGGGACAACCTGCTGTTCAAGATGAGCGACGACGACTGGGACACCGTGATGAGGGTCCACCTGCGTGGCGCCTTCTTGATGACCCGGGCCGCGCAGAAGCACTTCGTCGAGCAGAAGTACGGCAAGGTCGTCTGTCTCTCCAGCGTCTCCGCGCTGGGCAACCGGGGGCAGGCGAACTACGCGGCCGCGAAGATGGGCCTCCAGGGGTTCGTGCGCACGCTCGGCATCGAGCTCGGTCCGTTCGGTGTCAACGCCAACGCGATCGCGCCGGGGTTCATCGCCACCGACATGACCGATGCCACGGCCGCACGGGTCGGGATGTCGGTCGACGACTTCCGTGCCGCCGCGGCCGAGCGCAACCCGGTACGCCGGGTCGGCTTCCCCGACGACATCGCGGCTGCGGCGGCGTTCCTCTGCAGCGACGAGGCGTCGTACATCACCGGCCAGACGCTCTACGTCGACGGGGGAGCCAAGCTTGTCTCCTGATGCCGCGCCACCGCGCGACTACGTCCACCGGACCGGGGCGCCGCCCGGGTTCAAGGGACGCCACCTCGTCATCGGCGTCGTGGTGTTCGTGGTGTGGTTCGCGGTGATGGGCTTCGTGCTCACCCACGGCCGCGACCAGAGCTCGTCGGTCGACGTCTACTCCCAGCTCCCGTCCGGCTTCACCGCCGGCCTGGCGACGAAGGGCGTGACCTACCAGGGGCTCTCGCCGGTTGCCCCGAGCGTGCAGTCCGCGGCGCTGGCTCACGTCGCCTCGTCCGCGAACGACAACGGCGGCAAGCCGCTGGTCTACCGCACGGCGTTCAGCGTCTCGCAGGGGGCGGCGGCGCCGGGCACGCCGACCTCCGCGCTGATGGTGGTCGTCCCGGATCCGCAGGGGACCGACGTCCGCGTCGACTTCCTCGACCCGACCAGCTACACCACCCTGAAGTCGGTGGAGTACGGCGGGTAGCGCTGTCCATCTGTCCACCGCCGAGCCGCCTCCCGTGACCCCGGTCACGCCCCCGGCGTGCCCTTCACGATCTGCTCAGACGCATCCCTCACACTGGGTGCGGATCCAAAGTCAACAGCCCTGATGGAGTTTGTCGTGCGACGCCTTGCCCTCACCCTGTCCGCCCTGACCGCGACGAGCCTGGTGCTCAGCGCGTGTGGTGGGTCGACCAGCTCGACCCCGCAGGCAGGGTCGCCCAGCCAGTCGGTCCAGAGCGGTCAGTCCATCCAGCAGTTCTGGCCGCTCACCGGCCTGAAGGTGCCGACCACCACATCCGCGTCGCTCGACCACCCCGTGCTGGTCGCCAAGATGGACAACACCTACTCCAGCCAGCCGCAGGTGGGCCTGTCGAAGGCCGACATGGTGGTCGAGGAGCTCGTCGAGGGCGGACTCACCCGTCTCGCCGCGTTCTACTACTCGACGATCCCGGGCAACGTCGGCCCGATCCGCTCGATGCGGGCCAGCGACATCGACGTCGTGTCGCCGGTGCACGCCTCGATGGTGACCAGCGGTGCCGCGGGGCGGACGATCGCGCGGATCCGGGGGGCCAAGATCCCCTTCTTCCCCGAGGGGTCCCCGGGCATGTACCGCTCGTCGGCGCGCAACGCGCCGTACAACCTCTTCGTGCACCTCAACGAGGTCGCCAAGGCCGCCAGGACCAAGGCGGCCACACCGCCGGCGTACTTCCAGTGGGGTGACGAGAAGGACCTGCCCAAGGGCGTCAAGGTCACCACGATCAACGCGCAGTTCTCGGGTGGCCACACGACCGAGTGGAAGTACGAGAACGGGAGCTACCACAACCTCAACAGCTACGCGCCCGCGGGCGACCAGTTCCCGACCGACACGGTCCTGGTGCTGCGGGTGCGCGAGGGCGACGCGGGCTACCTCGACCCCGCCGGCAACCACGTGCCCGAGACCCTGCTGACCGGCACCGGCAACGCGCTGCTGTTCCACGGCGGACGGATGGTCTACGCCAACTGGAAGAAGGGGAACGCCGCCGACTCACGGATCACCCTGACCACCAAGAAGGGCAAGAAGCTGGCGGTGCCGGCCGGTCACACCTGGGTCGAGCTGGTCCCGGTCGACGGAGGGAACGTCGGCTTCAAGAAGTAGGCGCCTCGGCGGCCAGGCCCGCGAGGGCCGACCCCTGCTCGGACAGCGACCGCAGCCCGGCCAGGATGAACCCGATCGCCAGCTCGACGCGCTCGGCCTCGGCGTCGGAGTCCGGGGCGGTCGACACCTCCGTGCCGGCCGACGACATGGCGCCGAAGAAGATGCGCGCGAACGTCTGCTCCATCGCCTCGTCGGCCTCCCAGTCGCCGGCGCCGAGCACGGCGCGCACGATGTCCAGGACGTAGGCGAAAGTCGACCGCTCCTCCTGCTCGCGAAACCGCGCGTAGCCGAGGACCGACGGCCCGTCCTGCACCACGATCCGGCTGTACGACGGCTGCCGCACGACCTCCAGGAACGCCCGGAGCCCGGCGATCGCCTTCTCCCACGGGTCCTGGTGTCCCTCGAGCGCGGCCTGGATCTGCCGCGCGCCCGCCGTCTCGACCCTCTCGAAGACCGCCTCGAAGAGCGCCTGCTTGCCGGAGTAGTGGTGGTAGAGCGCTCCCTTGGTGACGTCCGCGCCCGCCACGATCGCGTCGAGCGACGCCGCGGCGTACCCGTGCTCGGCGAAGAGCTCCTCGGCGACGTCGACGAGCGCGCGCCGCGTCGACGCGGAGTACTGCGCGCGCCGGCTCGTGCCGGGCACGTGGGCCACGGTGGCCGCCAGCCGACGCGCGCTCTTGCTCATCGGCGCAGTCTAGGCGCTGCGTCGCCCAGACCCGGCCGACCGCGGAGTGATGACACCGTTGGCCGATGTAGCTAGGTAATACCTAGGTGTTGTGTGCTAGAACCGTTCCCGTGCGCCGATTCACCCCACGCCGGATCCTGGCCGGCACGGCACTGTTCGCCCTGCTCCCGCTCAGCGCCTGCGGGAACGGCGACGGCGGTGGCAGCGGTGGGGGAGGGGCCACGATCACCGTGCTCGCTGCCGCGTCGCTGACGGGGACGTTCACCGAGCTAGGCAAGGAGTTCGAGCAGGAGCACCCGGGGGTGACGGTGAGGCTCGCGTTCGACTCCTCGGCGACCTTGGCCCAGCAGGCGACTCAGGGCGCACCCGCGGACGTGCTCGCCACGGCCGACCCCACCACGATGGCGAGCGCGAAGACCGCCCAGGCGGGGACGCCGAAGACGTTCGCGACCAACACCCTGGTGATGGTCACCCCGGCCGACGATCCGGGCCACGTCTCGTCGTTCTCCGACCTCGACACGTCGTCGGTGACGTGGGTGATGTGCGTCCCCACCGCGCCCTGCGGGATCGTCGGGACCGCCCTGCTGAAGCGGGACGGCATCACCGGCACGCCCGCCAGCCAGGAGGTCGACGTGAAGTCGACCCTGGCCAGGGTCACCGAGGGCGAGGCCGACGCGGGCCTGGTCTACGCCACGGATGCTCTGGCCGCCGGGGCTGCGGTGCGGACGATCCGGATCCCGGGGAGCGACCAGCACGTCACGTCGTACCCGATCGTCACGCTCGCCCAGTCGCGGCACGCCGGCCTGGCCCGGCAGTTCGTCGATCTCGTGACCGGGACCGCCGGCCGGCGGGTGCTGGCGAAGGCGGGGTTCGGCAGGCCCTGACCCGCGTCCGTGGCCGATACGCTGGTGTCGTGGTCGACTACCTGCGCATCGGCGAGGTCGCCCAGCGCGTGGGGGTCAGCGTGGACACCCTGCGCCGATGGGAGGCCGAGGGCCGGATCGCCTTCGAGCGCCGGGGCAACCAGCGGGTCCTGCCGGCCACGGAGCTGGCCGGCTTCTTGAGCTCGCTGGCCGGAGCCGAGCGCACCTCGAGCGCCCGCAACCGCCTCACCGGCGTGGTGGTGAACGTCGAGCGCGACGGGGTCATGGCCAAGGTCGAGCTGGCCTGCGGCGACTACCGGATCGTCTCCCTGATGAGTCGCGAGGCCGCCGACGAGATGGAGCTCGCCCCCGGCGTCTCCGCGACCGCCGTCGTCAAGTCCACCAGCGTCATGCTCGAAGTCGAGTCCCCCTCCGGCCGTCGTTCCTCCTGAGATGTTGACCGGCGCCTTCTGACCGTCGACCGGCGCCATCTGACAGTCCGCGACGGTCAGACGGCGCCGGTCATCGGTCAAACGGCGCCGGTCAACGAGTAGGTGGGGCGGGTCACGGCGGTTGAGTTTGCGTACTCAGGGTCGTTTCCATACTCTGAGTACGTACCAATGGTATGTGAACGGCGGGATCGCCCGCCGGACACCGAGAGAGGAGATGGCCATGACCTGGACCACCTTCCACCGCCGCGGAGAGGTCCTCCACGCCGTGATCGGCGCCGTGGACGCACGCCGAGACGGCCTGCTGCCGATGGACGTGCCCGGGGTCCTGGAGACCTTCGGCGACCAGCTGACCCTGCTCGGCGCGCTCCAGCTGCGCTGGCACACCCGCTTGTCGGGACACCTCGAGCGGGCCCTGATGCACCAGCCCCTGGACCTCGACGAGGCCGCAGTCACCGCCTGGATCGCCGCCGCCGACGAGCTGCCCGGCACCCGCCTGGTGCTCGACCACTACCGCGAGCAGCCGCTCGACGAGCGGATGCGCGCCACCCTCGCCACGGCGACCACCAAGGAGCGAGTGCTGCTGGCCGTGATGGCCGGGCGCGGTGCGGCCACCGCCCGCGCGACCGCCGCGGCCGGTGCCGAGCTCGAGTCGCGCGCACGAGCGCTGAGCCGGCTGCGCCAGCGGGTCGCCGCCTGATCGAGCCCTTCTGGCTGCGGGCCCGTCGAGGGCATGATGGAGTCATGGCCGAGGTCCGTGCGGGGATGCTGCTCCTGGCGTCCCCGGAGATGCTCGACCCGAACTTCACCGACGCCGTCGTGCTCCTGCTGGACGCCGACCAGGACGGTGCGATGGGCGTGGTGATCAACCGCCCGTCGCCCGTCCCGGTCGTGTCCGTGCTCGAGGGGTGGGGCGATATCGTGTCCGACCCGGAGGTGCTCTTCCGCGGCGGACCCGTGTCTCCGGAGGGTGCCCTGGCGGTGGCGCTGCTCCACGAGCCCGGGGCCGCTCCGGTCGGCTTGCGACCGGTCACCGACCGCCTCGCGATCGTCGACCTCGAGGGCGAGGCCGAGGCGATCGACGACGCGGTCGACGGCGTCCGCATCTTCGCGGGGTACGCCGGCTGGGGGGCCGGGCAGCTCGAGGGCGAGGTCGAGGGTGGCGACTGGTACGTCGTCCCGTCGATGCCACCCGACGCCTTCCAGGCCGATCCCAGCGACCTGTGGCGGGACGTGATGCGCCGTCAGCCCGGCAAGCTCGCGTGGCACCTCAACAGGCCCGCGGACCCCGAGCTGAACTGACCACCGCCCGGCCGCGTCGACAGCAACCCGACCTCGGCGCTGTCGTAGGGTGGGGCAGTGGCTCCCACCGGCTTCTCCCCCCTGACCGACCCCGTCACGGGCACCGCTGTCGACGAGCGGGTCGAGGAGCGCACGGTCCCCACCGACGAGGGTGACCACGAGCGCTTCAGCCACTACGTCGACAAGCACAAGCTGACCGAGGCGATGGTGATGGGCACGCCGGTCGTGGCGCTGTGCGGGAAGGTCTGGGTGCCGAGCCGGGCACCCGAGAAGTTCCCGGTGTGTCCCGACTGCAAGGAGATCTGGGAGCAGTTCAAGCCCGGTGGCAGTGGCTCGGGGGACTCCGGCGAGTGACCTCTCGGCCCGATCCGGAGGCCGTCCCACCGTCCGCAGCACTCACCCCGGCCTGGCCGGAGCGCGCGGCCTGGGGCACGGCCACGTCGCTGCGTGCCTGGCAGACCGCCGCGCTCACCGACTACTTCGCCCGGTCGCCGCGTGACTTCCTGACCGTGGCGACGCCCGGCGCCGGCAAGACGACGTTCGCGCTCTCCGCCGCCGCCGAGCTGCTCGGTCGCCGGCTGGTCGACCGGATCATCGTGGTGACCCCGACGGAGCACCTCAAGCTGCAGTGGGCCGAGGCAGCGGGACGAGCGGGCCTGCCGATCGACCCGACGTACTCCGCCGGCTCGGGCAAGACCTCCGCCGACTTCGTCGGGGTGGCCGTGACGTACGCCGGCGTGGCGGTCAACCCGCTCGCGATGCGCATCCGCACCGAGCGCTTCAAGACCCTGGTGATCCTCGACGAGATCCACCATGCCGGAGACGCCCTGTCCTGGGGCGAGGGCGTTCGTGAGGCGTTCGAGCCGGCCGCCCGACGGCTGGCGCTGACGGGCACGCCGTTCCGCTCCGACGTCAACCCGATCCCGTTCGTGACCTACGCGCCCGGTACCGACGGGATCCCGCGCTCGGTCGCCGACTTCACCTACGGCTACGGGCACGCGCTGTCCGACCACGTCGTGCGGCCGGTGCTGTTCCTGGCGTACTCCGGCGACCTCGCCTGGCGCACCCGCGCCGGAGACGAGATCGCGGCCCGGCTCGGTGAGCCGCTCACCAAGGACCTGGCCGCGCAGGCCCTGCGCACCGCCCTGGACCCGAAGGGCGAGTGGATCCCCTCGGTGCTGGCCGCCGCCGACCGTCGTCTCACGGAGGTACGCCGCCACGTGCCCGACGCGGGCGGCCTCGTCATCGCCACCGACCAGGACGCGGCACGCGCGTACGCCGCGATCCTGAAGCGGATCAGCGGCGAGGCGCCGGTGATCGTGCTGTCGGACGAGAAGGCCGCGTCCAAGCGGATCGCCGGCTTCACCGAGTCCGAGAAGCGCTGGATGGTGGCGGTGCGCATGGTCTCCGAGGGCGTCGACGTGCCCCGCCTGGCCGTCGGAGTGTTCGCGACGAGCACGTCGACCCCCCTGTTCTTCTCCCAGGCGGTCGGCCGGTTCGTGCGCGCCCGCGCGCGCGGCGAGACGGCGTCGGTGTTCCTGCCCTCGGTGCCGCTGCTGCTCGGCTACGCCTCGGAGATGGAGGTGGAGCGCGACCACGTCCTGGGCCGCACGATCACCGACGAGAACGACATCTTCGCCGCGGAGCAGGACCTGTCCCGCGCCAACGCCGACGCCGGCGCCTCCGACGACCTGCTGGGGTCCTTCGAGGCACTCGGCTCGCAGGCGCGCTTCGACCAGGTCGTGTACGACGGTGCGGCGTTCGGCCACGCGGGGGAGGTGAACGTCGGCTCCGACGAGGAGATGGACTTCCTGGGGATCCCCGGCCTGCTCGAGCCCGACCAGGTGCGCGCGCTCCTCCACCACCGCCAGGCGTCTCGGCGTACGGCGTCCCCGGCCGAGCCCGACTCACCGCGCGAGGTCTCGACCCACGAGCAGCTCGCGATCCTGCGCCGCGAGCTCAACGGTCTGGTCGCCGCCTGGCACCACCGCTCCGGCCAGCCCCACGGGGTCACCCACGCCGCGCTCCGCAAGGAGCTCGGCGGGCCGGCCGCCGCGATCGCGAACGCCGAGCAGCTGCACGCCCGCATCAACCGGCTCCGTGAGTGGGCCGCCCGGCCGACGGGCTAGGCCGGGTCCGGGACCGCGAAGGGCCGGGCCCCGGGGCCGACGGTCGTGACGACGTCGCGCGGCCGGTCGAGGCGATGGCCGGCCTCGCAGGCCAGGTGCGACCGGACGCGTGAGCCGCACTCGCGGTGGGCGAACTCGACCGGCGGACCAGCCGGGTCGGCGAGGTAGCGGTCACCCCAGGCCGCGACCGCGACGAGCACGGGGTAGAGGTCGAAGCCCTTGTCGGTCAGGCGGTACTCGTGCCGCGCGCGCTCACCGGGCTCGCGGTAGGGCTCGCGTCGCAGGATGTCCTGCTCCACCAGGAGCCCCAGGCGGTTGCTCAGCACCTGGCGCGGGATCCCGCTGTGGCGACGGATGTCGTCGAACCGTCGTACGCCGTTGAAGACCTCGCGCAGCACGACGAACGTCCAGCGCTCTCCGAGGACCGCCATGGTGCGGCCGACCGTGCAGTTGTCGGCCGACCAGGCCAGGGCCGCGGGAGACGTCATGTGACCAAGGCTAAGTCTCGTTGACAGACCCAGCAAGGACGGGGAGGCTGGCTCCGTGACCGAGACCCAGCTCCCCGACCTCGCCTCCCTCGCCGCGCTCGACGGCTTCGCGCAGCTCCGGGCGATCTTCATGGGTGACCATCCGGGTGCGCCCATCGCCGAAACCCTGGGCCTGGACGGCTTCGGTGGAGAGGTCGGCGCGATCCACCTCGAGCTGACGCCGCAGCTGAAGCACTACAACCCGCTCGGCACGGTCCACGGCGGAGTCATCTCCACCCTGCTCGACACCGCCGCCGCGTGCTCGGTGCACTCGACGCTGGCGCCCGGGGAGACCTACACCTCGGTCGACCTCACCGTGAAGTTCCTGCGCGCCGTGACCGTGGAGTCCGGCCGGCTGCGGTGCGAGGGCTCGGTGATCCAGCGGGGCCGGCGCACCGCCCTGGGTCAGGCCCAGCTGTACGACGCCCGGCGCCGGCTGGTCGCCCACGCCACCTCCACCTGCATGATCTTCCCCGCGGACTAGCCTGCCGATCCCGCCAGGGGCAGCACCCGGTAGGGGATCTGCGTCGCCAGCGCGATCACCGTGGAGGAGCGGACGATCGCGGGGTCCTTGAGCACCAGGTCGATGACGCGCTGGAGGTCGGAGTTGGAGCGGGCGACGACCCGCGCCCAGAGGTCGCCGGCGCCGGTGATCGTGTGTGCCTCCAGCACCTCGGGGATCGTGGCGAGGTGCCGGGCGACGGCGTCGTGGCCGCCGTGCTCCTCGCTGTCCTGGCGGATCTCCAGCGTCAGGAACGCGGTGACCGGGAAGCCCAGCGCCTCGGGCGACAGGTCGGGTCCCCAGCCGGTGACGACCCCCGTGGTGGTGAGCTTGTCCAGCCGCGCCTGGACCGTCCCGCGCGCGACGCCGAGGGATCGCGAGGCCTGCAGGACGCCGATCCGCGGGTCGGCGGCGAAGAGAGCGAGCAATCTGCGGTCGAGATCGTCCATGAGCGCTCCTGGGATGGACAGTTTGCACAGCGTTTCGGCGTACTGTTGCGCAGGTTGTCGTCACCCGGCAAGGTGGCGGGCATGACGACGACGCACGAGACCCCG
>Ga0070679_100003196_pt1 | contig 14964 bp, 19 predicted proteins | sample KBSC63BmetaG_FD_65652 | JGI IMG/M metagenome (GOLD analysis project Ga0070679, IMG submission 65652) | Corn rhizosphere microbial communities from Kellogg Biological Station, Michigan, USA - KBS C6-3B metaG | ecosystem: Host-associated > Plants > Roots > Rhizosphere | place: USA: Michigan... | reverse complement strand
GAAGTGGGAAAGAGGCACAGTAACACACGCTCCTACCGTAACCAAAGGTACAGGTCCAGTTATGAGAGTTACAATAACTGGAGGCACATCGTCACGTGTGGCTATGGTTGATTTTATGGGCCTTTCTGTTGACTATACACCTTCTGGTACAGCGTATACTGAGTCTGCAACTGTAAGCTCTTCATCAAGTGTTAGTTCAGTCGAAACTGCACAAAATGTTGAGTCTGCCACTATTACAGGAAAAACTACACCATCTTCTACTGATCTAACAGCTACATTAGATGCAACTATGATTAATGGATCAAGTAGTGTAGCTAGTGCAGAACTTCACACAATATCAGATAGTTCAACTATAACTGGTTTAAGCACGCCATCGTCAAGTGATGTAACAGCATACATAGAAACAGGAACGCTAATTAATATAACTACACCAAGTTCAACTGAGTTACATGAAATACCTGACTCAAGTACAATAAATTCAACAACGATGACTAGCGCAATAGATGTTGCAGCTTTTGTCGAATCATCTACAATTAGTAACATAACGAGTTTAAGTAGTACAGACCTTCGAGAGGCTTCACCTGACGCAGCAACTTTAAGTAGTGTAACTACAGCAACCGCAACAGAGGTAACAGCTTATGTCGAATCAACTACAACGTCAAATACGACGAGTGTATCGGCAACAGAGTTACACGGAATCCCAGATTCAGCTACAATTGATGGTACTACTTCTATTTCATCGACAGATTTCGCGGCTGATATTGAATCAGGAACTTTTGTATCGCTATCTAATCCATCTGGAACGGAATTTGCCCAATATTCAGACGATAGTGTACTTGCCACAGGAACCTCAATAACTAGCACAGAGGCCGCAGCGTACACTGACTCCGATGCAGCGTCCAGTATAACAACTCCAATATCTACTGAATTCCACGGAACTTCTGACAGTTCGACCGTTAGTGGCAATACTATTCTCGATACTACTACCCAAGATACTGCACAATTTGTTGAATCCAGTACGCTCAGTAATGTAACGAGCCTGTCAGCTACAGAGTTACTAAGTGGAATTGACTCTGACACACCTACAAATATGACAAGTCTGACTAGCGCAGATGTAGCCGCATATAGAGAGGTCAGCACTATACCAGGCATTACGTCAGTTATCTCATCTGAGCAGATAACTACACCCGGACAGGATGCATCTACTGGCTCTACGACTACAATAGTGTCGTCGCTAGAATTTGCAGCCTATGTGGACGCAGCTGCTGTGCAAGGAAGCACACAAATAACCGCCCAGGAGGTTCATGGTGTTAGTTATACCGATAACGATACTCCTAGTAGTGCTACTGTGGTGGCTACTTCCGATCTCGCTGCCTTTATTGATAGCTCTAGTTGTAGTATTACTACTAATATTAATAGTAGCGAGAGGGTGGATTTTGTAGATGCCAGTACAACAACAGGTACAACTTCAACTACAAGTGGAGAGTTCAATAGCTCAACGTACACTGACGCTGATTCACCAACGGTTGCAACAACTACCAACTACACGGAAGTAGCACAATATGTCGAAGCGCAGCAAACCATCGCGGGCACAACTACTGCATTTAGCACAGAAGTCGCAGCGTATTCTGATTTCTCAAGTGCCGGAAGTATTACTAGCCTATCAGCGACGGAAAGCAAGACGTCGGGAAACACGGACCTAGCTACTGTAACGGGTATTACGTATGTTAATCCAATTGAGTACTTCGATGTCAAAGTTATCAGTCTTGTATGTGAAGGTTTTAGACGAAAATGGTATGTTAGTAAGCTTGAACAGAGATTTGAATTGGTATTATGAGTAACAGAGCAAGATTTATTGCAACCGAGCTAGAGCGCAGGTATGGTGCAGAAACAGTCGCTCGCTGGCTTGCAGCATTTACAGTATTTGAAATGGAAGGTGGTAATGTGGCAGATGATATTGACAGATTAGCAGACCTACTTGATGTACTACTCAGCAACCCACAAGTAGGCGATACATTACAATTTGACGGTACAAAGTGGATTAATAAAGCTGAATTTGAATCTACTAGCCTTATACTTCAAGCTACATCAGTTGATGTCAGTTTATTAGGTAATCAAGCCCACTGTAAATGGGATTACGCTGCTGACAATTTTTGGGATTTTAATACTCTTTCTGCATTACCATCTGGGATTGGTTTAAACGTAGCATTCGATGGCTCTAGTTCAGTTATATCAATAATTGAAGATGGAACATGGACATTTTCTTTTCGGATACAAAGATTATCCGGTGCATCTAAAATAATACTACTAGATGGACTTGGATTTTTTAATCAAATAGATTTACAACTTGACGAAAATCTTAATGTCTGGTCTGGTACAATGAAATTACCTAGTGGATCATCTATAGATCCTTTTGTAGAAAATATTAGCGGTGATGAGCCCGGAGCCGCTGTTAGGATTTTGACATCAATAGTGAGATTAGGATAATATGCAAACATTAATCAAAGGCACAAAGGAAGTTCTATTCTTAACACTTACAGATCGGTTAGGAACTATTACTGATCTTACAGGTGTTAATGTAGAGCAGCAGCTTACAACAGAAGACGAAAAAGTTGTAAAACAAGCCTGGACCACTGTGCTAGAAACTGCAGGTATGGACGTTCATGCTTTAATAGATACAACTGGTTGGGATGAAGGCACATACAAGCTTTATATTCGTGTAAATATACCACCCGAGTTACCTATCCTTGGGCCATTTTTGTTTGGTGTGTCTTAATGGACGAGATAGATTTAGGTAACGGTTATACAGCAGAGTGGTGTGGTTGGCATCCCGATAGAAAATTAAACCCACAGTATGAAAATCTGCCTGATGTAGAAAAACTCGTCTTGCTTATTAGTTGTCCTCACGGCAATAAAGGTGCTTGTCACGTCAAACAGAAAAAACACCAAGCTGAATATGAAGAACTTTTCAAGAATTCAGCTAATTGGTGGGATTTAGTTTCAGAAGATCCACTAGAGATAAGTCCATCAGTACAGTTCTTAACCCCAAAATGCTGTCATGGATTCATAAGACAAGGTAAGTGGGTAAACGCATAATGGCAAGATTTGAACCTAATATATCGCGTGAGGCATTGTTTGAGAGACTCAGCTATGAGCCTCATGGGGATGAACAGTGGGCTATTCATCGTAGTGAGGCTAGATACCGTGTCCCTTGTTGTGGTCGTAGATGGGGTAAGTCTACTTGGGCAGGACACGAAGGTACATACAAGATGTTTGTGCCTGACTCAGTTAACTGGATAGTTGGCCCTGACTATGGACTTGGTGAAAAAGAGTTTAGGATTATCTACAGAGACTTCCAGAAGTTAGGTTTGCTGAAATACTGCAACAAGTCATATAACGTCAAGCAAGGTAACATGAGGATTCACTTCAAAGAACTGAATTCTCTACTTGAAGTGAAGTCGGCAGAACGTCCTGACTCACTCGTTGGTGAAGGTCTTGACCACGTTATTATGTCTGAGGCAGCAAAACACAAGATGAGCACATGGCAGATGTACATTCAGCCTGCTCTAACTGATAAGCGTGGTTCAGCAGACTTCCCAAGTACGCCAGAGGGATTTAACTGGTATCAGGGTCTATACGAATTGGGGCAACATCTAGACTTTCCTGAGTATGCATCATGGAGACTTCCATCATGGACAAACGCTGTAAGCTTCCCGACTGGATGGAATCCACAGTGTCCTAATATCATAGAAGGTCGGCATCATAACAATAGATCGATTACGTGTGATTGTGATCCAGAAATTACTCAGATATTTAACACAGTTAGCGATATGTATTTCTGGCAGGAGTACGGAGCAGAATTTACTGCCTACGAAGGCTTAATCTACCCTGAGTTTAAAGAGGATATTCATGTTAAAGAGTTCGACTACAATCCCACGTGGAGGAATTGGTGGGGTCTTGACTTCGGATATGCAGACCCGTTTGTTTGCCTCGACATTATGTTGGATCAAAGCGATAGGGTATATGTGTGGCGCGAATACGTGGTCAGCTACAAGAGTACCTACGAACATGGTCTGTTACTAAAACAGCGTGATAATCCAGAGGGATTCCATGTTGACGCTATTGCTGCTGATCCTCGTGGTGCCGACGAAATTGCTACACTTGCTTATATCATTGGTGCAATTTCTGCTAATCCTGTTGGTGTTACTTTGGGTTATGAAGCTATTAAGCGTGCTCTTAAGTTACGTGATGATGGTACTCCTGGGTTAATTATTCACTCTCGTTGTACTGAAACAATTCGTGGCTTAAAGATGCTTAGAGCCAAAGAAGGTGCCCGCGCAGGTTATGAACTTACTCGCGGTCAGCAAGATCATACGCCTGATGCACTAAGATATTTCTTCAATGAATACTTTGTGGCCGGTGGAAACCTCGGACTGACCTCGGTGTATAATGGCTACAGTGGAAGTGAGGCAGCTGGGTTTTTCCGCAAAGAAGCTGAGAGTTCAATTACTCTCAATAGCAACTTTAGCTAATGCCTCTCATCCCACGCAGACTAAAGCCTAAGAAGCAAGATAGCACACCGACCCGTCAAGTCACGGGAACGAGTTATGCTGCTTCTGGCGCTCCGAACATAAAGCCGCCTGATCTTACTGAGATAGGTAGCTCTATTGCTTCGCCTTTAGTTGATCCAATTCCAGACGTAGGTAATCCATCTCAAGCGAGGATTACCTACACTAAGATGGCTAGAGACGATGCCACTGTGCGAATGGCATTACGCGCAGGAAAGGCACCAGTTTTAGGAGCGGAGTGGTTTGTAGAACCTTATAGCGATGATCCTCTTGATCTCTCAATAAGAGAGTTTGTCGAATTTAACCTATTCTACGGCATGACCGTATCATGGGTTAAAGTTCTCGAACAGGTACTCACAATGTACGAGAACGGTAAATCGGTCTTTGAGCCTGTGTGGGAGAATCGCGAGTGGGCACCCCGTAAGACTAATGCAGGTGCTAATCGCAGAGTCTACACTATGCTCCGTAAGTTATCCTTTAGGCCAGCTAGCACAATAGGTCAGGTAACTTACGATAATAACGGTGGGCCTGTGAGTATTAGGCATGTTGCCGTTGATAGTAAGGGTACGAGCAAAGAAGTTGATCTTCCTATCGAGAAGCTTGTAGTATTCACATTCGATCAGCAGGGTGGCGGCTTAGAAGGTATGCCTATCCTGCGATCTGCATATAAGCATTGGTACTACAAGAACATTCTCTACAAGATTGACGCTATCCAGAAAGAGCGTCACGGTATTGGCGTGCCTGACATTGAAATAGGCCCAGGTGCCTCTCCTGCGGATATTGCAGCAGCACACCAATTAGGTGCAAATTTGCATGCTAACGAAAAGTCTTATGTAGCTCATCCTCCCACAATTAAGGTTGGATTCCTCAAGTTAGAGGGTCAGCCTGTTGACGTACTTAAGTCAATTGAGCATCACGACGATCAGATAATGAAGTCTGTGATGGTTCAGTTCTTAAACTTAGGTATGGGAACAGGTGGTGGTGGCGGTAGAGCTACAGGCGCAACTGGCATGGATATGTTTATGAAGGCCATGCGCCACATATCTGATAGTATTTGCGATGCTATCAATATGTATCTTATCCCTAACATGGTAGCTTACAACTTCCCGACGGATAACTTCCCGAAACTCAGTACAAGAGGGGTTGGAGAAGTTAAGGATATGCAGATGTGGAGTGCGGCTATCCGTAATCTTCTTGATGCAGACGCTATATCCCTTGATGAAGATACCGAACAATGGATTCGTCAGCAGATCGACGCACCTAGACTTACTACTCCGTGGACGCCACCGTCTGAAAGACCTGAAAAGGTGCAAGAACTTATTCAGACTAGCGGTAGTAAGAACGGAAATGGTAATAGTAGTGGTAGTGGCAACACATCTAAAAACGGTGGAGCAGGTAATGTCCCCAAAAGCCCTAGCTCGGGCGCAGTTTAGCCTAAAAGAAGTTGATACTCAATTAACCGTACTATCAAATTTGCTCAAGTATGGGCAAAACGGTAATAGAACACGAATTTTTGCAGATGCAGACAAATGGTTAGATAGGCGGAATATATTATGCCCATTACAGGACCAACAGGAAACACCAAGCAGTTAAGTAAGGGTGATGGTCTTTACGAGGTACAGTATCAGCCTCGTAAAGCCCCTGATCCTTCTAAACCGTGGTGTATAACTAACCTGAAAACAGGCGATATTGCAGGTCGTTGGCATATGACGAAATCACAGGCACAGGGTCAACTTAAAGCCATGTATGCCAATATGGGTGATAAGGCGGTCTATAGTGGATGAGCATCTTAGATCAATATTAAGATCAGCCAAAGAGTTTTCCGATTGGACTGGTCCTAATAAGAATCAGAAGTGGGTACAACTTTATCCGTATGATACGTGGTCACACCCTCTTTGGTCTGATACTACCATTGATCCTGCTGCTGCACAGAAACTTGTTAAGAACTTCGATGATCGTGTGATGGGTAGAGACTTAATTGTTGAGTATGATCATGGTATGGATAAGTCTAAAGGTGGTAAAGCTGCCGGTAAGGTTCTTAAGTATGCAGCTGCTCAGAAGGGTGAAAATCTCGATGAGTATACTACTGCCCCTTCCGACGGTGTGTGGGGATTAGTCGAGTTCAACGATATAGCTAAAGTCGAGATTGATAACGGCGAGTGGAATTGGATGAGTAACTCCCATTATGATACTTGGACTCATCCTCAGACTAAGCAAACTTACGAGTTTGTTCCTGAAAATCCTTCTTTAACTAATAGGCCATACGTTCGTGATATGATGCCTTTGAACTTCTCTGAGATTGTAATTGAGGGACTCGAAAAGGAGCATAGCGTATGGAGTACGGCTTATGTGAATAACCTTCCTGATAGTTCTTTCCTGTGGATTGAACAAGGTGGAAAGAAGGATCAGGACGGTAAAACTGTTCCTCGTAGTTTACGGCATTTGCCATACAAGGATGCTAACGGTAAAGTTGATCTTCCGCATCTTAGGAACGCAATTGCTCGTATCCCTCAGATGACGGGTGGAAACAAGACTTCGCTACAAGCTAAAGCACGGGCTATCCTTGCTAAGTCACATAGCGATGCTCTTATCGAGGAAGATGATCTCACAGATATTGTTGATCGTATTGACCGTATACCTGTTAACGATGAAAACGATAACAAAGGTGGTGAAGAAGTGACTGAGGCAGAACTTCGTGCTCTGTTAGGTATCGGCGACGACGTTGATATTAATACTCACGTTAGCACGCTGGTTAAGGAGCATAAGGAATTCTCAGAAGAGATCGGCCCGCTCCGTGAGCTTAAGAAGGAGCATAGTCAGGCAAAGCAGTTTAGTGATATGTTCCCCGATCAGGCTAAAGAGCTTGAAGAGGCTCGCGTCTATCGTCAGGAGCGTCAGGCTAAGGAGTTTAGTGAGAAGTACGCTAGTATGCGTATCACTAAGACGACTGGCGAAGGTGATAATAAGAAGGAAGAGCCTACTACTCTTGGTTTCTCTGCTCTTGTTGTGAATGAGATTCAGAGTATGGCTAAGGAGTTCTCTGAGCACAAGGCTACTCCTGAGCAGTTTACGAAGGTTCTCGACACTATCCTCGCTAATGGAATTGTAGACTTCGGTACTCATGGTTCTTCTAATGGCGTAATTGAGAAGGAAGAGCTTAATCTCGATAGTGCGACTCCCCAGCAGGTTCGCAAGGCATTCTCTGATCGTGTTACTAAGATTCTCGACGATGACTTCAATGGTGATATGAGCAAGTACGAGGCTGCATATGCTGTTGCAGCTACTAAGTATCCCGAGATGTTCGAGGCGTATAAGACTGGTAAGCCGGTAGTTTCGGCGGCTAAGTAGTTATGACGGTACCCGAGGATTTTGCTAACCCAGGTGAAGGACCCGATTACCGTATAGGTAGTGATGGTCTTTCGCAGGCTAATGGATGGAGAATAGACACTCCACCATTTGCGGAGGATGGATCTGTGCCAGATCGTAGATTAACTATGGCATCAGAGATATTCCCTAACATTCCTGCTACTGGCGGCGGAATCCTTGTTACTGCTCGCAGATCATCTACACTTGATCTTCCAATAGGCTAATACGAAGGTGGTGAGAAGTGCCTACTACGTTTAACCCGGATCAGGCTAAAGGTAAGAACGCTGGCAGCGCAATTACGCGTCGTCGGTTCGTAAAGCTTGATCCTAATGCCACTGACGGTGAAACTGTTGTTCAGTGTAACGTCGCTGGTGAAATGGCTTATGGTGTTGCAATGTTTAGTGTATCTCTTGCTGAGATTACTCGTGGTAAGGGTGCTAGTGTTATTCTTGATGGTCGTGCTATTGTTGAGGCATCGGCTGCATTAGCTGTAGGTACTCCGGTATCTACTACTAATGACGGTCGTGCGAAAGCTGCTGCTTCCGGTGAATATATTCTCGGTACTATTGATGAGCCTGCTAGTGGTGCTGGTAATGATTGCACCGTCGCCATGTGGCAGGGAGGGGCGAAGGCATAATGTATGATCCTCGTGGTCTATATGTCGATCCTATCTTAACTAACTTCTCGGTTGGTTGGCAGGATCAGACGTTATACTGGAATCGTCTCGCTCCTGAGACTCCTGTTGATACACCTAGCGGTAGGTATCGCGTATTCGATAGGTCGAATCGTTTAATCTATCGTTCGCGCCGTGAGCCTGGTACGTCTGCTAACCGTATTCAGGGTCGTAAGTGGAGTGAAGATGAGTTCGGCACGAAAGAGCATTCTCTCGCTGCTGAGATTTACGATGAAGAGCGTCGTGTCTTACAGTCTCAGGGTGGACTTGCTAATGCTACCTTTGGTGGCGACTTGCAGATTGATCCTGAGCGTGATGCAACCGACGATGTTATGACTTCTCTTACTCTCGAGGCTGAGCTTAAGGTTGCTACTACATACCGTGATCTTACTCAGTATCCTTCTAATCACGTTCTCACGTTAACTGGTGGCGGAACTGGTACACGTTGGGATAACTACGCAGTTGCTACTGCTGGTGATCCTACTACTGCATACTCTGATCCTGTCGCTAACTTCAAGACGGCTTTCCAGCGCATCTACATGGATACTGGTCGTTGGCCTAATACGATTTTCTTCCCGTTCGATGCTGCTGGTGTTGTTGAGAATCATCCTCGTGTTATTCGTCGTTTCCAGAACTTCGCACTTACTGATCCTGAGGCTTGGCAGGCACTCATGGGACTTCCTAATGATGCAACTGCTAACCTTAATATCTTTGTTGTTGACTCGAAGTATAACTCTGCTGATAATATTGATCTTGCCGAGAATATCGTTAGCTTCTGGGGCCAGGACGTTTGGATCGGTTTAGTAGATCAGACTCCGGGTCAGAAGACGTTTACGTTCGCTAAGACGTTCTCTCAGAAGTACAGTGAAGCTGGCGGCGCTGTTCGTCCTACTGAGAACTACCGTGATGAAGATCGTAAGTGTGATATTGTTCGTACTTCGTGGAGCTACGACCTTAAGGTTGTTGCTGGCGTCGGTGGCTTTATCATCAAGACCGCGGTTAACGCCGTTACCTAAAGGTGGTATAAATGGCTACTGCATGGGCACCGATTCACGTTAGGCGCAGGGCTGAAAATGGCGAAGTTGAGAACATTATTATTCAGCCCGGTGATACAGTTAATAAAGGCGATCTTCCAAAGGGAGACTACGATCTTTTTATGCGCGAGCGCATTTTAAGAGATCAGGATTTTCCTGAGGGAGTTGCTAATGGTGAAAGTGTTAGAAGGGCTGTGCTTCGTAAGGCTCGCGAAGATTACGAGTCCGCTACTGCTATCACTTTGCCAGAAGCATATTCAATCCTTGATCCTGCTCCTAATGAGTCAGAGACTACGGATGACGATACTGTCGATGGTGAGAGGCAACAGGAACAGGTTAGTGATTCTGACATTAATAGGCAGTTGTTAGGGAACTAAATGTTCGCAAGCAGAGAGGACATACAGGCTTGGCTAGTTAACCATAAAATTACGGTTGATGATGCCAATTCAGAAAAGCCTAACCTCGAAGCTACGCGTACTGTGCGTGGGCAGCTTATAGGTACGTTTAATGTATCTGTAGTTAATTCGTGGGATAGCCCGGATACTACTCCTGAGATGATTAGGAGTATATCCGGGCAACTCGCGGCTGCGTACCTGTATATCGCCTTATATACAGAAGATGTAACTGACGTTCCCGCATATGGTCAGTGGCTCTATAATCAGGCTATTGCAAGATTAGCTGATATAAAGTCGGGTGTACTGACTGTTGTGGATGATAATGATGTTCCAATTGATCCAGAGGGTGCAAATCTATTTGCTTTCTTCCCAACTGACAACACTCCTATATTTAGTATGACGGACAACTTCGCATAAAATGAACCTAGGTCGTTGTAAACATTGTGGTGAGCCTATGACGACTACTAAAAACGGATTTTTAATATGCAAAAATACAAAGTCTCATCCCGGTAATATGATCTTCGTTCCCGGACGACCGAAATCAGGTCGGCTGAGTTGACTAGAAAGGCTGGTTAAGAATGGCTTTAGCTGTAGTAGTCCCGACGGAAGTTGAAGTTGGAGATACTATTAAGATTACCGCTAGCGGAGCTACTGTTAGCGGTGTTCTTGACATTTCTGCTTCAAACGAAAATGGTAACGGTGGACTTTCTGTTAGCAAGGTTGCTCTTGCTGCTGACGGTAGTGGTAACTTTGATTCAACTGGTAAGTTTGATTTCCAGGCGCAGGAAGAGGGTCACGTCGATATTGCTGTTACAGACGTTACGGCAGCTACTACTATCAACGAGCGCGTTGAAGTATTCCGCCGCGGTTAATGCCTAAAATAGTCGGGACATTCCCAATAGGTACTACTGGCGAAGAGTTCGCAGTAGCCTATTGGGAACCCGACCCTGACAGGATTGCACAGGAGCTACTACAACTCGCTAATAGGATAGATGACTGGACTGAACCATTAACAGAAGCAAAAGAAGCTTTTATCTACTCAACTGAACTTCACTTTGAGACTGAATCAGATCCTTACGGCGAACCTTGGCAGGCTTTAGATACAAAGTATGCAAGGGCAAAAGAAGCTGCAGGGTACCCACCTGATATTCTTGTAAGAAGCGGAGACTTAAAGAAAGCAGCAACAAGTGAAGAAGCTTGGCATATCACCGAGAGTGATATAATTTTCGACTCACAGACTTTGCCTTCATATGGGGCTTTTCATCAAGAAGGTTCACGTGGTTGGCATCTAGCACAAAAGTTTGCAGCAGGAACATTAACTGATGAAGAGACACGCGAGTTTAGCACTACAGGAGTTGGGCCTGGTGGTAATCTACCACAACGTATGTTCATCGGTGCAGATGAAGATACTATCGCAGAAGTTGAAGGTATTTTCATTGCTTGGCTTGATAAGAATGTCACTGAATTTGTTGATGGGCCTATATTCAGGGAAGTTGTTACAGTCACCACAACTAATATTCCAGCCTTCGGCGGCGGATTCATGTTACGCGGCCCTGGCGGTAGGTTCATCGGCCGTAGTGGTTAATATCAAATGCCTATAGTCACACCAACAACTATTACACGGCCAGAAGATTTGGTCGAACATCTTGCTACTCGTATAGCCGATAGCGACCTACCGTTCGGGTATGTTGCTAAGTATGATGAGCAGCTTATTCCAGAGTACCCGGCTGTGCAAGTTTTCTCTGCTCCTTTCTCGAAGGAAGTACATGGTACTCACACATTCCTTATAACTGTCCGTGCAGACCTGTACATAATGCATGGAGATATGACGCAAAACTACGTGACGCGCAGTTTAGCAGATATGCAGCTCGCGACTAGGTTAGTCAATTTCCTAGAGTCGCCAGATTTAAGTCTCGACGGACGGTTAATTGCAGGATGGGTAGAAAATGAAGTACCTGGGGCTATGCCTCCAAGAACGGCTAAGAGTGCTTCTATAGTTAGCACTAAACTAGGTTATCGTGGTACATCGGAAGCGAGGTTCTAACGCTCATGTATACTGTTTCATATGAGCATCCTCACTTCGACGCGGGTAAATTATTCGGCATAGCCGGATTAGGCCAGGTCGAAAACGGTGGTACTCTCGAAGTTGACGAGGATATGGAGCGTAACTTCCTCGCACAGCGCGGGATTACACTAGAGGACGCTTTTGCAGATGATACAAATGTTAAACTGAGTGGTTCTAGTGAACTTGATCCTCAGGAAGTGAAAAACATTCTTTCACTCTTTGCACCTGCACCTGTTGAAGCTACTACAACTGCAACTGAGCCTGCTACTGAACCTACACTTTCAGCGCAGGATTTAGGTTTGGATGGTGACGACGGTGCCTAATGCTGATATTGCCGGTAATGGTGCTCTTTGGATAGGCTTAGAGACGACCTACGGTACGGCAGTTGATCCTACTGCTTCGGGTGTTGGCGTTTGGATGCCTATTATCTCTGAGACGCTTGCTTACAATGAAGCCAAGTATTACTCTCCGCAGATTCGTCAGTCTGCTACTGTAAGCGATGTTAAGCAGGCTTACTACCATGTTGAGGGTGATATTGTCTTTGAGGTAGATGCTAACTATCTGCCTTATCTTCTCTACGCTTCTCGTCATACTGTTACTAAGACGGGAACAGGCCCATACGTCTATGCTGCTGTGCCGACGAATGTTGGCTCTACATACCCAGGCGGTAGTGCTAGGGGAGTTAGTATCCTTGTTGAGCGTAACTCTCAGGGATTCCTCTATAACGGTTGTGTTGTAAGTAACTGGGAATTTACTATTGACACTGGTGTTCTTAGATGTACGGCTAGTATGTTAGGATTAGCGGAGAATGACGCTGCTGGTGCTGCTAGCCCATCTTGGATTGATCCTGAGCTATTCGGTGCAGATGCACATAGCATCTATGTTGATGCTGCTGGAACTGCACCTGCTTTCGGTGGTGGTAGAGATAATACATTCAATGGTTACACCTTCCGTGCTAACCATAATGGTACTCCTCAGAACCGCATAGTCCCTGATCGCTCTGCTACTTATATCTCTTATGGTGAGACAGAAGTCACGTATGAAACTGAGCTTGACTTCGTAGATAAGACCGAGTATGACAATATGAAGCTTAATACGCTCCGTGCGCTTAAGCTTGAATCTCTACGTCCTGGTGGATTAGCTACCACGTTCTTAACTGCCGATGAAGCTGTGCGGATTACTACTTATCGTAGCAATTATGATTCGTATGCTGTTGGCCTTAGTGGTATGGGCGATCTCATTATGGCTAATGTCACAGGTCGTGGTATCGGTATCGCAGGTGGAGTGCCTTACAAGATTGAGTGCAAATCACCTGTCAACATTACTTAGCAGTTAAGTAACAAATAAGGAGAGAGAAATGCCTAAGGTAACAGTTGATCCTGAGAGTTATGATAGATTCGATTTAGCCTCTGCTCCGCCGGATGGGTACGTTATGCTACGACCCCTCCCATACGGCATAAAGCTCGCTCGGCGGAGTAAGGCTACTAAGATGATGATGCGCTCTAAGGGAGGTAATACTCCTAAGCAGGCGCAAGACCAGGATCAAATCTTTGAGTTAGGTACGGAAGATGAATGGGCAGCAGCCCATGACTTCCAATACTGCATCGGAGAGCATAATCTTCAAAATGCAGACGGTACATTAATTGACTTCCAGAGAAACACTCAGATGGCTATTAAGATGCTTGATCCTCGCGTTGGTAGTGAAATTGAGCGTCTGATTGATAAGATCAACAATGAAGAAGGTGATGAGTCTCTTGAGGATTTTCTCAGACGGCAAAACACATCATCTTCGGATTCGGACTCAGAGTAGCTGACGGTTGGGTAAGACGTAATAATAGTGATGGTACTTCATTAAATGAACCGCGTTGGGTAGAACCGTGGGTCGCAGCAGAAGCTAGAGAGTGGATTGATATAGCTATGCTATGCGAGAGGTTACACGTTCTACCCAACGCAGGTGGTTTATTGCAACAAGAGGAAATGCACGTCAAAAGGCTACTTAAGATACTTGAACATATAGACGACTTCAACGAAGAAGAGATGAAAAAGAAGAAATAATGGCTGTTTCAGCTAGAGAAGTCATATTAGTCTTTAGAGGTCAAAACTACCTCTCTAGTGCCATACGCAAAGTTGGCCGAGATGTTGGTTCACTAAGCCGCACGGCTCAGTTAACTCAACAAAGAGGTCAGCTACAGATAAACCAGCAGCGTATGACTTCTGCTAGGAATGCAGCTAGGGTTGAATTACAGAGTATACAGACTGGTGGAACTCGTCGTCTTGCTCTTGAGAAGAGGATAGCTGAGGCAAAAATATCTCAGCTATCTATTACTCAACAACAAGCAAAACTAGAAGATTCTATTAATGCTCGTCAGACACAACAACTTAACGCTCAGGCTAGAGCATCACGTCTAACTAGGCTTGTTGGCGCTGGTCGTCCATTACGAGGATTTAATCTAGCTGAGACTAGAACCATGCAGCAGGCAGCTAATCAGCAGTTAGAAGATTTAACTGCACAGCAGGCTACAGCCATGCGGCAAAGAGAAGTTCTAGTACAGCGTCTAGCTACTCAGACTCTAACAACTGAACAGCTTACCGCAGCAGAAGCTCAGTTAGCCGAAAGAGAGGCACAACTTACTCAAATCATTAACACTCGTTCACGAGCAATTGAGTTAAACAATTTAAAGTTGAAGCAGAATGCACTTTTGATGAGTATGCTTCCCGTAGAAAGAGTACGGGATTACGCAAGAAATATAGAACATGCAGGCCGTGTTCTACAAATGTTTGGCTTAATCGCGACCGCTGCATTTGGATATGCAGCAGAGTCAGCGGCCAAATTTGAAACAGCGGGAACACTAGCTGCTACGCA
>Ga0070679_100003195_pt1 | contig 14972 bp, 14 predicted proteins | sample KBSC63BmetaG_FD_65652 | JGI IMG/M metagenome (GOLD analysis project Ga0070679, IMG submission 65652) | Corn rhizosphere microbial communities from Kellogg Biological Station, Michigan, USA - KBS C6-3B metaG | ecosystem: Host-associated > Plants > Roots > Rhizosphere | place: USA: Michigan... | reverse complement strand
GCGACCCCTGCTGCTGCGCAACCCCGCGGCAGTGCGCCCTTGGCAACACGTGCTGGAACCACTGTCGGGTTACCTGCGGCTCGGACAGATGCTGTGGAACAATCCCGACTTTGCCGGCGCGTGGAATTTCGGCCCCGGCGTCACAGGCGAAGTCAGCGTCCAGTCACTCGCCGCGCAACTGGGCGCGCATTGGCCTGTCTTGCGGATCGAACATGATGCCAGCGCGCATCCGCACGAAGCCACCATCCTGCGCCTGAATTGCGAAAAGGCAATCCGGCAATTGGCGTGGCGTCCGGTGTGGAACATCGACACCGCGCTCGCCAGGACTGCGCACTGGTATTGCCGCTTCCACGAATCCGGACAGGTCGACAGCGCGGACGATCTTGCCGCGTATATCGACCACGCGCGGCACCTGGGGTTGGCGTGGACGGCATGAAGCTGCGTCCCACCCCACTCCAGGGCATGTACGAAATCCGCCACACGCCGGCGGGTGACGTCCGCGGCCGCTTCACTCGCCTGTTCTGCGAGCGGGAACTCGCCCCCATCCGCCCCGGCCTGCATTTCACCCAGATCAATCTTTCCGAAACCCGCGGACGCGGTACGCTGCGCGGCATGCATTACCAGACGCCGCCCACGGCAGAAGCCAAGTTGATCCGCTGCCTGCGCGGACGCGTGTTCGACGTGGCCGTCGATTTGCGCGCCGGCTCGCCTACTTTCCTGCGCTGGCATGCACTTGAGCTCGCCGAGGACAATGAATGCGCGGTATTCATCCCGGAGGGTTTCGCCCACGGATTCCAGACACTCACCGACGAGGCCCACCTGCTTTACATGCACACCGCGCCCTGGACGCCAGCCTGCGAAGGCGGCCTGCGCCATGACGACCCGCGCCTGGCGATCGCGTGGCCATTGCCGGTGGACGCCATTTCAGAACGCGATCGCGGCTATCCACTCATCGACAACGACTTCGCCGGGGTGCACGCATGAAGTGCCGGTTCTGTCAAACGCCTTTGCACGCGGTGTTCCTGGACCTGGGCAGCGCGCCGCCCTCCAATGCATTCCTGAACGCGGATGAGTTGAACGCACCGGAAATGTATTTTCCGCTGCGCTTGTATACGTGCAGCGAATGCCATCTGGTGCAGGTTGACGAAGTGCAGAAGCACGATGCGCTGTTTTCCGGTGATTACGTGTATTTCTCCTCGTACTCGCGCACTTGGCTGGCGCACGCGGAGCGTTACGTCGCACGGACGGTGGAACGGCTTGGCCTGGACCCGAACAGCCTGGTGATGGAAATCGCGTCCAACGACGGTTACCTGCTGCAATACGTCAAGGCACGTGGCATTCCATGCATAGGCATCGAACCCACCGCCGGCACGGCGGCCGCAGCGCGTGAGCGCGGCATTGAAACCATCGAGCAATTCTTCGGCGAGCGTTTTGCACGAGAGTTCGCGGCCACGCGGCGCACGGCCGATCTGGTCATCGCCAACAACGTGCTGGCGCACGTACCGGACCTCAACGATTTCGTGGCCGGCCTCGGCGCCGTGCTCGCGCCCAATGGCGTGGTCACCGTCGAGTTTCCGCACCTGTTGCAGCTGGTCGCGCAACGCCAGTTCGATACCATCTATCACGAGCACTTTTCATACTTTTCGTTCCACACCGCGCAACGGGTTTTCGCCGCGCACGGCGTGCGCATCTGGGACGTGGAAGAACTACCCACCCATGGCGGTTCGCTGCGCTTGTGGGCCTGCCAGGACAACGCGACGCATCGCGACACGCCGGCGATTGCGGCGCTGCTGGCAAAAGAATCCGCAGCCGGCATGCTGGCCATGGACTACTACCACGGGTTCCAGCCCTTGGCCGACGGCATCAAGAACGACTTCCTGGCATTCCTGATCGACGCGAAGCGCAACGGCAAGCAAGTCGTGGGTTACGGCGCCGCAGCCAAAGGCAACACCCTGCTCAACTACGCCGGCGTGCGGTCAGACCTGCTGGGCTATGTCGTCGATGCATCGCCGCACAAGCAGGGCCGTTACCTGCCCGGCTCGCGCATCCCGGTCGTCGCGGAGTCGCGCATCCGCGAATCTCGTCCGGATTTCGTGGTGATACTGCCGTGGAATCTGCGCGAGGAAATCACCTCGCAGCTCGCCTACATTCGCGAGTGGGGCGGGAAATTTGCCACCGCGATTCCACAGTTGGCCTTGTCATGACCACCGAAAGCACCAAGACCCGCATCTACTACACCAAACCATCGATCACGGGGCTGGAAATCCGCTACGCCACGGATGCGGCCGCCAACGGCTGGGGCGAACACTGTTACGACTATATCCACCGTTTCGAGCACCAGTTCAGCCAGCACCTCGGCGTCCGCCACGCGATCGCCACCTCCAGCGCCACCGGCGCATTGCACATGGGCATGGCTGGGCTCGGCATCGGCCCGGGCGACGAGGTCATCCTTGGCGACATCAACTGGATCGCCTCGGCCGCCCCCATCGTCCACCTTGGCGCCAAGCCAATACTTGTGGATGTGCTGCCGGACTCCTGGTGCCTCGATCCGAAGGCAGTGGAAGCTGCAATCACGCCGCGCACCAAGGCGATCCTCGCCGTACATCTATACGGCAATCTTTGCGACATGGACGCACTTGCGGCCATTGCCGAGCGCCACAAACTGCACCTCATCGAGGACGCCGCTGAGGCCATCGGCTCGATCTGGCATGGCTGCCGCGCCGGCTCGATGGGAACCTTCGGCGCGTTCTCCTTCCACGGCACGAAAACCATCACCACCAGCGAAGGCGGAATCTTCGTCACCAATGATGGTGCCCTGTACGAACGTGTCTTGACACTATCGAATCACGGTCGCGCCCGTGGTGAGTCACGCCAATTCTGGCCCGAACGTATCGGCTACAAGTACAAGATGTCGAATCTCCAGGCCGCCATCGGCTGTGCCCAGCTCGAACGCATCGAAGAATTGATCGCCGGAAAGCGCCGGGTCTTCGAGCGCTACAAGAAGGCGTTCACCGACCTGCCTGTTGCGATGAATCCCGAACCAGCCGGTACGACAAACGGCTACTGGATGCCAACCATCGTCGTGGATGAAAATGTCCCGTTTGATCGAGATGCACTACTGGCCTCCTTCAAGGCCGACAACATCGACGGCCGTGTGTTCTTCTGGCCGCTGTCGTCTCTGGGCTTGTTCGAATCTTGCCCGCGCCACGCAGCAAGCGACTCACTTGCGAAGCGAGCCACGAACCTGCCCACCTATCATGACTTGACTGAAGATGACATCGGTCGTGTCGCGACGGCAGTACGTTCCACGCTTGGCAGTCGCAAATGACCCGCGTTATTTTCTGGGGTGCAACAGGACAGGCGAAAGTACTGCGAGATGCGTTGCTGTCTCATGGTGCGAAACTTGTGGCCCTCTTTGACACCCGCGACATCGCCTCGCCGTTCCCTGACGTCCCGATCTTTCATGGCGAGATCGGGTTTTCACAGTGGGAGCAGGTAGTTCTGGATCGTGGCTCGATCCGTTCTTGCGTAGCCATCGGGGGATGGCTTGGAAAAGATCGGCTGTTGCGCATGCACTGGCTCAGGGATCGCGGTTACGCCGCCCTCACCGTTGTGCACCCGCGCGCTTTTGTCGCCCAAGACGCATCGATCGGTGATGGCTGCCAAATTCTTGCCATGAGTGCGATCTGCGCCGGCACAAGACTTGGCGAGGCTGTCATTGTCAACACCAAAGCCTCAGTCGATCATGATTGCGTCATCGGCGATGGTGTCCATATAGCACCCGGCGCGACACTCGCTGGTGAGGTCGCAGTCGGAGATTTTGTATTTATCGGCGCCGGCGCTGTCGTACTCCCTCGGCTTCGAATAGGCGAAAATGCAATCATCGGCGCCGGATCCATCGTGACAAGGGACGTCCTCGCAGGAGAGACGGTCACCGGAAACCCTGCGCGATTACACGACAAGGACAAACCATGACAGCAACATCCGAATTCGAAGATTCCGTTTCTCGGAACATCGCTACGCTCCGAAAAGATTCGCGGCTGGCGAATAAGTCGTTTGACTGGATTCTGAACACGCTCCCGCATCACTACTCCTACAACTTTCGGTGGATGGGCCGTCCGATCATCCAGTACCCGCAAGACATGGTCGCGATCCAGGAGCTGATCTGGCGGATCAAACCCGACCTTGTCATCGAGACCGGCATTGCCCATGGCGGGTCGCTCATCCTGAATGCCTCGATGTTGGCGTTACTGGACTACTGTGACGCCGTCGAAGCTGGCAAGACCCTCGACCCCAACGCGCCACGCCGCCGCGTGCTGGGTATCGACATCGACATCCGCGCGCACAACCGCGCGGCGATCGAGGCGCACCCCATGGCCCACCGCATCGACATGATCCAGGGATCATCCATCGCACCAGAAGTCATCGCAGAAGTAGGCAAGCGCGCTGCCCAATTCCAGCGGATCATGGTGTTCCTCGATTCGAACCACACGCACGAACATGTGCTGGCCGAACTGGACGCCTACGCGCCGCTGGTCAGCCCGGGCAGCTATTGCGTGGCGTTCGATACCGTGATCGAGGATTTACCTGCAGGCATGTATCCCGACCGTCCATGGGACGTGGGCAACAACCCGAAGACAGCGGTGCGCGAGTTCCTGTCCCGGAATCCCGACTTTGAAGTGGACGATGACATGGACGCCAAGCTGCTGATCACGGTCGCACCCGGTGGCTATTTGCGCCACCGCTAGTATTGCGTCCCCAAGAATTTTTAGTTCGTCATCCCGAGGCCCGCACCGGTTGTCGGTGCGGGAACACGGAATCCATGTTGTTGGCCCGAGCTTCGAGAGCTGGATTCCGGAACTTGCCCGCTACGCGAGCTCGTCCGGAATGACCAGGTAGTTTCGGGAACCCCAGGCTGCAACGACCTGCATGGCCGCACTGCGCATCAATATCCTGTCCAACTACGCCGGCCAGATCTGGATGGCCGCGATGGCGGTGGTGTTCCTGCCGCTGTATATCCGCCTCCTCGGGATGGAGGCATTCGGGCTGGTCGGCCTGATGCTGAGCTTCCAGTCGATCTCGCAACTGTTCGATTTCGGCATCGGAGGCGCGACCAACCGCGAATTGTCGCGACGAGCGCACGATCCCGCGCTTGCCGATGGCGCGCGCGACCTGGTGCGCTCATCGGAAGTCGTGATCTGGCTGCTGGCCTTGGCCGTGGGCGTGGCCATCTGGCTATGCAGCGGCCTGATGGCAGACCACTGGCTGCACCTCGATCGCATGGGACGCGGTGAGGCGACCCACGCCATCGCCATCATGGGCGTCACCATCGCCCTGCTGTGGCCGAGCGCGTTCTACGCCAACTGCCTGTCGGGATTGGAACTGCAACCGGCCCTGAACGTGATCAACGCGGTCTTCGCGACGTTGCGATACGCGGGCGTGCTGCCCGTGTTGTGGGCGGTTCCGTCCCTCGCTGCCTTCCTGTGGTGGTACGCCTTGGTCGGCGCGTTGCAGTCGATCACGACCGCGATCGTGGTATGGCGCACATTGCCGGAAGGCCACCGGCCGGCACGCTGGTCGGGTATCGAACTGCGCGGGAGCCGCCGTTTCGCCGGAGGATTGTTCGCCATCGGCCTGTTGGCGATGGGCGTGAGCCAGCTCGACCGGCTGAGCATCGCCAGCCTGCGCCCGTTGGCGGAACTTGGCTATTACACGTTGGCGATCAGCATCGCCGCCGGCCTCGGCCGGATGGTGCTGCCGATGTTCAACGCGATCTATCCGCGTTTCAGTCGCCTCGTCGCGCGGGGCGAACACACGATGCTGCGCGAGCTGTACCACCTCGGCAGCCAGTACCTCGCTGTCGTTGTCGCCGCGGTCGCGGCGGTGTTGGTCGTGTTTGCGCACGATGTGCTGTACCTGTGGACGGGCAACGCCGAACTGTCCGGCAAGGTCGCGCTGCCGTTGGCGATACTCGTTGCTGGTTCCGCATTCAACGGCCTGATGAACATCCCCTACGCGCTGCAGCTCGCCAATGGCTGGACGCGGTTGGCGATGGGCCTGAATGCGGCATCCCTGTTGCTCGGCATCCCCTTCTGCCTGTGGGCAGTTCCCCGCTTCGGAATCAGCGGGGCGGCCTGCGTGTGGTTGCTCGCGAATCTCGCATCCGTTGTCATCGGCATTCCGGTAATGCACCGGCGCCTGCTGCGCGGCGAAATGACGGAGTGGTATTTGCACGACGTGCTGCCACCGGTGCTCGCCGCTTCGGTTGTTGCACTGGTGCTGGCGTCGTTGCTGCCGCCACTGCCACGTTCGATCCTCGGCGTCGCGTGGTTGGCATTTGCAAGCCTGCTAACGCTGGCCGCCAGCGCGTTGGCTTCGCACAACGTGCGCGCTGCGACGGGCAGGTGGCTCTCATCTCGCATGCCCCTCTGAGAAATGCAGCGCGCACGGTCAAGCTGGCCGCAACAGGCTTCCGTATTTCGCCTGCAATGTGCTTCGCGACCTGACGATGCGCGCTTCGACCGCGCGGTAGGCAAGCTTGTATGCAAGTTGCAGCAGCGAGCTGCACTCGCACGCGCTCGCGATAATCCTCAGCAAGCGGGCGCGTCCCCGCGATCCGCAGTCATCTTCCAGCGCCTTGGCTGCATCGCGTGCGAAATCCATGCGGCCTGCAGCGAGGCCATTTGCGCCTCGCCGAAACAGCATGCGGCGGGCATCCCTACGCAATGCCGCCAACGCCCCATCCTTGAACGCTTCATCCATCTCGTCGCAGGCTTCGAACTTCCCCAGCATTCGCTTCCATCCCGGCCAGAATGAATCCATGGGTTGGGTCGCGCTGAAGGAAGCACTATTCAACGTGAACACCGCAGAGGGATGCTTCTCGACAACGTACGGAAAACGCGCCGCCAGCCGCAGGCAAAATTCAAGGTCGGAAGGACCAAGCATTTGCGGGTCAGGCAATCCTTCGAGTTCCAGCACTTCACGCCTGAACAGGATGCCGGTCCACGCCGGTGCCATCCCGCCCGTCATCTGCGTGAATCCATCCGGGGGAAGGAACAAACCATCGCGATGCCACCTGTCCACGCGCGCATCCCAAATTCTCCCGTCCATGTCCACGTTCAGTACCACGCCAGCCCAGAACATCGCTTCGGGATGAGCAGCAAGGCCGGCGAGCGCGCTTCGATAGAAATCCGCAAGCAGGTAATCGTCGTCGGAGAGGATGGAAAAAAAAGGCGTCTCGATCCGGCGCAGGGCGAAATCGAAATTGGCAGCAGCACCTATGTTTTGCGCGTGGCAGTGATATTGCACCCGTAAGTCACCGGCCGCCAGACCCCTCACCATGGCAGCCGTGCCATCACCCGAGGCATTGTCATAAACGCATACTTTCAGAGACGCACCCTCCTGCGCGAGCACGCTTGCAATGGCCCGTAGCAACAGGCGAGGCCTCTTGAAGGTCGGGATCACGGCCGTGATCTGGGGCGCCGTTCCGCTTGCAGGGGCAGTCATCCGATTTCTCTCTGCCCCACAATGCGGGCCAGCAGGGATTGATAGACGGCAATATAAGCATCGATAGCCTTGGCCTCGGTAAACGCGTTTGTGGCGCGCTCGCGCCCGGCCTGCCCGAAGGCACGGGCCAAGGCGACATCGCCAGCAAGACGCCTGCAATTTTGCTCCAGCATGTCCAAGTCGTCGATATCGCAGAGCAATCCGGTTTCGCCTTCTAGCACCACCTCGTCGACTGCGCCGCAACGAAACCCCACGACCGGCCTGCCGCACGCCATCGCTTCCAGCGCGGTGTATCCGAAGCCTTCGTAACGTGATGGCACCAAGACCGCATCGCAGGCTCGGTACTCCTGGATGAGTTGATCTTCGGTGAGGCGCCCAAGCAAGGTGACGTTGTCGCCCTTGTTCTCGCGCCGATCTACCCGCAGCCCCGACGTACACCGAATCTCGAAGTCCGGGTACAGACGATGTCCCAGCATCGGGATCACATCTGCCCCTTTGCGCCGCGAGGCATTGCCGACGAAGAGCAAGCGGAATTTTTTGTGCGGTGCCGGCGCGCATGACGCCGGCGAAAATTTCTCGTAGTCCACCCAGAGCGGGATGGTGCGCGTAGTACCCACCCCCGCCGATCGCGCAAGGACATCGGCTGTGAAACAGCTGTCAGTGGTGATCGCATCCGCGAGCGCGTAGGAACGACGCAGGTAGGGCCCGATGATGACGCGATGGTACAGATGTTGGGCCAGCGACTTGTACCGTCGGTAAGCAGGATCAAGAAGATAGTGGTGCTCCGTCGTAACGAGGGAGACTCCTTTGCGCCGAAACGCAAAAGCGCAAGCGCTGTTCGCATGGATTGTGTTCGTTCCGACAGGGACTGATGCAAAGCGGAGCAAATCGGGCGTGATCTCGGTCCAATGCGGAAACCACGTGATGGTCGCGGACACACCACGGCGGTTGAGTGCGGCAACCAGCCGCGTGGTAAAGACGTCGGCCCCGCTGCCAGCCTGTACCGCGGGGAACCAGACGACAGGCTCAACCTTGTCGCTCATGCTGACTCAGCTTGGCACAAGAAGTACACCTGATACTGCCACTGGATTGGCCAGAAGACCAAGGCACCTGCCTGCGCCGCGCGTGGGAGCCAGGTCCACGCCGGCCCGCGGCATATCCAGTGTCGACTCAACGGGTGGAGGTCGCGCCACTTCGCCTGCACATCGAGGCCCGCCGCATCGAACATCTCGGTCCATTCCCTGATCGGGCGAACGGTTTCACGGATCGCGACCTGACCGGTGCCGCCGTACCAACCCAGCCGGCGGGTCAGGAACCCGGCGTTGGGTACGAGGATGAGAAACCTCGCACCGGGCTTGGCGACACGCCGCATCTCCTGCAACGCGCGGGGTTGGTCGAGGAAGTGCTCGAGCGAGCCCATGCAAGTGACCAGATCGAACTGCCGGCTATCGAATGGCAACTTTTCTGCCACGCCTTCGCGAACATCGGCATCCGGAAGTCGCTGCTGCGCGCGCGCGACCGCACGCGCGGAAATGTCGATCCCGCTAACCGTCGCACCCTGGCGCTGCAGCTCGGCCAGCCAATCACCCGTGCCGCAAGCGATGTCCAGAACGGAATCCACTTTCGACAAACCCAGTCGCGTCGCGACTCGGCGCATGTGCCAGGGCACAACCGATGGGTGGGACTCACTCGCGTAGTACTCGTCGTCGTAGAAGCGGCGTACTTGTCGATGATCAGGCATGGTCGCGTGTCCTGGAAGTTGACAAAATATAGTGGCCGCCGACATCCACCGCCGTGACCTCGCAACGCAGCGTCGGATGGGTTGCGAGATAGCGTGCGATGCCGCCTGAGCCGGTACCGACTTCTAGCACGCGCATGGGCTGCGATCGGTGCGCGAGATCAAGCAGGCGCTCGATCTTCAGGGCCTTCCAGTCGCGCGATGGCAGGTCGAGCACCGCATGCGGCTGGCGTTCAACTGCGTGGGCATTCACTGCGGCGAGTCGCTCAAGTGCTGGTGTTGTCCAATTGACGCCAATTGTTCGGCAATCCCCGCGCCGAATTTCGGCCAAGCGAATCGGTCCGCAAATTCGATGCAGGAGCGGCGCAGGGATTCGCGTTGCGCGAGTGTCTCTGCGACAGCGCCTGCGAAAGCAACGTAATCGCCAGTCGTGATTAGACGTCCTGATTGGCCATCGGCGACCGCATCGACCACGCCGCCGGTGGTGAACGCCACCGTGGGCAGGCCTTGCGCGGCGGCTTCCAACGCGACCATGCCGAAACCTTCTGGATCACCGGGGATGTCCCGCACGGGGAACACGTGGATGTCCGCGGCGCAGTACAGCGCAAGCAGTTCCTTGTCGGACACTTTGCCGAGGAAGCGGATATGGTTGGCGACTCCCACGGTCTCGGCGGCCGCCTGAATGCTCGCAGGCGTCTGCGCTTCGGCGTGAAGCGCCTGAGTCGGGGCGTCGCCGACCACCAGCAGCATGGCATCGGGTTGCGCGGCAATGATGTGGGGCAGCGCGCGCGTGACGAATTCGCGCAGGCCCTTGCGGGCGGAAAGTCGGCCGACGGAGAGCAGGATTGGACCATTGCCAATACCGAGCTGCTTGCGGAATGCACGGTCGGCCGCGGAATGACTGTCGGCGTCGGTGGTGATTCCGGGGCGATCCGCGGGTTCGAACCCGGAAGGCAGGTCCACTCCGGGATGGACGATGCCGATGCGCGCAGGATCGATGCCGATACCACGGCACAACCCGGCCGTGGCACTGCTGTTGGCGATGACGTGGTCCGCGCGGCGAATCGCCGGCAGCCACAGCGCACGGTAGATAGGATGCTTTGCGGCAATGTCGAGGCCGTGCACATACGCCGCCGTCCGCGCACCGATCGTGCGCGCTGCAGAACGCGCGAGCGGCGCGGTGAGACCGCTGCCGGCCAACACGATGTCGGGTCTCCAGACGCGTGCTTCGCGGCGGCCAAGTGCGCGCGCGCACAACAGGAATTTCCAGAGCGGCTGCAGCGGCGCTTCGCGAACGAGAACGCCATCCGGTGCCAACGCGGCCGCGCCAGCGGGGCCGATTACACGCACCTCGGCGAACTTCGACAATTCTTCCGCCATGTGCCAGTTGAGGCGCTCCATTCCGCCGACCAGCGGCGGTAGGTTGCGGGTGATGATGAGAATGCGGGAGCGGCGCGATTTGTTCACGGTCGTGCTGGCAGTGCGTGTGCTGCGACGCGACGCTGATTCACCACAGAAGCTCCACGCCGAACTGACGCAATGCGCGATCCTTGCTGATCAGCGGCAAGCCTTCGATCTCTGCCTGGGCGATCAGCATGCGATCGAAGGGATCCGGATGCCCTTGCCGGTATCCGCCGGCCCGCAGGGCGTGCACGTGCGTGATGGGCAACACTTGGGCTCCCAAACGCCGGGTGACGTCATCGAAATCGCCCACTATGGCCTTGGCGGAGGGCAGCTTGCCCAACCGAAACTTGGTCGCGATCTCCCACGCGCTGGCCGCGCTGACCACCAGAGCATTGACAGGATTTTCCAGAAGCTTGCGAACTTTCGACGACAATTCCCCGGGCTGCATGGCCGCCCACAGGAAGACGTGGGTGTCGAGCAGGTAACTCACTTGCCTTCCCAAGCGGCCAATTCTTCTTCCGGAAGCGGATCGAAAAACGCGGGATCGAGCTTGCCCTTGACGAAGCCGAGCGACCGTTTGCGCACCGGTTTCAGCGGCACCAGCCGCGCATAGGGTTTGCCGGCCTTGCCCAGCACGATTTCCTCGCCCGCGTGGGCCTTGTCCAGCAGGCGGGAAAGGTGGGTTTTGGCTTCGTGGACGTTGATGACTTCGCTCATGCCGACGAGGTTAGTCCACCAAGTGGACCAAGTCAACGTTCTGTATTGGACCAGTACATCCTGCACTCGTTGCCGAGTTGATCGCCGAGTATATCGAGCGGGATGTGCAGGGCGATGCCCATGCAGCGAACTCTGCAGCAGGTGCAAATTTTCGATCAGCAGCAGGCCCGGCAAGCGACACAAAACCTGCAGCAGATCAATTTGTCGCAGCAAGGGCAGGTGTTCGGCGGCCCCTGATTTCGGCTTCGACCACCGGATCACCGCACATCGACGAACAGTTATCGGCATTCGCCGACATCAGGATTTCCTCGCGTCAGTGCTTCCCTTGCGGCTTGGCGTCGGTCGCGCCGGACTGCACCGCCGTGGCCGCATTCGGGCCAGTCCAGCGCTTCAGCCAGTCGATCACGGTCTTGTGCCACATGACGCTGTTCTGCGGCTTCAGCACCAGGTGGTCCTCGTCGGGGAAGTTGAGGAACTCGCTGGGAATGCCGCGCCGCTGCAGCGCGGTGAATGCGCCGAGGCCCTGCGACTCCGGGATGCGGTAATCGCGGCTGTCGTGGATCACCAGCATCGGCACGCGCCAATCCTTGACGTGGTTCAGCGGGTTGAACTTCTCGTAGTTCTCCGGGTGCTCGAATTGCGTGCCGCCGTTTTCGTGTTCCTCGAACCACAGCTCGTCGGTGGCGTAATACATCATGCGCGCATCGAACACGCCGTCGTGGTCGACGAGGCATTTCCACGGCTGGTTCCACACGCCGGCCATCCAGTACACCATGTAGCCGCCGTAGCTCGCGCCCAGCGCGCAGGCATCGTTGCCGTCGAGATACGGGAACTGCTGCAACGCCGCGGCCCAGCCTTTCTGCAGGTCTTCGAGTGGGCGATCGCCCCAGTGCTGCGAAATCGCATCGGTGAACGCCTGACCGTAACCGACCGAACCGTGGAAGTTGATCGCCACCACCGCGAAGCCCGCGCCCGCGTAGGTCTGCGGATTCCAGCGGTAGTGGAATTCGTCCGGCCACGCGCCTTGCGGGCCACCGTGGATCAGGAACGCCACCGGATATTTTTGGCCGGGCTTGGCGTCCACCGGCGGCATCACGTAGCCGTGCACCGTGTCGCCATCCCAGCCCTTGAAGGTGAACCACCGCGCCTTCGAAAATTCGATGTCCGCCAGTCGCGACGCATTGAAATGCGTGACCTGCGCGAGGCCTTTGCCTTGCGTGGTCAGCGTGTACAGGTCGGTCGGATGGGTGAAGTCCTGGCGCGCGGCAATCACTTTGTCGCCGACTACATCGAAGCCCAGCACGCTGCCATCACTCAGCACCTTCGTAGGCTTGCCACTGGCGATGTCGATCGCGTACAGCGCGACGTTGCCATCGTCGGCAACGGTGGTGTACAGCGTCTTGCCGTCGGCGGAGAGTGTCAAGGGACCAGCCGAGCGATCCCAGCCCGGATCGATTTCACGCGTGGCGCCGGTCGCGAGATCCAGCGCCATGATGCCGAAACGGTCGGCTTCGAAACCCGGCACCTTCATCGCGAGGTAATAAAGCGTCTTGCCATCTTGCGAGGGCAGCGGGGACGCATCCCAAGCCTTGTTCGCAGCGGTCAGGTTTTTGGGTGCAGCAGAGCCGTCGGCCGGCACCGAATACACGTCGAAATTGGTGGACCACGGTTCGGTCTTGCCCGCGATGCGTACGTCGAAGTACACGGTCTTGCCGTCGGGCGAGAACGCGTAGTCGGTATTGCCGCCGTCAGGTTTCGACGGCACGTCGCCGTCGATGCCCTTGGTCACCAGCACCGGCTTGGCCGAGGCATCCAGCGACATCACGAACAACTGCCCGCGGCGATGATCGGACCATTCATCCCAATGCCGCACGAACAGGCGGTGGTACAGGCGCCCGGTGGCCTTGACCTGCTTCTGCGCTTCAAGCTTGTCGCGCGTGCATTCGAGCGTCGCGCAATCCTCGTACATCTGCGACGAAAACAGCAGCGACTTGCCATCGGGCGAGAGTTTGAAGTTGTCCACGTCCAGCGGCAGGTGCGTCACCTGCGCGGGCTCGCCACCCGAGACCGGCGCGGACCACAACTGCGTGGAGTCCTTGTCGGTGGCGAGGAAGTAAAGCGTCTTGCCGTCCGGCGAGAAGGCCGGGCCGTTGGCATTCAATTTCGGGTCGGTGACGCGCCGCGGTTCGGCACCTTTTTTCGAAAGATCGAGCAGCCACACGCTGTTGACGCCCTTGTTGGCATCCCAATCGGTGCTGCGCACCGTGAAGGCGACTTCATTGCCGCCCGGCGACAGGTGCGGATCGGACACACGTTCCATCATCGCCAGATCGTGTGCATTGAAGGGGTGTTGCGCGGCCATGGCGGTTCCCGATGCGGCGGCCAGCGCGAGCGCGCAGACGGCAAGGCGAAAGTTCATCGGCGTTCCCCGGCAATCGTCGAAACCCCAACGGTAGCGCGCGCACCAACCGCCCACAAGCGCGGGAGCGCGATCGCGCCGCGGCCGCATTGGCGCGCGGCTTCATCAACCAGCTCAGCCGGGGCTGCTGGCGCATCGTGAACACGACGAACCCGGACGCCCGGAATGCTGGGGCATGCGGTCGAGGACCCCACTTTGACGCTCAAAGCAGTCATACGCAGAACCGCAGCAGGGTCTCTACGGATCAGCCGCATGGGACTTCAATGCGCACGTCCCGTGATCTTTCGAATGCAGCAATACGTGACGCCGTGATCCGGGTGAACTTGGCGTCCCCATCACCCTTCAAAGTCTGGCCGAGTAATCCGCAGCATCGGCTTCCCGTGTGTGGGTTTAAGCGGGAAAAAAGCTTCGTGCGTCACCGAATCCACTGCCACGACGTGGGCATTGGGCCCGAGCCACGCGGTTCCAAGGGGGCTGACCGTTTTTCCTTGCACCTTGAATAATGAGACCTCCCCCGACTCGCCGGCGACGTACAGCCAGCCGAGCGTGGGATCGAACGCGAGCACGTCCGGATCCTTGGCAACATCGAACGAAGCGAGCACTTTGCGGCTGGCGAGATCCAATACCAGCAGCTTGTCATTGCCTTCGCAGGCAATGAAGGCAAGCCTTGCCGATGCGTCTATATACAAGCCGTGGTTGCCTTTGGCGCCAGGCAGGTTGATCCGCGCAACCACCTTGTCGGTGGCCGGGTCGATTTCCACCAGTTGATCTCGCGTCTGCACATTGGCGAAGATGTGCCGGGATGCCGGGTCGTACTGCGTGTTGCCGACTTCGCCGCCCAGTGGGATCGTGGCGATGCGCTTGTTGCTTGCTGTGTCGATGACCGTATCCGCGCCGCCATGCTCGTCGGAGACATACAGCTTGCGCGCGCCGGGTGCGTACGCCATACCGTCGGGGTAATCGCCTCCGGGCGTGCGTGCGACGCTCTTGAACGTCCTGGCGTCGATCGCGACCACTTCATTGGTTCCGGTCGCTGACGCATACACTCGATCCAGTTGCGGCACGTAAAGCACCCCGTGCACGTGGCTGACATCGGGGATAGTCGCGATCACTTTCCGCTGCGCGGTATCGAACACCACCACCGCGCTGTCGCCGAGATGCGCGAGAAAAAGATGATGACGCTTTGCG
>Ga0070679_100003194_pt1 | contig 14973 bp, 12 predicted proteins | sample KBSC63BmetaG_FD_65652 | JGI IMG/M metagenome (GOLD analysis project Ga0070679, IMG submission 65652) | Corn rhizosphere microbial communities from Kellogg Biological Station, Michigan, USA - KBS C6-3B metaG | ecosystem: Host-associated > Plants > Roots > Rhizosphere | place: USA: Michigan... | reverse complement strand
TGTTTACCGCCGACGACGGAGCGACGGCGCCGTCAGTGGCGGTCGTCAATGAAACGACGGCGCGGACCGTGTTTCCCGGCGAAGACCCGGTCGGCAGGCACGTGCGCTTCGGGCCGGCTTCCACCGGACCGTGGACGACGATCGTCGGTGTGGTCGGCGACGTGCGGCATCTCCGGCTCGATGCCGCTCCAGAGCCGGAGATTTACATCAGCGGCGTGCAGAACCCGCCGGTCGCACCGTTCATTGCGATCCGCACGAGCGGCGATCCCGCGCGTCTTGCGGAGGCGGTGCGCGCCGCGGCGCGCGAGCTCGATCCATCGCTGACGCTGTACGATCTCCGCACGATGTCCGACATCCGATCCGATTCGATCGCCGAGCAGCGGTTCGTGCTTCTGCTGATCACGGCGTTCGGCGTGCTCGCGCTGACGCTCGCCGGGGTCGGTGTGTACGGGGTGATGTCGCTGGCGGTGGCGCAGCGGACGCACGAACTGGGGATCCGCGTGGCGCTTGGTGCGGCGCCGTCGCGGCTCGTCATCATGATCCTGCGCGACGCGTTGGTCCTGTCGGCGGCCGGCGTCGGCGCCGGCGTCGTCGCGGCGCTCGCGCTGGCGCCGCTCACCGCGAGCCAGTTGTACGGCGTCCGCCCGGTGGATCCGCTCACGTTCGCCCTCGTGCCGCTGATCCTGATTGCCGCCGCGTTCGTCGCGGCGTTGCTGCCTGCCCGGCGGGCGACGCGGATCGACCCCGTCCAGGCGATGAGCGCGCCGTGACGACTATAATGAGAAGTTCCGTTCGGACCGCATGGACCAGCACTTCATCAGGAACTTCTCCGTCATCGCGCACATCGACCACGGCAAGTCGACGCTCGCAGACCGCTTCCTCGAGATCACCGGCGCGCTGCAGGCCCGTGAAATGGAAGCGCAGGTGCTCGACGCGATGGACCTCGAGCGTGAGCGGGGCATCACGATCAAGGCCCACCCGGTCCGGCTGAATTACACGGCGCGGTCGGGCGAGCAGTACGTCCTCAATCTGATCGACACGCCGGGCCACGTCGACTTCTCCTACGAGGTGACGCGCTCGCTCGCGGCCTGCGAGGGCGCGCTGCTGCTGGTGGATGCCTCGCAGGGCGTGGAGGCCCAGACGCTCGCCAACGCCTATCTCGCGGTGGAGAACAACCTCGAGATCATCCCGGTGATCAACAAGATCGATCTGCCCAGCGCGCAGCCCGACGAAGCGCGCCGCCAGATCACCGACATCATCGGCCTCGACGGCGATCAGGCGATTCTGGCGAGCGCGAAAGTCGGCACCGGCGTGCCGGAGATTCTGGAGGCGATCGTCGATCGTCTGCCGCCGCCCGCCGGCGACCCTGACGCGCCGCTGAAGGCGCTGATCTTCGATTCCTGGTACGACCCGTACCGCGGCGTCGTGATCGTCGTCCGCGTGATCGACGGCGTGCTGCGCGAGGGCATGAAGATTCGCCTGATGGCCGAAGGGCAGGATTACCAGGCGGAGCAGGTGGGTGCGTTCGCGCCCAAACCGATCGTGATGCCGCAGCTCGGCGTGGGCGAGGTCGGATTTCTCGTCGCGAACATCAAGAAAGTGAGCGACGCCAAGATCGGCGACACGATCACCGAGACGGCGCGGCCGGCCGCCGAGGCGTTCCCCGGCTTCAAGGAGCTCAAGCCGATGGTCTTCGCCGGACTGTATCCGGTCGAGGGGCATCAGTATGCGGAGCTGCGCGAAGCGCTCGAGAAGCTGCGTCTGAACGACGCATCCTTTTTTTACGAGCCGGAAACGTCGGTGGCGCTCGGATTCGGATTCCGCTGCGGCTTCCTCGGCCTCCTGCACATGGAGATCGTCCAGGAGCGTCTCGAGCGCGAATACGACATGGATCTGGTGACGACGGCGCCGGGCGTGCTCTACCGCGTGACGACGACCGACGGGCAGGTGCACGAGATCGACAGCCCCGCCAAGCTGCCGGACGCCGGCCTCATCACGACGATCGAGGAGCCGGTGATCACGGCGATGATCCTGACGCCGGCGGAGCACGTCGGCGGTATTCTGCAGCTCTGCCAGGACAAGCGCGGCGTGCAGAAAAAGCTCGAATATCTGGCGTCGGATCGCGTGCTGATCACGTACGAGCTGCCGTTCAACGAAGTCGTTCTGGATTTCTACGACAAGCTGAAGACGATCTCACGGGGATATGCGTCGCTCGACTATCATGTGACGGGCTACTGGCCGTCGCCGCTGGTGAAGCTCGACATCCTCGTGAACGGCGATCCCGTGGACGCGCTCTCGATCATCGTTCACCGCGACATGGCGTACGAGCGCGGACGCGCGCTCGCCGCGAAGATGCGCGAGCTGATCCCGCGGCAGATGTTCGAGGTCGCGATTCAGGCGGCCATCGGCGGCCGCATCATCGCGCGCGAGTCGGTGAAGGCGATGCGCAAGAACGTGCTCGCCAAGTGCTACGGCGGCGACATCTCGCGCAAGCGGAAGCTGCTCGAGAAGCAGAAGGAAGGCAAGAAGCGGATGAAGCAGGTGGGGAAGGTGCAGATCCCGCAGGAAGCGTTTCTCGCCGTGCTCAAGATGGGCACTGACACGGAATAGGCAGGTAGGATGTACGACTTGGTGACCTACGATTTTGCCGACTGGCCGCCTGACGATCTGCGACACCTCGATCTTGTTCGTGAATTCTCAGATCGTAGATCCTCAAATCGTAGATTCTCAAATCGTAGATTCTCAAATCGTAGATCGTAGATGTAATGGCTGAATTCAGGAAGTCGACGCTGCGCGAGTACTTCGAGTCGATCGTCATCGCGGTGATCCTGGCGCTGTTCATCCGGACGTTCGTCGTGCAGGCGTTCAAGATCCCGACCGGATCGATGGAGAACAACCTGCTCATCGGCGATCACCTGCTGGTCAACAAGTTCATCTATGGCCCGAGCGAGTCGCGGCTCGAGCGGGCGCTGCTGCCGCTCGGCACGATCAAACGCCGCGACGTCCTGGTCTTCAAGTACCCCGAGGAGCCGGACCGCGATTTCATCAAGCGCGTGATCGGCCTGCCGGGCGAGACGGTGGAAGTACGCGAGAAGACGGTCTACATCAACGGCCAGCCGCTCGACGAGCCTTACGCGCACTACCTGCAGCCCGTGTCCGTCCCGTCGGAACTGCACGAGGTCACCTCGATCGACGTGCGCGACCACTACGGTCCCGTCACCGTGCCGCCGAATCAGTACTTCATGATGGGCGACAACCGCGACAACTCGGCCGATAGCCGGTACTGGGGCTTCCTGCGCCGCGACTACATCAAGGGCAAGGCGCTCATCATCTACTGGTCGTACGAATCCGGGCGCGAGGACTACCAGGACGAAGGAACGGAGGCGACGATCAAAGGCCTCGCTTCGGTGGTGGTGCACTTCTTCACGCGGACGCGCTGGGACCGCATGCTGCACCAGATTCGATAATGATCCGCCTCCTCATCAAGCTCGCCCTTGCCGCGCTCATCGCGAACGCCGCGTGGCGCGTGGGGTCGGTCTATGCGTCGTTCTACAAGTTCAAGGACGCGGTGCAGGAGACGACGCAATACGGCGCGGACAAGAGCGAGGCCGATCTGCGCGCTCGCATCGTGGAGCTGGGCGCCGAGTACGATCTGCCCGTCACCGATGACACCTTCAGCCTGCGGCGCGTCGGCGAGCACACGATTACCGATGGCGCCTTCACGCAGCCGATCGACGTGCTTCCGAATTATCCATACCCGTGGCCCTTCACCTGGCACACGGACACCTTCGCGCTGAAAGGCGGACTGTCACCGGTCCGCTAGCGATCCGTTCGCCGCGTCCGCCGCTCGGGCGCCCCTGTCCGCCAGCCGCTCGACCTCCGCGATTGTCGCCTCGTTGTAGGCGGCGTCGCTGAGTCCGCCGAGATTGATCTCCACGTTCAAGCGCGCCCCTGTCAGCCCCGCGCTCAGCAGCGCCACGGCCACCCCGACGTCGCTCCCCGCCGCGTGATGCCCGTGCGCGGCTACGATCGAGGCCTGTTCGAGCGCAGCCGCCGACAGGCGCATGACGCCCAGCGGCACGTCCGTCGCCGCGCGCAGTGCGCGTTGAATCGCCGCTTTTCTCGACGCCAGATCGGCGTCGGTCGCCTTCGGCTGCTTGTAGGCGGCGACGACCGCGTCATAGGCCGACGTGTCCGCGTCCACCGCGCGCGTCAGTTGCTGCTGCATCTCCTGCAGCGCCGCGGCGGCCGTCCTCAGCGCCGCGCGATCCTCGTCCGATCCCGTTCGCGTCTTCGGCAGCGCCGCCACCATTGTCAGCAGCGCCGCGCCGAGCGCGCCCGCGACGGCTGACGCCGACCCGCCGCCTGGTGTGGGATCGGGTGAAGCAAATGACGCGAGCAGATCCTCGAGCGATTTTTTGACGAGCAGCATGCGATTGGACCTCTGAATACGAAAATCATTTTGGGCCACCGGGCACAGAGACACAGATGCACCGGGATCCCGACCGCGGCGGTCGCGACGCCCAGATCGATCGGGATCCCCGCGTCATGCATGCGTGCGGCCGCCACGATCGCGAGGATGAATCTGTCGAACGTGACTCGTGCGTCTCTTCAGTGCCTCCGCGCCTCGATGGCCAGATTTCCGTGACGACATCGCCGCGTGGAGCCACGTCTCACTCGGCGCCTTCACCCGCCACCACGCGGCCCTTCTTGATGACGGCGCGGAGGGTGTCGACGCCAACTCGTATCAGATCGATCGCAGGACCGGCGACGATGACCGCGTCCATCAGCTTGCCGACTTCGAGACTGCCGCACGTGGCGTCGCGATCGAGCGAGTACGCGCCGTTGATCGTCGCGCCGACCAGCGCTTCCTCGAAAGTCAATCCCATGCCGAAGCAGGCGAGCGTCATCGCGAACGGCATCGATGGCGAGAACCCTCCGCCGGGATTCACATCGGTGGCCAGCGCCACCGCCACCTTGTGCTCGATCAGCATCCGAGCCGGCGCGAAGCGTCCAAGCTTCAAATAGAAGGACGCAATCGGCAGCAGCGTGGCAACCACGCCGGCGGCCGCCAATCGATGCGCCGCCGCCTCGTCGACGAAGATCAGATGATCCGCGGAGCGCACAGGCAGGTCGGCAGCCACCCGCGACCCGCCGCTGGCGCCGAGTTCGTCGGCGTGAATGCGCAGCTCGAGCCCCGCGCTCCGAGCCGCTTCCAGAATTTCTCGCGACTCCTCCGGCGTGAACACGCCGGTCTCGCAGAACACATCGCACCATTCCGCCAGCCGTTCAGCCGCTACGGCCGGAATCATCTCGTGGACCACCAGATCCAGGTACGCGCGGCGATGATTGCGGAACTCCGCTGGAACTTCGTGCGCACCCATGAACGTCGCGCTGATATCGATCGGATGCGCCCGGTTCACATCGCGCAGCACCTTCAACATCCGGATCTCCGACTCCGTCGTCAAACCGTATCCGCTCTTGGCTTCACAAGTGGTCGTGCCGCAGCGGAGCATGTCGTCGAGTCGTCTGCGCGTCTCGTTCGTCAAATCGGCGAGGTCGGCAGTGCGTGTCGCCTCAACGGTGCCAATGATGCCGCCTCCCGCTGCTGCGATCTCCGCATACGTGGCGCCGGCCAGGCGGCGCCGCAGCTCTTCCCTCCGATCGCCCCCGAAGACGACGTGCGTGTGCGCGTCGACGAATCCGGGGACGACGGCGCCGCCGCGAGCGTCGAGGATCGCGGCGCCGTCAGCGAGCTGTCCGGTTCGCCGCCATTCGCTCTCGGGGCCGACGAACACGATCGCGCCATCTCGGGCCGCGACGGCGCCGCGCGGGACGGAGCCGGCGTCAGCTTGCGCCGCACCGCGCCGCGGCGCGGGACCGGCGCACGTGAGCACCTCGGATGTGTTGTGGATCAGGAAATCGGCGATCACGCCGGACATTGTAGGAGCGAAGATGCCCGATGCGCGAGCGGTCACGGTGCCGCTCGGCTAGATTCGCCTTCGCGCTACACGAAACTCGGGCGTCGCTCGCACTGAAGCCTTCGCGGTACGCGAATCCGTAGGGCAGGACTTCAGTCCTGCCATTCCTCGGCCCGATCGGCTCAGCCGACGATTTTCCGCGCGTCTTGCGCGTCGCGGTTTTCCGGCACGACGGCTTCGGTGTGGCGGGGACGATGCAGCAGGATGTTGTCGTCGCGGTCGCGCGTCTCCTGCTCGTGGACGTACTCGAGGGTGTTGCGCAGCGTCTGGATCGTCGATTCGAGCGTGACCTCGACGCCCTTGCGCTTCATCTTCATGCCGTCGATCTCGCGCTGGATGTCTTCGAGACGCGCCTGCGTCTTGTCGAGCAGCATGTCCGACCGGCTCTCCGCCTCGCGGATGATCCGCTCGGCTTCCTTGGCGGCGCTCGCCTTGATCTCGTCGGCGAGCTTCTGTGCGGTCATGAGCGTGCTGCGCAGGTTCTTCTCGTTCTCGCGATGCTCGTTCAGCACGCCTTCCATCCGCGCGAGATCCTGGCGGAGCTTGTCGGTGTCGCGCAGCGCCTGCTCGTAGTCATCGGCCACGGCAATCAAGAAGGAGGTGACTTCGATTTTGTCGAAGCCCCGCAACGCGGTGCGGAAACGCTGCTGACGCAGATCAAGAGGGCTGACATTCATGCGCGATTGTTCTCCCGCCGGCTTATCGGCAGAAGGCGGCGTCGCCGACAGGGCCGGGTCAAACATACGTGCGGCTCCCAAAAATCGCCGTCCCGACCCGCACGATCGTGGCCCCCTCCTCGACGGCGGCCTCGAAATCGTGGCTCATCCCCATGGACAGCTCCCGGAGCATCGATTCGTCCACGCCGCGTGCCAGCAGACTTGCGCGAACATGCACGAGCCGGCGGAAATACGGCCGCGCATCGTCGGGGTTATCGACCGCCGGCGGAATCAGCATCAGACCGACGATCCGCGACGCGCGGCACCCTTCGGCGGCGCTGAAGATGGGCCGCAGCTCGTCTTCGCCAGCGCCGAATTTCGTCGCCTCGCCGGCGAGATCGACCTGGACCAGCAGATCGATCGTCCGCCCCTCGGCCGCCGCGGCATCGTCGAGCTTGCGAACCAGGTCGGCGTCGTCGATCGAGTGGATTGCGTCGAAGCGCGCGCCCGCTTTCTTGGCTTTATTGCGCTGGAGGTGACCGATGAGATGCCAGCGGATCGGCAAATCGGCCGTGCGATCCATCTTCAGAAGCGCTTCCTGAACCTTGTTTTCGCCGAAATCGATCTGGCCCGCGTCGGCGGCGGCGCGGACGTGATCGGCTTCGAAGGTTTTGGACACAGCGACGAGACGGATCGTGGCGGGGTCTCGACCGGCGCGGCCGGCAGCGCGCGCGATGCGATCGCGAACGTCCGCCAGCCGTGCACGGATCGAGGCGGCGTCGGTCACTATTTTTTCAGTTGGGCGACAAGCGCCTTCGCCTGCGCCGCGTTCGGTCCGGTCGGCGACAGCTTGAGATACGTCTCGAATTCGGCAGCGGCGCCCGCGATGTTGCCTTCGTTCACGAGCGCCATCCCGAGCTGGTAGTGCGCCTCGGCGTGATTCGGATTCGCCGCGACGACGGATTCGAACTGCTTCTTCGCGTCGGCGACTTTGCCCGCGTTCCACAGAATGACGCCCTGATTGAACATCGCGTCCGCGTTTCCGCCGGCGGCAGCGCCTGCCGCGCCGGCAGCGCCCAGCTCGTTCGCCTTGGCACTGGCGGCCGCGGCCTCGTCGAACTTGCGCTGCGTGTTGTACACGCTGGCGAGACCGCTGTATGCGTCCGCGTAATCGGGCTTGAGCTCGATCGCCTTCTTGTACGATGCCTCGGCCTTCTCGTAGTCTTTTTTCTGCGACTGCGCGAAGCCCATGTTGTAGTAGCAGTCGTAGCAGCTCGGATTCGCTTCCAGCGCGCGCGTGAACGCGGCGATGGCATCGTCTTGGCGTCCGGCGCGGCTCGCTTCAACACCTTCGTCGAAGGCCTTTTTCAGCTCGGCGCTCTTCTTGGCGGCTTCGGCATTCCCGCCGCCCGCGGCGGCGCCGATGACGAGGGCCGCTTCGGCGGTCTGGCCGATGCGAACGCGCACCACTTGCGTGGCGCCCAGCTTGTCCTTCTCCGCGGTGATCTTGTACGAGCCCGGCTGCAGGCCGATCTGCATGAACTCGCCCCTCTTGTCGGTCTTCCCCTCGAACTTGCGATTCACGCCTTCCTGAAATTCGATCGTGATGCGGGCGCCTTCTACCGGCTGCCCCTTCTCGTCCTTCACGACGCCTTTGACGAGACCGGTGGACTGCGCCACGGCGGGCAGCGCAATCGCCAGAGCCGCACACGCGGCGAACGCCAGCAGCCACGGACGGCAGCCGTTCACTCGGCGGACCATGGGTATCCTCCTCGAAAATGGTGCAAGGAAATTAGTGCGGCCCAGTTTACATCACTCATAGTGCAGCGCCTGGACCGGATCGAGGCGCGCCGCTTTCATCGCCGGATAGACGCCGAACACGAGCCCGATCAGCACCGACACGGAGAAGGCGAGGAGCAGCGAGCTGCCGGTGACGATCGTGGACCAGCCGGCGAAGCTCGCGATGATGCGCGACATCGCCACGCCGAGCAGCAGGCCCAGCGTGCCGCCGCCGACCGCGATGAGCGTCGTCTCGATCACGAACTGCCGGATGATGTCCGTCTGCTTTGCGCCGATCGCGCGGCGCAATCCGATTTCCGGCGTTCGCTCGAGCACGCTCGCGAGCATGATGTTCATGATACCGATGCCGCCGACGAGCAGCGAGATCGACGCGAGCGCGACCATGACGATGTCGAAGATGCGTTTGGTGCGCTGCTGTTCGGCGAGCAGCTCCGCCGGCACGATGAGCGAGTAGTCGTCCGCGCCGCGGTGCGAGGCGGCCAGGATGCCGCGCGCCGTCGCCGCGGCTGCCGTCACGTCGGCGTCGGCCTTCAGCCGCAGATAGAGGCCGTCGATCTCGTCGCGGTACGAGCTGTACGTGTCCTCCAGGCGGAACAACGCCGCGTTCGTCGGCACGTAGATCAGGTTGTTGCGATCCTGTCCGGGAACGCCGGCCACGTCGGTCTGTGCCGCGGCTTGCGGTCCGGCGACGCCGATCACTTCGAACCATTGCTCGTTGGCTTTCACGAAACGGCCGATCGGATCGGCGAGGCCGAACAGGCGAACGCGCGCCGCCTCGCCGAGCACGCACACCGCGCTGGCCCGGGCGCCTTCCTCCGCGGTGAAGAACCGGCCCTCGGTCAGATGCAGGCCGCCAATCTGCTGAAAGTTGGGCTCGACGCCATAGACGACCGGCAGCTCCGCCTGCGGCTTCGGGATCACCTGCGTCGGCGTGAAGCGCTTGCGCGGGGACAGCATCTCCAGACCGGGGACCGTCGCCTGCATCGCCCGCACGTCGTGAAACGTCAGGCCTGGCGACTGCTGACGGATCTTCTGGAAGGCCTGAAACTCGGTGGTCTCCCGCGCTTCGACGATCAGGTTGCGGACGCCGAGCCCTTCGATGAACGCCATCACCTGCTGTTGCGCGCCGGCGCCGATCGACAGCATCGCGAGGACCGCCGCCACGCCGAAGATCATCCCCAGCATCGTCAACAGCGTGCGGAGCTTGTGGAGAAGCAGATTCTCCATGCTCCGGCCGACGTCGGGTACCCACAGCTCCGCTCGCGCGAGCCAGGTGTGCGCGCTGGCCGACGCGCTCATCGGGACGCTCGCTGGGGCGCGGCCGGCGTCTGCGGCCGAGGCCGCGAGCCTGATGGTGCGTTCGGATTGACGAGTGCGACTTCGCTGAACGAATCGAGCGCCGCGCCGGGTTTCGTGTCGGCGGCTTCGACGATGGCCACGGTGTCGGTCCACGCACGGACGCGCACCTCGCGCGCGGCGAAACCGTCGCTGACGCGGACGTAAACGGTCGGCTTGCCCGCGACGTCGAAAACAGCGGTGCGCGGAATGTACAGCACGTTGTCGAACGTCGGGCCGGCGATGGCGATCGCCGCAGAGACGCCGGGGCGCACCGGCACATGACCGCCGACATCGAACGCGATGTCGAACTGCCGCGTGCCGGCGTCGAAGATGCCGCGCGACGCGACGCCGCTGACGGTGCGCACCGTGCCGTGCAAAGCCGCGTCGGGCAGCGCATCCACCGCCACGTCGACGGCCTGCCCTGCCGCGACGTTCGCGCGATCCTGCTCGGAGAGCTTCGCCGTCACCTCGACGCGCGACGTGTCGCTGATGTCGGCGATCGATTGCCCGGCGAAGGTGGAATCGCCGACGCGGAAATCGGGCATGGCGGCGCCTGAGAAGATGATGCCGCCAAACGCCTGGAAATTCGTCCGCACCGTCACGAAGCCGTCGAACGGCGCGCGAATCGTCAGGCTCTCGATGTTGCGCTCGGCGATCTGCACCGCCAGCTGCGCCTTGTTGCGCTTTTCCCGCAGACCGTCGGCGGACGCCTGGTTGGTGGTCCGATGCGTCTTCACGTCGGCCTCGAGCTGCGCCAGCCGCTGACGCGCTTCGTCGAGCAGCAGCACATTCTGCTTCGCCTTGATCTCGCTGACGAGCTCGTTGCTCTGCGTGTCGAGCTCGGCTCGACGCACGTCGTAGCGCGCGTGCAGCAGCGCGACCTCGTCTTCGGCGGTCAGCACGGCGGCTCCGGCCGCCGCTTTCAGCACGTCCTGTTCGGCCAGGCGCAGATCGAACTTCGCCTGCTCGAGATTGAACTCCTGCTCCGACGGATCGAACTGCACGACGACGTCGCCGCTCTTCACCGCGTCGCCTGACGCGGCCAGCTTCACGATCTGCAGTTGGCCGCCCATCGGCGGCACCGCGAGCTGCGCCGAGCGTGCGGCGCGCAGGTCGCCATTGGTGTAGACGGTCACCTGCACGTGACCGCGCTGCACGCGCGTTGTCGGGATCGTCCGCGCGGCCGCAGGCGCGACGCCGCGCGCGAGGAACACGACGCCGGCCGCGGCCAGAACGATCGCCGAGGACACGGCGTATTGCCCGCGTCTCGTCATCGTGCCGCTCCCTCGACGTCCGGCTCTCGAAGCGAGACGCGCTCGCCTTCGCGCACACCGGAAGCGATGGCCACCTGGTCGCGTCCGCGCCGCAAGACCATGACCGGCCGGCTTTCGATCGCGCCGTCCTTCAGCACGTACGCGACCGTCGCGAAGCCGCGTTGAAAGATCGCGCCGGCCGGCAGGAGGAGGACGTCGGGCAGGCGATCGATTTCGATCCGTGCGGCCCCGCTCATTCCGGAGCGCAGGCGTGTGTCGCTGTCGGTCAGCGCGATGACCAGATCGAAATTGCGCACCGGCGGCCACGCCGAGAAATCAGGCTTGGCGACGACCGAGATCTGCTGCAGCGTGCCCGACAGCTCGCGATCGGGCACGGCGTCCACGCGCACGTGCACGGCGCTGCGCGCCTGCAGCCGGCCGCGATCGAACTCGTCGACCCGTCCGGTCATCTGCACAGCCGACAGATCGGGCAGCTCCGCGATCGGCGCGCCGAACCAGGCGCGATCGCCGCGCTTGAATTCGGGAGCGGCTCGCGAGAACGGGCTGCCGGCGCGGTAGTTCGGCAGCAGCGAGATCGTGCCGGCGGCCGGCGCCCGGATCGCAAGCGATCCGAGGATCCGATCCGTCTCCCGCACGTCGTACTCGGCCTTGTCGCGCTTCTGCCGCGCGATCGCGACGTCGGCGGCGGCGGCGATCCGCTCGCCTTCGACCTTCTGCTCGAGCTCGCGCACGTGCGACTCCGCGTTCGACAGCGTGAGCACCAGGTTTTCGGCCTCGATTCGCGGACGCAGCTCGTTGCCCTGCACGTCGAGCCGCGCGCGCTGCACGGCCTGACGCGCCTCCTCGAGCTCGCTCTGCGCCGAGGCCACGCGCCGCGCCAGTTCCGCTTCCGCCTTCGCGATCTCCGACTCCGCCTGTTTCAGCTCCGACGCCTTCGTCTCGCGCGTGCGCTGCAGCACCGTCGGGTCGAATGCCGCGACGACATCGCCGGCCGCGACAGTCGCGCCGTTCTTGACGATGTCGACAATCTGCAGATCGGCGCCGCTCGACGGCGCCGTCAACACCACCGATCGTACGGGCCGAATCTCTCCGCGCAGCTGCAGGAAGTCGACGAACGTGCCCTTGGAGACGATGGCCGTCAACACATCCGCGTGCGCGCCGGATCCGATCGCTCGCCGCGCGGCGAGACCCCCGCCGACGAGCGCGGCGACCGATACGACGACGATGGCCGGACGGAGGCGTGTGATCGTCATCGATCGTCCAGGTCGATAGCGGCGCCGAGGTCGGGCATCAGATGCGGATCGTTCCCCTCGATCGAGAACAGCGCAAGAAAGGTGCGCACGCGATTCGAAAGCGAGCTCGTCGCCCCGATGCGCGACAACTGATCCAGACGGCCGTTGAACGTGCGCGAGGGATACGAATCCAGCGTGATGCGCACGGGCTCTCCGAGCCGCAGCCGATCGACGTCGGCTTGATTCACGCGCGCGCGCACCCGCATGGCAGACGAGTCGATGACCTCGAGCACGGGCAGGCCCGCCCGTACCTCCTCGCCTTCCTGCACCTCGCCCATCGTGCCGTTCTTCCACGTCGTCTTCAGGACGACCAGGCCGTCGATCGGCGAAACGACCTTCATCTTGGCGGCGTTGTCGTCGGCGTGCGCCCACGCATTCTTCGCCCGGTCGCGCTGAATCGCGAGGCTCTCCAGGTCGGCCGACTCGGAACGCCTCTTGAGATCGAACGTGCGCCGCAACTGCTGCAGTTTGGCGCGCGCCTCCTCGAGCGACAACCGGTTCTGCTCCGCCGTGATCGGCGGCGACATCTCGTTCTTGAGCATCTCGAGCTCGGCGCTCTTCACGGCGTTTTCGGCCGTCGTGAGATCCGCTTCATCGTGCGCGCGCGCGGTCAACTGCTCGCCGCGCTTTTTCTCCATCTGCGCCAGAAAATCCCGGTATTCGGCTTCGCGATCGTGCGCGTTCTTGACCTGCGCCTGCCGATCGAATTCGATGAGCAGATCGCCGCGCTTGACGACCGATCCCGGCTTGATCAGGTGAACGATCACGAGCGTGCCGGCGGCCGAGCCGGTGAGCCGGGGGACGACGACAGGGTGGCTGCGCAGCGGTTCGACCGTGCCGTACAGGCGCAGGGCCGGCGGTGGCGCGCTCGTGGCGGCCATGTGGGCGCCCAGCGACGCCGCCAGGAGAACGGCGGGGACCGTCCTGATCATGTGTGGAATGATAGACGCCGTCCGCGGCGAAATGGATGGTGTTTAGCGCGAAAAAAACGCGTCGACGCGCGCGAGATCGTGCACCACGGGCGCCGGAGGCAGCGAGGCGACGAATCGGCGGCCATAGCCCTTGGTGCGCAGCCGCGGATCGAGCACCGCGAGGACGCCACGGTCGTGCCGGTGCCGGATGAGCCGGCCCAGACCCTGCTGCAGCGCGAGAATCGCGAGCGGCACCTGATACTCGGCGAACGGATCGCCGCCGCGCGCGCGAATCGACTCGATGCGGGCCTGCGTGATCGGATCGCCGGGCGACGCGAACGGCAGCTTGTCCACGATGACGCAGCTCAGCGCGTCGCCAATCACGTCGACTCCCTGCCAGAAGCTCGACGTGGCGAACAGCACGGCATGCGGGGTGTCGCGGAACTGCGCGATCAGCTGCGACCGTGGGGCGCTGCCCTGGCTCAGGATCGGGTAATCGAGCGCCATCTCCGCGATCGCCTGCACGGCGCGCAGCGACGCATAGCTGGTGAACAGCACGAACGCGCGGCCTTGCGTGCGCTTGAGAATCGCGATCACCTCGCGTCCGGCGGCCAGCGGAAAATCGGCGGAGCGCGGGTCAGGCATCCGCTGCGGCAGATACAGGATCGCCTGCTCGCGGAAATTGAACTCCGACGTCAGCCGCACGTGCTCGGCGCGGCCGATGCCGAGGCGATCGCGGACGTAGTCGAATGCGCCGTCGACGGTCAGCGTCGCGGATGTCAGGACCGTCGTGCGCATCTTGTCGAGCAGCACATCGCGGATGATGGCGGAGACGTCGATGGGCGACGCACGCAGGAAGACACCGCGCCCGCGAAACTCGACGAAGTAGACGTACTCGTCGTCGCCCGCGCGCAGGAGGAACCGCAGTTCCGTTCGGAGCTCCCCCGCGCGCCGCACGAGCGCCGCGAGCGCCTCGCTGCGCGCGTCGTCGTCTTCATCGGTGCCGGCGGCGTCGGTCTTTGGCCGGCCGTTTCTCAGCAGAGCGAAGGTGGATTCAATCAGATCGAGCGCGCCGGTGAGATGCGCCGCGGCATCGGCGACGGGCGCGAGACTCGCCGCGGTCGCCCGCACGCGCTCCTCGCCGCGGATACGGTCCGTCGAGCGGTGAGCGGAGGAGAGCTCGGTGAAGAACGCGTGCGCCCGCTCGCGCAAACGGTCGATCGCTTTGGCGATCGCCTCGCGCTCCTTGCGGCTGTCCACGCCGGCGGACGCGGCTGCCGCCTCGGCGTCGCGCGCCAGCTCCTCGAGCCGGTACGTGCTCACGCTGAATCCGAAGTACTGCGTCGCGACGTCCTCGAGCTGATGCGCCTCGTCGAGAATCGCGTGCGGGCACGCCGGAATCACTTCGCCGTACGCGTTCTGGCGGACCGCGGCGTCGGCGCACAACAGATGGTGATTGACGATGACGATGTCGGACGAAGCGGCGCGCTGACGCATCTGTGTCACGAAACATTCGTCGTAGCGCGTGCAGTCGCTCCCGAGGCACGTTTCGGCGGTCGCGGACACTTCGTTCCAGAACGCGAGATCTTCTGGCAGGTCCTCGAGCTCCGCGCGATCGCCCGTCTCGGTGCGCGCCGCCCACTCGCGCACCATCGGCAGGAACACGTCGTGCGCCGGCGGGCCGGCGCCCTCGTTGATCTGATCGAGCCGGTGGAGGCACA
>Ga0070679_100003193_pt1 | contig 14975 bp, 12 predicted proteins | sample KBSC63BmetaG_FD_65652 | JGI IMG/M metagenome (GOLD analysis project Ga0070679, IMG submission 65652) | Corn rhizosphere microbial communities from Kellogg Biological Station, Michigan, USA - KBS C6-3B metaG | ecosystem: Host-associated > Plants > Roots > Rhizosphere | place: USA: Michigan... | reverse complement strand
TGGTACCGCGAGGTTACCCCGGCGCTGCTGGAGCGCATCGTGACCGAGCACCTGCGGGATGGTCGCGTGGTGGAGGAGGCCGTGTTCCATCGGCTCGCGCCGGACGCCCGTGAGGATTGACTAAGCTTTCTTGACCTCCGCCTGCGCGCGGGCGGCAGCGGCGAGGGCGTCGAGTTGGTCCAACTCGTCGCGCACCAGGCGCAGCAACCGTGGCCAGACGTGGGCGGCGCGGTGAAAGAATTGCTCGCGCGCCGCGGGATTTGCATAAAGAAATTCGCTCAAACGTTGCTGCCCTTTGCGCGTGTTGCACGCCCTACACGCGGTCACTAAGTTGCCTTCCGAACGGTCGCCACCGCGCACACGCGGTTGGACGTGGTCGAGCGAGAGCTCATCCGCGGGAAACTGACCGCCGCAGTATACGCATCGGAATTCGTCGCGCTCGAAGATCCCGCTTCGCTTCAATGGACAACCTCCCGCGATCGCGCCGCTTTATGTTGGACCGCGCGCGAAACTATCTGCTCGACCAGATAGGCGGTGATCCGCTGCGCTGGCCCGACGACGAGAATGCGCCGCCCCGTTTGACTCTCAACGCCCTCGAGAAAATCAGCATGTCACGCTCCCGCGAACGCATTCTGGCGAATCTGGACGAGATGTATCGTGAAGCGTTCGAGCGGGCCAAGGCCACCGAGGACGACGGCCAGATGGCGACGCTCGATTTTGCCTATCGCCGTGAGCAGTTGTATTTCGAGATCCTGCTCGACGTGCGGGACGCGCTGGAACGCCGATAGACCATCGCGATAGCGCGATCGTAGGAACGTGGGAACGTGGGAACGTGGGAACGTGGCGTCCGTTGTTCCCTTTCACGCTTCTCGTTTGGGCCACGTCAGCGACGCGATGACCGAGAGGGCGAGCACGCCGAGTATCACGGCGAGCGACACGCCGATGCCGATCGTGAAAAAATGCTCCGTCAGCATCTTGAATCCGACGAAGGTCAGGATGACGGCGAGACCGTATTTCAATAAGTGGAATCGGTCGACGACGGCCGCGAGCAGGAAATACATCGACCGCAGCCCCATCACGGCGAAGATGTTCGATGTGAAGACGAGGAAAGGATCCGTCGTCACGCCGAAGATGGCGGGAATCGAGTCGATGGCGAAGATGAGATCCGTGACCTCGACGAGAATCAGCACGAGGAGCAGCGGCGTCGCGAGTTTTCGTCCGGCCTCGACGACGAAAAAGTGCTTCCCGTGGAAGTCGTTCGTCATCGGGATGACGCTCCGGACGAAGCGGACCACCTTGTTCTGCTCGCCGTCGAAGCTTTCGTCCTGCTTGAGGGCCATGCGCACCCCCGTGACGACGAGCAGTCCACCGAAGACGTACAGTACCCAGTGGAAGTTCGAGATCAGCGCGCTTCCCGCGGCGATGAACAGCCCGCGCATGACGAGCGCGCCGAGGATGCCGTAGAAGAGCACGCGGTGCTGACAATTCTTCGGTACGCGGAAGTACTCGAAGATCAGCACCATCACGAAGATGTTGTCGACGCTGAGCGATTCCTCGATGACGTAGCCGGTGAGGAACGTCAGCGCGGCGTGGTGCCCCTCGAATACGAACAACCCGCCGGCGAAGGCCAGCGCGAGCAGCACCCAGACCGCGACCCAGACCCCTGCCTCTTTCGGCCGCACCTCGTGCGGCGAGCGATGAAACACGCCTAGGTCGAGCGCGAGCATCGCGAGCACGAATGCGATGAAGCCGACCCAGAACCAGATGTTGGTCTCGATCATGTGGCTGAAAGCTACCCAGGCGCCGGCAAACGCGCGTCGTTCCGGCGCGCGAGAATCCGCAGCCCGGCCGGGTCGTTTCGTCACGCCGCCGGAACGTTTCGCACCGTGACGGTGGAACACCCCTGGTCCGCGGCGCAACGTCCAGCGTGATGATGCGCGTTTGGATGGTCTCGTACGCGAGAAAGCCGCAGTTGGCCGGCACGGCGGTGTTGAGCGCCGCGGCGCACGTCGTCTTGATCGCCGGCTGGGTCGCGGCAACGCTGCCGCCGCCGACGATGAATCGGGACGGCGTGGCGAATCGCGTCTACTACATCCCGCCGCCGGATCGCGCGCCGCGCGTGCATGGAACGATCGAGCGGGTTCACTACGTCACGCTCGCGCCGGGCCTTGGCTTCGGTCCCGGCATGGCGAGCACGGATGAGAATCTCTCATTCACGCCGGCGGAGCGCTCGAAGCGCGCGGGCGACGTCGCGAAGGACACGGCGTCGACCCCGATAGGAAACACCGAGGAGAAAACGGACTCCGTATACACGGTGCTCGAAGTGGACTCGGCCGTGGTGCGCTCGGAGAACAGCGCCGCGCCGGCGTATCCGCTCGAGCTGCTGAAAAAGAACATCGAAGGGTCGGTGATTGCGCGCTACGTCGTCGACACGACCGGCTTCGCCGACACCTCGTCGTTCGTCGTGGTACGTGCGTCGGATCCCGAATTCGCCAACGCGGTGCGCGACGCGCTGCCGTACATGCGCTTCTCGCCGGCGAAGATGGCCGGCCACAAAGTGCGCCAGCTCGTGGAGCAGGGCTTCGGGTTCAAGATCGCGCCGGCGGTGGCGCAGCAGGCCAAGCCGGCAAAGCCGGGCGAATCGAAGCCCTGAGCGGAGCTCGAGCTACGGCGCGGCCGAATCGGCGCCGTCGGCGCGCGCGCCCAGACGCGCGTGGAGTCGCTCGCGATAGGTGCGCGACACTCTGAGCTTGGCGCCGTTGCGTAGCACGAGCACCGCGTCGCCGGCGAACCACGGCTGTACCTCGACGATCCGATCGACGTTCACGATGTAGCGTCGATGCACGCGAATGAACGAGCGCGGATCGAGCTGCGGTTCGATGCTCGCCGCCGTGGCGCGGAGCAGGTGGCTGGCGGCGCCCACGTGCAGGCGAATGTAGTTGCCGTCGGTCTCCAGCCAATCGACGTCGGGAATGCGCACCACTTTCAGCACGCCATCGTCGCGGACGGCCACGCGATCGAGGTACTGCTTCGTGGTTTGCTGCGTGCTAGCGACGTACTCGGCGAGCAGCGCACGCATGCGTTCGTCTTCGCCGCCGTGTCCGCGCGTCTTGCTGCGCTCCTTCGCTCGGTTGAACGCATCGTGGAAGCGCGCCGTGTCGAACGGTTTGAGCAGATAGTCGACGGCATGCACCTCGAACGCGCGCACCGCGTATTGATCGAACGCGGTGACGAAGACCGTTGCCGGCGCAGCTTTTCCAGCGAGCTCGCGCAGCACGTCGAAGCCGTCGAGGTCGGGCATTTGAACATCGAGGAAGAGCATCTGTGGTTGGAGCGCGAGCGTCTGCTCGACGGCTTCGCGTCCACCAGCGCAGGCGGCGACGACTTCGGCGTCGCCCGTTTCCTCGATGAGTCGGACGAGGCGGCGGCGGGCGAGCTTCTCGTCGTCGGCGACGATCACGGTCAACATGTCAGGCACTCAGCGTGAGGTCGTGTGCGTAGGCACCGGTGTGTCGGAGGGCGACGACCGAGGCCTCGAGCGCGCGCTCCCGCTCGGGGGTCACACCGCGCGCGTCGGTGCACTCGAGGGCGATGCGGAGGTAGTCGGCCAGCACCGTGAGCTGTCGTTCGGTGAGCTGCGGGTCGTGTCGCGCGGTCTGAGCGATGCCGTCGAGCGCGCGCAGGAGCACGGGGGGAATCGACTGGAGCTTGGCGGCGCGCTGCTGGGCTTCGTCGAGCCGATTGCGGAGCTCGGCGGCGGCCGCTTCGCGCGAGCGGATCCAGTCGATCAATCGCTGGCGATGTCCCACGGCGGCGATCACGCAGAAAATCAGGAAGCCGACGAAGAAGGTCATCTCGTAGTTGACGGAGATCAGCGGGATCGTCGACGCCACGAGCAATCGCCATACCTCAGCATGGACGAGCGTCACGATCGCGCCGGTAGCGAAGTAGGCCAGACCGCGTGTGAACCAGTTGTGCCTGCCCAGCGGAAACACCGTCGTGAGCGCGAGCACGGCCGGCGTGAGGATCGCCCAGACGAGCGCGGACAGCATGTCGCTCTTGGCGAGCGAGAGCCACGTGGCCCCGGCGAGCTCTCCGCGCATCATGAGCATGAGAAAGCTCTGCTGCGTCCACATCACGCCGAAGAGGAACCAGCTCCCCGCGATGACGACGCCGCGGTGCCGCAACCATGCTGGAACGCGGATTGGACGTTCGGCGGCGTCGAGCGTCACGTTCGCGATCAGCGCATCGTCCGACGCCGCCTCGCCCCCCGGCTTCCGCCGGCGAATCGGAATCCGCAGCTCGGCGACCGCGCCGCCCGTCTCGTTGGCGAACAGGGCGAGATTGTCGGCGCCATAGAGAATGAGCAGGCGATTGCGGACGTTCGCCAGCCCGATACCGCGGCCCGCCGAGCGGGATGCGTGCTCGAGGCCGGCGCCGTTGTCGGCGACGCGCACGATCAGAGAATCATCAACGACCTGCGCGGCGATCTCGATCGTGCCGGCCGCGCGGCGGTCGCTCAGGCCATGGCGTATGGCGTTTTCGACCAGCGGCTGCAGCACGAAGCGCGGTACGAGGCAATCCACCGCGGCGGCGTCGATGCGATAGTCGATCGTGAGCCAGTCGGCGAAGCGGATGCGCTGGATGTCGAGGTACGGCTCGATGCCGACAATCTCGTCGCCGAGCGTGATCTCGTCCGTTTTCCGCGCGAGGGCCGTGCGGAAGATCGCGGCGAGCTGGCGCAGCACCCGCGTGGCCGTGGCCGGTGCGTCGAACGCGAGCTCCGAGACGGCGCCGAGTGAGTTGAAGAGAAAGTGCGGTTGCAGCTGCGCCTCGAGGTAGTCCAGCCGTGCGCGGGCGAGCGACGCCTCGAGCCGCTCGGCCAGGCGTTGTCGCGCAATCAACGCACGCATCGCGAGAAAGACCTCGGTGCCGGCGATGACGACGAGGTACGCGACGACGTCGAAGTCGAAGTAGTAAACGATCATCTGCGCGAGCGGCATCGACGTGGCCGCCGGCGAGATGAGCGCGATCGCGGCATGCGTTCCGCCCGCGTCGACGCAGGCGGCTCCGGCGAGGCCGGCGACGTGCGCCGCGGCGATGACGAACACGTTCGGCGCGATCGCGCGAAGCCAGCGGTGATAGGCCGCGATCGCGATGGTCAGAGCGGTCCAGAGGACCGCTGTCGCGACCTGGATTCCGACGAACCCGATCATGCGCTCGGCGGACCGAGGCGAGAGGGCGATGGAGACGACGCCGAGCAAACAGAAGAACGCCAGCCACGCCGCAAACAGCAGAATCACGGTCCGCGGCCATGCGATGGAGCGTGCGTCGGCGGTGGGCATGGCGGAAACTCGCGCACGCGGCATTGCGAGCCGCTCTCGAGGTGACGGGGCGTCCGTGGACGGGCCGAAGCGTTCGCCGATAAGCTATCATCCCACTCATGCCACCGACACTCGCCGTCGTCAACGCCCGCGTTTGGACGGGCGATCCCAGGCGTCCGTGGGCCGACGCAATCGCCGCGACCGGCGACCGGCTCACGGCCGTCGCGTCGAGCGCGGAAGTCCGCAAGATGATCGGGCTCGACACACACGTCGTCGACGCGAACGGAATGATGGTCGTGCCCGGCTTCATCGACTCGCACATCCACTTTCTCGAGGGCGGCGCCGGGCTCTCGAGCGTCCAGTTGCGCGATGCACGAACGCGCGACGAGTTCGTGCGGCGCATCGCGGCGTTCGCGCAGACCGTGCCGGCCGGCACTTGGATCACGAACGGCGATTGGGATCACGAATGGTGGGGCGGCGAGCTTCCAACGAAGGACTGGATCGACGCCGTCACGCCCAATCATCCCGTGTGGGTGAGCCGCCTCGATCACCACATGTCGCTCGCGAACAGCGCGGCGTTGCGCGCCGCGGGAATCACGCGTGACACCGCCGACGTCGACGGCGGAACGATCGTGCGCTCCGCGACCGGCGAGCCGACCGGCATCTTCAAAGACAACGCCGAACCCCTCGTCGAGCGCGCGCTGCCGGCGACAACGGCGGCGCGATCGGCGGCCGCGCTGGACGCCGCGATGCGCTACGTCGCCACGAACGGAGTGACGTCGGTGCACCACATGGGCACCTGGGACGATCTCGCGGTGTTTCAGCGCGCCCATGAAGCGCAGAAGCTGCGCACCCGCATCTACGCCGCGGTTCCGATCGCTGCCTTGGAGCGGCTCCGCGATCACGTCGCGATGCACGGCCGCGGCGACGAGTGGCTGCGCATCGGCGGCCTCAAAGCTTTCGTCGACGGATCACTCGGCTCGCACACCGCGGCGATGCTCGAACCATTCACCGACGCGCCGCACGATCGGGGTTTGTTCGTCAACACGCTCGATGACCTGTATGCCTGGACGAGCGAAGCCGACGCGGCGGGGCTGCAGATGATCGTGCACGCGATCGGTGATCACGCCATCCGCGCGCAGCTCGACATCTTTGAGCGCGTGGCAGGTGAGCACGGCACGCGCGACCGGCGATCGCGCATCGAGCACGCGCAGCACATCGCCCCGCCCGACATGCCGCGCTTCGCGCAACTCGGCGTCATCGCCAGCATACAGCCGTATCACGCCATCGACGACGGGCGCTGGGCCGAGAAGCTGATTGGTGCAGAGCGCGCGCGAACGACCTATGCGTTTCGCTCGCTTCGAGAGTCGGGCGCGCACCTCGCGTGTGGGAGCGATTGGCCCGTCGCACCCGCGACGCCGCTGGAAGGCATCTACGCCGCGGTCACACGCCGCACGCTCGACGACGCCAATCCCGACGGCTGGATCCCGGCGGAGAAGATCGGCGTCGAAGACGCGCTCCGCGGCTACACGAGCGGGGCAGCATACGCCGCGTTCGAGGAGCGCGACAAGGGAACGATCGCGCGCGGATGTCTGGCCGATCTCGCGATCATCGACCGCGACATCACGCGCATCGCGCCCACCGCGCCCGAAACGATCCGCGATGCACGAGTCGTCATGACGATCGTTGGAGGCGAGATCGTGTACGAGGCGTGAGGCATGGAAATGGCACAACACGTCCGCATGTTCGAACCACGCCGCGTGCTCGCGCGCGCCCTCCTCGCCGGCGCGCTCGTCTCGCAATCGGTTCAGGCGCAACGGAGTGGTCCGCCGCGCCTGACGTCGCCCGGAACTGCCTACACCGTGAGCTCGACCGGCGCATCCGGCCCACTTGGCGGCGGACTGCGCAGCACCGGGGCGACCACGGTGCAGAACTACATCGGCCACGTCGTGTTCGCGAACGGCCGCGGCCGGATGAACATCGTCGAAGGCGGTGTCGAGACGCTGTTCGGCAAGGGCGACTACCTACTGTTCGACAGCACCGACGTGCTCGTCGTGCGCCCCCGATCGCACGAGTTTCTCACCATTCCTCGCGATATTGCGAGCCGCAGCATGGAGCGGCTTGGCGCCATGGGCGTGCACATCGCCGTCGCCGACGAGAAAGTGACCCTCGACAGCCTCGGGCCGGGCGACACCATCTCGGGAATTCCCACGCGCCATTTTCGAATGACGGTCGCGTTCAACGTCGCGATGGACGCCGGGATGATGCAGCAGCGCCTCGGCACGGAAAGCGTGACGGACTACTGGGTTTCGTCCGCCCCGATCATTCCGCCGAATCCGCTGCTGCGCGTGAATGGGTTCGCTGTCGGCCCGATGACGACCGGAATCTTCCGCTCGCTATCGCTGAAGGTCGACTCGGCGGCGGCGCGGATGGGGACGATGGCGGCGCTCAAGACGAAATCGGTAACGCATTTGATCACCGGCCCTGGCGCGGCGATCGAGACCCAACAGCTCTACGAGGTCTCCGACATCGCGCGACGCGACGTCGATGATGATTTACTCATTCTACCTTCTGGATACTCCGGGGTCGCGCTCCCTGGCGACGATGCCCCGTCCGCCGCGCTCGACTCCATTGCGGCACGGTGGCGAACCGTGCCGATGCGCCGGCCTGTGAGCCGGTGAAGACCTAAGCCGCCGCCTGATTGCCGCCGTTCGCCTTCGCTGAATACATTGCGATGTCGGCGATTCGCAGCAGCTCGGCCGCGGTGCGCGGCTTCTCGCCGCCGATGAACGTCTCCGCGATCCCGATGCTCGCGCCGACGAGCAGCTCTACGTCGTCGTAGACGATCGGCGGCTCGAGCGACTCGAGAATGCGATCCGATACCGCCGTCACTTCGCCGGAATCGCGCACTTCGAGCAAGACCGCGAATTCGTCGCCGCCGAGCCGCGCGATGAGATCGCTTGCGCGCGTCGACTCACGCAGCCGCGCGGCGACCGCAATGAGCACGGCGTCGCCGGCGGCATGGCCGTACCGGTCGTTCACGGGCTTGAACTCGTCCAGATCGATGAACAGCACCGCGACCTGGCGCAGGCCGAGCGACCGCTGGACGCCGCCGCCGGCATCGAGCAACTCCTGCAATCGGCCCTCGAAACGCGCCCGGTTCAGAAGTCCCGTCAGCGAATCATGCTCGGCGCGGTGCGCCAATAATGCTTCGCGATTCCGCCGATCGGTCACGTCGCGTATGAGATATTGCCGCGACGAATCCCGCCCGTCGGCGATCTCGGCGACCTCGACGTGCACGATCATCCCATCGATCCGTCGCCAGCGCGCGGCGCGCGGGGCTGAGGATGCCGTGAGTGCGGCCGGACCGCCGGACTCGAACTCAAGGAAATTCTCGATCGGCACGCCGACCACTTCGTGCCGTGATTTCGCTCCGGTGAGCGCGAGCGCGGCGGAGTTGGCGAACTTTATGCTCGTGTTCGAGCACATGATCACCCCGTCTGGCGCCAGCTCGACGAGTCGACGATAACGTTCGTCGCTCGACTTCTGAGCCTCGAGCGTCGACTTGATGTACGCTGAAACGCTGTCGGCGAGATCGCGCAGTTCGTGGCCTTCGAACCGCAACGACTCGATCGGTTCGCCGGCGCTCCCGGCGCGAATCTGGCTCGTGATCGCATCGATCCGCGCGCCGAGCGAGGTGTTGAGCTGTTGCCATGAGCTCCAGCCGACCAGTGCAAGGAGCGCGTAGGCGATCGCGAGCAACACCCACGCCGTGCGGGTCGCCTGCTGCGCGAGATATTGCGTGTCGATCCCCGCGACGACGGTCCCGCGCATTCCGCCGTGTGCGCCGCTCAACGGCTCGGCGATGAGCAGAAAAGGATGCCCGCTCACGGTGATCGTCGGGTAGTCGCGCTTCAACCCATCCACCCATTGCTCAGCGAGACGTTTGCGTATCTCGAGCGTCGACGCCTGTTGTTCGCTGACGCTGATCGCGCACACGGTGCGACAGTTCTGATCGCCGGCGACGACGAAGCCGACCCCCGGCTGTTTTGCGCGCAGCAGCGCGAGTCGGAGCTGCGCTTCGCCCGACATCAGCGCGTTGGGAATCCGATCCAGATCCGCGGCGAGCGAGCGCACGTCGGCCTCGTGCCGCTGGCGCAGCTCGACCAGACCCGTGTGCACGACGGCCATCGTCGACACCGAGGCGAGAATGGTGAACCCGACGCCCAGCAGCACCACGGTGCGGAGCGCCAAGACCGTCGCGATCCCGCGCGCCCCCAGCCGTGCGCGCGGCACCATCAGCGCGAGCAGCACCGGCACGGACGCAGCCAACCCGAGCGGCAGCCACGCGTGCAGCGCCAGTGGGATTTGCGTCAGCCAGAGGTTCATCAGCCCTAGTGTCGGCAGACGGCCACAGCAGCTAAAGTTGGCTCCCCCGGATGAGCCGCCAACCTGGCATCCCTCATGCATTTTCGAGGTCGTATGGAAACCCAAGACGACCACGCCCATTGCACCTTCTGCGACCTGATTCGCGGAGCCGCGGAAGTTTCGATCTGCCATGAAGACGCGGACGCCATCGCGTTCATGGACATTCAGCCGGTGAACAACGGGCACGTACTGGTCGTCCCCCGAGCGCACTACGAATCGCTGCTCGACGTGCCGCAAGAGCTGGGTGCGCATCTGTTCCACGTCACGATGCGATTGGCGAACGCGGTTCGACAGGTGACGGGATGCGACGACTTCAACATCGTGGTGAACAGCGGCGCCGCGGCGGGGCAGGACGAGCCGCACTATCACGTGCACATCATTCCGCGGCGTGAGGGCGACGGCTTCGACATCCCACTGCCGTTCAACGGATCGGAAATGCCCGATCGCACGCATCTCGACGCCTACGCGGCACGCATCGGCGCCGCGCTCAGCGATCCCATGAAGATCGGCGGCAACTTCGGATCGAGCGGGGAGCACACCGCATCACGCGACTCGGCTCACGTCGAGTCGGCTCACGTCGAGTCGGCGAAAGCACCGTCGAAGAAAAGCAATCGTCGCGCGCAAAACAGTAATCGATCCGAGACGCCGGCATCGGATGCCTCGCCCGCGCCCGCGGAGCGCGTCGTTTCCCTTCCTACGTTCAACGAGACGGAGAACCATGGTCCGCCTACGTCGCGAGCGCCGGGCAGGCGTCGCGCGGGCCGGCTCCGCGTGCACGAAGGCGCGCACGGTGAGCTCACGTACGAATTTCTGGGCGATGTGAATGGCGCGGCGTAACGAAACCGTTGCGTGCCGCTCTTGCGCGATGAAAGTACGGAGTGCAATTGTTCGGCGACCAGCCGGAGGCCGATGAGCCCACTCGTGCGACATCGAGAGTCGGATCGAGCACCACGCCCAGCGTCGCGAGCATCAGCGCGACGCGAACCTCTCGTCGCCGCAGTCGCTGGAAGTAGTCGCTTCATCTCAAGTCGGCGCGACACCCCGCCACGGGACGAATTCCCGTGAGCGGGGTGTCGCCTTTTTATCGAGGTGAAATTGTCTCGACGTCGGCATTATCACCGTGTATCCCTCCCTCGCGCCCCACGCACCACCACGCGGCGCTCCCGCCAGATCCCATCCGGACATCAGAAGCGAGCCATCAAACACGCGGCGATGCGTGATTGCGGGCGGCGCTGCGTCTATTGCGCCGCGATACTCGAATTCGACTTCGCGACACTCGATCACGTCCATCCGTTGTCGCACGGCGGCGCGCACGTGCCCGGCAACCTCGTGCTGGCCTGCGCACGCTGCAACCGGTTGAAAGGCGACCTGCTGCCGATGGAATTTTTCGCCCGCTACCCATGGGCCGGCCTGAACTTCATCGCCCACGCGCGGGCCGTGCACCGCGCGCTCAAGCGGTGCGCGCGCCGCGCGGTGAGTCTCGCCTACGCCGCTCGAGCGGCGTAGGCGAGACTCACCGCGCGTCAGTAATCCACCGGGCGTAGGTAGCTCTCGCCGATCGCCGTACTGCTCACCATCGCGACGGTCGGCAGGCGACGCTTCCAGTGCGTCGACGCCACGCGCTTCGCCACGATCGCCACTTCCTTCTCGTCGAAGCCCCGCGCCGCCAGTTCCGCAGCCGAATATCCGTTCAACATCCAGTTCAGCAGCTCGTCGGCTTTCTCATAGCTGATTCCGAAATCGGATTCGTCCGTCTGCCCTACGACGAGATCCGCCGTCGGCGGCTTGTCGACGATCACACCCGGCACCTCCAGATGCCGTGCGAGCGCCCACACTTGCGTCTTGAACAGATCGCCGAGCGGATTGATTGGCGGTGAGTCGTCGGCGTGCCATGTGAAGTAGCCGAACAATCGCTCCGTCTTGTTCCCGGTACCAAGTGGAATGCCGCGATGCTTCGCCGCGAGGTCGAAGAGCGTGATCATGCGCATTCGCGCCATCACGTTGCCGCGTCGCCCGCCGTCGGCATCGGGCTCGTGCGACAGATACCCATCGACGGCGGCGCTGATGTCGATCGTGCGCGACTCGATGCCCAACGCGTCGATCACGAGCTGCGCGTGGTCAAGACTTTCCCCGCTCGACGTGCGATACGGCATGCGGACGCCGAGCACGTTTTTCGGACCGAGTGCTTTCGCCGCGAGGTACGCGGTCACCGCCGAGTCGACGCCGCCTGAAATGCCGATCACCGCACACTTGAATCCGCGGCGCTCCATCTCGTCGCGGACGAAATGCACGAGCCACTGCTCGGCCAACGCCCCGTCGATCGCGAGGGGAACGGGTGCCTGTTCACGTGATCGCACGACGCGCACCACCGGGAACTGCACGCCGGATCCTGCGTTGTCGCCGCGCGTTGCGCGCGCGCGCGCCGTGGATTCGTCCGCCGTGGATTCGTGCGCCGTGGATTCGCGCGCCGCGAGCATCGGCGGGTCGTATGAAAGTGTCGCCGGAACGCCGGCCATGACTTCCGCGATGCTCGCCTCGAGATGCGGCATCATCGTCTCGAGGTCGGCGATGAGCGGCATGCCGGCGCGCGCCCGCGTCACGTCGGCGAGATCCAGCGTCGCTGACAGAATGCCCTCATCCCACAACGCCGCACGGCCACGCGCTTCACCCGCCGGCCCGGCGATGAACGACCCGCCGGGAAAGATCTTTCCGCCTTCGCTCCCCGTGAGGCTTGCGAGCGTGACGTAAACGCCATGTTCGTCGGCAATGTCCCGGATCAGTCGGTCCCAGCGGCTGCTGCTCGCGGGGCCTGGCACATCGTCGGGCTTGGGCCAGAGCCCGCGCGCGGGCGGCGCGGCGCTGACAAAGATGATCTGCGCGCCGTCGAGCGCGGCGATCGTCGCCGTGAGGCTGTGCCAAACGTCCTCACAGACGAGCATCGCCGCGCGGCCCCACGGGGTGTCGAACGCGCGAACCTCGCGCCCGCGCTCCACGAAACGCTCCTCGTCGAACAGCCCGTACGTCGGTAGAAACACCTTCCGGTGCACGTGGCGGATCTCCGGCTCGCCGGCGCCGAGCGTTACGTACATCGAGCTGTTGTACAACTTGTTATTCCAGATCTCGTAGAACCCGATCGCCACGTCCATCGGCTTGCCCGACGGCGCCGAGTCCCTGTAGACAGCGTCGAGATCCGCCGCCAGCGTGCCGGCGGTGACGGCGTTGTCCCGCACGCCGCCCTCGAGGAAATAGCCCGTCAGCGCCGACTCGGCCATGCACAACACCATCGGGCGAGGGTCGAGCTGATCGAGTTGCGCGAACAGCGGGCGCAGCCGCTGGAGATTGCCGGAGTAGTCACCCTTTCGCGGCTTGATCTGCGCGATGGCGACGTGAACGAGCGGAGCCATGCGGGAAAGCTACTGCGATTCCGGTCCGGCGTGCGCTCGCCGAAATTGTGCATCGAACGTGACGGCGACGCCCCGGCGACGGTCAGTTTGGTGACGGCGCCCACGGACTCCCGGTGCGAGCGCTGTAACTTTCGCAGCCTGACGGGTACTTCTGAAATACCCGCTGAACTTTCCCTTCCCGCCGTGCCGATCTACCGTCAATTCGTTCTCGTCGCCTCGCTGGCCGCCGCCGCTCCCGCAGTGGCTCGCGCCCAGGACACTGCTCATCGCACCGGCGAGGCCTGGCAGATCGTCCAACTGCCGCAATCGTCGCTCGTCTACGCTCGTGACAGTTCGCTGATCGGTGAGATCGGCCACGAGAACCGCACCAGCGTGTCGATGAAGTCGCTGCCCAAGTACGTAGCGCAAGCGTTCATCGCCATCGAGGATCAGCGCTTCTACGAGCACGACGGCGTCGATGTCAAGGCAGTGCTCGGCGCCATCAAAGGCAAGATCCTCAACGAGAATCGAGGCGGCGGGAGCACCATCACCCAGCAGCTCGTCGGGTACATGCATCCCGACATCATCGATCGGCGCGAGATCAGTGGCACCGCGGGTCTTTCTCGCAAGCTCCACGAGCAGGCCGCGGCGCGCGAGATGGAGAAACACTACTCCAAAGATCAGATCCTCGAGGCGTACCTCAATCAGATCAACCTCGGTCGCGGCTGGTACGGCGTCGAGGCAGCGGCTCGACACTACTTCGGCCATCCGGCGGCGCGGCTCACGCTCGCCGAGGCGGCGACACTGGCGGGCTTGCCCAAGTCTCAACCGTTCTACGATCCGATCAGTCATCCGGAACGCTCGCGCGAACGCCGCAATCTCATTCTCACGAAGATGGCGGAGCAGGGTTTCATCACGCCGGCGCTCGCTGAGAAGACCAAGGCTCAGCCGGTCGTGGTCGCGCCGAACAGCGGGATGTCGGCGGCGTCCGGCTATTTCGTCGACGCGGTGAAGCAGCAGGCCGAGCGCGCCGGAATCCCGGTGATGAACGGCGGCTATCGCATCTACACGACGCTTGATCCGGAGCTTCAGCGCCAGGCCGTGTCCGCGCTCGTCGAGGGGACGAACAAAATCGAGCAGCAGAAGGGGTACCGTCACCTCACACAGGCGAAAGCGACCGGATCGCAGACGGATTATCTGCAGGGCATGGCGATAGCGATCGATCCGTACACCGGCGACGTCCGCGCGCTCGTCGGCGGGCGCAACTACGCGCGCGCGCCGTTCAACCGCGCGGTCTCGGCGCTACGCCAGCCTGGTTCTTCGATCAAGCCGTTCGTCTACGCCACGGCGATCGCCGACAGCGTTCCCGCCAACGCGATCATTCCCGATACGGCGCTGCGCATCCCGATGCTCAACGCGCCGGACTACGAGCCCGAAGAGAACGACGGAAAGTTCTGGGGCAACGTCTCGATGTCGGGGGGCAACGTCGTCGGTCCGATGACGATGCGCGAAGGCCTGATCCATTCGCGCAACATGGTCGCGATCCAACTCGGCCAGCGTGTCGGCATGGATTCGGTCGCGTCACTCGTCCAGCGGCTCGGATTCACGACGCGCATGGATCCGGTGCCCGCGAGCGCGATCGGCGCGTCGTCGGTGCATCCGATCGAGCTCGTCGCGGCCTACAGCGCGTTCGCCAACAATGGCCAAGTCGTGCAGCCGCGGTTCATCACGCGCATCAACGATCTCTCGGGCCGCGCCATCTTCCAGCGTCCGCCGTCCACGCCGCAGCAGGTGCTCGACCCTCGTGTCGCGTTCATCGTGCGCGACATGATGCGCGACG
>Ga0070679_100003183_pt1 | contig 15003 bp, 12 predicted proteins | sample KBSC63BmetaG_FD_65652 | JGI IMG/M metagenome (GOLD analysis project Ga0070679, IMG submission 65652) | Corn rhizosphere microbial communities from Kellogg Biological Station, Michigan, USA - KBS C6-3B metaG | ecosystem: Host-associated > Plants > Roots > Rhizosphere | place: USA: Michigan... | reverse complement strand
AAACGCGACAGGATCAGCACGCCCGGATCCTCCGGATTCTGCGCGGCGACGAATTCCTTGGCGACGAGATTCATCCCGTCGCGCAAGGGCGTCACGAGGCCGATGCGCGCCCGGCGATGGAAGCCGGCGAGGGTCTGGCGCGAGAAGCTGCGATTGACGTAGCGGATGGGGGTCCAGTCGAACTCGGCATAGCGGCCGTTGATCTCGCCGGCGAGCTGCTCGATCTGGCGCCGCAAGGCGCGATACTGCGCCACCTCGCCGCGCGAATAGGGCGTGATCTGCAAATAGCTGAACTTGGCGCGATGCTCGGGCCAATCGCTCAACAGCGCGTCGATCGCCTCGAAGCGCTGCGGGATGCCCTTGCTGTAGTCGAGCCGGTCGACGCCAAAGATCAGCATGCGGCCGCCGAGGCTTTCGTCGAGCCGGCGCGTCTCCGGCGAATCCGAGGCATGCTCCGCCTGGGCGGCAAACCCCGCCGTGTCGATGCCGACCGGGAAGGCGGCCGCGCGCGCGTGCCGGCCGAAGGCAGTGACCTCGCCGTTGCCGAGATCGATCCCATGCCCAAGCTCGGTGACGCAGCCGATGAAGGCGCGCACGCCGTCCTCGGTCTGGAAGCCGACGAGGTCATAGGCGCAGAGCGCCTCGACCAGCGCCTCGTGACGCGGCAGCGCGATCAGCACTTCGGCCGGCGGGAAGGGCGTGTGCAGAAAGAAGCCGACGCGGTTGGTAACACCGAGACGGCGCAGCTCCTGGCACAGCGGAATGAGGTGATAGTCGTGCACCCAGACGAGATCATCGGGCTGGATCAGCGCCGCCAGCATCTTGGCGAAACGCCGGTTGACCTCGAGATAGACCCGCGCCGCGTCGCGCCGGTATTCCATGAGGCCGAGGCGGAAATGGAACAGCGGCCACAGCGTTCCGTTGGCGTGGCCGAGATAATAGAGCCGGTGCTCTTCGGGTGTCAGATCGACCGCGGCATAGGTGACGCGGCCGCGCGTCGTGATCCGCGGCGCCTCGGCCGGCTGCTCCTCGGTCTCGCCGCTCCAGCCGAACCAGATGCCGCCGCGCTCGCGCAACGCCTCGCGCATCGCGACGGCAAGCCCGCCCGCCCGCGCATCCGTCGCGCTCGGCAGAATGAGTCTGTTTGAAGCGATTACCAGCCGCGCCAAAATGCCTCCTCCCAGCTCTTGCTGAGCCGCATAGCCGACACGACGAGACCGACCATAGAGTAGGTCTGCGGGAAGTTGCCCCACAATTCGCCCGTAACCGGATCGACATCCTCCGACAAGAGGCCGAGCGCGTTGCGATGCGACAGCACATGCTCGAAAATTTCGCGCGCCTCGGCGAGACGGCCGACGGCGCAAAGCGCGTCGACATACCAGAAAGTGCAAATCAGGAACGCCGTGGTCGGCTTGCCGAAACCGTCATCGGTCGAATAGCGCAGCAGCAGCTTGCCGCGCCGCAATTCGCGCTCGATCGCGTTGAGCGTCGCAACGAAGCGCTGATCCGAGGCGGCGACCAGGCCGATTTCCTGGAGCAGCAACAGGCTCGCATCGAGACCCTCGCCGTCGAGCGTGGCGGCGAAGTGACCGAGCTCCGGGTTCCAAGCGCGGCGAAGGATTTCCTCGCGCATGCGGTCGGCCTCGAGCCGCCAATAGTCGCGCCGCTCGGCGAGGCCCAGCATCTGCGCGATCTTGCCGAGGCGATCGCAGGCCGCCCAGCACATCGCGCTCGAATGCGTGTGGATCGCGCTGCGGCCGCGATATTCCCACAAGCCCGAATCCGCCTCGAAGACGGCCTCGATCGCGCGCGCGCCGATCGCTTCGAGGCGATGGAAGAGGCTCTCTCCGCCCGGCCGCGGCAGGCGGTGGTCGAAGAACATCTGCGCCGCCGCCAGGACCACCGCGCCATAGCCGTCGTTCTGTACCTGGTCGGCGGCGAGATTGCCGACCCGCACCGGGCCGACGCCGCGATAGCCTGCGAGCTGAGGCACGGTGCGCTCGGTGAGCTTCGCGCCAGGAACGACGGCATAGACGGGCTTCAGCCGCCCCCCCGGCTCGAGCGCCGCGACATTGGTGATGTAGCGAATGAAATCTTCCATGGTGCGGGTCGCGCCGAGCCGGTTGAGCGCCTGCACGACGAAGAACGCATCGCGCAGCCAGCAATAGCGATAATCCCAGTTCCGCCGCGTCCCGGGCGCCTCGGGAATCGAGGTGGTCATCGCCGCAACGATCGCACCGGTCTCCTCGAAGCTGCACAGCTTCAAGGTGATCGCGGCGCGCACGACGGCTTCCTGCCACTCGAACGGCACGGAGAGATAGCGCACCCAATCGTGCCAGAACTCCTCGGTGCGCTCGAGAAAGGAGCGCGCGAGCGCCGCGGTCGCGCCCTCGATGGGCTCGTCGGTGCTGAGGATCAGCGTCAAGGGCGCATCGAGGCTGAACCATTGCTCTTCGTGAATGTAGGAGACCGGCGCGTCGGTGGTGACGCGGATGGCGCTGCCGCCGGCGATGTAGCGCAAATGATTGCTGCCGGTCGTTACCGCAGGCTCGGTCGCGCCGTAGGAAAAGCGCGGCCGGATGCGAATCCGGATGCGGCACATGCCGGCGATCGGCTCGATCGTCCGCACCAGCATGTGCGGGCGGAACACGCGGCCGTATTGATAAAAGCGCGGCGCGAAATCGACGATGCGCGCGCTGTTGCCCTGCGCGTCGGTCAGCGTCGTCGCGAGAATGGCGGTGTTGCGCAAATAATGCTGCTCGGTGCGCGCGAGCCCCTCGATCTCGATATCGAGAAAGCCCGAGCTTGCGTCGTAGCCGCCGTCGAGCAGGCTGCAAAAGATCGGATCGGCGTCGAGCCTCGGATAGCAGCACCAGACGATGCGCGCATGGCGGTCGATCAGCGCGCTCAAGACGGAGTTGCCGATGACGCCGAGTTGGAGAGAGGATTCGGCGCGCGTCATGAGCGCGGCGCGCCTTCGAGAGCGGCCTTCGAGCGCTCGAGCCAGTGCCACAGCGCGTCGGGTCCCGACAGGTGCCAGGGCGCGACGCTCGTACCGTCGCCGACCTTGATCGCGTGGCCGCCGCGCGCCAAGGCGGCGGCAAAGCCGTCCTCGTCCGTACGGTCGTCGCCGATGAAGATCGGCACGCGGCCGGCAAAGGGCGTCGCGCCCATGAACCACTCGACGGCGAAGCCCTTATGCGCGCCGCGCGGGCGCACATCGAAAGCGAGATGCGATTGCAGCAACTCGTAATCGCCGCCGTCGCGCGCAAGCGCCTCGCCGAGGATCGCGCGCAGCGGCTCGCGCGCGTCTTCGGCGCCGCGATAATGCACGGCGGCGCTCATACCCTTGTGCTCGATGCGGATCGCCGGATGGCGCTCGGCGAAGGCATAGACCGGCGCGAGGATCGCGGCGAGGGCCTCCGGCTTCGGCGCGAGGATGTTGACCGTGCCGTCGCGCCGCATCTCCGCGCCATGCTGCCCGGCGAGCGGGAAGCGCAGCGGCGAGAACAGCCGATCGAGATCGGCGATGCTGCGTCCGCTGATGATTGCGAGCGCGCCGGCGAGCGCGCTCGAGAGCTCGGCGAGGGTTTGGCCGAGGGCGCGCGGGATCATCAGCGTCGACGGATCCGCCACGAAATGAACGAGCGTGCCGTCGACATCGAGAAAAAGCGCCCAGTCCGACGCAACCATCGGCAAGGTACGCGCCATGCGTCTGTCACTCATCCGATTGCCTGCGCCACAGAATGTAGGAACGCTTGGGAATTTGTCGAGAATAAGGCGCAAGCGGGCGCCGCCGCCTCGGGGTTGCCTTCGCGCGCGAGGACTCTAGACTGAGCCGATCATGGATCGGAATGTCCCCTTCGCCCGCCAAGATCTCTTCGCGCCGATCGAGCCTTACACGACCGGCATGCTCAAGCTCGATCCGATCCACACGATGTACTGGGAGCAATCGGGAAAGCCCGATGGCGCGCCGATTCTCTTCCTGCATGGTGGCCCCGGCGCCGGCTCGACCGCAACGCATCGCCGCTTCTTCGATCCCGCGCATTACCGCATCGTCGTGTTCGATCAGCGCGGCGCGGGACGCTCGACGCCGCTCGGGTCGCTGCAATCGAACACCACCCAGCATCTGATCGCCGATATCGAGGCGTTGCGTCAGCATCTCGGCATCGAACGCTGGGCGCTCTTCGGCGGCTCCTGGGGCTCGACCCTGGCGCTCGCTTATGCCGAGGCGCATCCGGAGCGGGTGCGCGCGCTGACCTTGCGCGGCATCTTCCTCTGCCGCCAGAGCGAGATCGACTGGTTCCTCTACGGCATGCGCACGGTGTTTCCCGAGGCATGGCGCGCCTTCTCGGGCTTCGTTGCGCCCGAGGAGCGCAGCGATCTCCTCAACGCCTATTTTCGCCGCCTGAACGATTCGAGCCCCGCCATCCACATGCCGGCGGCGCGCGCCTGGAGCACCTATGAAGGCGCGTGCTCGACCTTGCTGCCGAGCCCCGATACCGTCGCCGCCTTCGGCGAGGACCGCATGGCCTTGGGCCTCGCCCGCATCGAGGCGCATTACTTCCGCTCGAACGTGATCGGTCCCGACGCGGATCTGGTCGCCCATATCGACCGCATTCGCCACCTTCCGGCGACGATCGTTCAAGGCCGCTACGACATGGTCTGCCCGATCGCCAGCGCCGACGAATTGGCGCGGGCCTGGCCGGGCGCCGAATATGTGGTGGTGCCGGATGCGGGGCACTCGGCGATGGAGCCGGGGATTCGCGTGCAGCTCGTCGGCGCCACCGAGCGGTTGAAGCATCTGCGCTGAGGCGGTTTAGCGCTTGCCAGGGCGACGGCCTGCCCTAAGATGCCGGGCCGAGCGATGCTGCATCGGGGGATGGCATGAGGGGGAATTTCGGCCGGATGGCGTTGGCGGCCGGCGCGGCGTTGTGTTTTCTCTTCGCCGGGAGCAGCGCCAGGGCCGACTCGCAGCTCGGCATCACCGCCGGCGTCGGCGCCTTCGATTTCCTCCACAACCACACCGCGGCCGAAGCGCGCTTCGAGCTGCGCTTTGGCCAAAGCCTCTTCATTTTCAAGCCGCTGCTCGGCATCTTCGTCACCACCAAGGGCTCGGTCTACACCTATGGCGGCTTCCGTGCCGAGTTCGCGATCGGCAAGCATTTCATGATCATCCCGGTCGCGGCGGTCGGCGATTACGAGAAGGGCGGCGGCAAAAATCTCGGCTCGCATATCGAATTCAAGACCGGCGTCGAGTTCGACTATGTGATGGACAACGGCATCAAATTCGGTCCGGCCTTCGATCACATTTCGAATGCCGGCATCGACAAGACGAATCCGGGCGAGGAAAACCTCATGCTGATGGTGACCGTGCCCTTCGGCCTCATCGCCGGACACTGAACGCGGCGCTGCGCCGCAATCACCCCTCGTGCTGCGGCGTGCGCTCGCCCGCCGGAACGAGAAAGGCGAGCGCCAGCGAGATTACGGCGAAGATCACGACGACCCAGTAGACGGTGGTGAGCGAGGCGGCGATCGCGTGGGTGAGCCGTTCGAGTTCGCCCGGCACGATGCCGGCACGGGTCGAGGGGTCCATCAGCCGGTCGATTGCTTCGCGCCCTTCGGGGATGCGATGCGCGAGACCCCAATTCATGACGCCGCCCAGCACCGCCGCGCCGAAGGAGGCACCGACCTGGCGCATGAAGATGTTGCCCGAGGTGGCGGCGCCGCGCTGGTTCCACAGCACCGCGTTTTGCGCGGCGACGAGAAAGGTCGTATTGCAAAAGCCGATGCCGAAGCCGATGAAGGCACCGCTGGCAAACGCCCAACCAGCGCCGCGCTCGGGCGTCAGCGCGACCAGCATCAGCGCGCCGATGACGAGCAAGACGCCGCCGACGATCGCCATCGAGCGATAGGTGACGCGCACCAGCATCCGGCCGGCGAACGCGCCGACGACCGTCCAGCCGAGCGATTGGCTGATGAGGGTGAAGCCCGAGACGACGGGGCTGCGGCCCATGACGCCCTGCACATAAGGCGGAATGAAGACGATGACGCCCATCATCACCATGCCGACCGCGAGCGAGCCGATATTGGTGGTCGAGACGATGCGATTGTTCCACAGCTCCAAGGGCACGATCGGCTCCGCGACCCGCCGCTCCCAGAAGGCGAGCAGTACGAGGCTTGCCGCCGACAGCGAAAAGAGCACGGCGATGGTGACGGGCGCGAGCTGCGCGAATTGCACGACGGCGAGCAGGAGCGAGCCGACGCCCGTCACGAGCAGCAGCGAGCCGAGATAATCGATGCGATGCCGGCGGCTCTGGCTTTGCTCGCGGAAGGCGACGCCGAGAACGATGATGGTGGCGATGCCGGGAAGCAGGTTGACCCAGAACACCGAGCGCCAGCCGAGGCTCGCGGTGAGGAACGCGCCGATCAGCGGTCCCGACAGCGCCGAGACGCCCCAGATGGCGTTGAGATTGCCCTGGATCTTGACGCGCTCGACCGGTGAGTAGAGATCGCCGACGATCGTCAAGGCGAGCGGCTGCAAGCCGCCGCCGCCCAGCCCCTGAATGAAGCGGAAGATCACGAGCGGGATCATGCCCCAGGCAGCGCTGCAGAGGATCGTGCCGACGAGGAAGAGCCCGGTCGAGGAGACCAGCAGCCATTTGCGGCCCCAGAGATCGGCGAGCCGGCCATAGATCGGGATGGCGACCGCCTGCGAGAGCAGATAGGCGGCGAACACCCAGCTGATGTAATCGAAGCCGCCGACCGCCGCGACGATCGACGGCATCGCCGTGGCGACGATCGAGGATTCGACCGACACCATGAAAATCGCTGCCGAGCATGCGCCCACCACCCAGCGGCGGCGCACTGTCGAGACCGGCGGCCGTTCAACGGCGATGGACGATTCGGGCACGAGGGAATCCGCTGATGTTTTCGCGCGGCAACATAGCGCAAATTCGCCGCCCAAGCGATTGACAGGCCGAGCCGCTTCGGCTTGCCTGCGTTGCGTGAGAGGAATGACGATGCCGCAGATCGACATGGCGGAACTGACGGCCCGGGCACGCGATCTGGTGCCGGTGTTGCGCGCGCGCGCCATCGACACGGAGAAGCTTCGCCGCCTGCCCGACGAAACCGTCGCGGTCTTGCATGACACGCAGCTCTTTCGCCTGTTCCAGCCGGCGCGCTATGGCGGGATCGAGGCGCCCTTTCGCGCCTTCGTCGAGATCGGCGCGATGCTCGGCCGCGGCTGCGGCTCGACCTCCTGGGTGTTCAACAATCTCATCGTCCACAATTGGATGCTCGGCTATTGGCCGGAAGCGGCGCAGGACGAAGTCTGGAAGGCATCGCCACGCGCGCTCATAGGCTCGTCCTTCGTCTTTCCCGCGGGCCAGGCGGAACGAGCGCCGGGCGGATTTCGCCTCACCGGGCGCTGGCCGTTCTCGAGCGGCGTCGATCCATCGGACTGGCTCATGCTCGCCGCCAATGTCGGGGACGCCAAAGCGACAGACCCCGAGCAGCGCTTCTTCCTCGTGCCGCGGCGCGACTGGACGGAGATCGACAATTGGCATGCGATGGGGCTTGCCGGCACCGGCAGCAAGGACGTGGCCGTCGATCATGTCTTCGTGCCCGAGCATCTCAGCCTCGGAGCGGCCCTCGGCAAGGGCGGACCGCATCCCGGCAGCGCCGCCAACACGGGCGCGCTCTATAAGCTCGCCTGGTACGCGCTCTTCGGCTTCGTCAACGGCGCGACCGCGCTCGGCATCGCGCAAGGCGCGGTCGAGGAATTCACCCAAGCGACGCGCGCGCGGCTCGCCACCGCCTCCGGCCGGCACCTCGCCGATTTCGCCACCATGCAGCTGCGCGTCGCCGAGGCCGCGACCTTGGTCGACGCGGCGGAAACACTGATGCTGAAGGATTGCGACGAGGCGATGGCGATCGCGGAAGCGGGCCGGCTTGCCTCAGAGGCCGAGAAAGTGCGCTGGCGGCGCGACGGCGCTTTCGCGGTGCAGATGAGCGTGCGCGCGGTCGATATTCTTTTTGCCGGCGCGGGCGGCAGCGCGATCGTCGAAACCCATCCGCTGCAGCGCGCGCTGCGCGACGCGCATGCGGCGCAAGGCCATATCGGCCTCAACTGGGACGTCAACGGCACGATGTATGGCCGCGTCGCCCTGGGCCTCGATCCCGAGTTTCCGCTGCTGTGATCGGCGTTCAGCGGCAGCCGCCGCCGGCGCTCGGCACCGCCATCGCCGGCATGCGCGCGCGAATGGTCGCGGCGCGCTCGTCGATATAGGCATCGGGATGCGCCGGCGACCAGCGTCGCGGATTGGGCAGCACGGCGGCGAACAGCGCGGCCTCGCGCTGGGTCAGGGCGGAAGCCGGCTTGCCGAAATAAAGCCGCGCGGCCATGTCCGCGCCATAGATGCCGTTGCCCCATTCGATGACGTTGAGATAGGTCTCGATGATGCGCTGCTTGCTCCAGAACAGCTCGATGAGAACCGTGAAATAAGCTTCGATGCCCTTGCGCAGGATGCTGCGGCCCGGCCAGAGAAAGAGATTCTTTGCCGTTTGCATCGAGATCGTGCTGGCGCCGCGCGGCGCGTGACCGGCGCGCCATTTCTTCCACGACTCGCCGAGTTGGTCCCAGTCGAAGCCGTGATGAAAGCAGAATTTCTCGTCCTCCGAGGCGACCACCGCGCGAATGAGCGCCGGCGAGATGCGCGCGAGCGGCACCCAGCGCTGCCGCACCGGCGCGCCCCCGGCCCAACGGATCACCATCAACGGCGTGATCGGCGGCGGCACGAAGCGGTAGGCAAGGACGGCGACAACCGGCAAGAGCAACGCCGCCAACACCACCGAGACGATGACGCGCCGCGCGCGGCCCGCGCCGCCTGGTCCACCGTTTCGCGATGAAGGAGCGCGCGCGAAGAGCATCATGACCGGCAAAGATAAAGGCTACGGCTGCGTCGGCCAAATCCGAAGCGCGGCCTTCGCTGCGTGCGGCGGCGAGCGAAACTCGCGGCACCGCCTCGGGGTGAATTACATCGATTTAACTATTGACGCCGAAGAGCGGGCAGTATTTTTTCGGCCGCTTGAGAGCTTGGCGGCGCCGCAGGGACGAGGCTGCGGCGCAAGCCCGCAGAAGAACACCGAGACGGGGGTCGCCACGATGCACCGCTTGCCACGATTGAGCAGCTCTTTCCTTGCCTGCGCTCTTCTGATTCTGGCGCTCATCGGTCCGGCTTTCGCCGCGGACCAGCCGGCCCATATTCGCGGCCTGTGGCTCACCACCGACTATCCCTCGATCACCGCGCAGGCCGGCCATACCACGACGATCAAGGCGAAGCTGCAGAATTACGGGCTGCCGCCGCAGCGCGCAACGCTGAGCCTCGACGGCGTGCCGACCGGCTGGAAGGCGACGATCCTCGGCGGCGGTGCGCCGATCACGGCGGCGATGCCCGCCAGCGACGACAGCGTTCAGTTGCAGCTGCGCATCGAGATTCCCGAGGGGCTGACCAACGGCACGCACACGATCACGCTGCGTGCGAAGACGCAGGATACCAGCGCGAGCCTGCCGATCGATGTGAGCATCGGCCAGGTGCTGCCCGCGCAGCTTGCGCTCAAAGTGACCAACCCGTCGCTGATCGGCACCGCCAAGACCAGCTTCGGCTTTCAGTTCAACATCGCCAATCAGAGTGATCGCGACCTGATTGTGAAATTGGCCGCCAACGCGCCGCGCGGCTTCACCACCAATTTCACCGAGGCCTATGGCTCGCAGCAGATCGCCTCGATTCCGATCGAGGCCGGCAAGGACAAGGATCTGAAGGTCAACGTGCAGCCGCCGGCGGACGCCAAGGCAGGGTCCTATCCGGTCGCGATCGAGGTCTCGGCGGACGGAACGAAGGCCGACGGTTCGATGATGATGGACATCACCGGCCAGCCGCAATTGACGCTCACCGGCGAAGATGGGCGGCTGTCGACCTCCGCCGTCGCCGGCACCACCTCGCCGGTCGCGCTGGTCTTGAGCAATGACGGCAGCGCACCGGCGCAGGAGATCGCGCTCAGCGCGTCGCCGCCGAGCGATTGGAAGGTGAGCTTCCAGCCCGACAAGATCGCGCAGCTCAATCCCGGCCAGAAGATCAACATCCAGGCGCAGCTGACGCCATCCTCGAAAGCGGTCGCCGGCGACTACATGACGACCTTGCGCGCCAATGACAGCGGCAGCCAGTCGAGCTCGGCCGATATCCGTGTCACGGTCTCGACCTCGACCCTCTGGGGCATTGTCGGCGTCGCCATCGTCGCCATCGCCTTGCTGATCGCGGTCGGCGCCGTCGCGCGCTTCGGCCGGCGCTGAGGCGGCGGGGCCGCATGGCCGACACCGTCATAGCGGCCCGGGGGCTGAAGAAATTCTACGGCCGCGTCGCCGCGGTCGACGGCATCGATCTCGCGATCGAGCGCGGCGAGATTTTCGGCCTGTTGGGCCCCAACGGCGCCGGCAAGACGACCACCATCCTCATGCTGCTGGGCCTCACCGAGTCGGATGAGGGCACCATCGATGTCGGCGGCTTCAACCCGATGCGCGAGCCCTTGGAGGTGAAGCGCCGCGTCGGCTATCTGCCGGACGCGGTCGGCTTTTACGACAATCTCACGGCGCGGCAGAACTTGACCTATACCGCCAAGCTGTCGGGGCTCGATCGCGACGCGGCGCGCGAGCGCATCGATGCGGCCTTGAAGCGCGTGCAGCTCGATGCGGTCGCCGACCGCAAGGTCGCGACCTTCTCGCGCGGCATGCGGCAGCGGCTGGGCCTTGCCGAGGTGATGATGAAGCGCGCCGATGTCGCGATCCTCGACGAGCCGACCTCGGGGCTCGATCCGCAGGCGACCTATGAGCTTTTGGATATGATCCGCGGTCTCAAGGCCGAGCGTGTCGCCGTGCTGATCTCCTCGCACCTCCTCGACCGCGTGCAGGCGGTGTGCGACCGCGTCGCGCTGTTCAGCCACGGCAAGGTCGCGCTGCAAGGCACGGTCGCCGAGTTGTCGCAGAAGGTTCTGGGCGGCGGCTATGCGGTGGAGGTCGAGGCGACCGGCCCCGACCTCGCATCGGTGCTGGCGCGCGTTGCCGGCGTCGAGCGCGTCGCCGCCGCGGGCGAGCACAAGTTCCGCATCGTCGCGCGGGAGGATGTGCGCGCGGCGCTGAGCCAGGCGATCATCGCCGCGGGCGGCGCGCTGATGCGGCTCGATCACGTCGAGCCGAGCCTCGATACGATCTACCGCCACTATTTCGAGGACGCCCATGGCACGGCGTAGCGGCTCGATCTGGACGGGATGCGGCACCGTCTTTCTGAAGGAATTCGCCGACCATCTCGGCAGCGGCCGGATGCGCGTGCTCGAATGGCTCGTGCTCCTCACCGGGATTGGCGCGATCTTCACCGCGATCCAGGATTTGAAGACCACCACCTCGCAGGACCCGTTTCTGTTCCTGCGGCTCTTCACCGACGCCCATGATCCGCTGCCCTCCTTCATGGCGGTGCTGGGCTTCCTGATCCCGCTCGTCGCGATCGGCCTCGGCTTCGATGCGATCAATGGCGAGTTCAACCGTCGCACCATGAGCCGCATCCTGGCGCAGCCCGTTTATCGCGACGCGCTGCTCCTCGGCAAATTCCTCGCCGGGCTGGCGACGCTGGGCGTGGCGCTTGTCACGCTGTGGCTGCTGATCATCGGCTTGGGGCTTTTGACCCTGGGCGTGCCGCCGACCGGCGAGGAAGTGCTGCGCGGCATCGCCTTCCTCGTCGTCTCGCTCGCTTATGGCGGGTTGTGGCTCGCGGTCGCGATTCTGTGCTCGGTGATCTTTCGCGCGGCCGCGACCTCGGCGCTGGTGGCGCTGGGCCTGTGGCTGCTGATGAGCGTGCTATGGCCGCTGCTGACGCGGTTCCTGACCCAGGCGATCTTCCCGACGACGCCGCTGAGCCTCATGGTCGGGCCGAGCTATGAGCAGATCGTCTTGCAGCAGACCTTGGCGCGGCTCTCGCCCAACACCCTCTTCGGCGAATCGCTTTTGGGCGTGCTGCATCCCTCGACCCGTGCGCTTGGGCCGGTCTTCATGGACCAGCTCCAGGGCGCCGTCCTGGGCAACCCGCTGCCGCTGGGCCAAAGCCTGCTGCTGGTCTGGCCGCAGGTGACCAGCCTCGTCGCCGGCGTCATCGTGCTGTTCGTCGCGGCCTATGTGATCTTCCAGCGCCAGGAAGTGCGCGCGTAAGCTCGCGGATCGAATTTCCACGGCTCCCGCCGCCATGCTAGGCTTGCCGCCGTCATCCGGCGGGAGGAGCCTCATGTTCCTGCGCAATTGCTGGTATATCGCCGCGGAATCGCGCGAGGTTTCGCGCGCGCCTTTGGGACGCATTCTCTTGAAAGAACCGGTGATGCTCTATCGCCGCGCGGATGGCGCGCCGGTCGCGCTCGAGGATCGCTGCTGTCACCGCCGCGCGCCGCTGCACAAGGGCAAGATTCTGGGCGACGCCGTGCAATGCGGCTATCACGGCTTCACCTTCGATCCCACGGGTGCGTGCGTCGCCATTCCCGGACAGGATCGCATTCCGCCGAGCGTTGCCGTGCGCTCCTACCCCGTCGTCGAGCGCCACCGCTATGTCTGGATTTGGATGGGCGAGAAGGACAAGGCCGATCCCGCCCTCATCCCCGATTTCCACTACAACGACGATCCGGGCTGGGCCGCGGTCGGCGCATGCCTTCACGTCAAGGCAAACTATCTCTTGCTGGTCGAGAATCTCATCGACCTGTCGCATGTCGCCTTCGTCCATTCTTCGACCATCGGCTCGACCGAGGACACGAATGCGAAGCTGAAGCTCGAGCGCGGCGACGATTTCGTCCGCGTTACCCGCGATGCACCGGGCATTTCCTGTCCGCCTTCGATGAAAAGCCTGGGATTCGCGCCGATCGTCGATCAGACGAAGCTCATCACCTTCACCCCCGCCTCCAATATCTGGATCGACATCCCGACGCGCGACGCGGTGCCAGTCGAAGGGCGCAACGCGCCGATGCAGCGCCGGGTGATGATCCTCAACGCGATCACCCCCGAGACCGAGCGCAGCTGCCATTATTTCTGGGTCAATGCCCGCGATTTCGACCAGGCCAACACCGCGCGCTCCGAGTTCTTCTTGAAGACCGTCACGACGGCTTTCGACGAGGACAAAGACATCCTCGAGGCGCAGCAGCGCTCGATCGAGCTCAACGAGGCGGCGCCCCAGGTCAACGTCAATGCCGATTGGGGCGGCGTGCAGGCGCGCCGCCTGATGGATCAGCTCATCGCCGCCGAGGCGGCGCGCTAAGCCGCGCTCAGCGCTCGGCCTTCATCTCCTGCTCGAGCTTGTGCAGGGTGCGCATCGCGTCGAGGCATTGCTTGACGCTCGATTTCGGCTCGCGCTTTTCCTTGATGGCGGCGAAGAATTCGCGATCCTCCAGCTCGATGCCGTTCATCGACACATCGACCTTGGAGAGATCGATCACCTGGTCCTTGCCGTCCGACAGATCGTCGTAATAGGCCTTGTAGGTCGCGGTGTCGCCGATATAGCGGAAGAACGAGCCCTGCGGCCCATTGTTGTTGAAGGAGAGCGAGAGCGTCAGGATCGCGCCCGAGCGCGCTTTCAGCTGGATGCTCATATCCATCGCGATCTTCAATTCGGGATGCATCGGCCCCTGGATCGCATGCGCGACGGTCGGCAGCTCGCCGCCGGTTTGCCACTGGAAGAGATCGACGGTGTGGCAGGCATGGTGCCACAGAAGATGATCGGTCCAGGTGCGCGGCTGGCCGGCCGCGTTCATGTTGGTGCGGCGGAAGAAATAGGTCTGCACGTCCATCTGCTGGATCTTGAACTGGCCGGCCTCGATCTTCTTTTTCACGTATTGATGGCTCGGATTGAAGCGGCGGACATGCCCACCCATGGCGATGACGCCGGTCTGCTCCGCGACCTTCTGGATCTCCTCGGAATCGGCCAGCGTATCGGCGATCGGGATCTCGATCAGCACATGCTTGCCGGCGCGCATGGATTGAATCGCCTGCGCGGCATGGACCTGGGTGGGGCTCGCGAGGATCACCGCCTCGACGCCGGGCTGCTTCAGGCTTTCGCCGAGATCGGTTGTCCAGTGGGGAATCTTCCACTTCTTCGCGACCTCTTCGGTCCCGGCCGGCCGGCCTCCCGCCAAGGTGACGACCTCGATGCCGGGGATGTTCTGGATCGCCTCGAGATGCTTGATGCCGAACGCGCCCTGGCCGGCGAGACAGATTTTCATGGGCTCTTCCCTTTAGCGCTGGTTTTCGAGAATCAAATGCCCGACCGCCGTGTTGGAGGCCGGCACGTGGTAAAAGCGGTGAACCTCGTTCACTTCGTCATCGAGCGCGCCGCGCGCGATCAGCCACATGACGAGCTCGATGCCCTCGGACCCGGCCTCGCGCATATAATCGACATGCGGAATCTTGACGAGGGATTGCGGGTCCTTCGCGAAGCGATCGAGGAAGGCGTTGTCGAATTTCGAATTGATGAAGCCGGCGCGCGGGCCCTGCAATTGATGCGACATGCCGCCCGTGCCGAAGATCACGACGCGCAAATCTTGCGGAAAGGAATCGATCGCCTTGCGGATCGCCTTGCCCAGCATGAAGCAGCGATGGCCGGTCGGCGGCGGGTATTGGATGACGTTGACGCAGAGCGGGATAACCTTGAACGGCCACCGCTTGGGCTGGCCGCACATCAGCGAGAGCGGCACGGTCAGCCCGTGATCGACCTCCATCTTGTTGACGATGGTCATATCGAACTCGTCGAGGATGGTCGATTGCGCGATATGCCAGGCGAGATCGGGATGGCCTTCGACCGCCGGCACCGGGCGCGGTCCCCAGCCCTCATCGGCGATCGGAAAGCTTTCGGCGCAGCCCAGGGCGAAGGTCGGGATCACCTCCAGCGAAAACGCCGAGGCATGGTCGTTATAGACCAGGAACAC
>Ga0070679_100003177_pt1 | contig 15013 bp, 11 predicted proteins | sample KBSC63BmetaG_FD_65652 | JGI IMG/M metagenome (GOLD analysis project Ga0070679, IMG submission 65652) | Corn rhizosphere microbial communities from Kellogg Biological Station, Michigan, USA - KBS C6-3B metaG | ecosystem: Host-associated > Plants > Roots > Rhizosphere | place: USA: Michigan... | reverse complement strand
TGACCTGCGGCACGGAGATCTGGTGCGAGTGCGCAAGGGTGAGCAGAACTTCCACCTGGTGGTGCTCGGCGGTATGAATTTCTACGAGGCATTTCGCAGTAAGTTTAATTTCCGCATTCGGCCGAATGCGATCCCGACGCGTCCCGGCCTCGGTATGCCGGAAGCCTGACTCAGTTAGGGGCGAAGCGGCGGCGCGGGAAGCTCATCGGTGTTGTCAAGTTGGGATCTCGACTCGGAAGTCGCGTGCGTTTCCCAGGAATCATCGGCCGGCATGTCGTGCGCGCCGTTGGCGTCAACCGGTTGCGGGTACTCGATCTTGTCGTCACGCCGATCGTTCCAATCGGACGATGAATACTTTTCGCGTTGTGCTTCCTGCGGAATGGCGCGGGGCCGGTGACCGCCCAAGCGTTCGCGCGCCTGATCGATGAAGCGTCCAACCCCTTCGTGCTCGACCGCACGCCAGTCATCGCCGCCCGGCACTTGCAACGGCACCTCCTCGGGGTACTGCTCCTCGCCGCAATACGGGCAGATATCCCAACGAAGGTCGATGAGACGCTCACACGACACGCACGATCCGCGTAGCGCACCACGACAGTGCGGGCAAAAAACGAAGTCTGCTTCAACTTGGTGCTGGCACGTCGGGCAGAGGAGCAGTTCATCGAGGTCTTGCAGGAGATATTCTTCTTCGAGTGAACGTTGGAAGGCTTCGTCGAGCGTGTCGCGCGGGCGCAAAATCATGTAAATCAGGACGCCGGGAACGAAAAAGAGGACGACAACCAGCGTCGAGAAGATCTGCGCGACGACGCTGCGGCTTCGGATCTGAATGTCCTGGAACGTCCAGACAATGAGCGCAAACCAGAGCGCGAGGAGGTAGGCGCCACCGAGTGCCACCAGCAACTGTATACCTCGCGCAATCGCTGCTTCCATACGTTGGTTCTCTCTCCTCTCGCGCGTCCTAGAGGATGCGCTCAGAGTGCCGTACGTTCAGGACGAAGACCGTCGCACCGCCCACTTGCACTTCGACCGGATTCGGCACGTAGAACTCGCCCGGCTCCATGATCGGCAGCAACGGGTTGACGTACTGCGTACGGGTGTAGCAGTTCTGCTTCACGATCCGCAACACATCGGGCACAAACTGATCGTCGACGCCGACCAGAACGGTGACGTTGTTTTCGCGCAAGAACCCTCCGGCGCTATTAATTTGTGTGGAGCGATAACCGTTCTCACGTAACGCCGAAATGAGATTTTCCGAGTCTTTTCCTTGAATAACCGCAAATACCAGCTTCATGAACGATTGTCCTTCTTGGCCGCGCCCGGTCCCTCGTTCAACCGCTGCAGCAGAACGAGAAGCACATTTTGCTCCACTAGATCAGCGGACGCGCTCGCGTCAAAAACTCGCCAGCGCTTCGGCTCTCTGGCGGCCGCTTCGAGAAAATACGAGCGCACCCGCTCGTGAAACGCCTGACTATCGATATCAAAGCGATTTAGCGGCTCGCCCGAAGCTACTCGCCGCGCCTGCCCGACGTAGTAGGGTACATCGAGCAGCAGTGTCAGATCGGGCCAGAGACCACCGCTGGCAAATCGCTGCAGAGCGATCAACGTGTCAATATCAAGCCCGCGTCCCGCGCCCTGATACGCCAGGGTGGAATCGAGGTAACGATCGCACAGTACGATTTTACCCGCTTCCAGCGCCGGCTTGATGACTTCCGCGACATGCTGGCAGCGCGCCGCCGAATTCAGCAACGCTTCCGTCTCGGGCAGCATAGCAGCATGGGAAAATCCGAGCAAAATCTCGCGAACGGCCTCACCGAGCGCCGTGCCACCGGGCTCGCGCGTGACGACGGTCGAGTAACCACGGTCATCCAGCTGCCGTGCGATTCGACGGATTTGGGTCGACTTACCGCCGCCCTCGGGCCCCTCGAACGTGACGAAAAGGCTCATGAGAAGTCGCTCTGACGCAGAACTTCGACGTAGCGTTGCGGCTCGCGCCCACGACTACGAGAACTGACGTTGTAGCGCTCGGCCAGTTCGTGCTGCAAACGGCGAATCCAGGACGGCTGCGGCCGCAATGAAACGGCCGAGACGCCGTTCATCACGTTGTGGATCGCAGTCTCTGTTTCGTACATCGCCGACGCGATCAGATCATCCTGGGACACCTCCTCATCGTCGCCGCTCGTTTCTTCGCGTAGTCGTCCACTGCTGATGACCTCGCTGAAGAGTGAACGGAGCAGGTTCGACATCTGGACGATCGTGTTACTGCGGAGCACATAGATCGGCACGCCGCGGCTCTCTGCCTCGCGCAACGGCTGCGGCCGGCGGCGATAGTAGTTCTTCAGGGTAACGACCGCGTCGGCTTCGCGCAGATCGCGCACGACCAGCGCTGGGACCGCCATCTGCTGGATCGCTTGCTCCAGCCGGTTTCGACTGACGCCGAACGGAAAAACGCGCGCCGGATGTTCGATCGTGCCGCGCCCTGAAGCGAGCGGGCCGCGCGCCGGCACGTCACTCGGTTCGGCACGCTCGTGGCCGCGTGAAACGCTCGGGTCGCGCCGATCCGATGGGCCACGCTCGGCGCTGTACGGCTGCTCTTCCCAGATGCGAATCTCGCCGTCATCCTGGCGTTCGCGCACTTCCACCTGCATTGATTGGCCACGCAGGATCGCGTCGACACCGGCCGCCACGTCGCGGTGCACCGCCACTCGATCGCGCGCCTGAATCTCCACCATCACGCTGAAGGTCGGTGGCGCTTTGCGCTCGAGAATCGACTTTTGGGTGCCTCGACGGCGCGCTTCTTCATCGCTCAGCGTCACCGATTGAATGCCACCGATCAGATCCGACAACGTCGGATTCATCATCAGGTTCTCGAGCGTGTTGCCGTGCGCGGTGCCGATGAGCTGTACGCCACGTTCGGCGATCGTGCGCGCGGCCGCGGCTTCGAGCTCTGTTCCGATCTCGTCGATCACGATGACTTCGGGCATATGATTTTCGACCGCTTCGATCATCACCGCGTGTTGCAGCGCCGGGGTCGGCACCTGCATCCGGCGCGCCCGGCCGATCGAGGGGTGTGGAATGTCACCATCCCCGGCGATCTCATTGCTGGTATCGACGATCACGACACGTTTGCGCAGATCGTCGGCCAGCACACGGGCCGTCTCGCGGAGCATCGTCGTCTTGCCGACACCGGGACGGCCGAGCAGCAAGATGCTTTCTCCCGATTCGACCAGATCACGAATGATCCCGATCGTGCCGTAGACGGCTCGACCGATGCGGCACGTCAACCCGACGATATCACCGGAGCGGCTGCGAATCGCCGAAATGCGATGGAGCGTCCGTTCGATACCGGCGCGGTTGTCGTCACCGAAGCGACCGATTCGCTCTGCGACGTAGGCGATGTCGTCGCGCGTGACCTCGCTCTGAGAAAGATAGACTTCACGATCCTGAAACCGCGCCTCGGGAAAGCGCCCGAGATCGAGCACGATTTCAATCAGTTCGCCGCGCGCTTCACGCGAATCCAGGCTCAAAACATCGGAGAAGATCCCGGGTGGCAGTACCCCGAGTAGATCCTCGAGGTTATCGGTGATCGCCTCACCGAACGCACCCGCTCCTCCGGTGGTTACAGTGTCCGTCGTCTCCAAGAAGTATGTGCTCCCTCGTTTGGACTGAGTTGAATTAGTGGGACGCGCTGATTGACTCGCATCGAGTGACGACCGGTGCGCGAGCAGGCAGTCGTTCGATCACGTCGGCCACGACGTTCGCCCAGCGCGACGTCTGCTCACAGGCCGGCGCCATCGTATAACGCACCATTGAGGCCAGGCGTCCGACCACCGCGAAACCGAGCTTTTCAAGGACTGGGACGTACTCGAGGTGGTATTCCGGCACGGCTATCCAGATCGGCGCGTCCGGGGGCAGTTTTGCCAGTTTCACGGCCTGTCCGATCAGCGGGGCGATTAGCTGCAACTTGCCCGGCAAGATCAACAGTTCGAGCGTCACCTGGCTGCCGCGCCCCCCGATCTGGCAGAAGCCCGCCAGGCCATCCTTGTCATCAATCACGAATCCACGAGAACGTGAATTGAGTCCCCGCCGGCTATCCCAGTGATTGCTCGTAAGCGCTTCCGCGTACTGCACGGGCCGAGGAGTCGTCAGATGATAGAGATGGTGGATCGACCACGTATCGCTCGGCTCTCGCTCGCGAATCTGTATACCGTCGTCATGGCCAAGGTCCACGGTCAGCCCCTCGGCAAGCACGACGAGTTGATGGGCATACGCCATGAATCCGGCCTGTACCAGAGCGTCATAGGCCGGTCCATCGAGCGGCACCGAAGCGTGGACACGCTTGGCACCGTCGGCACCGGCCGCTCGTACTGCGTAGGTTAGGAGTGCGCTCCAGAAATCTACGACATCCTGCGTCAGATCGCCTTCATCGGTTTCCCGTGCACCAAGTCCGGTCACGATCCAGCGAAAATCGTCCGGCTCCGGCCGTAACTCGACCATCGCGCTGGGCGAGTCGTCCGGTCCGGTTACGAAGACACGCGCATAACGACGACCAAGAGGCATCGTCGCGAGCATGTCTTCGAACTGGCTCGGATGGATGGCATCGGGGAAGACGAGCGAAACATGCGCCCGCCGCAAATTGCGGAGCCGTGGGATGTCGATGATGCCAATCTGGCGCACTGATTTCGCGGACACCTTAACTGTCACTCCAGTCGTTACGTCGCGCGATTAGCGGTACTCCAGCCTGCGTTTCGACGTGACGGCGCTCCCTAACCTCAGCCTGTGTCTCTTCTCTAAACGATTTGGCGACCGGACAGGGCGCGCCCAAGCGTCACCTCGTCCGCATATTCAAGATCGCCGCCAACCGGCAGACCGCTCGCCGGTCGCGTCACGGTCGTGCCGAGCGACACCAGCTGTCGCGCGATGTACATCGCCGTCGCGTCACCCTCTATGTTCGGATTCATCGCCAGAATCACCTCGTCCGGCCGTTCGCTGTTCACGCGTTCGATCAATTCGCGAATCTTGAGGCGATCCGGCCCGATCCCATCGACCGGCGAAATGGCGCCATGTAGCACATGATACAGACCTGAGTAGGCGCCGGTTCGATCGAGCGCGACGACATCGAGCGGCTCTTCGACAACGCAGATCTTACTTCGATCGCGCTGTGCATCCGAACAGATGACGCATGGATCTTGTTCCGTAATGTTGAAGCAGACAGAGCAGAGGACGATCCGCTCTTTGACTTCCAGGATCGCCTCGGCCAGGCCGATCGCATCGTCACGCGAGCTGCGCAAGACAAAAAACGCGAGCCGCGAAGCTGTCTTGGGGCCAATCCCCGGAAGCTTGGCAAATTCGTCAATCAGCTTCGAAACCGGCTCGACGGTAACTTTGGAACGCACACGCACCTCACCCAAACAGCGATAAATCGGCTTTGAATTATATCAAACGACCATTTGTCACCCGGTCTGCGGTGTGTTCGGCGTGTTACTCGAAGTCGTCGCTGATATAGACCGGCCGGCCCTTCGAGCCGTCGGACGGGCCGACAACGCCCTCTTCTTCCATCTGCTCGATCAGGCGCGCGGCACGGTTGTAGCCGATGCGCAGGCGGCGCTGCAGCATTGAGGCCGAGGCGGTCCCTTGCTGCTTAACAATGCGCATCGCCTGCTCCATCAACGGATCGTCACCATCTTCTTCGTCGCCGTCACTTGACGGAATTTCAGCCCATTCCGCCGCGAACTCGTGCTCCGGAGCCGCCTTGCGCCAGTGCCGCACCAAGTATTGGATGTCCTTGTCATCGATGTACGAGCCCTGCACACGCTGCGGTTTGGCTTCATCCGGCGGCAGGAAGAGCATATCGCCACGTCCGAGCAGGCGCTCGGCGCCCGGCATGTCCAGAATCACCCGGCTATCCGTGTGCGACGTCACCGCGAAGGCGATGCGTGCCGGCACGTTCGCCTTGATCAGGCCGGTCAGCACGTCAACCGATGGCCGCTGCGTAGCGATCAGCAGGTGGATGCCAGTGGCGCGCGCCATCTGAGCCAGGCGCACCAGCAGCGTTTCGACTTCCTCCGGTGTGGTCAGCATCAAGTCCGCCAGCTCGTCGATGATGACGACGATGTACGACATCATCTCAAGCGACGGATCTTCCTCACGCCGCAGGTTGTAGCCATCAATATTGCGTACACCGAGCATCGAGAAACGCTGGTAGCGATCGTCCATCTCTTTAAGCACGAGCCGCAGCGTTCCGACGACCTTGTTCATCTCGGTCACGACTGGGCACTTGAGATGCGGCACGCCATTGAAGCCGGTCAGTTCGACCATCTTCGGGTCGATCATCACCATTTGCAACTCTTCCGGCCGCCGGTTCAGCAGTAATGTTGAAATGATGCCGTTGATGCAGACCGACTTACCGGAGCCGGTCGATCCGGCGATCAAGAGGTGCGGCATGCGTGCCAGATCGGCGATGATGTAACTACCATTGACATCACGCCCGAGGGCCAGAGGGATATGTGCCTTGCTCGACTGGAATTCGATCGATTCGATCGTCTCACGCAGGCCGACCGTATGAATATCGGCGTTCGGCAGTTCGATACCCACGCGCGCCATGCCGGGCACCGGTGCCTCGATCCGAATCGAGCGCGCGGCGAGCGCCAGCGCCAGGTCGTTCTGCAGTTCGGTGATACGGCGTACCTTCGTGCCCGGTCCCGGCTCCAGAGCAAAGAGCGTGACCGCCGGGCCCGGAAAGATTTCGCGTACGGACGCATCGACTTTGAAATTCTTCAACGTCTCTGTAATCAGTTCGGCTTTGCTTTCGAGTTCGAGCGATTCGGGCGAGCCGGATTCGTAGAGCGCCAGCTTCTGAATGTCGGGCAAGGGCGCCGGAGCGGGCGCTTCACCTGCCGGTTCGACCGCGGGTGCCATTGCGACATCCGTCTCCTTGGCCGCCTTGCGCCGCTTCGGCATATTGATGACGGGACGTTGCTCGACCGTGTCGGCGGTTGGTGCCTCCTGAGTTGGAGTCTGTAATGCCGCCTCATTCACTATCGGCGTGCGTTTCGCCGTAGCTCGCCGCTCCTTGGCGATCTGTTCCGCCGCTGTTTCACGCGCCTCGCGCCGCAGCTGGGCGCGCGCCTGCCGGATATCACGTGAGCGCCGCCAGGCATCGAGCACCTCGCCCGAATGGACGCTTGTCACCAGGTAAACGCCGATCATGCCAACGGCGAAGCAGATGATACCCGCTCCTACATCGCCGGCGACCAACCTGGCGCCACCGCCGAGCGCTTCGCCAACCTTGCCACCAGCCTTCGGACCGATCGGAACGACGATCAGATCGAGAAAGGCAATAATCGATGCCGCAAAGAAGAACAGACCGAAGAGCCGACGGCGGCGTGGCCCGACTTCGGTCCCGATCATCAATTCGATGGCAATCCAGGCGAACGCGATCGGCGCGAAGATCGCGCCACGACCGACCAGCCAGCGCAGCCCCTCGACGATTTCGCCGACAACCGACATTCGTCCGCCGTATCCGGCAATGGAGAGTGTCAGCAGTCCGGCACAGCAGACCGTGATGATGGCGATAATTTCGCGTTTTACCTGTTCGGGAATCGTACTCATACGCGCCCAGCGAATCGTGGCGGTTCCGGCGCGACCGAGCGCACGCGGTAGGCTAAAGAGCGTTTGGGCATCGGATGACGATGTCGAACGTTTACTCGATTTCGTCGACTTACGTTTCGCGGTTCGCGCCGGTGCGGCCATGATTCCTCCGTACGGTCAGTGTGTACGGACATATTCTAGCACAGGCGTGGAAAAACGCAGCCCTCAGACCTCGACGACAGTCGGCACGACCATCGGGCGGCGCTTGGTCTGCGCGAAGAGATATTGCTCCAAAACATGTCGCACGATTCGCTCCGGCCGTTCGGTCTCGTGCAGGCGATGCCCGTTCGACATCAAAACATCACGCAAGTGATGACGCGCCTCCTCCAGCACATGCCCGTTTCTCGGCCCAGGCACGAAGCCACGCGCTTCGATGTCCGGTTCGGCCAGCAGATCGCCGGAACGACGATCGATCGTCAACACCACTGATAATACGCCATCGCGCGCCAGCAAGCGTCGCTCGAGCACCGTGCCGTCGGCGATCTCACCGGTCGTGCCCTGCCCGAGATAGACCGTTCCGGACGGAACCGAACCGATCGCGCTCATTACGCCATCTTCGAACGAGAATTGTGAGCCGATCCGGCCGAGGAGTATCCGCTCAGCCTGAACGCCGGTCGCCTGCGCCATCCGTGCATACAGTTGCAAGTGGCGCGCTTCACCATGCGTCGGCAGGACGTAGCGCGGTTTCACCAATTCAAGCATTTGCCGTAGTTCGTCGTGGCTGGCATGACCCGACACGTGCACGAGCGCCCGCGCCGAATAGATCACATCGGCCCCACGACTGAACAGGTCATTGATGACACGGTAGACCGACGTTTCGTTGCCGGGGATCGGCGACGCCGAGACGATGACCGTATCGCCCTCGTGCACCTCGATCTCGTGATGCTCGCCCTGTGCGATGCGGCTGAGCACCGCCATCGGCTCACCCTGGCTACCGGTACAGATGCAGAGAAGCTTATTCGGGGCGACGGCCGCCGCATCAGCCGGTTTCTTAATGAGCGCCCCTTCCGGAGGTTCAAGATAGCCAAGTTCAAGCGCGACGCGCACATTGTTTTGCAGCGATCGTCCGTAGCACACGACTTTGCGCTGATGTCGATGCGCGATGTTCATCACCTGCTGAATGCGGGAAATCGACGAGGCGAACGTCGCCAGAATGACCCTCCCCGGCGCGTTCGCGACGATCGAGTCGATCGACTCAACCACCATCGATTCGGGCGGCGTGACGCCCGGCGTCTCAATATGCACCGAGTCGCTGATGAGCAGAAGCGGGTTGTGGTCCGCGTACGAACGCAGCTTTTCGAGATCAGTCGGATGCCCATCCACGGGTGCTGGATCGAGCTTGAAATCACCGGTGATGACGACCAGACCGGCCGGGGTCTGCACCGCGTAACCAACCGCGTCGGGAATGCTATGGCAAACGCGGAAGGCGTCGATGGCAAATGAACCGATCCGAACCGGTTCGTCCTCATCTGGATCGATCAAACGGAGATCGACACTCGCAGCGAGCTTTCGCTCCTTGAGTCGCGCACGAATAAGCCCTTGCGTCAGTCGAGTGCTGTAGACTGGCGCGTCAACCTCCTGCAGAAGGTACGGTAGCCCACCGATGTGGTCTTCATGACCGTGCGTGATGAAGATGGCGCGAACCCGGCTGGCGTTGCGACGGAGATAGGTGAGATCGGGGATCAGGAGGTTGACACCAAACATGTCCTCTTCAGGGAAGCCGATACCGGCATCGACGATGATGATGTCGTCTGTGGTTTCAAGAACCATGAGGTTCTTCCCGACTTCGCCCAGACCTCCCAGAAACGCAACGTGCAGCCGGTCATTTACCAATCGATCGTTGTCCTTTGCTCATGCGATCATCATGCTTCACCAGAAATCAGAAGAGCCTCGACTGTACAATCGGCGGCTCTGTTTCTTCATCAGCTGCGGAGATCTGCCGCGCTTCGTCAATGATACGCGGAAGTTTCGCCATGTCCGCCTCAACCGTCTCGCGCAACGAGGCTTGGTGCAGCGCAGCAGCTGGATGATACATCGGAACGACCACGAACGAACCGAACCTACGTGCCTGTCCATGAATGCGCGAGATCCGCTCGCCGGGGAACCAGCGCGACATCGAGAAGCGACCGAGCGTCACGATCACCTTCGGTTGAATCGCAGCGATCTGCGCATCGAGGTAGTGGGAGCAGGCGGCGATTTCATCGGGAAGAGGATCGCGATTTCCCGGCGGGCGGCTCTTGACGATGTTCGTGACAAAGACCTCGTCGCGCGTCAGGCCAATGCTCGCAAGCATCTCGTTGAGGAACTGTCCCGCCGCACCGACGAACGGTAGGCCTTGCTTATCCTCGTGCCAGCCGGGCGCTTCGCCGATGAACATGATTTCCGCCTGCGGGTTGCCGTTGCCGGGAACTCCGTTCGTACGCGAGCGGTACAGCTCGCAACGTGTACAATCGCGGACTTGAGCCGCAATTTCGTCCAACGTCATATTCATGGAGATTCCTCGCCCTCGTCACCAGCGCCGCGAACCATATCAGACGCCTATGAGTGTACGTGCACCCAGCAAGAGTGCGTCGACCGTTTCAGCATCGTGGGCCTCGGCGTAGAGACGGAGGAGCGGTTCCGTGCCTGAACTTCGGATCAAGAGCCAACTCCCATCGGTAAATTGAAGACGAGTGCCGTCAATCTCGGAGACATCTCTGACCAGAACGCTGGCGATCTCTTTCGGCCACTGGACCTGCGCTAATCGGCTATCGATCTCCGCCCGGCGTTCCTGGTTCAATGGAAGATCGATTCGCCGATAACACCAAACGCCGATCGTGGCCTCCAGATCTTCAATCAACTCCGAGATCGTGCGGCGGGTGTGCAAGGTGTAGTCGATGAGGAGCAACGCCGCCAGCAGCCCATCGCGGTCGGGCAGATGGGATCCGAACGCGAAGCCACCGCTCTCCTCGCCACCGATCGATGCACCTTCGGCCCGCATGACGGCCGAGATGTTGGTGAATCCGGTTGGAGCTTCGAAGACCTGTACCGACGCTTGTTTCGCGATCGCATCGATCATCGCCGAGCCGGTGATCGATTTGACGACTGGACCGGGACGCCCCTGATGCTGCAAGACGTAGCGCGTGAGAAGCGCAAAGACGTGCTGCGATGAAATGTAATGGCCGTGTTCATTGACCACACCGATCCGGTCTCCGTCGCCATCGAACGCGATGCCGATTGTCGCGCCGCCATCTCCGACCACCTTCTTCAGGCGCGTCAGATTGCGCTCGACCGGTTCGGGACCGGCGATGCCGGGAAAGAGCGGATTATGCGTCGTGTTCAGTTCGACGACTTGCGTGGAATCGCCGCTCGCCACGCGCGGCATCAGACCGGAGGCGCAGCCATACATCGGATCAACGACGATCGTCAGTCCAGCATCACGAATACGCGCCAGGTCGACATGCCGCCCAATGCGATCCAGGTAGGCCGGCAATGGGTCGATTTCGGTGATCTGACCAAATTCGTGGCTCTCACCCGGCTGCGAATTCTGGAGTTCCGTTTCGATGGCGCCGAGCATTGACCAGGAGGCGGCACCACCGGCGGCGCTCTTCAACTTCACGCCATTGAAGATCGCGGGGTTGTGAGAAGCGGTGATCATCAACCCGGCGTCGGACTTCGATTCGAGCGTCGTGTAGCTGAGTGCCGGAGTGGGGATAGCCGTGCGTGCGAAGAGGACGTCCACCCCATTGGCTGCGAGCGTTTCGGCTGCAGCGCGCGCGAACTCGTCGGATGCGAAGCGCCGGTCGAAACCGACGACAACTGAGGGACGTTCGCCTTCCGCCGCGTTCCAGAGCGTTGCGGCCAGCGCGCCAGCAATGGCACGAACGGCGTCGAACGTGAATTCGTCGGCGATAATCGCGCGCCAGCCATCAGTTCCGAAGCGGATCGTCACGTCGCGCCCAATTGTGTTGCGCTCGGGTGGGTCAAAGTTCCGGTCATCGTGCTGAGGCTAGCACACCGCGTCATGCTCGGCAAACGATTCGGCCGGCTCACAAGACTCATCTGCGAGATCCGGCTCATCGATGCGATCAAGCGTAAGTTCGTCGTTCGTATGCGCTCGCGCATAGGCGATGAGGTCGAACCAATCCGGTTCATCGTTCAGAGCGACGATGGCCGGGTGGCCGTCATGCTTGCGCAGCCAGCGCTCGAGAATATGCACTTGATCGAGCGAATCATGGTCAACTCCAGGATCGGGAAACGCTTTGGCTCGCTGCCAGGCCCGTTCGATTCGTGTGACGACCGAACTCGCTGCGTCCGACGGCCCGACGACGAACTGCGCCCAGAGCCGTCCACGGATCACCAGAAGCAGTTCACGTGCCGCCGGATCAACTGCCGGAGTCACGATAACCAGATTGCCCCGACCCGCCGCGTCATCCAGAATCTGCTGGCTGAGAATGAGCTGACGCACCCGGCGCATCCGGTCGCGCAAGCGAGCGGCACGTTCGAAGTCGAGCTGCTCCGCCGCGTCGGCGAGCTGCCGCTGAATTCGCTCGATCGCCTCGCTCTGCTCGCCACGGAGAAAGCCGATTACTTCGTGGATCGTGCGCCGGTATTCGTCACGGTCGGCGGCACCGACGCACGGGCCGGGACACTTGCCCAGCGAAAGCTGTAAACAGGGCTTGCCGTAACTCCGGCTATTCTTGAACGACCGCGGGCAAGTACGCAGCTTGAACGTATCATTGACGAGTTCAACCGCGGCCTTCGCAGCACGAGCAACCCGAAATGGGCCGAAATAGATCGCGTCGTCCGGATTCCGACCGCGCGTCAGCGTCACGCGCGGCCAGGGATTAGCGATGTCGATCTTGATATAGCGGTACGATTCGGTGTTGCGCAACTGCCGATTGAACTGTGGCTGAAAGCGGAGAATCAACTGCGATTCGAGGAGCAATGCTTCGAGTTCAGACCCTGTCTGAATCGTCTCAATACGCTGGATCGACTCGAGCAGCCCGTCCATCTTGCGAGTATAGCCGAGGGGCTGCGAGTAATAGGACGACAGCCGGTTACGCAGATTCTTCGCCTTGCCGACGTAAATGACGCGATCACGCGCATCGTGCATCAAATAGACGCCCGGAGAAGATGGCACACCATCGAGGTGCGAGCGATCGAGCACCGCCCGGCCGCGCCCGACCGATTCACGCCGCTTCGGCGTCGGCACGTAGACAGAGGCGGCCCGCTGCAACGCCTCGATCGAATTCAGCCCCCGCTCCTGTGCCACGTCGAGCATCTTGCCCAGTACAAGCGCCGTTGCCTCGGCGTCGGCCATGGCGCGATGACGCTCACGTTGCTCGATATCGAGCGCCCGGCAGAGCCCATCGAGACCTGGCCGGCGAATACCGGTCAGCAACTGCGAGGCGAGCGGCAGCAGATCGAGCGAATCGTTGAGCAGCCCCATTGCCCCGGCGCGTTTCAGTTCGGCGTTGATGAAGCCAAGATCGAAGCCGACGTTGTAGCCGACAATCAGCGAGTCTCCGATGAAACTCAACAACTCATCGGCGATCTGCTGGAAGAGCGGCGCGTCGGCCAGCATCGTGTCGTCGATGCCGGTCAGCTGGCTGATATAAGCCGGCAGGTGCCGTTCCGGGTTGATGAGCGTCGAGTAGACGTCGCGGCGCAGGCCGCCCGCGTAACGTATGGCGCCGATCTCGATGACGCGCTGGCGGTACGGCTTCAGACCGGTCGTCTCGACGTCGAGGACGACGTAGTCTGCCGGGAACTCTGCGTTTCGTTGCCGCGTGTTGCTCGGATCGGACCAGCAACCGTCGGAACGCAGCACGATATCTTCGTGACCGGTGAGAATTTGCCGCAACAACGGCCGCCAGAGCGCCGGATTTCCGCCCCCACCAAAGACGTGCGCGATGAGCCGCTCTTCCGGCACGGCGCCGCCCGATTCGCGCACGTAGAGCGTCGCGCGCTGCCGCAATTCGGCGTACCCAGCCGCGCCCGATTCATGCCCTGCGACCATCCATTGCTCCCCATATGTGACGCCCTGTCACGAACGCTGAGCAGTATACAGTCGAACATCTGTACGAACAAGCTATGTTATAATTCCGCCAGCCCGATTGGCGTTCGCCGGACTGAATCAACGGCGCTGGAGGACCTGTACATCAATGGTTGACACCGAAGTTAACCGGCGTGTGGAGGAGCTCCACACGCTCATCAATCGCTACAACTACGAATACCACGCGCTTGACGCACCATCGGTCAGTGACGCCGAATACGACGAACTGATGAACGAGTTACGCCGCATCGAAACCGAGCATCCGGACCTCATCTCGCCCGATTCACCCACCCAGCGTGTCGGCACGACGCCCTCCTCCGGCTTCAACACCGTGCGGCACGAAATCCCGATGCTCAGCCTCGGCAACGTGTTCAACGAAGAGGAACTGCGGAATTGGGCTGAACGCGTCTATCGATTGGCCGGTCGCCGCGACATCGAGTTCGTTACTGAACCGAAGATCGATGGCAGCGCGGTCTCGATTCTCTATCGTCACGGTCGCTACGAGCGCGGCGCGACGCGTGGCGACGGCACGACCGGCGAGGATATTACGGCGAACATCCGCACGGTGAGAAACGTTCCGCTGCGCCTTCGCGATGGCGATGGTCGTGTGATCCCCGATGTGCTCGAAGCGCGCGGCGAGATCTATATGCGCAAGGCCGATTTTGAAAAGCTGAACGAGCAACGCGGCGACGCGGGCGAACCGCTGTTCGCCAATCCGCGCAATTCGGCCGCCGGCTCGCTGCGCCAGCTTGACCCGGGCATCACCGCCTCGCGCCCGCTCCGCTTCTTTGCCTGGGATATCGGCCTGGTCGAAGGCGAATCCGAGCCGACGCATTCCGCCAATCTCGAAATGCTCCGGTCGTTCGGCATCACGACCGCGCCTGGAGCCACGACGCAAGACAGCATCGACGACGTGTGGGCCGAATGCCAGCGCTGGCTCGAACGGCGCACCGACCTCGAGTTCGAGATCGACGGCGTCGTCATCAAAGTCAACGATGTCGAACTGCAGGCCGAACTCGGCACCGTGGCCCACGACCCACGTTGGGCGACTGCCTACAAGTTTCCAGCGATCCAGAAAACGACCAAACTCACCGGCATCGAAATCAATGTCGGCCGCACCGGCTCGCTCAATCCGACCGCCATACTGGAGCCGGTCGAAATCGGCGGCGTCGTCATTCGCCGCTCCACGCTGCATAACGAGGACGAGATCCGTCGCCTCGGCGTCCTGATTGGCGATACGGTCGTCGTCGAGCGCGCTGGAGAAGTCATCCCCAAGATCATCGCGGTCATCGAAAGTCGTCGCACCGGCGAGGAACAGCCGTTTTCGATGCC
>Ga0070679_100003175_pt1 | contig 15015 bp, 14 predicted proteins | sample KBSC63BmetaG_FD_65652 | JGI IMG/M metagenome (GOLD analysis project Ga0070679, IMG submission 65652) | Corn rhizosphere microbial communities from Kellogg Biological Station, Michigan, USA - KBS C6-3B metaG | ecosystem: Host-associated > Plants > Roots > Rhizosphere | place: USA: Michigan... | reverse complement strand
TTCGGCGTGGTGGAAGCGATGACTGCGGGAGCTCGATCTCCACCAGCAGTTGCGACGCGCTGTCGGCGGCCGCCAGCACGTCGTCGTTCCAGGCGCGACTGACGCGTTCCCCTTTTATTGCCGCCGATATCCGACTGTGCGGTATTCTTCGTACGCGCAATCCAGGTCCAGGTGGCGGACTTGCCCGCTAACCGAAACCCTGTAAGGCGCCGCGAGGGAGGCATCATGGCCGACGCGTTGAGGAAGGCAATTCACCTGGGCGCTCACCGTTTGCGCGCTCTCACGGGGCTTTCCCAAACCTATCGCTGCGGGGACACAGTGGTAAGCCTGCCCGCCGAGCATCTGCTGCCCGCCTATCAGCGCATTCACCCGCTGTACGATCGCTTTCTGCCACTTCTCGTCAAGCATCTCGAGCCGGGCTCGTGGGTCATCGATGTCGGGGCGAATGTGGGCGACACGCTTGCCGCCATGATCGCCGCCAACCCGGCGCTCAAATTCGTCTGCGTCGAAGCCGATGAAGCGATCTTCCGCTTCCTCGATCGCAACGTGGCGAAGATCGTGCGAGTTCATCCGGACGCGACCGTGCGGGCGGTGCGAGCATTCGTCGGTCAGGATGTGAACGGTGTCGATCTGGCCGGCGCCGGAGGGACGCGCCACGCGGTGGAGGGCGGCGGCTCGCTGCGATCTCAGCCTCTCGCCGAAATCCTCTCGCAGAACGGAGTGGCCCAGCCACGATTGCTCAAATCGGACGTCGACGGTTTCGACTTCGACGTGATCGATTCCGCCATGCCCATTCTCGATGCGGACCAGACGCTGGTCTATTTCGAGTGCCAATTCGACAACGCCAGGCAGAAGGCCGGCTACGAGGTGACGCTCGCGCGGCTTGGCGAGCGCGGCTTCAATCGCTGGACCCTGTTCGACAATGTCGGGAACAAGGTCCTCTCCACGGATCGGACGGCCGACGTGTTCCAACTTCTGGACTATGTCTGGAAGCAGAACGCCCGGCCCGGGATGAGAACCATCCACTATTTCGATGTTCTCGCCTCGGGCCAACGCGATAGCGGGCTGGTCGACGATGTCTTGCGCGCCTATGGCGAAATCGCCGCCCAATAGGCAGACGCGGGGCTGAATTCCGTCGGCTTTCGGCAACTCGGCCGATCACCAACCCGTTAACCGGCCACCCTCACCCTTTCGCGCCCGGGTGCTCCTTCCTCTCCCGATGGAGAGGCAGAAGCGCCCACACGCGGCATGGTGCTCGGCTTACTGGCAGGCGAGGCACTCGTCGTAGTCGGTGCTTTCGCCCGCGCTGAGCTCGATCTTGGGCAGGTCCGAGGTGTTGTCCGCCTCGACCCCGCCGGCGAACCCGGCGCGCTGCACGCTCTTGCTGCGCAAGTAGTAGAGCGACTTGATGCCCTTCTCCCACGCCTGGAAGTGGAGCATCGCGAGGTCCCACTTGTCGACGTCGGCGGGGATGAACAGGTTGAGGCTCTGCGCCTGGTCGATGAACGGCGTGCGGTCGGCGGCGAATTCGAGCAGCCAGCGCTGGTCGATCTCGAAGCTGGTCTTGTAGACCGCCTTTTCCTCCGGCGAGAGGAAGTCGAGGTGCTGCACCGAGCCGCCGCGCTCGAGGATCGAGTTCCACACCGCGGTCGAATCCTTGCTCTTCGATTGCAGCAGCTTCTCGAGGTACGGGTTCTTGACCACGAAACTGCCCGACAGCGTCTTGTGGGTGTAGATGTTCGCCGGGATCGGCTCGATGCAGGCGCTGGTGCCGCCGCAGATGATGCTGATCGACGCGGTCGGGGCGATCGCCATCTTGCAGCTGAAGCGCTCCATCACGCCCTGCTCTTCGGCATCCGGACAGGCGCCGCGCTCTTGCGCCAGCACCATCGACGCCTCGTTGGCGGCGGCGGCTATGTGCTTGAACATGCGCAAGTTGTGGACTTTGGCCATCGGGCTTTCGAAGCCGATACCCTTCGATTGCAGGAACGAGTGGAAGCCCATCACGCCCATGCCGACGCTGCGCTCGCGCGCGGCGGAATACTTCGCGCGGGCCATCTCGTCCGGCGCGCGGTCGATGTAATCCTGCAGCACGTTGTCGAGGAAGCGCATCACGTCCTCGATGAAGCGCTTGTCGCCGTTCCACTCGTCCCAGGTCTCGAGGTTGAGCGAGGAGAGGCAGCAGACCGCCGTGCGATCGTTGCCGAGATGGTCGATGCCGGTCGGCAGGGTGATTTCGCTGCACAGGTTCGACGTCGAGACCTTGAGCCCGAGGTCGCGGTGATGCTTGGGCATCATCCGGTTCACGGTGTCGGAGAAGACGATGTAGGGCTCGCCGGTGGCGAGGCGGGTCTCGACCAGCTTCTGGAACAGGCCGCGCGCGTCGACCGTGGCGCGGACCGAGCCGTCCTTCGGGCTGAGCAGGTTCCATTCGGCGCCCGCGCGGACCGCTTCCATGAACGCGTCGGAGATCAGCACGCCGTGATGGAGATTGAGGGCCTTGCGGTTGAAGTCGCCCGAGGGTTTGCGGATCTCGAGGAACTCCTCGATTTCCGGATGGCTGACGTCGAGATAGCAGGCGGCCGAGCCGCGCCGCAGCGAGCCCTGGCTGATTGCCAGGGTCAGCGAATCCATCACCCGCACGAACGGAATGATGCCGCTGGTCTTGCCGTTGAGGCCGACCGGCTCGCCGATCCCGCGCACGTTGCCCCAGTAGGTGCCGATGCCGCCGCCGCGCGAGGCGAGCCAGACGTTCTCGTTCCAGGTGCCGACGATGCCTTCGAGGCTGTCGCTGACCGAGTTGAGGTAGCAGCTGATCGGCAGGCCGCGCCCGGTGCCGCCGTTCGATAGAACCGGGGTCGCCGGCATAAACCACAGGCGGCTGATGTAGTCGTAGAGCCGCTGCGCGTGGTCCTGATCGTCGGCGTAAGCATCGGCGACACGGGCGAACAGGTCCTGGTAGGATTCGCCGGGCAGCAGATAGCGGTCGGTCAGCGTGTCCTTGCCGAAATCGGTCAGCAGGTCGTCGCGCGCCGAATCGGTCACGACGTTGAAGCGCCGGTCGCGCACCGCCTTCGAATCGTCCGTCGGCTTCACGACGGCCTTCAGCGCCGTGGCCATCGCCTCGGCGGCGGCTTGTTCGACCACTAGCCCTTCGCTGCCGTCTTTCCTGTCCATCGTCACTGCTGCCTTCTTCGCCGCGGGCGCGGTTTTCGTGTCTTCAGCAATCGCTGCGTCTGCCAGATCGAGGCCCATTGCCGCTTCATCCCCGGTGCGAAATTCCATGTCGTCCAGTCCCCCGATCCATTGCCCCGCGGAAACATCCGTTATAGCCGGTGTTCCGCATCTGTTCGAATCAAAAGGGCGTGCTCGCACCCTATCAATTCGCTTGCTCCGAACGGGAAAAACTTTTCCCGTTTTTGTCCCCAGCCAGTGGGAGACGGTCGCCAGAAGCCCGGATTTCCCGCTCTGCGCGCAAACCTGAAGTTTGCTAGAGGAATCTAGGTCTTGTGGGTGTCCCCCGCAACCCGGCCACAACCCATAGTGAATCGGCAGGCGCCCGGGTGCAAGTGGGTTAAATCCGGATTAACACGCGCGGCGCCCGATCCGGCGTGGTGCCTTAGCAGCGCCATACACCGCGACGCGCGGTGAAATCTTGGCTGGTGCGCAGCGCAAGACTCAAAATTAGTTGTCCTAAAAAATTTTTGTCCCCGGCGGGCTTTGAATCAATCGAATCCGGGCGTGGAATTTTGCGTCTCGATCCGCGCTGAGGGCGCAACCGAATTGCCGAGGACCGGGTTCACGCAAAGGCGCTAAGGAAAGAAGGCGCCAAGAGTCCGGCGAAGCCGAAAGAAAAGAGGGGTTCACACGAAGACACGAAGGTGTCGCGCTGTGCGGCCGGTCTAGCGCTCCATCTTCGTGTCTTTGTGTGAACCATTCTGCCGCTTCGCGGCGGCCTGGACCTTAGCGCCTTTGCGCCCTTTGCGCCTTTGCGTGAAACCAAAGCCAGCGCGACGGTGCGAATCACGCCTGCGCCCAGCGCCGCACCAGATTGTGGTAGAGCGCGGTCAGGCGCAGCACTTCGCGATCGGCCTTGCCGCGCTCGGCTGTGAGGGCCTGGACGCTCTGGTCGAGGTCGTAGAGCATTTCGCGGGCCGAATGGTCGGCGACGAGCGACTGCAGCCAGAAGAAGCAGCTCACCCGCTCGCCGCGCGTTACCGGGGTCACCCGGTGCAGGCTGGTCGAAGGGTAGAGCAGCATGTGCCCGGCGGGCAGCTTGTACGACAGCGTACCGAAGCTGCCCTCGATCTCGAGCTCGCCGCCGTCATAATCCGCCGGGTCAGTGAGGAACAGCGTCGCCGAAAGGTCGGTGCGGATGCGCGCGCCGGTGGGGCCGTGGAAGCGGATCGCGTTGTCGACGTGGAGGCCGAACTGCTCGCCCTGGCCGTAACGGTTGAACAGCGGCGGGAACACCGAATGCGGCAGCGCGGCGGAAAGGAACGCGGCGTTAGCCATCAGCGCCGCGGTGACTTTGGCCTGCGCCGCTTGCGTCGCTTCGCCGACCTCCGGCAGCTGGCGGTTGTGCTTGACGCTCGCCGCCCCGGCGCCGCTGGTAGCGTTGCCGTCGACCCATTCGGCCGCGAGGATCTCGGCGCGCAACTCGGCGGCGGCCTCGGGCGACAGGACCTCGGGGATCGTCAGCAGCATTCGCCCTCCTAAAGCGTCATCGTCACGCTCACCGTCGCTTGCCGGCCGGGAGCGACGAAGCTGAACGGCGTGCCCGAGCGGTAGATCGCGTCGTAATAGCGCTTGTCGGTCAGGTTGGTCACGTTGGCCCGCAGCTCCACCCGGTCGCTGACCTTGTAGCGGCCGACGAGGTCGAACTTCCAGTAGCCCGGCAGATAGTTGCCGTTGGCGTCGAGCGTCCCGCCGTAAACCCGGCTGCGGTATTGTGCCTGCGCGCCGAGCATGAGCTTCTCGGTCACCGCGTAGTTGGCCAGCAGCGCGAAGCTGTGCTTCGGCACGTTGGCGAAGCGGCTGCCGATTTTCGCCGGGTCGACGCTGTCGACGATCTTGGCGTCAAGAAAGGTGTAGCCGCCGAACAGCGCCAGCCGGCTCGTCAGATTGCCGCTCACGCCGAGCTCGAAGCCCTGGCTGCGCAGCTTGCCGACATCGACGTAGACTCCGCCACCCTGGTTCTCGCGCGCGTCGGTCTTGTCGATGCGGAACGCCGCCGCGGTGAGCAGCAAGTGCCCGCCCGCCTCCCACTTGGCGCCGAGTTCCCACGCCTTGTTGTGCTCGGGCTTGAGGTTCTGCGCGCCGATCACGCCGCCGTATTCCGGGCTGGTCGAATCGAGCTGTTCGCCGCTCGGGTTCGCGCTGGTGGCGAAGCTGGCGTAAAGGCTCAGCGCTTCCGCGGGCTTGTAGAGCAAGCTGGCCTGGTAATTGAGGAAGTCGACGTCCGATTTCACGTCGTAAGGCGTGCCGCGCGAGGTGCCGGTCGCGCGTATATCGAAAGTGTCGTAGCGCAAGCCGAGCAGGAGCTGCCACTTCTCGCCGAACTTCATCGTATCGAGCGCGAAGGCCGACCAGCTGTCGACATTGGTGTGCGCCGGCGGGGTGTTCGGATCGACAATCGCCGGAATCTTGTAGCCAAGCACCGGATCGGGATCGAACAAATCGCGGGTGAAACCGCTCGGCGTGCCGATCGGGTTGCCGCCCTGGTCCTCGACGAAGGCCGGGAAAGCATAGCGCAAGTTGGTCACCTTCTCGCGGCTGACTTCGCCGCCGGCGACGATCGCGTGCTCGATCGGTCCGGTGCGGGCATCGATGCTCAGCGTGGTGATGTTGCCGAGGTACCGGGTCGTGGCGTTGCGCTGAGCGGTGCCGGTGTCGACCAGCAGCTCGCCCGCAGCGAACCCGCCGGCGAGGTCGGCTGGGCTGCCGGCCGAGACGCGCGGCGCGCGCGGCACGCTGACGACATAGCGATTGGACACTTCGCCATAGCGCGTCTGGCTGCGCAGCTTGACCGCGCTCGACGGCGCCCATTCGAGCGCGACGGTGCCGATGTCGGCGGCGTTCTTATTGAAGTCCCGCCCGACGGCGCCGTAGAAGTTGTCGGCATCGACCTTGTAGGGCCGCTTGGTCGCGAGGTCGAACGGATGGCCGTAGTCGCTCATCCCGTCGCTGCGGAAGTAATAGTAGTCGGCGTTCAGGCTGAGGGTGGCGGCCGGCTTCCAGGCAAGCGCGGCCGAGCCGCCCCAGCGTTCGTTGTCGACGAAGTCCCGGCCCGGGGTATCGCCGGTGTGGTAAAGGCCGTTCACCCGCAGCGCGGCGTCCGCGCCGAGGCGATAGTTCGCGTCGATGGTGCCGCGCACCATGTCCGAGGTCCCGCCGGTCAGCTCGCCAATGGCGAAATCGCTGCCGAACTGCGGCTTCTTCGATTCGAGCCCCACGGAACCGCCGGTGGTGCCGCGGCCGAAGTATGCGGCCGACGGGCCCTTGACGATCTCGACCTGCTCGACCGCAAAGATCTCGCGGCTAGAGACGCCGGGATCGCGCTGGCCGTCGATGTAGACGTCGTTGCGCGCCTCGAAGCCGCGGATGAAGATACGGTCGCCGAACGCGTTGCCGCCCTCGCCGGTGCCGAGCGTGACGCCCGGCGTGGTGCGGGCGAGCTCGCGGAAGCTGGTCGCGCCCTGGTCCTCGATCACTTCCTTGGGGATTACGGTGACGGACTTGGGCGTGTCGCGCAGCGGCTCGGTGAAGCGGCTGTCGGCCGACCGGTCGACTTTATACGGCGCCTGACTGTCGGCGTTAGGATTGCCGCCCTCGCTTCGTTCTCCGGTGACGACGATCTGCGGCGCGCTGTCGGCCGCCTCTTCCGCCCGGGCGACGCCGGGCAGGAAGGCACCGGCGAGTGCCGTAGCGAGCAGTGCGGTGGCCGCGGGAGCGGGGCGAAGACTGGATAGGTCCCTCATGAGCGGCGCTATTGCGAGCGAATCGCAATCAGTCAACCGCTAATGAGAATAATTCTTATTTACCAAACTCGCGCGGCCGTGCCCCACCGAGCCTAGTCGGCTTCGAAAAACCGTATGCGAACCGCTGGCCCCGCCGCGGGAGGAGCCATGCCCAGCGTGCCGACAAACTCGTGCCGCCCAAGCCATTCGTACTTGCCCAGCGGCGGCTCGAACACCGGATGCGTCCGCACGACAGCCGGTTTGCCGTCCGCGCCCGGGCAGATCTCGCCGGTGTTGACGACGTTGATGACCACCCCGTCGTCGGTCTTGAGGAAATAGTCCGCCTTGACGTCGGTGCAGCCGTCGGCGCGGGTCAATTGCCAGTCCCAGCCGCCGGGCATGACCTCCCCCTTGATCGCCGGCCCTTCGAAACGGCCGCCGGTGATCGGAATGATCCGCCGCTCACCGCGCACCGTCTTGCCGACTTCGACCACTTTGCCGAGCGAGACGGTCTCCTCGAACACGAACTTCAGTCGTGGCTCGTCGGCCGGTTGGGCCAGCGCAGGCCCGGCGAGCATGGCCAGAGCCGCCGAACAGATCGCAGCACGCATCGAATCCCTCCTCCTGTTTTTTGCAGGAGTAATGCTGGAGGCGCCGGCGGGCGCCGTCAATCGCCGCTAGGGCACCAGCACGGTATCGCGCGCCACCGGATCGGTATCGGGATAATCGAGGATGTAGTGCAGCCCGCGGCTTTCGTGCCGCTTGAGCGCGCTTTGCACGATCAGGTCGGCGCACTGCAGCAGGTTGCGCAGTTCGATGAGATCGGTGGTGACGCGGAAGTGGCCGTAATAGTCGTCGATCTCGCCGTAGAGATTGCGGATGCGGTGCGCCGCGCGCTCGAGCCGCTTGGTGGTGCGCACGATGCCGACGTAGTTCCACATGAAGCGGCGGATCTCGGTCCAGTTCTGCTTGATGATCACTTCCTCGTCGGAATCGGTCACCCGGCTTTCGTCCCATTCGCGGATGGCGGGCGGGTCGTCGAGCTGGTCCCAGCAGGCGAGGATGTCGCGCCCCGCCGCCTCGCCGAAGACGAAACATTCGAGAAGGCTGTTCGACGCCAGGCGGTTGGCGCCGTGGAGGCCGCTCTCGGTGCATTCGCCCGCGGCCCACAGCCCCGGAAGGTCGGTGCGGGCCCTGAGGTCGATCAGAATGCCCCCGCAGGTATAGTGTTGCGCCGGCACGACCGGGATCGGCTCGCGGGTCATGTCGATGCCGAGGCCGAGCAGCTTCTCGTAGATCGTCGGGAAGTGCTCCTTCACGAACTCGGGCGGCATATGGCTGATGTCGAGGTGGACGTAGTCGAGCCCGAAGCGCTTGATCTGGTCGTCGATCGCCCGGGCCACGATATCGCGCGGGGCGAGCTCGGCGCGCGGGTCGTAATCCGGCATGAAGCGGTGGCCGGTGACCGGATGCTTCAACTGCCCGCCTTCGCCGCGGACCGCCTCGGTGATGAGGAAGTTCTTGACCTCGAGGTTGTAGAGGCAGGTCGGGTGGAACTGCATCATCTCCATGTTGGAGACGCGGCAGCCGGCCCGCCAGGCCATGGCGATCCCGTCGCCGGTGGCGCCGCGCGGCGCGGTACTGAACTGGTACACGCGGCCCGCGCCGCCCGACGCCATGATCGTGGCGCGGGCGGTATAGACCTCGACCCGCCCGGTCGCGCCATCCAGCGCATAGGCGCCCCACACGCGCCCCGATCCGGAGTAGCGCTCCTCGTTGCGGCCCGTCACGAGGTCGATGCAGCTATGATCGGGCAGCAGGGTGATGTTCGGATGCGCCTCGGCCGCCTTGAGCAGCGCCGCCTGCACCGCCCAGCCGGTCGCGTCGGCGACGTGGACGATGCGGCGGTGCGAATGCCCACCTTCGCGCGTCAGATGCAGGTCCTTGCCCTCGGTGTTGAACGGCACGCCCAGCTCGACCAGCCGCTCAATCGCGCGCGGCGCGCGCTCGATCACGAATTCCACCGTTTCACGCCGGTTGAGGCCGGCGCCGGCGACCATCGTGTCGCGGATGTGGTCCTCGAACGTGTCGCCGGCGTCGAGCACGGCGGCGATCCCGCCTTGCGCCCACGCCGTCGAGCCCGAAGTCAGCGGGCCTTTGGCGAGCACGGTAACCGTGCGCTCCTGGGCCAGGGAAAGCGCCGCGGTGAGACCGGCGGCGCCCGAGCCGATGATGAGCACGTCCGAAGTGTTTGCGGCCATGCGGGCGTCATGGCGGCTGCGCGCCGCGCGGGCAAGTTTGCTGACGGGCGCGGGAGCGAAATGCCGGGTCAAACCGTTAATCCCGCGATGACCGATCGCAACGTCATGGATGGCGCACGATGGCGGTAACCGCACCCGAGGCGCTGGCCTTGTTCGTCGACCGTCTCGTTCTGCGAACGCCGCTGACCGAAGCGCAAAAGGACCGGATCACGTCTCTGCCCGGACGCATCTCCAAGGTTCCGGCGTGCCATGACATCATCCTGCCGGGTCAGCACACCGACCAGTCATGCCTCGTCGCTTCGGGACTGGTCGGCCGGTTCGACACTATGGCCGATGGGCGCCGGCAGATCGTCGCATTCTACCTTCCTGGAGAGATGTGCGATCTGCATTCGGTGCCGGTGCCGACGAGCGGTTGGGGCCTCGAGGCGCTGGCCGGATCGACGCTGGTGTTCGTGCCGCACGCCGCGTTGCGCGAAGCCACGGACGACCCGATCATCGCCCTGGCCTTCTGGCGCGACACCGTGACCGATGCGTCCCTGCTGGCCAAGTGGGCGGCCAATCTCGGGCGCAAGCAGGCCATCCCGCGTGTGGCGCACTTGTTCTGCGAAATGGGCGTGCGCATGGAATGCCGCGGCCTCGGCGAGCGCACCGAATACGATTTACCGGTTACCCAGGCCCAACTCGCGGACGCGGTCGGGCTTACCTCGGTCCATCTCAACCGCACGCTCAAGGCGCTGCGCGAGCAAGGGGTCGCTTTCAGCGGCCGCAAGGTCAGGATCGCGGACTGGGCACGCCTTACCCAGCTGGCGGAATTCGATCCGGTCTATCTTCTGCTGGCGGAGCGCGGGGCTGTCGGGGGAGATTCACGGCGGTCGCGCGGTTAACCCAGATCAATCGCCGAAACTCCGCGGGCGCTCGGGCATTGGTGACGGATGGCCCAGTATTATTTCAACGTTTACAACAGCGAAATCACCCTCGACGAAGTCGGCAGTGACTTCGCCGGACTTCCCGAAGCCAAAGCCGAGGCGAGGAGCGCAGCGGCCGACCTGATTCGTGAAGAGATCCTCGCCGGCCGCCAGCTGCACGGCGGTCACCGGATCGAAGTCGAGGACGAGAATCACGATGTCGTTCACGTACTGCGCTTCGACGACCTGATCGCCGATTGATCGTCAGGCGTCAGCCGCGGCGCCGCTGGTCAGTTGCACGAACACGTCTTCGAGGTCGGCTTCGCGCGTCGTCACATCCTCGATCACGAAGCCCTGGTCGCGTACCAGGCCGAGGACCTGGCCGGCGGTGACCTTGCTCTTGTCGTAAGTGACTTCGATCGTCCGCTCGCCGGTTTTTTCGCTCTTGATGAACGACGGGCTCCTTGGCGCCTCGGTCACGTCGCGTTCGACGGTGATGCTGACGATCTTCTCGCCGATCGTGCCGACCAGCTCGCGGGTCGGCTTGTTGGCGATCAGCTCGCCGTGGTTGATGATCGCGATCCGGTCACACAGCTGCTCGGCTTCTTCGAGGTAATGGGTGGTCAGCACCACCGTCACCCCTTCGGAATTGAGCTCGCCGACTAGCTCCCACAGTTGCCGGCGCAGCTCGACGTCGACGCCCGCGGTGGGCTCGTCGAGCACCAGGATCGGCGGCGAATGGACCATCGCCTTGGCGATCAGCAGGCGCCGCTTCATGCCCCCCGAAAGCGTGCGCGAGTACGCGTTGCGCTTGTCTTCCAGGTGGACGGCGCGCAACAGCTCCTCGGAACGCCGCAAGTGCTTGGCGATGCCGTACATCCCGCCCTGGTTCTCGAGCACTTCGAACGGGGTGAAGAACGGGTCGAAGACGATTTCCTGCGGGACGATGCCGATCGACAGCTTGGCGTTGCGCATGTCGCGGTCGATGTCGTGGCCCCAGATCTCGATCTCGCCGCCGGTTTTCCTGACCAGGCCGGCCATGATGTTAATCAGCGTGGACTTGCCGGCGCCGTTGGGGCCGAGCAGGCCGAAGATCCCCCCTTGCGGTACGTCGAAGCTGACGCCTTTTAACGCCAATTTGGGTGGGGCATCGCCTTGCGCGGCGTATTCCTTGACCAGGTTGCGGATGGAGATCGCGGCGCCGTTTTCGCTCATGGAGCGGCGTCTTAGGAGCCGGCTCCGGGCGCTGCAACGGTGGTGAACAGGGGTTAACGCTTACATCCGTATTAACCACGCGTCGCAACCATCCCCTCGTGCCTGCGCTGCTAGAGACGTTGCATGGGATCTGGGATCATTGCCTCGCTGCGCGCGCACGCCGGCGGAGCGCGCCGCTGGCGCGCATTGGCCTGCGCCTTGCTGGCCCTGGCGCCCTTCACCCCGGTAGCCGCCGCGACCACGGACAGCGCTTACGGGATAGTCTCGATGATCGACCCCAACTCGATCGTTCGTGTCGAGGACATGGATTTCGGCAATATCCTGCAGCCCAACGCCGCGGGCACCGTCATTCTCACCCCCGCGCTCATCTCCAGCTGCGCCACTACGGGGGGCCTGATACGCACGAGCAGCTGCAAGGCGGCCCATTTCACCGTCAAGGGCCGGCAGGGCAAACGCATTATGATGCGCGAGGAGGACGGCGGCTCGATCGTCCTCACGGGTCCCGGCGGAGCGACGATGACGGTGACCAACTTCACGGTAGCCGTTCAGGACATGAGCGATCGCCAGGGCGCCGGAGGGTGGGACTTCGGCAGCTGGAACATCAAAGGTACGGGCGGCATCGCCGACTTCTGGGTCGGCGGCACCCTCCACGTGGCGGCGGGCCAGGCGGAGGGTATCTATGTCGGCACCCTGGACTTGAGAATCCAAGCGAACTGAGCGCGCCCAATCTTGCCTCGCACGCTGGGCCGGGATAACGGCGAAATATGAGCGATGCCCCCGAAATCACCGTGGTCGAAACCCGCAAGGTCTGGTGCGATGGCGCCGGCGACATTCGCGGCGGCGAGAATTATCGCCCGGCCGCGCTGGGTCACCCTCGCGTCTACATGGAGATCGACGAGAAGGGCTACGCCGACTGCGGTTACTGCGACCGGCGCTTCGTCCTCGAGGGTCACGCCGCCGAGCATGGCTCGCGCGAGATCGGTCCCGGGGACCTGCCCGCGCCGGCCGACGGCAGCGTCAATTGAACCGCCGGCGGGTCAGCCGGTATTCACAAGCCGCGCGTTAAGGCTCGCAGCGGAGACATGACCATGAACAAGCCAATCATACTCGCCGGGCTCGCCATCGCGCTTCTCGGCACGGCGGCCGACGCCAGCTCGGCTTCCAGGAACGACATTGCCAAGGGCGAGGCCCGTCTCGCGCGGATGACCGCCGGACGCACGCCGGGCGCGCCCAAGAGCTGCATCAACACTTATCGCAGCGACAAGCTCGAGGTCATTCCCGGCGTCGCCGTCGTCTATGACGAGGGGAAGACGGTGTACGTCGCGCGGCCGACGAACCCGCAGATGCTCGGCCGCAACGATGCCCTGGTGATGGACCGCTTCAGCCCCGTGCGGCTGTGCGTGCAGGAGTCGATCCGCACCATCGATCGCTTCGACCACTACCCGACTGGAGTGGTGTTCCTCCAGGACTTCGTGCCTTACACCCGGGCAGGCTGAGCTTGGCCGCCGCCCCGCGCCGCTGGGCGGCGGAGCTGCTCCACTTCTGGTTCCACACGCTGCGTCCCGCCGACTGGTTCGGCACCAATGCGCGAGTCGACAACGAATTGCGCCGCCGCTTCGGCCGCGAGTGGGCGATGTTGCGCCGACGGCCGGCGAGCGAGTTCCTGACCGATCCCCTGACCGCGCGCGCCGCCGTGCTGCTGTTCGACCAGGTGCCGCGCAATATCCATCGCCAGAGCGCCGCGGCGTTCGCCAGCGATCCGCTGGCGCGGGCGATCATGCGCGGAGCGCTCGATCGTGGCTGGGATCGCGGGCTGACCGGCGCGGAACGACAGTTCCTCGCCTTGCCGCTGATGCACAGCGAGGCGATCGCCGACCAGCGCCGGAGCCTGATCGTCTTCGCTCCGCTGGGGACCCGGCACGGCTTTCCATTCGCCCGCAGCCACTACCGGATGATCGCCCGCTTCGGCCGCTTCCCGCACCGCAACGCCGTGCTCGGCCGGAAATCGACCGGGGCCGAGCGGCGCGCTGTCGCGCAAGGGTTCGCCTGGTAGCCGGCGTCGCGCATCGAACGGCATTTACTTTGCTTGCGCAAGCGGCCTAGTCTCGGCGCAAATCAGGGCCAAGGGAGAGGGCCATGAAATACGCGCTGTGGTTCGTGCGGCTGGTCTTCGCGGCATGGATGGTGCCCGCCGGGGTCAATCATTTCTACCCGCTGTTCCCGCAGCCGATGGGCAACCAGCCGCTCAGCATGGAGCTGATCAAGGCGCTGCTCGACAGCCACCAGTTCGATCTGACCAAGGCGGTCGAACTTCTCGCCGGCCTTGCCGTTCTGACGGGCCTCTACGCACCGCTGATGCTGGTCGTCTGCATGCCGGTCTCGTTCTGCGTGTGGTACTGGGACACGCCGCTGCAAGGCTGGGGCTCGCTCTCGGCGGTGTTCGGCTGGGCGGTGCTGCTGTCGAACGTCGTGCTGTGCCTGTCCTACCTCGATACCTACCGCGCGATGTTCGCCGCCCGGGTCAGCCCGAAAGGGCAGCGGAACCTCATCCTCGCCGGGCAAGTCATCTTCGGGGCCTTCATGGTGATCAGCGGCGCCAACCGGCTGTTCGGGCCGTGGCTGCCGGTGCCGGTCGGGCACACGCCCTTGGCCACCGAACTGATGACGGCTCTGGTCGATAGCCGCCTGATCGACGTCGTCGCGGGGATCCAGCTCGTCACCGGCGCGCTGATCCTCGTGAACCGGTTCGTGCCCCTGGCCCTGTGCGTGGTAATCCCCCTCTCGGTCTGCGCCGCGTTCTGGGCGGTGATTCTCGACCAGACGCCGGCCGGCGCGGCGGTCGCGCTGGTGTCGCTGGCGCTCAACGGCGCGCTGATGCTCGCCTACCTCGACGCCTACAGGCCGATGCTCAAGCGTCGGGCCTTGGCCGCCTTCGAGGAGCCTGGCGAGGGGCGCAGCTACGATACGCTTTACGCAATCCCGCTGGGTACCGCCGGCGCGATACGTTTCGGCGCAGCCGTGGTTCTGCTGCTCGTGGTCGCCGCGTTCTATCATTACCTCGTGACGGGCGGCACGGCGTTCTACGCTTTGCTGACCCTCGCATATCCCGCCGCGGTGCTGGTCGCGCGGCTCGTCCAGGGCATGGGCCACGGCGGCCGCGGGGCGCCGGAGCCGGCCTGACCCCGCTCGCCCGGAAAGCGCTTTCGCGAGGGCGGTAAAACCCTGTGGAATCTACGGATTCGGAAGGCGCTGATCAGACGACTATCTGACGCTCACCAAGGGCGAAGCGGCCCTTGCGTCAGGAGATTTGCGATGACCCATATTCCCCTCGTCGACACCGCCGTTCACCACCGGCCCCTCGATTTGAGCGACCGCGTCGCGCTCGGCTTCACCAAGACGCTGCGCTTCTGCGCCGACACGTTCTTCGCCAAGCGCTACGGCCACAGGGCGATCGTCCTCGAGACGGTCGCCGCCGTCCCCGGCATGGTCGGGGCGACGATCAACCATCTGAAGTGTCTGCGGCGGATGTGCGGCGACAACGGCTGGATCCGCACCTTGATGGAGGAAGCCGAGAACGAGCGCATGCACCTGATGACCTTCATCGAGGTCGCCAAGCCGAACCTGTTCGAACGGTTCGTGATCATGGCGGTGCAATGGGTGTTCTACCTCGCGTTC
>Ga0070679_100003172_pt1 | contig 15028 bp, 6 predicted proteins | sample KBSC63BmetaG_FD_65652 | JGI IMG/M metagenome (GOLD analysis project Ga0070679, IMG submission 65652) | Corn rhizosphere microbial communities from Kellogg Biological Station, Michigan, USA - KBS C6-3B metaG | ecosystem: Host-associated > Plants > Roots > Rhizosphere | place: USA: Michigan... | reverse complement strand
ACGCATGGCGAGCCGGCGCTGCACCTTGTACCAGTGCCGGAGCTCTTTCCGCGTCAGCCCGGGCGGCGGCACCGGGAACGGGGCGGGTGCGGCCGACATCGCGGGCATCGCTTGCGGCGCGAATGCAGGAACTTGTACAGGTGCCGGCAATGGCGGCGGCGGCGGCGCGGCTACCCGATGCTTCGACGACACCTTCCCACTATCGAGCGCGTCACGAAACTCTGCCGCATCCGCGAAGCGATCCTCCGCGCGCTTCGACAACGCGCGGTCGATCGCGACGGCGAGATACTTCGGCACTTCGGCGCGACGCTCGCGAATTGGACGCGGCCGCTCCGAGACATGCTTCACGAGCATCGCCGGCGTGTTCCCCGCCTTGAACGGCGTATCGCCGGTGAGCATGTGATACGCGACGACGGCGAGCGAATAGAGATCGCTGCGGCCGTCGATCTCACGCTCGCCGAGCGCTTGCTCCGGCGACATGTACGCCGGCGTGCCCACCGCGACACCCGTGACCGTGAGTCGCGTCTCGCCGGCGGCCGCGCGCGCGATGCCGAAGTCCGTGACCATCGGCCGGCCACTCGCACGGTCGATGAGAATGTTGTCCGGTTTGATGTCCCGATGGACCACGCCGCGTGCGTGCGCGTAGGCCAATGCATCGGCAACGTCGCGCAGCACGCGGATCGACTGATCGATCGGCCACGCGCCTTCGCGCGCGAGACGAACGCCCAGACTCTCTCCGTCGACGTACGCCATGACGAAGTAGACGAGCGTGCCGCCGTCCGCTTCGTCGACGCCGTAGATGGAGACGATGTTCGGATGACTGAGCTGCGCGGCCGTCTGCGCTTCGCGAATGAAGCGCACACGAACGTCTCCGTTGAATGCGACGTCGGGCGGAAGGACCTTGATCGCGACCGTGCGATGCAGACGGAGGTCCGTCGCGCGATAGACCACCGCCATGCCGCCGCGCCCGATCTCGCGGTCGATGGAATACTGCGCACCCACCGCGACGTTGACGCGGTCGCGGAGATAGTCGTTCACGCTAGCGGGCGGCCGGCCGCTGCTGTGCGGGGCGCGTTCCGGTGGAGCGTCCTCCCTGCATCTCGTCGGCGACATACAGCGCGCTGTCCACGCTGTCCGCGAGATTGAGCGCGTCGATGGCGAGCGACGTGATGTGCTGCGGCGTCTGCGAGCCGGCCTTCAGGCGAATGAGGTCGAGCTTGATGTTCTGCAGCGCGACCAGACACGTCTCGAGCTTCGCCGCGATCGCATCGCGGCGCGACGTGACGTCGGCCAGCGCCCTGCGCTGCCGCTTGAGATACGCGAGACGGCGCACGCGCTCTTCGCTGCCGGTTTCGTCGAGCGGGTTCGCCGCACTTTCGAGCTTGGAGATCTCCGCCTCGACCGCGTCGGGGCTGTTCGCACCGGCGCCACGCTCGAGATCCGACAACGAGATCGCGAGGTACTTCACCTTCTCGGCGAGCAGGTTGGCCGAACGCCCAACATCGGGAATGCGGGCACGCTCCGCGGACGGCATCTGCTCGAGAAGATTCAGAATCTCCGCACGGTCCGCTTCGGCGCGGCGCACGCGATCGCCGTACGCGCCGGCCACGCGCGCGTAGTCATCGGTCGCCCCAGGCATCGCTGACATCGAAGGCAGCGCCGTCCCGCCGCTGGCGCGGCCGAGACGCTCGCGGCGCTGTGCGCGCATGGCTTGGCGCTGGTCGCGATTGAACATCGCGCGGAGGTAGGTGAGCGCGTCGTCGGCAACGTCGATCAGATCGCGGTCGCGCGGTTGGCGGAACACGTCGCGCCAATCGTAGCCGTCCGCCCAGAGCTTGGCGTACTTGAACGCGAGGTAGATGCTCCAGAGAACCGTGATTCCGAAGAAATCGCTCTGGCCTACGACCGACGCGATCACGATCACGCCGTTCACGAAGAGATACGGGGCGAGCTTCCGGCGGAATCTGACCACCGGCGCTGCTTCCCAGCGGCGCCACTCTTCGGGCGTCGGAGTCCGTGTCTCGAACGAATCGGTGATAGCGATCGAACCGGAGCCGCGCAGTGGCGGCAGTGCTGCGGCCGCGGCGCCCGCTGCACCGATGGTGTTGATCGCGCCCGATGTGCGCTCCGGAACGCGTCCACTGTCGAGCGCGACAACCACCGCGCTCGCCGACGGGAACCGATTCGCGGGATCTTTCTCGAGCAGCATCATGACGATGCGCGCGAGGTCCTGCGGCACGTCGGCACGACGCTGCTCGACCGGTGTTGGACGCTCGGAGATGTGCTTGACGAGAATGGCCGGCGTGCTGTTCGCGATGAACGGCGGCTGGCCCGTGAGCATCTGGTAGCCGAGGATGCCGAGCGAATAGAGGTCGCTGCGCCCGTCAATGGTCCGTTCGCCCGCAGCCTGTTCCGGCGACATGTAGGTGGGCGTGCCGATCGCGATTCCGGTCGCGGTGAGGCGGGAGTCGCCTTCGCTGATGGCCCGCGCGATGCCAAAATCAGTGACCATCGGACGCCCGCTCTGCGCGTCGATCAGGATGTTGTCGGGCTTGATGTCTCGATGGATGACGCCGCGCTCATGCGCGTAAGCGAGCGCGTCGGCAACGTCGCGCAGGGTGCGCCTGGTTTCGTCGACGGAGAGTGCGCCGTGATCGTGCAATCGCTTGGCAAGGTTGTCACCCGTGATGTAGGCCATCACGAAGTAGACGATGCCTTCGGCCTCGTCGACGGCATAGATGTCGACGATGTTCGGATGATTGAGCTGCGCGGCTGTCTCCGCCTCGCGGAGAAAGCGCGTCTTGATCTCGCTGCGGAACGCGAGCTCGGGCGGCAAGACTTTGATGGCGACAGTCCGCTTGAGCCGGCGATCTTTGGCCCGATAGACGACGCCCATGCCACCCCGCCCGATCTCCTGGTCCAGCTCGTAATGAGCATTGAGCACGCGCTCGACGTGCGTGCGCAGCTCGGAGTCCGAAGGCGGTACGACGGGATCCGACAAGCGATTAGCTCGGGTTTATGGGCAGGTGGGTGGGCTGACGGATTTTAGCATACGTCGAAAGTTCCGGAAAGGATGCACGCCGTAGCGGCAGGGCGTATCGGATCCGCTCCAGACGAGATGGCTTCAATGCTGCCAGCGTGACGCACTTCACCGAGCCCGCGATATGCACTCCTTGACGGCATCACCGGAGCAAACCATGTAACTCTTGGCGCCGCTGATGTTAGAACGCCGAGCCGCACAATGGAATGGAGTGTGCGACTCCGCCGCTCCACTGTTCGGGTTTCTTCTACTTCGAGAACGACATGGCAACTCGCCAGACGTTACCTGTCCTCCCGCTGCGGGGGACCGTGATTTTTCCGGGACTGACGGCGCCCATCGCCGCCGGCCGACCGGGAACGCTTCGCGCCATCGAGGCGGCCCTCAAGGGCGAACGCCTCGTCTTTGCCGTGGCGCAACGCGATAATACAGACGAACCAACTCCCGACATCCTCTACTCGATGGGCGTCATCGCGCGGATCGGACAGATCCAGCGCGGACTTGGTGGCGTGCAATTGCTGCTCCAGGGCGAACAGCGTGCAACGTCGCTGCAGTACAGTACGACCGAAGGGTATCTCAGCGCCGTCGTGATGCCAGTCGACGAAATGAAGCCGATCAACGAGAACGATCCGGCCTTCGTCGCCCTGCACAAGGAGCTTCGCGAGCGCGCCGCCGAGTTGGGTGAGCGACGCGGCCTGCCGGAGGAAGTCGTCCATCAGGTGCTCGACGCCGTTACCGACGCCGGCCGATTCGCGGACCTCGTCGCCGGGTACATCGAGCTTCAGCCGCCCGAGAAGCAGGGGCTGCTCGAGACGCTGAGCGTCGAAGAGCGACTGCGCCGCGTCCTCGTGCACGTGCAGAAGCAGATCGGCATGCTCGAGATGCAGGAGGAGATCAAGTCGCAGGTCCAGGAAGAGCTGGGCGAGCGGCAGCGCGAGATGTATCTGCGCGAACAGATGAAGGCGATCCAGAAAGAGCTGGGCGACGACGACCAGTCGAAGGAGATGGTCGAGCTGCGCGAAAAGCTCAACAAGCTCGATCTGCCCAAGGAAGCGCGTCAGGAAGTCGAGCGCGAGCTCGGACGCCTCGAGCGCTCCGGTCGCGAGTCCATGGAAGCGCAGGTCATCCGCACCTACCTGGAGTGGATCGCCGAGCTGCCCTGGAGCACGCGCACGGACGACAACCTCGACCTGAGCCACGCGCAGACGGTGCTCGACGAGGATCACTACGGGCTGCCGGACGTGAAGGATCGCGTGCTCGAGTTCCTCGCCGTGCGTCAACTTCGTGCGCAGCAGATGGAGAACGAGCTCAAAGAGACCGGCGAGATGTCGATCTCCAAGCTCAAGGCGTCGAAGGAAGACGCGACGCCACAGCTTGGTGGCGGGCACCACGAGGATCTGAAGATCACCGACGCCAAGGAGGCCAAAGCGCGCGCGATGGCCAAAGGCCCGATTCTGCTCTTCGTCGGTCCGCCGGGTGTCGGCAAGACATCGATCGCGAAATCGATCGCTCGCTCGCTCGGCCGCGAATATGTGCGCGTCGCGCTCGGCGGCGCCCGCGACGAAGCGGACATTCGGGGACATCGTCGCACCTACGTCGGTGCCATGCCCGGACGCATCATCCAGGGCATGAAGCAGGGTGGGAGCAAGAATCCCGTGTTCCTGCTCGACGAGGTCGACAAGCTTGGCGTGTCGTTCCAGGGCGATCCCGCGAGTGCATTGCTCGAGGTGCTCGACCCCGCCCAGAACGACAACTTCACCGATCACTACCTCGGCGTTCCGTTCGATCTGAGCGAAGTGCTGTTCATCGCGACGGCGAACTTCATTCAGAATATTCCGGGGCCGCTGCTCGACCGCATGGAAGTGGTGGAGTTCGCGGGCTACACCGAGCGTGAAAAGGCCGAGATCGCGAAGAAGTATCTGATTCCGCGCCAGCTCGAGGAGTCGGGGCTCGCGGACAAGAACGTGCGATTCACCGACGAGGCGGTGGCCGCGGTCATCAGCAAATACACACGCGAGGCTGGTGTTCGTCAGCTCGAGCGTCAGGTCGGCGCGGTGGCGCGCAAGGTGGCGCGCCGCATTGCGGCCGGTGACGAGAAGATGATCGAGGATGGGCAGATCGACGCCGACGAGGTGCGCGAGCTGCTCGGCCGCCCGAAGGTGCACCCGGAGCACGCCGCCGAGGAGAACGAGGTTGGCGTGGCGACAGGGATGTACTACACGCCCGCTGGCGGCGACATCATGTTCGTCGAAGCGGCCATCCGCCGGCTGTTCGGCTATGGCCAGCGCGCGAGCGACGATGAGAAAACTCAGGTGAGCGGTTGGGGCAACGTGTCGCTCATTCTCACGGGCCAGCTCGGCGACGTGATGAAGGAATCGGCACGCGCTGCGCTCACGTATGCTGCCACGCATGCATCGGCGCTCAAGATCCCCGAGGATCGCCTGGGGTCTATCGAGGTGCATATCCACGTACCGCAGGGCGCCATCCCGAAGGACGGGCCATCCGCCGGAACAACGATGTCTACCGCGTTGGTGAGCGCGATGTCCGGCCGCCCGGTGCGCAAGGATGTCGCGATGACGGGCGAGATCACGCTGCGTGGACGGGTGCTGCCCATCGGTGGCGTGAAGGAGAAGGTGCTCGGCGCGCACCGTGCGGGAATCTCCACGATCATTCTGCCGAAGGACAACGAAGCGGACATGGAGGACATCCCGGAAGACGTTCGCAAGCAACTCACCTTTCACTGCGTGAGTACGCTGGACGAGGTCTTCGAGATCGCGCTGCTGCCGGCCGAGCAGCGCGTGAAGACGGAGCCGACGTTGATGGAGGAGATGGAGGAGAAGGCGGAGACGAAGGTCGCTTGACCTCCGGTCGATGTACGACAACGAGAAAGGCCCCGGCAATCGCCGGGGCCTTTCTCGTTGTCGGAGCGGGTGTGATCAGCTCTTGATCGGATCGTTGTTGCGGCGACGACGGAAGAGCGGGACCAGGGCCGAGCGATGCGCCCGGCGCAACAGTCACCGGGGCCGGCCAGGCAGGAACAACGGACCCCATTGCGTCACGCGCCAGGGATTGTTCCGAAGCTGCGCCGGTTCGGTGCCGGGAAGAAAATACTCCACGTACCGCCGGTCCGGCGGAGTCGCGGGCGTTGCCGGCTGCGCAGTATCCCGATCCAGCTCGGCATAAACCAACCCATCGGGCGGCGGGCCCCAGCCAGCCGTCGACTTCCCCGCGTAGTACCGGCCCATCATCGTTCCCCAGATGGGTGCCGCGAGCAAACTCGCAACACCAGCCGAGGCGATCGTCTTGGGACGGTCGAAGCCGAGCCAGACGCCCGCGACGAGATCCGGCGTCATCCCGATGAACCAGAGATCGACAGCGTCGTTCGTGGTGCCCGTCTTTCCGGCGATCGGAATGTTGTCGGGCACGAGGCGGCGCGCGACGTACCCCGTCCCGTGCTCGGCGCCGTCACGCATCATGTCGCGCATGATGAACGCCACGCGTGGATCGAGCACCTGCTGCGGCGTGAATAGAGGACGCTCATAGACTTTGCGTCCGTTCGCATCCCGAATGAGGGTGATGAAGCGCGGCTGCACGACGGCGCCGTTGTTCGCAAACGCCGTGTAGGCCGCGACCATGTCGATCGGGTGCACGGACGACGCGCCGATCGCGCTCGCCGGCACCGGATCGATCTTCGTCGTGATCCCGAACCGCTGCGCGAGAGCCGCCACGGAGTCCATGCCGACTCGCATACCGAGCTGGATCGCGACGGCGTTGCGAGAATGTTTGAGGCCTTCGCGCATCGTCATCAAGCCGTCCGGCTTGCCGTCACGCATGCTGTACATGCCCCAGAACTGGCCGTCGGCCTCCTGCGGCTTGTAGACGTCGCCGTTCGGCAGGTCGATCTCGAGCGACGTATCCGGAACGACCGTGTTCGCGGGAATGCTGTCTTCGATTGCCTTCGAGTAGACGATCGGCTTGAACGATGAACCCGGCTGGCGCAGCGAGTTGATCGCGCGATTGAACGGCGCGCGCGCGTAGTCGCGTCCACCGACGAGCGCGCGAACGTCGCCGGTGAACGGATCCATCGCGACGGCCATGCCTTGCAGGTAGTTCGTCTCGCCAGTCTTCTTGGCCGTGGCGTAGGTGAGGTGACGATAGCCCTTCTGCGCCTCGATCTTGGCTGTGCCTTCGACCAGCGCACTCACCGCGTCGCGCTGGAGGACCGGATCGAGCGTCGTGTAGATCGCGTAGCCGCCGTTCTGCACTGGGACCGCGGCGCGTTCGGCCTGCTGCTTCACCGCGTCAACGAAATAGTTCGAGGCGGCCGACATACCCGAGTTCGGCGCCGTCACCAGCGGCTCGGCCTTGAGCCTCTCGGCCTGCGCGGAGTCGATGAAGTGCTGCTCCGCCATCAAGCCCAGGATCAGGTTGCGACGCGCCAGCGACGCCGTGTGATGCGACAGCGGATCGTACTGCGGCTGAGACCGCGGAAGCGCCGCGAGCGTTGCCGCTTCGGGAACCGTGAGCTGCGATGCGTGCTTGCCGAAGTAGTGTCGCGCGGCGGCCTCGATGCCGTACCAGCCGTGCCCGAGATTGATGACGTTGAGATAGGCCTCGAGAATCTGCGCCTTGGAGTAGTGCTTCTCCATCTCGCGCGCGGCTTCCTGCTCGTGGAACTTTCGCGCGAAGCCCGCCGTGCCATCGACGACACGGCGGTCGATGACGTCCGGATGCATGTACCCGACGAGCTGCTGCGTGATGGTGCTGCCGCCGCCCCGGTTGCCGCCAGTGATCTTGTTCACCACCGCGGCGGCAGTCGACTTCATGTCGACGCCATCGTGCTGATAGAAGCGCTTGTCCTCCACCGCGATGAATGCCTGCGGCACGTATGCCGGCAGCGTCTTGATCGAGATGCTCGTTCGCATCTCGCGGCCGATCTCGCCGATCAGCGAGCCGTCGCGCGCATAGACGAGCGTCGACTGCGGGAGCGGAATGATCTGCCACGGCTCGCCCGTTTTTGGGGCGGTGTCCTGCGCGGCGCCGACGCGCGCCACGGCGAGCGCGCCCGCGATGGCCAATGGCACGGGACGCATGACACTGAGGAATGCGCCGAGGCGTCGGGAACGCGCGGCGAGCGAGTGCTTCACGAACGTACTCCAGGAGCGATGAGGGGCGATGAAAGATACCCGAACTCCCCCTGGACGATCCGGGGCGGGGCCGGACACGGTGCCGCCGCTGTGGGGCGGAACTCTGTGAGGTAGCTTACGTTCATGGCCCCGCTCCTCCATCTGGCGCTCGCGCAGTTCCGTCCCCGCAAGGGACAGTACGCCGCGAACCTCGAACGGCTGGGCGAGCTGTTCGCCCAGGTCGACCGGTTGACTCCCCGCCCTACCGTGCTGGCGCTCTCCGAGAGCTCCCTCACCGGCTACTTCCTCGAGGGCGGCGTTCGCGACAACGCGGTGACCGCCGGAACGCTCGCTCGCGATCTCGATCGTGTCTATCGCGACGCCGTGCACTCCCCCCGGCCGCTCGACGTGACGCTCGGGTTTTACGAGATCTGGAACAACAAGCTGTACAACAGCGCGATGTACGTCACGCTCGGCGACGGCGATCCGCGCGTGCTGCACGTGCATCGCAAGGTCTTTCTGCCAACGTACGGGCTGTTCGACGAGGAGCGGTTCGTCGAACGCGGCCGCGACGTGCGGGCATTCGACACGCCGTGGGGGCGTGCGGCGATGCTCGTGTGCGAGGACGCGTGGCACAGTCTGACCGGGACCATCGCCGCGCTCGACGGCGCCCAGGTGGTGTTCGTCTGCTCGGCGCCGCCCGCGCGGGGCCTGTCGCCGAAGCATGACGACGTGCCCGGACCTTCGAGCGTCAGCCGCTGGGACCGGCTCATTCGCGACATCGCGGATGAACACGGCGTCTACGTGACGCTCACCAATCTCGTCGGGAGCGAGGGTGGAAAGCTCTTTCCGGGAGCGTCGTTCGTCGCGGGACCGAAGGGGGACGTGCGCGGACGCGCGCCGCTCTGGGACGACGCGATCCTCTCGGTGACGGTCGATCTCGCGGACGTGACGCGGGCGCGCGCCGACACGCCGCTCATCGCGGATCTCGAGACGATGATGCCGCACCTTCAGGTGAGCATCGACGAGGCGATGGCCGGCGCACCCACGCGTCTATCGTTCGACGTGGCGGCGGAACACGACGCCGGCGTGGCGACGCACGACCCCGCGCCGGGACGCGACGGCGACGTCACGGTCGTTCGCGTGCAGCCGACGCGCGAGATGCCGCCGTCGCCGCTCGAGATCGACGCCGCGCTCACCGAGGAATGGCTGGTGCAGTTCATTCGCGACGAGATGGGTCGGCGGTCGTTCGGGTGCGCGGTCGTCGGTATCTCCGGCGGAGTCGACTCCGCGGTGACGGCCTTTCTCGCCGCGAAGGCACTCGGCGCCAAGAACGTGCTTGGCGTGCGCATGCCGTATCGGTCGTCGAGCGCGGAAAGCCTCGACCATGGCCAGCTCGTGATCGAAGCGCTCGGCGTCCCGTCTCGCACCATCGACATCACCACGGCGGTCGACGGCTATCTCGCGAACGAGCCGGAAGCCGATGGCGGGCGGCGTGGCAATGTGATGGCGCGCATGCGTATGATCACGCTCTTCGATCTCGCGGCCAAGCATCGCGGCATCCCGCTCGGTACCGGCAACAAGACCGAACGGTTGTTCGGCTACTTCACCTGGCATGCGGACGATTCGCCGCCGATCAACCCGATCGGCGATCTCTTCAAGACGCAGGTGTGGGCGCTGGCGCGCCACCTCGGCGTTCCCAGCGTGATCGTCGACAAGCCGCCAACGGCGGATCTCGTGGTCGGGCAGACCGACGAGGGAGATTTCGGGATCTCATATGCCAAAGCCGACGAGATCCTGAACTGGCTGCTGAATGGCTACGCGGCGGACGATCTCGTCGCACGCGGCTTCGATCCAGGCGAGGTGGCGATCGTCAAGCGGCGCGTCGAGGGGACGCACTGGAAGCGCCGGCTGCCGACGGTGGCGATGGTGAGCTCGACGGCGATCGGTGAGAGTTATCTGCGGCCGGTCGACTATTGAGTTTTTGAGCTTCCAGATTTGAGATCCCTGGTCATGCGGCATTGGGCGAAACGCTCGGGGCCGGCGATCTCCTTCACACGACCAGCCAATACTTCCGATACAGCCGGCAGCATTGCCTCGGCTCGCGCTGCGGAGATGCCCGGCCGCTGCGCTTTCTAGATCTCTAATCGAAGGCTAACGGGCCGCCCTACCAGCCCTACCACCCGTCGCCGTCACGCCGCCTGCGCGTACGCCAGGCTCACCGCTCTTCGAGCGCACCGCTTCAGCGCGCGGTGAACCGCGCGCGCGTGGGCGATGAAGTTCTCACCGGCCCACGGATAGCGAGCGAAGAACTCCGTCGGCAACAGGTCTCCCTTCAATCGGTTGCACCGAGCGCACGCGAGCACGACGTTGCCCGGCGCGTGCGCCCCGCCGTGCGACAGCGGATACACGTGATCGAGCGTGGCGAAATCGAATTCCAAGGCCGACGCGCAATACACGCAGCGTCGCCCGCAATCGCGCATCGCCGCGCGCTTGATGGCGCGCTTCTCGTGACCGGACGGGATGGTGCGCGCCCGTCGTTTGATTCGCGGGGCTCGAGGAAGTGAGACACGATGGAACTGCTGCCGTCGGGACATGTCACCTCGCTAAAAAGGCGAACCCCGCCACGGGAATGCTCCCGAAGCGGGGTATCGCGCCGATCAGAGAAGGGCCGGCTACTGAAGCCTGCTGGAACTGCTGCTGCTGGGATCGTATCGAAGACCGTGCACATGCGCCGCGCGCGTGGTCGCGGTGCTCGACATAGAAATCGATGTCGACGGGTTGGGCTCATCGGCCTCCGGTGGGACGCGCCGTGCACAACGGGCGCGCGCCATACAGATGCGTCGAAGATCCAACCCGCGCAAGAGGCGAGCGCGGCCGTTGCTCAGTCCGCTGCGTGATCGTCATTGATCGGCTCGTACGTGAGCTCGCCATGTGCGCCCTCCACCGCGCTCAGAATCCCTGAGCGGCCGGTACGGCGCCGCGGACGATCCGCCGGTTGACTGAGTGCGTCGTCGGTGAAAACCGGCAACGCGATCGATCGCTCCACCGGCGCCTCGGAATCGCCACCCCGACTGCCCGAACGGTCGGTGCGCATGGGATCGCGCAACGCGGCGATGATTCGCGCCGCGTATGCATCGAGCACCGTGCGATCCGGCATCTCCGATCCATCGAACGGCAGTGGAACGTCGAACCCGTCTCCCGAGCGGCGTGGGATGATATGCACGTGGTAATGCGGCTCGTCCTGACCCGCGGCGTCACCGCTGTTGACGATGATGTTCAGGTCGTCGCATCCCGTCACTTTGCTGACGGCATTCGCGAGCTGCATCGTCACGCGGAACAGGTGAAGGCCGAGCTCATGCGGCACGTCGAGCAGCGATTCATAGTGCGCTCGAGGGACGACGAGCACGTGCCCATTGTTGACCGGCTGGATGTCCATGAACGCAATCGCGTCACTGTCCTCGTGACAGATGGACACCTCGGCGGCCCCGTGAATCAGGTCGCAAAACGTGCAGTGCGACGGTCGGTGCTGCTCGGCTCTGTGTTCCATGCAATCACTAAATGCAGAGGTGGTGCCATGTCCGAAATGGCCGATTCGTGCCACTCCCGCGCAAGGGCCCGGCTCATCGGTCGATAATCCAGGGGATGTCGCTCCCACCGATGCAGATCCCCATCCTCTCGCACGCCTGGCTTCCGCTAGGGCTGGCGGCGCTCGCACCCCTGGTGCTCATCGCGTTGGTGGTGCTGCTCTCCCGCCGCGGCCGTCGCGGAATTGCAACAGTGCTCGCGCTCCGAACCGTGTTCGTCCTCGCGTTCGGATTCATGACGCTCACTGCCGTCGCGACAGTGTCCGTGGTGCAGACCGGTCTGCGCGAGCTCGGCCAGCGGCATGCGGCCGACGTCCACGCACTCGCCGAGAATCTTCAGCGGACGCCACTGGGCGCGAGTGCTGGCGCGCCGCTGCCGCTGACGTTGTTTCGAGCACGCGATCCGTTCGTGGCATTCGTCGCCGTGGGAGCCGATGGCTGTGGATCGGTGTGCGTCATCAGCGCCGACAATGAGCGGTTCGATCCGGGGGCGCTGCAGCACACGCTCTCGGCGCACTGGCCCAACGCCGCACGCGACGATGGCACCATCTCGATCGACGGACGACTCTACCTGCTCGTCTCGAGCGCGCTGAATGGCGTGTCGGATGCGCATCGGACGATGCTCGTCGCCGGGATCGACGCCGAGTATCTGACCGAGCAGGCGGCGGGCACCGGATGGGTCCTGATGGCGCTGTCCTATGCCTTGCTGCTCCTCGTCGGTTGGACGTCATGGCAGCAGCTTCGGCGCTCGCTCGTGTCGCGCATCCGCGACATCACGACGCAGCTCCGCTCGGGCGAGCGCGATGGCAAGTCGCACGAGAAGCTCGAGGTCGACGGCCATGAGCTGCGCGAGCTCGCCGACAGCGTGGCCGAGTACATCGAGCGAAGTCTCGCGGAGCGCGCGTCGAGCGACGAGCGGTATCGTCGACTCGTCGAGCTGTCGCCCGACGCGGTCTTCATCTGCACGCGCACCGGCATTCGCTTCGCCAACTCGGCGGGATTGTCGCTTGCGGGCGCGCGCAATCGAAACGCACTCGCGACGCTCACGATTGATCGCTTCCTCGAGCTCGACGCGGACGCGAGCCACGATGTCTCGCAGCCGGGGCTGTGCGCGGGACGGTGGACTCGGCTCGACGGTACCGTGCTGCACGTCGAAGTCGCCGAAGTGACGGACAACTCGGACGGCGAGGGCACGCGCCAGTTCCTCGTTCGCGACATCACCAATCGTCGCATGCGCGAAGCCGCGCTCGCGCACCGCGCCGAGCACGACTCGCTCACGGGTCTCGTGAATCGAGCTCGCTTCGAGGGGCGGCTCGCGGATCTGCTTCAGCGATCGGACAGCGCAAGTCATCCCACCGAGTCGCGCGACGTCGCCGTGCTGTTCATCGATCTCGACGGCTTCAAGCCGGTGAACGACACTTACGGCCATGCAGTGGGAGATGCCGTGCTCGTCGCGATCGCCGCTCGGCTCAAAGATTCCACGCGCGGCACCGACCTCATCGCTCGATTGGGCGGTGACGAGTTCGCGGTGCTCCTCGAGGTCCGCGAGCTGCACGAGGTCGCGATGGTCGCCGAGCGCATACTTCGCACGATCCGGCAGCCGGTTCCGGTGGCGGGCACATTGCTGCGCGTGGGTGCGAGCATCGGCATCGCGACGGCCAGGCCGCGGCCACCCGAGAGCGCTGACGACGATATGGGCCTCTCGATGCCGACCGCGGCGGATCTCGTCCGCGCGGCGGACGCCGCCATGTACGCCGCGAAGTCCAGCGGTGGAGATCACTTTGTGGTCGCCCCGACCGAGCCCCAATCGCCGGCCTCCGGCGTCGACGTTAGGTTTCCAGCGGTGGCCTAACTCTGTGGAGACCCATGGCGACAACGACGCGTGCCGAGCGAAAAAACACAGCCGGCCTGTCTCGTGATCAGCTCGTCGGCGCGTACCGCATCATGCTGCTGTCGCGCCGGCTGGACGATAAAGAGATCCAACTCAAAGGGCAGAACAAGATCTTCTTCCAGATCTCGGGCGCTGGCCACGAAGCGGTATTGACCGCGGCGGGCTACGTCTTCCGTCCCTCATACGACTGGTTCTACACCTACTACCGCGATCGCGCCCTCTGCCTGCAGCTCGGCATGACGGGCGAAGAGATGCTGCTCTCGGCGGTCGGTGCGGAGAGCGATCCGAACTCCGGCGGCCGCCAGATGCCGAGCCACTGGGGACACAAGAAGCTCAACATCGTCTCGAATTCGTCGCCTACCGGCACGCAGTTCCTCCAGGCGGTCGGCAGCGCCGAGGCCGTGCTTCGCGCGAAGCAGCTCGGCATCACGGACGGTTTCGAGAAGGACGAAGTCGTGTTCTGCTCGACCGGCGACGGCACGACGAGCGAGGGGGAGTTCTGGGAATCGCTGAACAACGCGTCGAACCTCAAGCTGCCGATCGTCTATCTCGTCGAAGACAACGGCTACGCGATCTCCGTCCCCGTGGAAGTGAACACGGCGGGCGGCAGCATCTCGAAGCTCGTTCGCTCGTTCCCCGATCTGCACGTCGAGGAAGTCGACGGCTGCGATCTCGTCGCGAGTTATCAGGCGATGCAGCGCGCCGTCGATCATGCGCGCAAGCGAAAGGGACCGGCGCTCGTCCATGCGCACGTGATTCGTCCGTACTCGCACTCGCTGTCCGATCAGGAAACGAAGTATCGCACGCCGGAAGAACGCGAGCAGGACGCCGTGCGCGATCCAATCGTGACCTTTCCGAAGTGGCTGGTGGCCGAAGGACACGCGACGGAAGACGAGCTCGCGAAGATCCGCGACGACGTCGAAGCGGAAGTGCTCGCAGCGACCGACGCGGCGCTCGGCGCGCAGCAGCCTGGCCCGGAGACCGTCTACGACAACGTCTATTCGCCCGACGTCGATCCCACGAGCGAGCAGTTCGACACGGAGGACGATCCGCAGTTCTCGGGCAACGAGACCACGATGGTCGATCTCCTGAACGCCGCGATGCGCGACGAGATGCGGCGCGATCAGAAGATTCTCATCTTCGGCGAAGACGTCGCCGATGCGTCGCGCGAAGCGGCACTCGAGACGCTGAAGGGCAAGGGCGGCGTGTTCACGGTGACGCTCGGCCTGCAGCGCGAGTTCGGCGCGTCGCGGGTGTACAACTCGCCGCTCGCGGAAGCGACGATCATCGGACGCGCCATCGGCCTGGCGATTCGCGGGTTCAAACCTGTTGTCGAGATCCAGTTCTTCGATTACATCTGGCCGGCGTACATGCAGCTCCGCAACGA
>Ga0070679_100003169_pt1 | contig 15034 bp, 12 predicted proteins | sample KBSC63BmetaG_FD_65652 | JGI IMG/M metagenome (GOLD analysis project Ga0070679, IMG submission 65652) | Corn rhizosphere microbial communities from Kellogg Biological Station, Michigan, USA - KBS C6-3B metaG | ecosystem: Host-associated > Plants > Roots > Rhizosphere | place: USA: Michigan... | reverse complement strand
GGAATTTGGGTCGTCGGATTCGCGATTGTCGTTCTGCTCTGGCTGGCCAGCGGCATCTACCGCGTCGAGCCCGACGAAGAGGGCATCGTTCTGCTCTTCGGCGCCTATGCCGGGAAGACCGCGCCGGGACTCAACTATCACTGGCCTTGGCCGATCGAGGAGGCGATGACGCCGACGGTGACGCGCGTCAACCGCATCGAGATCGGCTTTCGCGCCGGCGCGCCCGGGCGCGGCGGCAGCGTCACCGACGTGCCGGAGGAATCGCTGATGCTCACCGGCGATGAAAACATCGTCGATGTCAATTTCACCGTGTTCTGGCTGGTGAAGGACGCGCCCTACTATCTCTTCAACATCCGCGATCCCGAAATGACCGTCAAAGCGGCGGCCGAGAGTTCGATGCGCGAGGTGATCGGGCATACCGAAATCGCGAGCGCGCTCGCCGAGGGCCGCGCCAAGATCGAGAACGATACGCAAAAATTATTGCAGGAGATTCTCGACAGCTACGGCTCGGGCGTGCAGATCACCCAGGTCCAGCTGCAGAAGGTCGATCCGCCCGGGCCGGTGATCGATTCCTTCCGCGACGTGCAAAGCGCGAAGATCGATCAGCAGACGCTCATCAACCAGTCGCAGGCCTATGCCAACAGCGTCGTACCCCAGGCGCGCGGCGACGCCGCGCGCGCGGTGCAGGAGGCGGAAGCCTATAAGGCACAGATCGTGCTGCAGGCCCAAGGCGATGCGGCGCGCTTCGATTCCGTCTATCAGTCCTACAAGGCGTCGCAGGATGTGACGGCGCGGCGTCTTTATATCGAGACGCTCGAAAGCGTGCTGAAGAACACCAAGAAGATCCTCATCGACAAGAACGCGTCGCAATCGGGCGTCGTGCCCTATCTGCCCTTGCCGGGGCTGAGCGCACCCGCGCCCTCGCCATCGGCCGCGCCCCCGCCGCAGCCCGCTCCCGCTGCGCCGACATCAAGCCGCGGAGGCTCGCGATGACGCAGCGCACCGTCGCCTTCCTGGGCGGGGGGATTCTTGTCCTCCTCCTCATCCTGTTCACGGTGTTCTTCACCGTCAACCAGACCGAGATCGCGCTGGTGCTGCAATTCGGCAGGCCGGTGCGCGTCATCGATCACCCGGGGCTGCAGGTGAAGCTCCCCTATCAAAATGTCGTGATTTACGACCGGCGGCTGCTCGATCTGGAGCCGCCCGCGGAGGAGGTGATCGGCGCCGATCAGAAACGATTGGTGGTCGACACCTATGCACGTTTCCGGATCGTCAATCCGCTGCAATTCTATCAAAGCGTCGGCACCGAGGCCGTGGCGGATGCGCGCCTTTCCGCGATCATCAGCGCGTCCTTGCGCCGCATCATCGGCAACAACGAGCTTCAGGCCGTGGTCTCCGCACAGCGCGCCAACATCATGCAGCAGACGCGCGAGGCGGTGAACAACGAGGCCAAGAGCTTCGGCATCGAGGTGGTCGATGTCCGGCTGCGGCGGGTCGATCTGCCGGAGGAGAATGCCGAGGCGATCTATGCCCGCATGAAGGCCGAGCGCCAGCGCGAGGCAGCGCAGTACCGCGCCGAGGGCGCACAGCAATCCGTGCAAATCCGCGCCGGTGCCGACCGGCAGCGCGTCGAGATCATCGCGGACGCGCAACGCCAGGCCCAGATCCTGCGCGGCGAGGGCGATGCGCAAAGCATCAAGATCTACGCCGACGCCTATGGCAAGGACACGAACTTCTTCGCCTTCTATCGCTCGCTCCAGGCCTATCGCGACAGCCTGACGGGTGACGGAACGACGCTGGTGCTCTCGCCCGACGATGAATTCTTCAAATACTTGAAGAATGGACCTGCGGCCACAACGAGCGCCACCGCGCCCGGACCGGTCGGCGCGCGCCGGTGAAGGATTTCAGCACCGCTTTGGCGCTGGCATTGGTGATCGAGGGGGTGCTCTATGCCTTGGCGCCCGCCGTGATGCAACGCCTCAATGCCCAAGTATCGGCGATGCCGCCGGCGGCGCTGCGTCTCGCCGGGCTCGCGGCGGCGTGCCTCGGGGTGGCGGCGGTGTGGTTCATTCGCCATTAGCCGAGGCTTGGCGCGAAAAGGCGCACGGATGTCGTCCGGCACTGGCTTGCGAGCGAATAGTTTTCTAAAATGCGCGTTCCGCGCCCAATCGGTTCGATGGAGGTTCGCCGGTGAACCAGGCCAAGCTTAGCCTGATCATGCGTCTCAGCGGCGCGCCCGGCCCGCGCCATCCGCTTGCCTGGGCGCGGTTCGTCGTCGTGCTGGCAGCGGCGCTGTCGTTGTCCTTCGCCGCCGCGGCGAAGCCCGCGCCGGACAGTTTCGCCGATCTCGCCGCAAAGCTCCTTCCCGCCGTCGTCAATATCTCGAGCACGCAAACGATCAAGCCGAAAAGCGGCGGTGGCGGCGGCGGGACGAACCGCGCCATTCCCGACGCGCCGCAATTCCCGCCCGGCTCGCCCTTCGAGCAGTTCTTCAAGGACTTCCTCGATCGCAACCAGCGTCAAGGCCAGGGTCAGCAGGAAGCGTTGCCGCGGCAGCAGACCTCGCTCGGCTCGGGCTTCATCATCGATCCCTCCGGCCTCGTCGTCACCAACAATCACGTGATTGAGGACGCTGACGACATCACCGTCACCATGCAGGACGACACCAATTTCAAGGCCGAGGTGGTCGGGCGCGACACCAAGACCGATCTCGCTTTGCTGCGGGTCAAGTCGAGCAAGCCCTTGCCCTCGGTCAAGTTCGGCGACAGCGACCAAATTCGCGTTGGCGATTGGGTGCTGGCGATCGGCAATCCGTTCGGCCTCGGCGGATCGGTGACGGCGGGGATTCTCTCGGCGCGGGCGCGCGAAATCAATGCCGGCCCCTATGACGACTTCCTTCAGACCGATGCCGCGATCAACCGCGGAAATTCGGGCGGCCCGATGTTCAACATGAACGGCGAGGTGATCGGCATCAACACCGCGATCTACTCGCCCTCGGGCGGCTCGATCGGGATCGGCTTCGCGATCCCCGCCAATGAAGCCAAGCCCGTGCTCGACCAGATCAAGCAATTCGGCCATGCGCGGCGCGGCTGGCTCGGCGTCAACATCCAGAGCGTCAATGACGAGATCGCCGAGAGCCTCGGCCTCGACAAGCCGCGCGGCGCACTGATCGCGAGCGTCCATGATGGCGGGCCGGCGCAAAAGGCCGGCATCCAGCCTGGCGACGTGGTGCTGACCTTCGACGGGAAAGAGGTGACCGATATGCGGCATCTGCCGCGCATCGTCGCCGAAACGCCGATCGACAAGACCGTCAAGGTCACGGTGTGGCGCAAGCGCAAGGAAGTGCCGCTCGACGTCAAGGTCGGCGAACTCAAGGAAGAGCCGCAGCAAGCATCGCTTCCGGCGAAGGAGAAGGCGCCCGGAACGCCCGCCGAGGTGGTGAAGGCGCTGGGCTTGTCGCTCGCGAACCTGACCCCCGATCTGCGTGACCGCTATGGGCTCGCCGATGACGCCGCAGGGGTGGTGATCACCGAAATCGAAGCGGGCGGCCCCTCCGCGGATAAGGGGATGCGCGCCGGCGATGTCGTGGTCGAGGTGGCGCAGGACAGCGTCAAGACGACCCAGGAAATCCTGACAAAGATCGACGAAGCCAAGAAGGCGGGACGCAAATCCGTGCTGCTGCTCGTCGACCGCCAGGGCGATCTGCGCTTCGTCGCGGTGAAACTCGACGCGAGCTGAGCGCCGCTCCGCCTATCCGGCAACAATCTCGTCGTGCCGATAGCCCTGGGCGTAAAGCAGGGCGCTGAGATCGGCATGGTCGATCCGCCAGCGCGCCCGCGCCACCGTGTTGGGCTTGGCGTGATAGGCGATGCCGAGCCCCGCCGCCTCGATCATCGGCAGATCATTGGCGCCGTCGCCGACCGCCAGCGTCGCGGCGAGGGACAAGCCGCGCTCCGCGGCGAGGGCGGTCAAAGTCTGCAGCTTGGCCTCGCGCGCGAGGATCGGCAGCTTGACCGTGCCGGCGAGCTTGCCATCCGCGAGAACGAGATCATTGGCGACGATCCGGTCAAAGCCCAGGCGGCGCCCGACCTCTTCGGCAAAGACGCGGAACCCGCCCGAGACGAGGGCGGTGCGGGCGCCGGCGGCGCGCATGGTGGCGACGAGCGGCCTGGCGCCGGGATTGATGCGCATCCGCGCCGCGACCGTGGCGAGTGCGCTCTCGGGAAGCCCTTTCAGCAAAGCGACGCGCTCGGTGACCGCCGCGGCGAAATCGAGCTCGCCATTCATTGCGCGAGCGGTGATGGCGGAGATCTGCGCCTCGATGCCGCGCAGCGCGGCCAGCTCGTCGAGCATCTCGTTGGCGATGACGGTCGCCTCCATATCGGCGACCAGCAGCATCTTGCGGCGGCCGGCGCTCGGTTGCGCCACCACGTCGATCGGCGCCGTACCAAGCGCTTGCGTGATGGCGTGGCGGCAGGCGGCATCCGCCTGATCGGGCGCGATCCCGTCGAGGGCGATGTCGCAGGCGATGCTCTCGGCGAGCCAATCGAGGCTGGCGGAGGGCGCGCCAAGCTGCTCGAGCGCGCGCGCGGCGGCGGCGGCGGCGGCGGCGAGCGACGCGGCAGCTTCAGGCGCTGCGATGAGCGTGACGATCGTGGCGGGCATGGCGCGTTATCGGCGAGGCGGCGATGAAAGGCAAGCGGGTGCCGCGCGTGCTAGAAGGCGCGAATGGCGAGCCTCAGTGAAACCCCGATCGTCATCATCGCCGGTCCGACCGCAAGCGGCAAATCGGCGCTGGCGCTGCCTGTGGCGGAGCAGTTCGGCGGCACGGTCATCAATGCCGACAGCCAGCAGGTCTATCGCGATCTCGCGGTTCTGAGTGCGCGTCCCGGCGCAGCCGCGCTGGCACGCGCGCCGCACCGGCTCTACGGCGCGATCGACGCGGCGGAGAGCTGCTCCGCCGGCCAGTGGCGCGGCTTGGCGCTCGAAGCGATCGCCGAGGCGCGGCAGGCGCGGCGCCTGCCGATCCTCGTCGGCGGCACCGGTCTTTATCTCGAGGCGCTCCTCACTGGGCTTGCCGAGCTGCCGCCGATCCCGTCCGCGGCGCGGGCCGAGGCGCAAGCGCTGCACGAGAAGCTCGGCGCCAAGGGTTTTCACGCGGCGCTCGCCTCGCTCGATCCCGAGACGGCCGAGCGTCTCCCGCCAACCGACAAGCAGCGGGTCACGCGCGCCTATGAGGTCGTGCGCGCGACCGGCGTCCCGCTCTCCGAATGGCGGCGGCGGCAAGCACCGGTTGGGGGCTTGCGGGCGGCGGCGATCGTTCTGTTGCCGCCGCGCGAGGCGCTCTACCGCGCTTGCGACGAGCGGGTCCTGGCGATGATCGAGGCGGGCGCCGCAGCCGAGGTCGCGGCGCTGATCGGCCGCCGCCTCGCCCCGAGCCTGCCGGCGATGAAGGCAGTGGGCGTGCGCGAGCTGGCAGCTTTTCTCGGCGGGCAGGTCTCGCATGCGCAAGCAGTTGCTGCAATGCAGCAAGCGACGCGCAATTATGCCAAACGGCAATACACTTGGTTCCGCCGCCGCTTGCCGGAGAGCAATTCGCTGCAAAAACACGTGGCTGAAACGCAATTTTCGGAAAGTTTATTACCGGAAATTTTTTCGTTTATTCGCGCGTTTTTGTTGACCCATCCTCTCTAGCTGTCTAGGGTGGCGGGCTTCGCGGCGGAAATCCTTGGCCGTTGCGGGACTTGGGAGCATGTCATGGCGGCGGATCGAATGAACGGAGCGGAAATCGTCATCAAGGCGCTGGGCGACCAGGGCGTTGATGTCGTCTTCGGCTATCCGGGCGGCGCCGTTCTGCCGATCTATGACGCGCTCTTCCTGCAGAACCAGCTGCGCCACATTCTCGTCCGCCATGAGCAGGGTGCGGTCCATGCCGCCGAAGGCTATGCCCGCTCGACCGGCAAGGTTGGGGTCGTGCTGGTGACGAGCGGACCGGGGGCGACCAATGCCGTGACCGGCTTGACCGACGCGCTGATGGATTCGGTGCCGGTCGTCTGCCTGACCGGGCAGGTGCCGACGCATCTCATCGGCAATGACGCGTTCCAGGAGGCGGATACCACCGGCATCACGCGTCCCTGCACCAAACACAATTACCTCGTCAAAAGCGTCGACGATCTGGCGAAGACCCTGCACGAGGCCTTCTACGTCGCGCGCAGCGGCCGGCCCGGTCCGGTGGTCGTCGATCTGCCGAAAGACGTGCTCTTTGCCACGGGCAGCTATCTCGCGCCCGAGACGATCGAGCCGCGCAGATCCTATCGCCCGCAGACCGAGCCCGACCCGGCGCGGATCGCCGAGGCGGTCGAGCTGATCGCTCATGCCAAGCGGCCGCTCTTTTATGCCGGCGGCGGCATCGTCAATTCGGGGCCGCAGGCGGTGAAGCTGTTCGGCGAGCTGGTCGAGATGACTGGCTATCCCTGCACCCTGACCTTGATGGGGCTCGGCGCCTTCCCGGCGGCGGACAAGCGCTATCTCGGCCTCGTCGGCATGCACGGCACCTATGAAGCCAACCTTGCGATGCATGGCTGCGACGTCATGATCAATGTCGGCGCGCGCTTCGACGATCGCGTCACCGGCAAGGTCGCGGCCTTCTCGCCGGGCTCGAAGAAGATTCACATCGACATCGATCCGTCGAACATCAACAAGAACATCCGGGTCGACGTGCCGGTGGTCGGCGATTGCGCCAAGGTGCTCGAGGCGCTGATCGCGGGGCTGAAGGCGCGGCGCTTCGCTCCCGATCACGCCGCTCTCGGCAAGTGGTGGAAGCAGATCGAGACCTGGCGCAAGCGCGACTGCCTGCACTACGACCAGGACGACAAGATCATCAAGCCGCAATACGCGATCGAGCGGCTTCATGCGCTGACGCGCGACCGCGACACCTACATCACCACCGAAGTCGGCCAGCATCAGATGTGGGCAGCGCAGCTCTTCAAATTCGAGAAGCCGTTCCATTGGATGACCTCGGGCGGCCTCGGCACGATGGGCTATGGGCTGCCCGCGGCGATCGGCGTGCAAGTCGCCCACCCCGACGCGCTGGTCGTCGACATCGCGGGCGAGGCCTCGATCCTCATGAACATTCAGGAGATGTCGACCGCCTGCCAATACCGGCTGCCGGTCAAGATCTTCATCATCAACAACCAGTACATGGGCATGATCCGCCAGTGGCAGGAGCTGCTGCATGGCGGCCGCTATTCGGAGAGCTACAGCTCGTCTTTGCCGGATTTCGTCAAGCTCGCCGAAGCCTTCGGCGCCAGGGGCTTGCGCGCCGCCAAGCCTTCGGAGCTCGACGACGTCATCAAAGAGATGATCGCGATTCCGGGACCGGTGATCGCCGATATCGCGACCGATCCGAGCGAGAACTGCTTCCCGATGATCCCCTCGGGCGCCGCCCATAACGAGATGATCCTGGGGCTCGACGACAAGAAGACCGGCAATCCGATCTCCGAAGAGGGCATGGTCCTCGTCTGATCGGCCGGATGACGGAGCACCGCGTGAGCGAGATCGAAAGGCATACGATTTCCGTCCTGGTCGACAACGAGCCGGGCGTGCTGGCGCGCGTCATCGGCCTCTTCTCGGGCCGCGGCTACAACATCGAGAGCCTGACCGTCGCCGAGGTCGATCGCGCCAACAGCCTGTCGCGCATCACCATTGTCACCTCCGGCACACCGATGATCATCGAGCAGATCAAGGCGCAGCTGTCGCGCCTCGTGCCGGTGCGCGTCGTCCATGATTTGACGATGGAAGGCCGCGCGGTCGAGCGCGAGCTCGTGCTGGTGAAGATGGCGGGAACGGGCGAGGGGCGCATCGAATCGCTGCGCCTGGCCGATATTTTCCGCGCCCGCGTGGTCGATTCGACGATCGAGAGCTTCGTCTTCGAGATCACCGGCTCGACCGAAAAGCTCGACGCTTTCATCAACCTGATGAAGCCCCTGGGCCTCGTCGATGTTTCCCGCACCGGGGTGGTCGCGATTTCGCGCGGCACCGGGCGGTTTGACGGGCCGAAAGCCTGAGAGAGGAAGTTCCGATGCGCGTCTATTACGATCGTGATGCCGACGTCAATCTCGTCAAGAGCCGCAAGGTGCTGGTGGTCGGCTATGGCAGCCAGGGCCACGCTCATGCGATGAACCTGCGTGACAGCGGCGTGAAGGAGGTGCGCGTCGCGCTCCGTCCCGGCTCGGCTTCGGCGAAGAAAGCGGAAGCCGCCGATTTCAAGGTGATGTCGCCGGCGGATGGCGCCAAATGGGCCGATCTGGTGATGATCCTGACGCCCGACGAGCTTCAGGCCGCGCTTTATGCCAATGATCTGAAGGCGAATATGCGGCCCGATACGGCGCTCGCCTTCGCTCATGGCTTCAACATTCACTTCAAGCTGGTCGAGCCGCGGCCCGACATGGACGTGTTCATGATCGCGCCCAAAGGGCCCGGGCACACGGTGCGCTCCGAATATCTGAAGGGCGGCGGCGTTCCCTGTCTCGTCGCGGTCGAGCAGAACCCTTCGGGCAATGCACTCGAGTTGGCGCTCTCCTACGCCTCGGCGATCGGCGGCGGCCGCGCCGGCGTGATCGAGACCACCTTCAAGGAGGAATGCGAAACCGATCTCTTCGGCGAGCAGGCGGTTCTGTGCGGCGGGCTGTCGGCGCTCATCATGGCCGGCTACGAAACCCTGGTCGAGGCGGGCTACGCTCCCGAGATGGCCTATTTCGAATGCCTCCACGAGGTGAAGCTCATCGTCGACCTCATGTATGAGGGCGGCATCGCCAATATGCGCTACTCGGTCTCCAACACCGCCGAATATGGCGACTACACGCGCGGGCCGCGCGTCATCAGCCCGGCGGTGAAGGAAGAGATGAAGCGCATTCTCGACGACATCCAATCCGGCCGATTCGCCCGCGACTGGGTGCTTGAAAACGCCGCCGGGCAGGCCAGCTTCAAGGCGATGCGCCGGCGCGGCGCCGAGCATCCGGTCGAGCAGATCGGCGCCAAATTGCGCGCAATGATGCCGTGGATCGCGCAGAATCGGCTCGTCGACAAGAGCCGGAACTGACGGCGCCGAACGCGGTGGAAAGGCGGCTTTTTCCGTGTTTCAGGTGGAAAACTTGCGGAATCGGGCGTAAACGGATTAGACATAATTGGGATGGTAAATTTTCCGTCCGGTAGGGGTTTGTAAGGGATCGCGAGGAACGGCCTGGCGGTTCGTTGGGGACCTCCTCACCGGACGAAGTTGTGGGCGCGGGAGTTGGTTTGATGGTCGCAAGAGCGGCGGGACGCAGCGGAATCGAGGCGCAGATGCGCCCGGTTGCGCTTGGCCGCGCGCTTGCGTGCGACGGCCACGGGCGCAGCCTGCGACGGAGCAATCGCGGGGCGCTGCGACTTACCTGCCCCTGAGCACGGGAACGCGAGGCCTACTCGCGCTCGGGGGTTATCGCTGCCGGCCTTCGTTTGCTTCCAGACCAAAGGATTCGCGCTTATGAGCGCTGCCAAGACCACCGCCGGCAAGTCCGGCGCCGCCCAGACCCAAGCGAAGCCGCAAGCGGCTTCCCGCGTCGTTATTTTCGACACCACCTTGCGCGACGGCGAGCAATCGCCGGGCGCCTCGATGAATCTCGAGGAAAAGATCAAGATCGCCCTGCTCCTCGAGGAGATGGGCATCGATGTCATCGAGGCCGGCTTCCCGATCGCCTCCAACGGCGATTTCGAAGCGGTCTCCGAGATCGCGCGCCGCGTCAAGAGCTCGACCGTGTGCGGGCTTGCCCGCGCCGGCCGCGGCGATATCGACCGTTGCTGGGAGGCGGTGCGCCATGCGGCGCTGCCGCGCATCCACACCTTCATCTCGACCTCGCCGCTGCACATGAAGTTCAAGCTGCAGATGAGCGCGGAGCAGGTGCATCAGGCGGTGATCGACAGCGTCAGCCATGCGCGCAATCTCTGCCCCGATGTCGAGTGGTCCTGCGAGGACGGCTCGCGCACCGAGCACGATTTCCTCTGCCGCACGGTGGAGAGCGCGATCAAGGCCGGCGCCCGGACGGTCAATATTCCCGACACGGTCGGCTACGCCGTGCCGGAAGAGTTCGCCGCCCTCATCCGCATGCTGTTCGACCGCGTGCCCAATATCGACAAGGCGGTGGTCTCGGTTCATTGCCACAATGATCTAGGCCTCGCCGTCGCCAACTCCTTGGCGGCGGTCGGCGCCGGCGCGCGCCAGGTCGAATGCACGGTCAACGGGCTCGGCGAGCGGGCCGGCAACGCGGCGATGGAAGAGATCGTGATGGCGCTCCGCACCCGCCACGATCGCATGCCCTATACGACCGGCGTCAAATCCGACTACATCACCCGCGCCTCGCGCCTCGTCTCGGCGATTACCGGTTTCGTCGTGCAGCCCAACAAGGCGATCGTCGGCGCCAACGCCTTCGCGCATGAGAGCGGCATCCATCAGGACGGGATGCTGAAGCATGCCGGCACCTACGAGATCATGACCCCGGAATCGGTCGGGCTCGGCAAATCGACCCTCGTCATGGGCAAGCATTCGGGCCGCCACGCCTTCAAGATGAAATTGAAGGAGCTGGGCTTCGACTTGGGCGACAATGCCTTGAACGAGGCCTTCCGCCGCTTCAAGGATCTGGCCGACCGCAAGAAGGACATGTTCGACGAGGACATCGTCGCCCTCATCGACGACCAGATCCAGCACGGTACCGAGCGCATCAAATTCGTCTCGCTGCAAGTGATCGCCGGATCGAAGGGGCCGCAATCCGCCGAACTCGAGCTGGTGATCGACGGGGTTGCGCGCTCGGCCAAGACCACGGGCAACGGCCCGGTCGATGCGACCTTCAATGCGATCCAGGCGATGGTCCCGCACCAGGCGAAGCTGCTGCTCTATCAGGTGAGCGCGGTGACGGCCGGAACCGATGCGCAGGCCGAGGTGACCGTCCGTCTCGAGGAGGACGGCAAGACGGTCAACGGCCAGGGCGCCGATCCCGACACGCTCGTCGCTTCGGCGCGCGCCTATATCCACGCTTTGAACAAGTTGTTGACCAAACGGGCGAAGACAGCGCCCGCCGCGATGTCGGCTTGATGCGGCAAGCACGCGAGGCGGTCCCGCCGGGCGGCCTCGCGTTTTACCAATCGGCAGGGTGAATTTGTATGATCGGAAATCTTTTGGGTGTTCTCTCCGCCGACATGGCGATCGATCTCGGGACGGCGAACACGCTCGTCTACGTCAAAGGCCGCGGCATCGTCCTGAACGAGCCGTCGGTGGTGGCGATCGCCAACGTCAAAGGCCGCAAGCAAGTGCTGGCGGTCGGCGACGAAGCCAAGATGATGCTCGGCCGCACGCCCGGCAACATTATGGCGATCCGTCCCTTGCGCGACGGCGTCATCGCCGATTTCGAGGTCGCCGAGGAGATGATCAAGCACTTCATCCGCAAGGTGCACAACCGGCGCAGCTTCGCCAATCCGCAGATCATCGTCTGCGTGCCCTCGGGCTCGACGGCGGTCGAGCGACGCGCCATTCAGGAATCGGCGGAAAGCGCCGGCGCGCGGCGGGTTTTCCTTATCGAGGAGCCGATGGCGGCGGCGATCGGCGCGGGCCTGCCGGTGACCGAGCCGACCGGATCGATGGTCGTCGATATCGGCGGCGGCACCACCGAGGTCGCGGTGCTCTCGCTGGGTGGCATCGTCTATTCCCGCTCGGTGCGGGTCGGCGGCGACAAGATGGACGAGGCGATCATCGCCTATATCCGCCGCAACCATAATCTGCTGGTCGGCGAGAGCTCGGCCGAGCGCATCAAGAAGGAAATCGGCTCGGCCTGCATGCCCGAAGAGGGCGAGGGCCGCGTCATGGAGATCAAGGGCCGCGATTTGATGAACGGCGTGCCCAAGGAAATCGTCATCAGCGAGCGCCAGATCGCGGAAAGCCTCGCCGAGCCGGTGGGGGCGATCGTCGAGGCGGTGAAAGTCGCGCTCGAGCACACCGCTCCCGAGCTCGCGGCCGACATCGTCGATAAGGGCATCGTCTTGACGGGCGGCGGCGCGCTGCTCGGCAATCTCGACTATGTGCTGCGCCATGCCACGGGGCTGCCGGTCTCGATCGCCGATGATCCGCTGTCCTGCGTCGCGCTCGGGACGGGCCGGGCGCTCGAAGAGATGAAAACGTTGAAGAGCGTGCTCATCAGCATGTATTGAGGGTGGGTGGTTCGGCACGGCGCCGCGCGGAGGAGGCGGCAATGGCCGATCCGGCGGCTCGATGCGGTAGCGGATGTCCCTGATGCGGATTTCAGCCCCAATGAAGGCGGCGGCGCAGCGGCTCACCCTGCCCTTCCTCATCTTCGTCTCCGCGCTGCTCATCGTCTTCGGCAAGACCGATACCTTTCTCTATGACGGGGTGCGCGCGGCCCTGACGGATCGCGTCGCGCCCGTGCTCCAGGTCATGCGGCAGCCCATGGTGGCGGTGACGAGCGCCTTCCAGGGGGTGTCGGACATCGTTGCCGCCCATCGCGAGAACGCCGAGCTGCGCGAGGAGAATGCCCGCCTCATGCAATGGCAGGAGGTGGCGCGCCGGCTCGCCGCCGAGAATGCGGAATTGCGCGATCTCGTGAAGCTCGTTCCCGAAAACGCCGTGCATTCGATCGCGGCGCGCGTGATCGCTGATTCGGGCGGAGCCTTCGCGCGCAACGTCCTCATCGATGTCGGCCAGAAGGACGGGGTGCAGCGCGGCCAGGCGGCGATGACGGGCGAGGGGCTCGTCGGCCGCGTCGCCGAAGTGGGCGACCGAACGGCGCGCGTTCTGCTCATGACCGATCTCAATTCGCATATTCCGGTCGAGCTCGAGGAAACCCATGAGCGCGCCATCCTCGACGGCGACAATTCGGAGGAGCCGCGGCTCATCTATTTGCCGCCCAAGACCGAGGTCAAGGTCGGGGCGCGGATCGTCACGGGTGGGGCCGGCGGGGTCTTTCCGCCCGGCTTGCCGGTCGGCGTCGTGTCCTCCATCGCGGGCGACGTGATCCGCGTCGAGCCCTATGCCGAGCTCGCGCGGCTCGAGCTTCTCCGCATCGTCGATTTCGGTCTCTCCGGGGTTCTGCCGCAAAGCGCCGTGCCCGCGCCGCGGGCGGCGAGGGGCCGGTCCGGCGCGGCGGCGCGGTGAGACGCCGATGTTCTTCGAGCTGTCGCGCGATACCGGCTACGTGACGCGGATCGTGCCGTTCGTTATGACCTTGATCTTCGCCCTGGTCTCGGTCGTGCCGCTCAATCTCCCGGGCTTTTCCGTGGTCTCGCCGGCCTTCGCGATGATGGCGGTCTTCCACTGGACGGTTTACCGCCCCGACCTGCTGCCGCCGAGCGCGGTCTTCGCCAGCGGCCTCTTCCTCGATTTGCTGAACGGCACGCCCTATGTCGGCCTCTCGGCGCTGATCTTTCTCTTGGCGCGCACCGCGGTGATGGGGCAGCGCCAGTTCTTCGTCAACCGCACCTTTCCGGTTCTCTGGCTCGGCTTTCTCGCCTTCGCCGCCGGCAGCTTCGCGCTTCTATGGATCCTCGTCTGCCTGTTGCATGGCGGATTGGTCGGGCTGCGGCCCTTCGTCTTCCAGGCCGTTTTGACCGTCGCGTGCTACCCGGTCGGGAGTTATATTCTCGCTCTGGCGCACCGTGCGCTGTTGGCGCGGACCTGAGCCGTGGCGCAAGACAACAACCGCAGCAAGCTGCTGACCCGCCGGGCGCTTTTGCTCGCGGGCGGGCAATTGGCCCTGCTCGGCACGCTCGCCGGGCGCCTCTATTATCTCCAAGTTCTCCAGGCCGACCGCTATGCGATGCAGGCGGACGAGAACCGCATCAACATCCGTCTTCTCGCGCCGCCGCGCGGGCGCATCACCGACCGCTTCGGCGTCGCCTTGGCGACCAACCAGCCGACCTATCGCGCGACGCTCGTTGCCGAGCAAGCCGGCGACGTCACGGCGACGCTCGACGCCGTCGCAACGCTCATTCCCTTGAGCGACGCCGACCGCCGCCGCGTCATGCGCGACATTCACAACAAGCTGAGCTTCGTGCCCGTCGTCATCCGCGACAATTTGAGCTGGGACGAGATGGCGCGCATCGAGGTCAACACGCTCGAATTGCCGGGCGTTTCGATCGAGCAGGCGCTGACCCGTTACTACCCCTTCGGCGAGGCGACCTCGCATGTGGTGGGCTATGTCGCCGCGGTCTCCGAGCAGGACCTGAACGCCGACGATCCGCTGCTCGAATTGCCCGATTTCCGCATCGGCAAGAGCGGCATCGAGAAGGCCTATGACCTCGATCTGCGCGGCACGGCGGGCACGAGCCAGGTCGAGGTCAACGCCTTCGGCCGGGTGGTGCGCGAGTTGGCGCGCGAGGAGGGCATGCCGGGGCAGGACATCGCCCTGGGGCTCGACATGGCGCTGCAGGATCTGGCGGCCAAGCGCTGCGCCGCCCAAGGCAGCGCCTCTTGCGTCGCGCTCGATGCTTGGACCGGCGAGGTGCTGGTGCTGGCCTCGACGCCGGGCTTCGATCCGGGCGCGTTCTCGGCCGGGCTGACGCCGGCGATGTGGCAAAAGCTTATCAGCGATCCGCTCAATCCCCTCAACAACAAGGCGATCAGCGGCACCTACGCGCCCGGCTCGACCTTCAAGCCGATGGTGGCGATGGCCGCACTCGAGGCCAATCTCATCACCACCGAGACGGAATTCTACTGCCCCGGCTACTTCCAGCTCGGCAACGCGCTGTTCCATTGCTGGAAGAAGGGCGGCCACGGCAACATCTCTTTGCGCCGCGGCATCCGCGAATCCTGCGATGTGTATTTCTATCACTGCGCCGATCTCTTGGGGATCGACCGCATCGCACAGATGGGCAACCGCTTCGGTCTCGGCGTCAATCTCGGCATCGACATCCCCGGCGAGAAGTCGGGGCTGCTGCCGACGCGGGCCTGGAAGATGGCGACCACCGGCGTTGCCTGGCAGCGCGGCGAGACCAT
>Ga0070679_100003168_pt1 | contig 15038 bp, 18 predicted proteins | sample KBSC63BmetaG_FD_65652 | JGI IMG/M metagenome (GOLD analysis project Ga0070679, IMG submission 65652) | Corn rhizosphere microbial communities from Kellogg Biological Station, Michigan, USA - KBS C6-3B metaG | ecosystem: Host-associated > Plants > Roots > Rhizosphere | place: USA: Michigan... | reverse complement strand
ACGCGACTCACATCGCCTTTGGTCCGATCCCATCGGCCGTCGCCGATCGTGCCGCGGTGGCGGAATCGGTCCGCAGTTTGCGGCGACATCTCTGGTACGGATAGCCGGCTCATCGCTACTGCGCAGGCGCCCCGTATCATGGTCAAGGAGTTCTCATATGACAACCGCAACACATCCGCCGCAGTTTCATCCGCCGCCGCACTCGCACGCGAGTCAGGTGAGGCTGGCGAGCGGGCTGAATGTTCTCGTCGGTATATATCTGCTCATCGCGGGAGCGATTGGCGGGGTGACGCGAGGAAGTACGACGAATGCGATCATCCTCGGCATCATCGTCGCGATCCTGGCGGCGTCGCGCGCGTTCGGTTCGGCGGGGCCCTGGGTGGCGTGGATCAACGCGTTGATCGGAATCTGGATGATCATCTCGCCGTGGATCTACGGCTACGCGGGCCACGGGTGGATGTGGAACTCCATCGTCGTCGGCATCATCATGTTGGCGCTCGGCATCTGGAGCGCGACCGCCGGCGGCACCGCGCGGTCGCAGCCGCCCATGTAGCAGGTACATTCGCAGGTCGCCGTGCGGGTGACGAGCGTTCCGGTCGACTTCCGCCTCGCCCAACGTACCCCGCGCGCGGCCTGTGAAGGTTTTTGAAAGTCAGATGTCGGGTGGGCGCGTGTCGAGGGCGCGCGCATAGTACAGCCGCCGCGCGAGGTTCCCCGCGATCGCAACGATGATGACGCCGCCGAGGACGTCCGCTGTGTCGTGCATTGTCGGCCTGAACGATCCGAGCGCGGCGAGCAACGTCGTTGCAGCGGCCGGCGGATGCTGTGCGTGGAAGATCACCTCGATGGCCGTGCCCAGCAGGATAGCCAAACCGGCCGCCAGTACTCGCGCCAGCGACAGGGTGTGCGTGGCGAACACCGAAGGCGAGCGTGCGAGCCCGAAGATGACGACGGCGAGGAATCCGGAGAGCAAGCCACCGACATGCGACACAATGACGTTGAACGTGCGCGATGATTTGTGTTCCGGATGATGCGCCTGCATCAGGGCGGTCGGGCCCAGACTGGGGAAGAGCATCAATTGGCCGGTTGCGAGGCCAATGAAGCCTGGAATCATCGTCAAGACTGCAGCGAGCACCGGGGTGCCGGCTTCGACGTTGCATTGGCGCGACGCGCGCATGGTCAGCCCACCTCGGCCGATGTTCTTATTTGAGGTGCCGAGCGATGCGTTCGATGTCTGCGAAGAAGCGACGTTCGGCGCGATGGCGCTCCTCGCTCGGCGCACGGAGAATCGAGGATGGATGCACCGTTGCGAACGCGAGCGGTGCCCACTCGGATTCGATAGGCACCGCGCGCTGCTTCAAGACACTGAACGTCCGGCCGAACAGTGTTTTCGCCGCGGTCGCTCCGAGACAGAGGATCGCTTTTGGCCGCACGACGGTGAGCTCGGACTCGAGCCACGGGAAGCACGCTTTGATTTCCGCGGCGTTTGGCGTTCGGTGCAGTCGCCGGGTGGATCGTGCCTCGCGTGCCCACTTGAAGTGTTTGACCGCGTTCGTGACGTAGACTTCATCGCGATCGACGCCGGCCGCCTCGAACGCGCGATCGAGCAGTCCGCCCGACGGACCAACGAAGGGATGCCCGGCGCGGTCCTCGGCGTCGCCGGGTTGTTCGCCGATCACGAACAGAATGGCGTTTTTCGGACCTTCACCGAATACGGTCTGCGTGCCGAGCTTGAAGAGGTCGCATCCGCGACAGTCACGCGCGGCAGCACGCAGCTTCGGCAAGGTCGGTCGATCAGGCAGGAAGTCCGCGGCCGAGCCTGTCGGAACGCGCCGATCTCGTGTACGGGTTGCGGGCACGTCAGGCGGCGCTGCTGCGCTTCAACTTGCGACCGAGTCGTTCCTCGAGCGCGACCACGTTTGCGGTGATCTTGTCACCGGCGCCCTCCTCGTCTTCGATCGTGAGCGTCGTGATGACGTGCGGCGAGACGCTGCGTGCATGATCATGGCATTGCCGCACGAGACGCATCACCGCGTCCCAATCGCCTTCGATGCAGGTGCCAGTGGGCGTGAGTTGATACGCGAGCCCCGACGCGTCGATCAATTTCAGGATCTCGCCAAGCTCTTCGCTCAGGCTCGTCCCCTTTCCGAGTGGGATGATTTGTAGATCGATCAACATGGCGCGCGGGTGCTGCATCATTCGTGCTGGACGTTGCCGGTTACTCTGCTCTGTACGAACAAGCGAGCATCGGTTCCGACATCGGGGCGTCTACGCCCGCGATCACTCGTCGTCGTAATAGCGATCGATGCACCAGCCGATCATGTCGACCAGCAATCGATCGGACGCGGTCAGTCCGGGCTGCGATTGCGAGCCCACGATGCCGTCAGATGGACGGAGGCCCGCGTCGTGGGCGATGTGCTTGACGGCGACGATAACTCGCTGCGGGGTCCATCCGAGCTCCTTCCCGCCGTCGACATACCGGGCGACCCGGGCGCGTAGTTCATTGCGCGTCGAACGGTCGAGCGGAATATTCAGCGCTGAAAGGTGGGATCGAAGCTCGGTGGCGGTCTGCTCGGGGGAGTACACTGGCCCTCCTGGCCAAGGGGGCCAGGTACGCATGCAAAAATGAGGCGAGCGGCCGAGCATCAACGGAATAGGTTTTGACGTCCGGAATAGGTTTTGAACGTCGCGATTTGAGCGTCGTAACGACTGTGATCGGGCTATGACCGGACCGGACGGAGCGGATCGGGAGTTCTCTCAAGATATGCGGCAGTCGATGTACGTGACCGCCGCCGAGTTGCGCCAGGCGGCTCGAGCATTGATCACGCGCGCAGTTGCGAGCGTGGGCAACGCCGAGGCGCTCCAGCGCGAATCGACCGCCCTCGTGGAAGCGTCGGCGAAAGTACGCGCCGAGCTCCGGGGCACCGTCACCTCGTATGCGGCGGCGATGCGAGAGCTGGGCGAACCGGCCGAGCGGGTCGTCATCACCGTCAAACAAATCGCGGATGAGGCGGAACGGCATATCCGACTGCCGCTCGATATCGGCGATCTGCGGACGCTCCGGACCGATCTGGTTCGCTGGACCATCGACGGGTACTACGCATCGTCGTGATGCCCGGCGCCGGCCGCGATATTGCGCCGGGCCGTTTCGCCCAGGAACACTCATCAGATTCCTTTGATAACTGCACGATTTCGTTGCTTCGTGCTTCACGCATGTCCTGCGTACATAAGCAAATGTTCATAGACGCCGGGCGGTCACTCGCCAGTCCGGTATCAACGCTGAGATACGGACACTAACGGAAACGGCGACGGGCTCGAACTGCACAACGTGACGGCTTTCTCGTTTGTGCCTTCCTGCAGTGCGGTTAGTGCTCCGTCTCTCCGTTAGTTGGCCGTATCTCACCGTTGATGCGTGGATGCGCGCGTCAACGGCTGGGACGAAATCCATAGCCGACATTTGGCGTGATGACGCGCATCGCCGCGTCACAAGCGCGCACGTTCGCGAAACATTTTGACGAACGATCGGCTCGCGTTTGCACCGCGGCGTTGAGATTCGTTGCGCGTCGCGCACGATGCCGAACATGGTATGCAACGTGCGGCGCCGTCGCACCCGCAGCAGTTCCCGGCCACGGTACCATCCCTGCCTCACAAGGAGTCGTATGCCGGTTTCGCAGTCCACGACAGATGGGCGCGTCACGGATGCGCCGGTCGATCAAGAGCCGCTCGCGCAAGACGGATCGCTCTTCATTCTCGTTTCCTTCGAAGGTCCCGACCGATATTCGCAGGCCGGCGGACTCGGCGTCCGTATGACGGGGCTGGCGCATGCGCTCGTCGATCTCGACTACGAGACGCATCAGTTCTTCATCGGCGATCCCGATCTGCCGTCGGTGCAGACCGGCGCCGAAGGCCGATTGTCGTTGCACCGCTGGTCACAGTGGATCAGCGCAAACTGTCGTGGCGGAGTCTACGACGGCGAAGCCGGAAAAGTCCAAGATTGGACGACGTCGCTCCCGCCGTATCTCGTCGATGAGATTCTCGTTCCCGCGATTCGCGATGGCAGAACGCCGATCGTGTTGTTCGAAGAGTGGCAAACCGCCGAGTGCGCGTGCCGGGTCAGCGATGCGCTGCAGCAGTTCGGCATGCGCGACCACGCTCGGATTTCCTGGAACGCCAACCACTGCTACGGATTCGATCGCATCGATTGGCCGCGGCTGAGCGCGTCGGCGATGATCACGACGGTGAGCCGGCACATGCGTAGCATCGTGCGCTCGTGCGGCACCGATGCGCGAGTCATTCCAAACGGAATTCCGAGTGCGGCGCTGGCTCCGGTCGCGCGACGTGAAGTCGCCGCGCTACGCTCGGCGGTGAACGAACGTCCCGACACGGGACTCTTCTTCAAGATGGCCCGGTGGGAACGCGAGAAGGGTTGGGCGCAAGCGCTGGATGCCGTGGCGCAAGCGCGGGCGGCTGAGCGTCGATTCATGCTCGTCGCGCGCGCCGGTGGTCCGAGCGGCGTCGGCGGTGAGCTGAGCCGCGAGGCGGAGAAGCGCCGTCTGAACGTCGTGCCGTTCCATTCCGAACGCGACTTTCTCGACGATATGGGCGAAGCGGCGCGCGGCGATGCCGATGTGGTCGATCTTCGCTTTGGCGTATCGTCCGCGTTGGCGCGCACGCTGTTCGCCGCGGCTGATGGCGTGTTGGCGAACTCGGTGTCGGAGCCGTTCGGTCTCGTTGGATTGGAAGCGATGGCCGCAGGCGGAGTCGCATATACCGGAGGAACTGGCGAAGACTATGCGATCGCTGGGCGAAACGCCGTCGTTTTGGAGACGCTGGATCCTGCCGAGATCGTACGGCGCTCGTCGGAGCTGGCCGCGTCGCCCGACATGGCGAGTCGCATCCGCCGTCAAGCCAAGAAGACGGCGCAGAGCTATGAGTGGAGCTCCGTGCTCGGTGTGTTGATCAAAGCGCTCGCATCGCCGATGCCGGCCAGCGCGAACGCTTGATCTCCGCAAGCGTCAGTGTTGCGCCGCTCGAAGATCGTCGAGCGCGTGCGAGGGCTCGGCGAACGCGACGAGCCCTCGTTTCACGAAGATGGCCGCAATCACGAGATCCACGACGCCGACGATGAGCGCGCCGAGCCACATATGGCCGCTCACGAACCGGCCGATGATTGTGGCGACGAACACCGTCGCTGCGACGACGCACACGACGAGCGCCGCGAACGCAATCGCCAAGAGCATCGCGCCGCGGCCGGCGTGATGTGCGGATTCGCGCAGCTCGAGCTTGGCGAGTTGCACTTCGTCGGCGAACAGATGCTTTGAATCATCGCCGAGCGAGCGCACCAGATCGGGAATGGTGGTGTCCGGCGTGATTCGGCGAACCGCCGATGTGGATGAAGTGTCCAGCATGTTCAATCCGCTCGCATCGCCACCGGAATCTCGCGCGGTGCATCGCTCGGAGCGCCGATCGCGCCTTTGAGCTCGCCGACCCAACCAGTGACGCGTTCGTCGAGCGCCTGATGAACTCCGCCGACGAGCGTCGCGACCATGTCGTCGAGGACACTGCCCATCTTGCTGCTCGCTCCCTTTGTCGCCGCGACCGTCGCTGCGGCGGCTTTGACATCGCGAGCTGAACCGGCCAGGAGCACGCCCGCGCCAACAGCGAGGGCCAGCGATGCCCATGGATGATCGCGAACGATCTCGACGACGTTCAGCTTGCGCTCGAGCTCGGCCAGTGTGCTCGACATGCGATCGCGCGTCACTTCGATGTCCCGACGGACGTCAGCTGCTGTTTCACCCATCTCGCGTTCTCCTTGACCGACGTTGCCGTCTCGGCGGGGCCGAGCCGAGTGAGCTTCATTCGAGCCATGCCGCGCTGCGCGAGTACTGCTGCTACGAGTCCAGTCACGCCGACCACGATGAGCGCGGCGACCCAATACCGATCCGCCGGCAGCCACTGATCGCCGATGACGAGAATGACTCCGATCACCAACGCCAACAGGCCGAGCAGCGCGAACACACTGCCGAGTGCCATGAAAACCGTTCCGCGTCCGATCGCGCTCGCGGCGCGCGACAGCTCGAGCTTGGTGAGCTGCGCTTCGCTCCGCACCAGGGTCACACCCTCTTCAACGAGGTCGCGAACCAGCGTGCCGAGAGCGCGCTTGCCGTCGGTGCGATCGAAACCCATCGACTACTTCCGGAACGCCTTGCCGATCAGGTAGCCAAGCCCGACCGCGATGAGCAGTGTGCGGCCCGGGTGCTCTCGCACTTGACCTTCGATGCTCGTCTTCAGATTGTCGAGGTCGGCTTCGCGAAGCCAATTCGCGGTGGCGTGCATTCCGCCCGCGACCTTGTCGGGTACTTGGCCGAATCGCTCATCGCGACTGACGACGCCCGCCGTACCAGATTCGCCAGCCAGCGCGACGCCACCTGCGCCACGGTGTTGATGAATGCGATCCGCCCCCGTGTCGAGTGCGTCAGCGAGCGAATCTTTGAGTGAGCTCGCGCGATCGCGCATGTTGCTTCCCACGTCGGCGAGCTTGTCGCGTGTCGTGCCGGCAATGTCGCGAGCGCGATCGCTCATTCCGCGCGACTCGCCGCGATCTGTCTGATCCGCGCTGGACGCCGCGCTGCTGCTCGATCCAGCCGACGCGCCAGTCGCTCCCATGTCTCGTTGATCCATATCAGCTCCGGATTCTCGAAGGGCCAGCGGATTGTTTCGCAGAGCATGTGCCGGGCGACGCTCGCCTACCCGAAAGTCGACTCCGCCTCGCGGCGTGCTGCGATTTCGCGCGGATCGGCGGCAAATCATATGCCTCGTGTCGATCGTCGGCGGCGTCGTGTGCGCGAGCAAAAATGCATCGCCGGGGCGCGGTCTCGAGTCGTCGCGGTGCCGGCAGGATGGAGCGCGGAGACAATTGATTGCCGCCGCGCGGAACGAAAGTTGAGATCACGCCGATCATGCGGGGGGGGAGCGCACTCGAGTGATCCATGCGGTCGATGGCCACAGCTTCGTCAGTCGGCTTGGCGGCGCGGCGATGCCGCTCATGTCGCGCGTCGATCTGGATCCACTGATCGACGCCATTGGCGACGCGCGGTATGTGCTGCTCGGCAGCGGCACCCGCGGCACCGCGCAATTCTTCACGAGTCGGGCCGAGATCACGAAACGCCTGATCGTGGAGAAAGGCTTCTCCATTGTCGCCGCGGACGGAAACTGCGCCGATTTGGCTCGGCTCAATGCATACGTGCATGACCGTACGGATTCCGGCGCCTCAGCGGCCACCGTCCTTCGCGACTTCCGCGACTGGGCAGGCGGGGTGTGGGTCAATCATCAGATGGCCATTTTCGCCGAATGGCTGCACGAACACAATCGGTGCGACGCGCAGGATGGCGGCGTCAGCGTCTTCGGATTGGACGTGCTTGGGCTGGGCGCGACGATGGACATCGTCCTGAACCACCTCGCACAACGCCAGCCCGCCGCGCGTCAGGCAACTCGCAAAGCCGCCGCGCGTTTCGCGCCGCATTCCGGAGATATGGAGTCTTCACCGGCGCTGGTGCCGCCTGCACACGAGCAGGAGGTCTTGGAGCTGCTACTCGCACAGGCGCCGAGTCGAATCAATGATACTTCAGTGTGCGAGCCCTTCGACCATGAGCACGAAGCGGCGCTGCGCCGCCACCGAGAGCGATTTTATCGGGCGCTGTTCGGCGATCTCCGTGAAGCGTGGAACATTCGCGAGCGCCAGATGACGGAGACCCTCGATGACCTGCTCGCGCGTCGCGGTCCGAGCGCAAAGGTCGTCGTTTGGGAACACAACACCCACGTTGGCGATGCGCGATACGCCAACATGGGTGTTCGCCAATTCACGAATGCTGGCCAGCTCGTCCGGGAACAGCATGGCGAAGGGCCGGACGATCGTGACGGCGTTTTTCTCGTCGGATTCGGAACGCATCACGGGACCGTTTTGGCAGCGCCCGCGTGGGGCCAACCGATGATGCGAATAGCCGTACCGGCTGCGCGGCGCGGAAGCGTCGAAGACTTCATGCACTCCGCTGTTCGAGGCGACGCCGTGTTCGTCTTCGATGGGTCTGCCGCCGGCGGCGTGCCCGGCTTCGAGGCTCCGTTAGGCCATCGTGCGATTGGTATCGTGTATGATCCAGCATTGGAGCAACTGAGTCATTACGTTCCCTCGATCATTCCGCGCCGGTACGATGCGTTCGTCTTCGTCGACGAGACGCGGGCCGCCGATCCACTCGTTCCAATCCCCGAAACGCCCCGCGCATCGAGCCGCGCTTAGGAACGACGTTTCGCGCTTGTCGATGAATTGGATGGTCGCTTTCCGTTCGAGGGACGTCGTCCGTCCGGCGATGGGCGTTTGACCGCAGGCCGTCGTACCGGCGGCGCAATTTCTTCGGTCACGAGAATCACGCCGTGAATCGTCTTGAGCCGAGTGAGCAGCGGCGTCAACATCACGTGACAGGCGATGGCGCGCCCACGCCTGTTGACTGCCTGCACATCGAGCGACACGTGATCCTTGGCGCCTGACAAGCAGGCTCGCATGGGTTGCTTGAATCGCTCGATCGGAAGGCCCACATCCAGACCGAGAATGTGCTTGCCGCGCACCTCGTCTTCTCTGAGACCCCAGAGCTCCTCGGCTCCCTGATTCCACACGAGGACTTTGAGCTCCGCATCCACGACGATGACCGCGCCGCGCATGCTCGTCAGAATGCTCTCGAGAAACGAATTGACCTGATTGAGCTCGTCGCTGCGCTGGCGCAGCTCGTCGTTCATCGTCTGCAGCTCTTCATTCGTCGACTGCAGCTCTTCGTTCATCGTTTCGAGCTCTTCGTTCGTCGACTGGAGCTCCTCGTTCGTGGTCTCGAGCTCCTCGACGGTCGACTGAAGCTCCTCGTTCGTGGTCTCGAGCTCCTCGTTCGTCGACTGCAACTCCTCGTACGCTGTCTCGAGCTCCTGATTGGCGTGCTCGAGATCGCGTTGGAGGCGCTTGGCCGCGCTGACATCGCTGAACGCGATCGAGGCGCCCAGGATCGGCCCGTTCGCGGATTCGGTAAGCGGCACGACGTGAACGTCGAGCCAGCGAATCTCGCCGGTGACAGACGGCCACTCGATGTCGCGCATGACCACGGGGCGACGATCGGTGTAGACCTGGTCGATGGCAGATCGAAGGTCGACGGGACGATACGAGATCTTGAGATCCTGCAGCGGAAGACCCACGTCGGCATGGGCCACGCCGAACAGCGCGCGTGCGCGCTCGTTCGCAATCACCAACGCGCTCTTCGCGTCAACGACGAGCTGCGCCGTGGGAATTGCGTCGACGGCGACGTCGCGCAGTCGGTCGCGGCCATCGAACGAATGCGAGTTGCCGTCGATCGGTTGCTGCGCGAGCGCCAAGAGTCGCTCGCGCGATCCACCCGTGCGGTCCGGGACCTTCGCCGAAACGCGGCGTTTGAGATCGACCGGAGAGAACGTGCTCGTGTGCGTCATGAGCGTTTCCGCGCGGCCAAGGAACAGAATCCCGTTGTCGTTCAGAGCAAATTGGAAGCGAGCGAGAATCCGGGCCTGCGTCTCGGCGTTGAAGTACATCAGCGTGTTGCGACAGACGAGCATGTCGACGCGCGAAATCGGAGCGTCCTGGATCAGATCGTGACGGCCGAAGATCACATGGCGGCGGAGATCCTTGCGAAAGATGTATTTGTCATCCGAGATCTCGAAGTATTTCTCGAGCAGCGGCGCCGGAATCTCGGCCACATCTCTCGCGCTATAGGCAGCCTGACGCGCGCGTGCCAGGGCCTCGTCGTCCACGTCGGTCGCGTAGATCTTGACGTTGTCGCGGAAACCCTCGAGGCCGAGCGCCTCGGCGAAAATGATCGCGAGCGTGTAGGCCTCCTCGCCCGACGCGCAGCCGGCACTCCAGATACGCAGCGTGCTGCCGGCCTCGCGGCGCGCGAGCAGGTCCGGGATGACCGTTTCGATCACATACTCCCACGTCGAGGCATCACGAAAGAAGCTCGTGACGTTGATCAAGACGGTGTTGAACAGCGCGGCGAACTCTTCCGGGTGCACCTCGAGATAATCGAGGTAGTCCGCGTAGTTCGCGCACGCGATCGATTGCATCCGCTTGCCGATGCGGCGCTCGAGGCTGGCCCGCTTATAACCCGTAAAATCGAAACCTCGATTTCGCTTCAGGTAGTCGAGGAGCGATTCCAAATCGGACTGACGTGATGACACGACACACTCGGGCGGGGGAAGCCAACCGGACAGGTGTTTCCGGCGAACAACTTATCGTAACTTGCGCACGCGGCAGCGCTTGCGCTAGCGGATGACGGTGCTTCGTCCGACCCCAAGCGGGGCCTCACGGCTAGAGAGAATTCTATAGCGAGACAGTGATCACGACGCCCGGCGCGGGCCGGGCGCTTCCGCATCGGAGACGGTCGAGCGTTCGATCAGTGAAGCCCGGATGACCGCGGCGCGTTCCTCGCGCGACTCGGCCCGTTCATCGAAGCGCTTCGCGAGGTCGTCGGCGCCGCGCGCCCGGTGTCGGGCGGCGATTTGACGTGACAGATCGGCGCTTTCCTCGAGGATGCGCAGCGCGGTCCACATCGCATTGTCGACCATGTCCGCTTGGCGCGACAACAGCGCGGTGCCGGTCCATGCGTGACCAACACGGCAACGAAAGCGCGTGAACTCTCCGTCCTTGAGCTCCCACAGCACACCACCGCATTCGGGACAGCCAAATGCCGAGACTCGACCCGGATGATGCTCCGGATCGGAAATGGCGTTTAAGTCCCCGGCGGCGAATGCATTTTCCGAGACGTCATCGGCCATGGGCAGGTGCTCCCTGTCGACGATGGGCTCCGACGCCAATTCCGTAACGACACTCGCAACGTCCTGCAGCCGCACCACGCGATCGATCGTGGCATGCTGAATGGCACTCTGCGGCATGGACGGAAACGTCGCCTCTTCCGGATCCTGCACAACCGCGATGCCGCCACCGCGATTGATCGCACGCATTCCCGCCGTGCCGTCATCCAGGTTTCCAGTGAGCAGGACGCCGATGACTCTCGGCCCAAAAGCGAGCGCGGCACTGCGAAACATCGGATCGATTGCCGGACGGTTGCCATTCTCCTTGCACCGCGGCCGAGCCGAACACCCCGACGAGTCAACAGCAGATGGACGTCCGGTGGAGCGACATAGACGCGTCCCGGTAGAATGGGCTCGCCGTCGACGGCGTGGCTCACTGGAAGGCAGCTCACTCGCGCGAGAATCTTTGGAAGAACGCTCGTGCCGTGCTCCGGGAAGTGCAGCGTCACGAAGACAGACGCGGGGAGATCCTGCGGCAGCATACCCACCAGACGCTGCAACGCTTCGACGCCGCCCGCCGATGCTCCGATCACCACGATGTCTCGGTGTGCCATGCAACCGCCTGACGAGCAGGGGTGAGCCGCGCGCGTGTTCAGCTATTCGTTCGCAAGACGCGTGCTGAACGGCAAGCGAACCGAGAAACGACTGCCTACGTCGATCTCGCTCGCCACGGTGACGTCTCCACCTATTGCGCGCGCCATCTCGCGGCTGATCGCGAGGCCAAGTCCGCTGCCGGGAGCCGCCTTGTCGTGTAAGAGGCGAATGAACGGGTCGAAGATCGACGCCTGTTCCGACGCCGGAATGCCCGGTCCGGTGTCTTCGATTTCGATGAGCGCGTCCGTTGTCGTAGCGGTCGCCTGAATGTGGACGCTTCCGCCGGACGGTGTGTACTTCACCGCGTTGCCCACCAGGTTCAACAGAATCTGTCGCAGCCGATGAGGATCGGCGCGAACGGTCTGGGTGCCGACGAGATCGTCGCTCGTGAGCGATACGCCGCGCTCGACCGCCTGATGGCCGATCAACTCCTGCACGGCGCGCAGCAGATCTCCCACGTCGACATCCTGAATGTCCAGCGCGAGCGTACCGGCAGCAATCCGATTGAAGCTGAGCAGATCCTCGACGACGCGACTCATGTGCTCGTATGCACCATGAATACGGCGGACGTCCTCCTGCTGCTCTTCCGTGAGCGAGCCGCGCGCGCCGAGCGACAGGAGCTCGGTGAAGCCTGCAATCGCCCCCAATGGTGTCCGCAGCTCGTGACTCACCGTCGCGATCAGTTGATCCTTGACGTGATGTGCGCGCTCGAGCTACGCGGTTCGCTCGGCGACGAGTCCTTCAAGTGTGGCGGACCGCTCATGGGCCATTCGTTCGCGTCGCCGTCGCGGGCGATCGTCGACGAACAGCCAACGAATCTCGCGGCCGCCGTTCGCGGCGGTCGACATGGCGTGCGCGGTCGCGTCGACATGAACCACCGAATCCTTGCGCGCCGTGAGCTCGAAGCTGCCCACCGCGCTCGCGTTTCCCTGATGAAGTCGCAGCAACATCTCTCGGAGCTTTCGACGCGAGTCGTGTCGCGTGAACACGACGAGGGGCTTTCCCGCGAGAAACTCGATGGAACATCGGGTCAGATGGCTCGCCGCGAGATTCGCGTCCCGAATCATGCCCGTCTCATCAGTGATGAAGTAGGCGACTGGCGCTTCCTTGAACAGCTGTCGATAGCGCTCGCGTTCGGCGTCGATCACCGTCAACGCTTCGGCGAGCTGCTGGTTCTGCGATCGAAGCTCTTCTTCCGCGACGCTCAACTCTTCGTAGGTGAGCTGCAGCTCATGAACGGCGGCGATGGATCGATCATCGAGCGCGTCTGCCTCGCCGACTGTACGAAGGTGCGTCGTTCGTTCACGTGCCTTGGAGACCCGTCCAGTCCAATTCCTGAGCCAGGACGTGGGTGGCTCTTCTGGCGTGGTCGAGCCCGGACGCTGCAACGGCGTGTCCATAGTGGGCTGGGTTGTGTGCGGCTGGCTCGACGCTTACCGGCGGAAAGGGACGGTGCCTGGACTTGCAATGTATAAGGAAGTCCGGCAGAATCGAGATCGGACATCGCAGCCATCATTTTCTTTGCCATGGCTTCGCGGCCGGCCGATTCCACGACCATGTCTCTTCTGGCCCACGTGGGATTCGCGACTCCAGAAACGAGGAGAGGATGACGACCGAAATGGCCGACAATGAGACAGTCGAAGCACTCGCGCGCTATCGCTACACAGCGATCCGTCACGCCGCCGATTTCTTCAACGACGACGGCACCGTTCAGTACGATGGTCTCTCGCCGGCGAAGCAAACACTGCCCGGGCTCTTGGTCTCGTCACTCGAAGAGCTGAAAGTCGCCGAGGAAGAGCTGCGCGCGCAGAACGCGGCGTTGCTCGCGCAGCGTGCCGCGGTCAACGAGCACGTTCGGCACTATCGCGAACTGTTTCTGCAGTCGCCGGCGCCGGTGCTCGTGACGGATCTCTACGGCACGATCGCCGAAGCGAATCTCGCCGCGGGCCGGCTCTTTCGCCGAGATGTGGTGTTCCTGGCTCGGAAACCGCTTGCGGCGATGATTCCGCCAAGCCGGCGCGACGACTTTCGCCGCCGATTCGCGCGATTCAGTCCGGCCGATGGCGCACGTGAATGGTGCTTCATGATCAATCGGCTCGGCGATGTTCCGATCGAAGTCTGTGCGACGGTGAAGCTGGTCGGCGGTATTGGGCCGACCAGCTCGGGCGTGTTGTACTGGCTCTTTTCGGGCTGCGTGTGATCGTGCGCCCGCGTTGGCGGGCGCACGAGTCAATAGCATTTACTAATGCGCGCGGAACGGAATGCGAACGACGCCGAGGCGCGCTCCGTTGTTCGCGTTGATGACGTCGACGGCGAGCGTGAGCGTGCGGGCGTCGCGATCGAGCGGTTCGAAGTAGACGAACCCTGACGCACGTCCTCCCGGCGACAGAACGCCTTCGGGCAACGCACGCTGCACCATCTCCACGGTCGGCAGCGAGACCTGCCGATAGCGCGTGACATACGGCGTGTAGTACGTCGGATCGTAGGCGAACGCGCCGTCGTAGCGCGAGAAGCGCGGGTACCATCGCGACAGATACGGCGCGACGGCGAATCGATCGAATCCGTAGAACGGATTCTGAACGGTGTACGCTTGCGTGAGTGTGCCGTCAGTGTCGTACGGCGGCATCGCCGCGAAGCGATGGCCCATGCTATCGGTGAGCGCGATGCGGTTGTACCGAATCACGACGGGCACCGACGCATCATTGTGCACCTCGAGCAAGATCGGCGTCACCTTCGTGTCGAGATCTTCCGGTCCCCACTGCCACGCCTGCGCGTGAGCCTCGACGCGAAGACCAGCCGTCGTTGCGACGGCGCCTTCTCCGGGACCACCGACAGCGGTCGCGTTTGGGGCAGGTGTAAGGACTGCCTGTGTCCGTCCACATCCCGTGGCCGCGAGAGCTCCCACGATCGCAAGGGCAATGAATGGCGTATGTGTAGTCATATCCAACTCCTCGAATGCGAATCGCGGCGGACACGCGCCGCGAGATTCGGAGCTGGGTGCAGTGCGCGTGCCAACACGCTTTGGCCCGCGCGAGAAGAGACGTGCCAAACCACTAAGAAGTTGTCTGGCTCAGGCGTGCCGCCGACGCATGATTTGATGCGCGGCGCGCTCGCCCGATCCAATCGCCGCGTGCACCGTCCCGATGTCGCCCTGTTGGTCGGTCGCTTCGCCGGCGAACCAGATCGTTCCGCGAATCGGCCGCGCAAGCTCACGAGGCGCATCGTGACCACCCACGCGCGAATACGAGTATGCGCCGCGCGCGAACGGATCGTTCGTCCAATCGTGATGAAACGATTCGAGGAGCATGCCCCGAATGACTCGCGGCGGCGTCGAGAACGTGTGTGCGACCGATGCCACCGCGTTCGCCTCGAGCTCGGGTAACGAGAGTCGCGACATCGCGCCGGCTCCCGGGCCGCCGACCCACGTGGTGAGCAGTGGCGCGCGCACGGGGTATGTCGTCCAGCACACCGGAAACGCTGCTCGCCCTTTCGAGAGTATGAAGGACGTCTGATCCAGCCCAGGAAAGTTGAGATGTTCGGCGTACCGACGGTCGAGCCAGAACGGA
>Ga0070679_100003163_pt1 | contig 15045 bp, 8 predicted proteins | sample KBSC63BmetaG_FD_65652 | JGI IMG/M metagenome (GOLD analysis project Ga0070679, IMG submission 65652) | Corn rhizosphere microbial communities from Kellogg Biological Station, Michigan, USA - KBS C6-3B metaG | ecosystem: Host-associated > Plants > Roots > Rhizosphere | place: USA: Michigan... | reverse complement strand
TCCATAAAGGGCTCTACTGTAGGCACTCAAACAGATGCCAACGGCGATTTCAAGATAGAAGTACCCAACTCAAGTTCAAAGCTTGTCGTGTCTTCAGTTGGCTTCGAGCCTCAGGAAATAGCCGTTGACAACAAATTAAATATCGCCATAACATTAAAATCTTCTGTCTCAACATTAAATGAGGTTGTGGTTACCGGTTATGGCTCACAAAAAAAGAAAGATATTACAGGTGCTGTAGCTGTTGTTGACATGAAGAATTACAAACAAATACCAAGTGGCAATGCTGAATCTCTTTTACAAGGACAGGCGTCAGGGGTCACGGTAACAAACTCCGGTGTGCCCGGCGGTGGCGCTGCAGTTCGTATAAGAGGTATTACATCCTTAGGAAATGCAAATCCTCTTTACATCGTTGACGGTATTCAATCTTCCAATGGCTTAAGAGACGTTAACCCTGATGACATTGAATCTATACAGGTTTTGAAGGATGCCGGAGCTGCAGCCATATATGGAATACAGGGTTCTAATGGAGTGGTAATCGTCACTACAAAAAGAGGACGAGGAAAACCTACTGTTACTTATGATATGTATGTAGGCACGCAAAGGCCGTTAAGCGGGAATGTTTGGAATCTTACTAACACCAGCGAATATGCACAGGCAATATGGAATATGGAAAGTAATTCCGGAATTGCAGATTCGCTTCGGACAGATCAATTTGGAACATCAGGAACGGGACCAACTATACCGGATTATATTATCCCTACTGCAGGCAAAAACGGTGATCCAAATACGGATCCTTCAACTTATGATATTAGCTCTAACCAGATTATGAAGGCGAACAAAGCCGGCACTGACTGGTTTCACGAAGTGTTTAAGCCTGCTATGATACAGAACCACACGATAAGTGTAAGCGCAGGAAATGACAAATCTGCTTACTTCTTCTCAGCTAATTATTTTAACCAGGAAGGCACCCTAATTAATACTTATCTAAAAAAATATGATGTGAGAGCCAATACAGTCTTTAATGTGAAAGACCATATTCGGTTAGGTGAAAACGCTTATGTTGTTTATAGGCAAAACCCCGGTTTTACAAATCAAAACGAAGGAAACGCTATATCATTTACTTATCGCACGCCACCTATTATACCTGTTTATGATATAATGGGAAATTTTGGAGGAACACATGCAGCACACTTGAGTAATTCGCAAAACCCTGTGGCAGTGCAAAAGCGTACTGCTAATGACAAAAGCAATAGCTGGTCGATGATTGGTAATATTTTTGCAGATGTTGATTTCCTGAAACATTTTACAGCGCATACTTCATTTGGAGGAACAGTTGAAAACTATTATTACTATAGTTTCACTTCCACTCCTTATAATGACGCGGAAGGAAATACAAATCCAAATTCATTCAATGAAGGTTCAGGATATAATAGCTTATGGCAATGGACAAATACATTAACTTATTCGAATGTAATTGGCTTGCACAATATAAAAGTTATCGCAGGTGTTGAATCAAAGAAAATATATAACCGTTCATTTAGTGCAGGAAGAACCAGCTATTTTAGCACCGATCCCAGTTACTTTATATTAAATACTGGCAGTCCCTCTTCCGGAGTAAGTAACAATGGTGAGTCTCCATACCAGAGAAATTTGTTTTCTGAATTTGGCAAGCTGGATTATAGCTACAATGATAAATACTTAATAAGCGCTACAGTACGCCGTGATGGTGCATCTGTGTTTGATATTTCCCAGAGATATGGCACTTTTCCATCAGTTACCGCTGGATGGAGAATTTCACAGGAAAGCTTTTTTAAGGCTGTAACCTTTATTAATGATCTTAAATTGCGTGGTGGCTGGGGCAAACTTGGGTCTATAAACAACATTGGTGCAACTAATGCTTACACATTATATGCATCAGGTGCAGGATATTCTTTTTATCCAATCAACGGCAATCCTACCGGCTCTACGCTGGGCTTTTATCAAAGCCAGATAGGAAATCCGCAAACTACCTGGGAGCAAGATATAATTACCAACGTGGGGTTAGATGCAACCCTATTTAATAATAAACTGGATTTTTCTTTTGAATGGTATAAGAAAAAAATAAGCGGGCTTCTGTTCCAAAGACAATCACTCATCGGTGATTTTGCCGGAGGTGCCAGTCAGCCAATTATTAATTCAGGCGATATTCAAAACGAGGGGCTTGATGCAAGTGCAACTCTTCATTCTAAAATTGGCTCAGACTTCCATTTAGATGTTACTGCAAATGTTACCACTTACAAAAGTAAAATTGTAAGCCTGCCTCCCGGCTATAAATACCAGGATCGGGGAAGTTCAGGTTCAAGTCGTATCGGTGCTTTTAGCCGTGCGCAACCGGGGCAGCCAATAGGTGAGTTCTTCGGCTATAAAGTAATAGGAATATTCCAGGATGCTGAGGATGTATCAAAATCTCCAAAGCAAGACGGAGCGAATGCCGGAAGATTTAAATTTGCAGACGTAAATGGGGATGGCTCTGTAACTGATGCAGACAGAACATGGATTGGAAATCCAAATCCCGATTTTACTTATGGCCTTAATATTACAGCAGGCTATAAGAATTTTGATCTTTCAGCATTTTTTTATGGCTCGCAAGGCAATCAGGCCGTGAACTATGTAAAATACTGGACAGATTTTCCACAGGTTTTTCGCGGAGGTATAAATAAAGACGCATTATATAAATCTGCTATTCTGGTAAATGGTGCAGGCCAGCCAACAACTGTTGCTGATCCAACGGCGCATGTATCAAATCCCGGCGCAACTGTGCCTGTATTAGAAACAAACAGTAATACCAGTAATAGTAATAAGTTTAATTCATTTTATGTGGAAGATGCTTCCTTCCTTAAATGCAAGTCGGTTGTTTTGGGATACACATTGCCAGGTTCTCCTTTAAAAAGGGTCGGAATCGATAAATTGAGAATTTATATACAAGGCTCTAACTTATTTACTATAACGAAATACACTGGCCTTGATCCTGAATTACAACAATCTGATTTAAACGACAACAGTAATTTTGGAATCGATTTTGGTAATTATCCTGCAAATCAAAAAATGTATCTCGTAGGTATTACTGCATCTTTTTAATTACTTCTCAAAAAATATAACATGAAACGTTTACAATTAAAATATATTCTGCTTAGTGTAATACTGGCGTCTTCTGTTTTTTACGCTTGTAAAAAAACTTTTTTGGATGTGCCTCCGGTTGGTACATTGAATCCGAGCATTGTAACTAATCTCGCTGGAGTACAGGGGCTTTTAATTGGTGCTTATGCCACTCTTGATGGTTATCCGGGTAATGGCAGCGGAGGATGGGGAGGCGCAATTTCAAACTGGACCTTCGGCAGTATTGCCGCTGATGATGCTTACAAAGGCTCAACTCCGGATGACCAGGGTCCTATTGTTCCCCTGGAAAACTGGACCGTTGACGCAGGCAATAGTTATTGCGCTGATAAATGGCAAAACAGTTATTATGGAATTCAAAGAGCCAATGATGTATTGCGCATCTTACCTCTTGCAAAGGATGTTTCTGCAGACCAGGCAAAGAGTATAACGGCTGAGGCCAGGTTTTTAAGAGGATTTCATCATTTTGAATTAAAAAAGGTATTTGGAAATGTGCCTTATGTCGGCGAAGATGTTTCGGGAGATACTTCACTGCCTACATCTGTCACAAATGTAAACGGCTCCGGGTATGTTAATATCTGGCCGCAAATTGAAGCTGACTTTATGTTTGCAATGCAAAATTTGCCTGGCACCCAGGCAGAGGTTGGCCGAGTTAATAAATGGGCCGCTCAGGCATTTCTTGCTAAAGTTTATATGTTTGAAGGAAAATATACTGATGCAAAACCTTTACTTGATGAGCTAATCACCAGCGGTACTACTTCCGATGGTTTAAAATACGGGCTAACCAATTACTTCAGCAATTTTAATCCAGGGCAGAACCATAAGGGCGATTCCGAAGCAGTATTTGTGGTACAAATGTCTGTAAATGAAGGCTCCGGTAATGCACAAAATAATGGACAGGGGGTTGCTAATGGCAATTATGGTGACTTGCTAAATTTTCCATATAACGCTGGACCCGGTGCCTGTTGTGGTTTCTTTGATCCTTCACAAAGTCTTGCCAATTCATATAAAACGGATGCAAATGGCCTACCGTATTTAGACGAAAGTTACAATACCGGAAATAACGTGAATACTTCTACGGGTCCTTATACTGGAACTTTAGATCCCCGCGTTGATTTGGCGATAGGCAGAAAGGGAATTCCTTACTTGGATTGGGGACCACATCCTGGCGATGCATGGATAAGGGATCCTGCTAATGATGGACATTTTAATCCTAAGAAAAACGTATATGCATTAAGCCAAAAAGGTACTTTATCAAGTACCGAAAGTTACTGGGCATCTACAGAATTGACGGCTAATAATGTAAACGTAATTCGTTTCGCCGATGTATTATTATGGGCTGCAGAAGCAGATCTTAAAACTGGCGACCCTGCAACGGCACTGAAATTAGTGAATAGGGTTAGGGCAAGAGCCGCAGATCCTAAAGGATGGGTATATGCAGGTGGCGCAACTTATGATGCAACCAAAGGAATGTACTCACCACAGACAACGCCTGCTGCAAATTATAAAATCGGCCTTTACCCCGCAGGAGCGTTTAGCGACCCAACATATGCAATGAAAGCGATTATGTTTGAAAGAAGGCTTGAATTATCTATGGAAGGCCAGCGCTTCTTTGATCTGGTAAGATGGGGAATTGCGGACGTAGTATTGAATGCTTATGCAGCGCATGAAAAAACTATTGTACCAGTGTATGTAGGAGCCAAATTTACAAAGGGTAAAAACGAAATTTTTCCTATTCCACAATCTCAAATTGATGCTTTGGCAGGAAGCGGTACTTCCTATTTAAAACAGAATCCGAATTACTGATATTTTTGAAAATTTCATATAATGAAAAGAGGTAGATTTATCCCTGCCTCTTTTTTATTTAATTTACATCATGAAGGATTTAGTCTCCATAAAGGCTCTGAAAACTTTATTATTTATTTACCTTTTCACAGGTGTAATATCTGTAACAGGCTGCCATCATAAAGCTCAGACCTTATTCAAGCCTGTTTCTTCCTCACGTTCGGGCATTTATTTTAATAATAAAATAGTTGAAAATGATACTCTCAATCCTTTGGATGTTACCAACATTTACAACGGAGGCGGTGTAGGAATTGGTGACTTTAACAATGATGGTTTACAGGATATTTATTTTACAGGAAATAAAGTTTCCAATAAGCTGTATCTAAATAAAGGTGAACTAAAATTTGAGGATATTACAGAAACGGCAAATGTAACTGGTGACAAAAGATGGTGTCGGGGAGTTTCTGTAATTGATATAAACAATGATGGATGGATGGATATGTATGTGTGCGTTTCAATGGAGAAAAATTCTCAGAGAAGAAAGAATCTGTTATATATAAACCAGGGCTTAGATAAAAATGGAATTCCGGTTTTTAAAGAGATGGCTGCTGAATATGGTCTGGATGATACAACACATTCTACCATGGCCGCTTTTTTTGATTACGATAATGATGGTGACTTGGACATGTATCTCGCCGTAAATGAAATTTTACCAAATAATAATCCTTCGGTATTCCGGCCAAAAATTACCGATGGTTCTTTTCCCAGCACCGGGCGATTGTATAGAAATGACTGGAGTGCTTCTTTAAATCATCCTGTTTTTACAAATGTTTCCAAACAGGCTGGAATTACGATCGAAGGTTATAGCCATAGTGTAAACATTACAGATTTTAACAATGATGGCTGGAAGGATATTTTTGTCACGAATGATTTCAATTCAAATGATTTACTGTACATCAATAATCATGATGGAACTTTTACTGATAAAGCCGCTATTTATTTCAAGCATACTTCTGCGAACGGCATGGGCCAGGATGTTATTGATATTAATAATGATGGCCGTCCTGATGTGGTAGAACTTGATATGAACCCTGAAGACAATTATCGAAAAAAAATGATGCTTGGCCCTAATAGTTATCAATTATATCAATACAGTGATCACTACGGATATCAATACCAATATGTGAGAAATACGCTCCAGCTTAATGAAGGGCCCGCGGTTGTGATGAATGATTCAATTGATGATCCTGTTTTTAGCGATATTGGATTCCTCTCAGGTATTTCACAAACCGATTGGAGCTGGTGTCCACTTGTTACTGATTTTGACAATGATGGTTTTAGAGACATAGTAATTACTAACGGATTTCCAAAAGATATAACGGATCATGATTTCGTAAGTTTTCGTATGGGATCGTCGTCAGTTGCCAGCATGGAATATACGCTTGCTCAAATACCAACTGTTAAACTACATAATTATGCATTTCATAACAATGGCGACTTAACTTTTAGTGATGTAAGCAGTAGCTGGGGATTAAGTGTACCTACTTTTTCTAATGGGGCCGCTTATGCTGATCTTGATAATGATGGAGACATGGATATGGTCATCAATAATATTAATGATGAGGCATCTGTGTATGAAAACACATCAATGAATATTGCAAAAGAACATTCAAATTATATAGCAATAAAGCTGCGTGGCAATTCTCAAAATGTAAATGGGCTGGGTGCATTAATCGAATTGCATTATGGTGGCAAACAACAAGCATTTGAGGAAAGTCCTTACCGCGGTTATTTATCTACAATGCCAATAGAACCCCATTTTGGGCTTGGCGACGTAAAAGTTATTGATTCTATAATTGTGACCTGGCAAGACGGGAAACAGCAAATATTACAACATGTTTCTGTTAATCAAATGCTGGCTGTTAATGAAAAGGAGGCGAGGGATCTTCGTATAACTCCTTTTTCGAAGTTAGATACTAATGCACTATTTAGAGAGATTACTGATGCAGTAAAGATTAATTATACGGACAGGGATAGCGATTTTATTGATTTCAATATTCAAAAAACCTTGCCTCATAAATTATCAGAATATGGTCCTGCACTAGCCATTGGTGATATAGATGGCAATGGGCTTGATGACATAATATGCGGCGGATCTTATTACAGGAGTACTATGCTTTTTTTGCAACAACTAAATGGAAGTTTTGTACAGAAAGACTTACTAACAGGTAAGGATACACTAAATAAAAGTGCAAGTGATGAAGGCATATTATTATTTGACGCCGATGGAGACGGCGACCTTGATATGTATATAACCAGTGGTGGATTTCAGGGAGCAAGGAATACCGCGTCTTACCAGGACAGGTTTTATATTAATAATGGAAAAGGGAATTTCACTAAGGATACAACTGCTCTTCCACAAAATTTTACAAGTAAGATGTGTGTAAGAGCGATTGACTATGACAAGGATGGTGATCTTGATCTTTTTGTTTCGGGAAGGGTAGATCCTGGCAATTATCCAAAGCCTGTATCTAGTTTTATCTATCGGAATGATTCTAAAAACGAGCATATTAAATTTACAGATGTTACCACATCAGTTGCGCCTGCTTTGCAAAATATTGGTTTGGTATGTGATGCAACATTCACTGATTTTGACAATGATGGCTGGCCAGATCTTATATTGGTGGGTGAGTGGATGCCAATAACTTTTCTAAAAAATGAAAAAGGTATTTTCAAAGATGTGACTTCCCTCAGTGGTATACAAAATAAAACCGGATGGTGGAATTCTATTGTTTCCGGAGATTTCGATAACGACGGCGATATGGATTATGTTGTAGGAAATTTAGGCCTTAACTCATTCTATAAGGCAAGTGACAAATACCCCGTGAATATTACCGCGGGTGATTTTGATAATAATGGAACTTATGATGCATTTCCTTCTGTGTATTTGCCTGCTTCAAATTCTGATACTACCAGGAAAGAATTTCCGGCGCAATCGAAAGATGATATATTAAAGCAAATGATCAACATCAGGAAACGGTTTGAGAATTATAAATCGTTTGCTGTTGCTCCAATGGATTCTATTCTCACCAAAGAGCAGATGAAATCAGCATTGAAGCTTCACGCTAATTATTTTTCTTCGATTTTGTTAACAAATAATGGCCATGGAAAGTTTACTTTACAGCCGTTGCCAATGCAGGCGCAACTATCTGTACTTAATGGAACGATATCGGGCGATTTTGATGGAGATGGAAATTTAGATGTTTTGATAAATGGAAATGATTATGGCACGGAAGTAAGCCAGGGAAGGTATGATGCCCTGAATGGCTTATTGCTAAAAGGAGATGGCAAAGGCAATTTCAAACCGCTATCAATTTTACAAAGCGGAATATATATTCCTGGTAATGGAAAGGCCCTGGCTGCTTTAGAAAATGGAAAAGGAAAATATCTCGTGGCAGCGAGCCAAAATAAAGGCCGTATAAAGATTTTTGAATTAAAAAAAGATAAGAAGATTATAAAGCTAATGCCTATGGACGAAGTCATGATACTCACTCTTAGAAATGGGAAAAAACAACGACAAGAAATTAATTACGGTTCTTCCTTTCTATCTCAATCAGGAAGATTTATACAAATTTCGGATAAGGTAGTTTCTATCGAAATAATAAATAATACAGGTGCGAAGAGAATCATGGATATTAATTAATACTATTTTCACAATATGCAAAACAAAAAATTTTTTACTCTAATACTAATTTTTTTTCTATTCTCTATTTTTTTGCTTTCTCAAACTATCAATGCCCAGGCCATTCCTCCTTTCAAAATGCAGCTTACTAACGGTAACGCATATACGTATAAAGATGTACCGAAAACAAAACCTTTACTTATTATATATTTTGCTCCGGATTGCGGGCATTGCCAGGCACTAATTCGCCAAATAATTTCAAAAGTAAATGATTTCAAAAAGGCGGAAATTTTACTAGTTAGTTTTGAGCCATTAAATATGGTGACCAAATTTCAAAAAGACTACCATCTCTTACAATATTCTAATATTAAATGCGGCACTGAAACGCCCACTTTCTATTTTAAGAATCTTTTCAATTTAGATAAAACTCCATTTACCGCATTGTATAATAAAAACGGCAAATTAATAATTTCATACAAAGATGTACCGCAGATTGATGGCCTGGTAAAGCGCTTACACAGCCTTTAAATTCATTTTCACATTTTTGCTGTTAATAAGTTACGTTCACTTTTTAATAACATGTAGATTGTTAGCAAGGTATTCTTTCGTTGCATCTGGATAAATGGTGATATAATGGTTGCGCAATAAAGCCGCTTTCATCTCCGTACTGTCCGCGGTTTGCATCGTTATTACTTTTGATGCCTGGTCTGGCATGTGGCAATCAATACAGTTAGCACTTAGGAAGGCGGTACTTTTGGGCCCGATAAGTTTTGGATTTATTTTGCAGAAAGTATTATGTTCCTGGTTGTGGCAGGTCATGCATCTTTGCGAAAATAAAGACACATTTCCTCTTTCGTTGTTATGTGTATTGTGGCAACTAACGCAGGTGAGTGTTGCACTATTTTTAAAGCATTCGCTTTTAGAAAGAAGGCCGTACTGGTTTCCATGAACATCTATCCTGGCATTGTTTACCATATTATTGATTATAAAATAATCTTGTATTTTATTACCTGAAGAAAATGAAAACGCAGGCTTAAAAGGATTCATTCTACCGCCATGGCACAGCCTGCATAAGCTTAAACTTTGCTGCCTTGTGAATGTGCCTGGATTAACGATAAATTTTGCTGCTGTTTCTTGCGGATGTTCGGTTTGATGTTCAATGTGTTTAGCCCCTGGCCCATGGCATTTTTCACATGTTACGCCATATAGCATTTGATTGCGTGCAAATGCTTCCTGGCCATTAGCGCCTGTGGCGATTTTGTTTGCATAAGTGCTGTGGCATTCAAGGCATCTTGATTTTATGGAACGATTTAAAAGAATGCTGTTGTCGGCGCCGGGACTGTTTACCCATTCATGTATTGATGATAGATAAGAAACAGGAAGTTGAAAAAGATTATTATTCTTCCAGGTTAAAAAAGTTTGTCCTCTTATGCCGGAACCAATAATAACGTCAAAGCGGCCCACGGTGTTCGTTGCGCCATACTTATGCTCTATTTCATAAAAGCCGCTATCTTTCTTTTCCATAGAAACAAACGTGTTAGGATTATATCTATACACATTTCTGCCCGTTTCAAAACTTCCTTTTATAATTCCTGAATCTGCATTTTGCGATGTTAAATAGTGGCCAGTTGTAAGGAAGCTGTCATAGATATTTTTATGGCAGGATATGCAGGAAGCCGTTCCGGCATATTTCATGTATTGACTGCTTAAAGGCTCGGTTTCATTGTTCTTATTTCCCCTATTGATACATTGAACCAAAACAAAAAAACAGCAAAAGATAAAAAGTAAAACAATTGAAGAGATTCTCAAATTCATTTAGGTTTTTATGTAAATTAAACAACAAAAGCCTGCTATTAAAAGTATATTTTTTTGCACCGCAACTTATATATTCATACTTATGTTTAAAAGCTTTTTTAGTACTACCTTGGGTCAAAATTTTAAACGAATTAATTTCACCAATTATCTTTGTTTTTTTTATAAAATTAAAAATGTAAAACAATAGCTTAAATAGCGGAATTAAATATTTTCCTGTAGTTACATATGAATACAAAAATTTTTCTTATAGGTTTTATGGGAAGCGGTAAAACCCACTGGGGAAAGATATGGGCAAGGAAAAATAAGCTTGCGTTTTACGATCTGGATATAAAAATTGAAAGAGCATTCAGGATGAAAATTACCGAAATCTTTGAAAAAAAAGGAGAAGAAAAATTTCGTGAAATGGAAAGATATCATTTGCGAAAGTTTGGACATAGAGATAATTTTTTATTGTCATGCGGGGGCGGCACACCCTGTTTCGCTGATAACATGGAATGGATGAAAGGCCAGGGAAAAATTTTCTATTTAAAAGCAACCCCCGAAAAAATCCTTGAACATGTTATGCATGAAACAGAACAGCGCCCAATTATTAAAGATGTGAATCCATCTGAATTATTATTTTTTATTCAAAGAAAATTAGCCGAGCGGGAACCGTTTTATTTGCAGGCAGATTTTGTACTGGATATAAATGAATTAAATGAGAATTCTCTTTCTTTGCTTATTAAAGATATGCGATAAACATCCATTTTATTTAATACCTGAAACAATGCATAAAGGATTTTTAAAAACAGCAGCTTTTCTTGGAGCGCTTTCTGTAGCGCTTGGAGCATTCGCAGCTCATGGCCTTAAGCAACATATTTCGGATTATGCATTAAGTATTTTTGAAACTTCTGTGAGGTATCAGTTTTACCATGTATTTGCATTACTTGCCTGCGGTATTTTATATAAAGAATTTCAGCATCCACTAATAAAATGGGCTGGCTCATTATTTATAACCGGCATCATTTTATTCAGCGGCTCACTTTATATTCTCACTTTTATTAAAGCTGCAGTTATGCCGGGATATGATTGGATAGGAGCAATAACCCCTCTTGGCGGATTATGCTTTATTGCAGGATGGGTTTGTTTATTTATTGGAATATTTAAACAACAAAAATCAAATTACTGATGGTGCAAAATTGACCTCCACGTTTAATCATTCGATTGATAGCTTTGGACTCATTACTCTAACAATTTAGCGATTCCTCTTTTTAACCATTTAACCATTTATCTATCTTTGCAGCAAATGGCTACCAGCAAAAAGACAAAAAAGAATAAAGCCCCGGATCCAAAAAAAATGAAGGCTGATGTTACAGAACGGATTGAGGTGAAAAAATTACTGAAAGACGAGCGGTCGCATAAGATTGCCGGAACGTTGCTTATACTTATATCTATCCTTCTTTTCTTTGCTTTTACATCTTATTTATTTACCTGGCAGGAAGACCAATCCAAAGTTTTTAAGGGCGCTAAAATTTTATTGCCGAGCCATGCAGAACCTATGGCGAATTTATTAGGAACGGCAGGCGCTTATTTTTCAGATCTTTTTTTCAGATCTGGTTTTGGGATAGCTTCTTATTTATTCTGCACTTTCTTTTTTGTTGTGGGTGTAAATTTATTTGCACCAAGAAAAATATTTTCAGTATGGCGGAATATCCGTTATGTGATTGTAGGTCTTTTGATAATTAGCGTTTCGGCTTCGTTTTTATTTTATGGACATTCGTTTCCCTGGGGCGGGGCAGTAGGCGATTATGAAAATCACTGGCTGCAACAAGTGATTGGTAAAGTAGGAACGGCCTCTGTTTTATTGGTTGCTCTTATGAGCTATATTATATGGCGGTTTAACCCATCGTTTAATTTTATGGATGGCAAATTTTCAAACCTTGTAAAATCAGCGAAAGAAAAAGGAGATGCATTTTTTTTGGAACCGCAATCTGACGTCACTGCCTCCGAAAATTCAGGCGAATATATTCTACCTATAAAAAATATAGCTTCCGATAAGGATAATGCTTTGCAGCACGAATTTGAAATAATAGAGAAGCCTGAGCCGAAAATTGCAAATCCCGAACCGCCGAAAGAGCAAAAACCAAGAAATATAGTTCCACAACTTTTGCCCGAAAGCGGTCTGCAGCTTGAAGTGAAATCAATACCCGCTGAGCCAGAAAAAGAACTTGCAATAACTTCTAAGCCCAGGCCACAGCAACCTTACGACCCGATACTTGATTTGAGAAACTATAAATTTCCAACCATCGATTTGCTTGAGGCGCATGGTAGCGAAAAAATTGTACAAGATGTAAATGAACTGGAAAATAATAAGAACCAGATCATCAACACACTTAAAAATTATGATATTGAAATTCAGAAAATATATGCAACTGTCGGCCCTACTGTTACTTTGTATGAAATAGTACCTGCGCCCGGCGTGCGCATTTCACGCATAAAAAATCTGGAAGATGATATTGCCCTAAGCCTTGCTGCTCTTGGTATCCGCATCATTGCGCCTATTCCGGGAAAAGGTACAATAGGTATAGAAGTGCCTAACGTGAAGAAGACAGTTGTAAGCATGCGAACTTTATTAAATTCTGATAAATTTCAAAACAATCATTTTTCGTTACCCATCGCAATTGGTAAAAAAATTGACAATGAAAATTTTATTGTTGATCTCACTGCAATGCCACATTTGCTAATGGCGGGCGCCACCGGCCAGGGAAAATCTGTTGGTCTGAATGCGATTCTTGTTTCCCTTCTTTATAAAAAACATCCATCCCAATTAAAGCTTATTTTAATTGATCCTAAGAAGGTGGAGCTTAGTATTTATCAAAGTATTGAGAAACATTTTCTTGCCAAATTACCAGGAGAAGAAGATGCTATTATTACCGATACAAAAAAAGTAATTCATACGCTCAATGCTCTGTGTATTGAAATGGATAATCGCTATGATCTGCTGAAAGAAGCAGGAACAAGAAATATTAAAGAGTACAATGAAAAATTTGTAAGCAGGAAATTAAACCCTGAAAAAGGGCATCAGTATTTGCCATTTATAGTTTTGGTTATTGATGAATTTGCTGATCTTATAATGACTGCTGGTAAAGAAGTTGAAATGCCAATCGCCCGCCTGGCACAGCTTGCACGAGCAGTGGGCATTCACCTGATTATTGCGACGCAAAGACCATCAGTAAATATTATTACAGGAACCATTAAAGCAAACTTCCCTGCAAGAATAGCATTTAAAGTAAGCAGTAAAATTGATAGCCGCACTATTCTTGATGTTGGCGGCGCAGAACAACTGATCGGTAAAGGAGATATGCTCATAAGCTATAATGGAGAACTCACCCGCCTGCAATGCGCATTTGTTGATACGCCGGAAGTAGATAAAATAACTGATTTTATTGGTGAGCAACAAGGTTATCCGCAGGCATTTATGCTGCCAGAATATGTAGATGAGAAAGAATTTGAAAATAAAGAATTTGATGTAAACGACAGGGATGCTCTTTTTGAAGATGCAGCCAAGCTTATTGTTCAAAGCCAGAGCGGAAGCACATCTTTATTACAGAGAAGAATGAAATTAGGATACAACCGTGCAGGAAGATTGATGGATCAATTAGAAGCGGCAGGAGTTGTAGGACCAAACCAGGGAAGCAAAGTACGGGATGTGCTCATAAAGACTGATGCCGAATTACAGCAATATCTTGAAAAATATTAATTGCTCATTATCAAACTATTTGAGATCATTACTTTCCGCATGTACAAAATTTATCTTCGTTATTAAATGTCAAATTTTCTAATTGTAGGACTTGGTAATCCGGGGAGTGAATATGCGCACACACGTCATAATATCGGCTTTGACGTGGTAACTGCTTTTGTAAATAAACACGGCGGCATTTTTAACATAGCAAGGCATGCGGAAGTAGCCGTTGTAAAATGGAAAGGAAAAATATTTACATGCATCAAGCCAACCACTTACATGAATTTAAGTGGTAAAGCAATGAAATACTGGTTAGATAAAGAGAAAATTATTGTTGAAAATTCTTTGGTTATTGTGGACGATCTGGCGCTTCCATTGACTAAGCTAAGATTGCGAAAAAGCGGGAGCGATGCAGGCCATAACGGGCTTCGGGATATTCAGAATATACTGGGTACTGATGCATATCCCAAGCTTAGGTTTGGTATAGGAAATAGCTTTCCAAAAGGCATGCAAGTAGATTTTGTTCTTAGCAAATGGCTAAAGGAAGAAATGCCCATGGTAGAGCTAAAAATTGAACGATGCATAGAGGTTATTGAAAATTTTGCTTCAATTGGTATAGAAAGAACTATGAACACAATAAATAGTGTTACTTTTAGTTTAGAAGAAGGGAATTAGTAAATTTATTTTTTAATATGTTTTATATATTTTCGCCTTATAAACTTCTGGCAACCCATTAAAAAAGCTGCTTAAATATGAAAATATTTTGTGTTGGACGTAATTATGCTGATCATGCAAAAGAAATGAATAATGAAATACCGGATGAGCCGGTAATATTCATGAAGCCTAAAAGTGCTCTCGTTCAAAATCATACGCCGTTTTATTATCCTGA
>Ga0070679_100003160_pt1 | contig 15052 bp, 13 predicted proteins | sample KBSC63BmetaG_FD_65652 | JGI IMG/M metagenome (GOLD analysis project Ga0070679, IMG submission 65652) | Corn rhizosphere microbial communities from Kellogg Biological Station, Michigan, USA - KBS C6-3B metaG | ecosystem: Host-associated > Plants > Roots > Rhizosphere | place: USA: Michigan... | reverse complement strand
CCGCCTTGTACTGCGATCCGAACACGCTCACCGAATAGTCCGATCTCACGCTCAGTGCGTGGGTGTAGAACGCCTTGGCGAGGTAATAGTTGAAGTCGATGTGCGAGGAAGTGTCCTGCTGGCTGTAGCTGATGCGCTGGTACTCGGCGCCGAGCCCAAGTCCCGAGCGCGGGCTGAGCGAATGGGTCCAGGTCGGCAGCAGGTAGTAGTAGTTGCGCGTGGTGCCCGCGGCGATGCGGCCGCCGGAGCCGGGCGAATTGCCGATGCCGGGGTTGATCTCGTTGTACTGCGCGGAGGGCCGCTCCGCGTTCAGGTCATCCAGGTGCTCGAACAGGCCCGACACCGAGAGCGTGTCGCGCTGCCAGGAGACGCGTGAGTTGCCGTTGAGGAAGCCCTCCAGGCGATCGAACGAGTGGTCGGAGGGGTAATAGTCGTACACCAGCCGCGGCAGCAGCGTGGTGTCCGAAGTCGGGGTCGCGATGCCGATGCGGGTGGCGAGATCGGCAAAGTAGCCTTGCAGGCTCTCGCGCCCGAGCGCGATGTTGTCCAGGTTGACGTTGCTGTTGTGCGAGGTCGCGATGCTCGCCACCGGCTGGTAGTAGACCTCTGCCGCGTGCGCCACGCCGGCGACCGACAGGCCCAGCGCGGACGCAACGGCGGCACGCAGTCTGCGCGAGGCGCTGGCATCACGGGACGACAACGACATCTCCACTCTCCAGCTGCACGTTCTGCTCCAGACGCTTGCCGCTGGCGACCTGGCCGTAATGGAAGTTCAGGACGCGCTGGCCGGAGGTCGTGTTGCGGATCACGATGATGTCATCGAGCTTCGCGTACGGGTTGCCGCCGCCGGCAACACTCAGCGCCTGAAGGATGTTGAGCGCGGGGTTCATCTCGATCACCCCCGGCTTGTTCACCTGCCCGATGACATAGGCCACGTTCCCCTTGACCTCCGTCACGGACACGGTGACGACCGGCTCCGCGACGAACTTCTTCAGCTTGGTCTCCATCTCCATGCGCAGCTGGTCGGCCGACTTGCCGGAAGCCACCAGCACGCCGAGCAGCGGAAACGAGAATTTCCCGTCGGGAGTCACCGTGATCTCGATCGGAGGCATCTTGGGATCGTCGTACACGCCGACCAGCAGCTTGTCGCCGGGATGGATGCGATAATCGGCCGTTTCGGCCGCGTACGAAGACGTCCACCCTGCGAGCAGGGCCGCGACCGAAAGCACGAGTGCCCACATCCGGACTCGCGGCGCCTGAGCAGTGCAAGGCATCGTCATTCTTCTACCCCGTTTGCTGACATCGGAAACGGTGGCGGAGCAAGTCGCATGCCTGCGCAGCGGTGATGTTGCCGTACGGCGACGCGTGCGCAGTGCACGAGTAAGGAGGATGCCAGGTTGGCGTTGTGCGCAAGAGCATCGGCATTCGGATCCTGTATCGATTCGACTGCGACTGCCTGCGCGGCGCCCGTGACGATCTTGTTTTGTTCGTGCCGGGCCCGCTTTTGACCGGTCCGCGCGCCGTCACGTTGATTGTTTGTACGGCGTATGGCGCCGCACACGAGCTTTCGGCTTGCGCACCGGACGTGCGGGTATCAAATCGAATTGCCTCCGCGTTTGCAAGCTCGATTTGACAGGCCGCCGCTCTCCTGTTCGGGAGCGGACCTGGCGGCGGACCGGGCCGGGTGCTGCCGGTCGACCGTGCGCCGGCCGGTTGCCGGGGCTTGCGTGGGGCCGGTGCGGCGCCGGATCGGCATGAGCACGAATCACAATCGGTGATGGAAATCATACAGACGGGCGGATGCCCTGCAATGGGTCGGGCATCCGGCACGCGACCGACAAGGGGGCGAACATGAATCGCAGATAAACCGGGCCCTGGATGGGCGGCTCGGGCGGCCCTCGCGCGGTTGTACATAATCCGCTTCCCGGTGGGCTCGCGAACGCAGGCAGGTCCGGTGCCGACGGCAGGGATCTCCAGTCATCTGCTGCACGCCCGTCCCCCCGGGAGCGGGCAGCCGAGGAGGTCCGCTATTGCCGCCGGACGCTGGTCGGCGGCTCATTGCCGCCGGGGGCTGCCCGGGCGGCGATCGATGCCGGCGCGTCCACATCCGCGGCCAGGAGCTGGCGTCCTGTCTGGCGGCCGATGAGGCGCAGCAGGGCAACGGCGCCCTTGCGGCTGACATGGTCCGGGTCGGCGAAGTAACTCGGATCGCTGAAGGCGTGGCGAAAGTCGACGATCTCGTCGATGCCGATCGAGCTCAGGAACTGCCTCAGCTGCGCGTACTGCCGCTCGGAAACGGAGTCCGCGTAGGCCTCGTGGGATGGATAGATCACCCCGACGATGTGGATGCCCCGGGCCCGCGCGAGTGCCGCGATCCGCTCATACCACAGGAACGGCTCGCGATACCGGCCGATGCCGGCATGGTCCATCTCGCCGGTGCTGCGGGCCTGCGCCTCCCGCTGGGCATCCGTGAGGCTCTGCCAGGCGACTTCGTCGTCGCGCACCGTGGCCGGAGGGGTCCTTTTGAGCGACAGGGCGATCTTCTTCTTCAGGTACTGGACGAAGTCGTCGTTGAACAGAGGGATCAGGCCCAGTGCCGCCGACGCCGCCCCTTTCTCGAGCCCGAACCTGGATCCGGTCTCGAGCAGGTATTCATTCACGAACGCCCGGTTGGAGGACTCCAGGCGCCCGGTGCCGAACATGTGCGGGTCGGCGGTGAGATACAGCGTGTCGATCTTCGCATGCCGCCAGGCGAGGTATTTGAGCTTCGCGTAGACCTCCCTGAGGCCATCGCCCCCCCAGGCGATGTTGTATGCCGTATCCGCGAGCAGCTCGTTGTCGAGCTGCGCGACGTGCGAGTCGCCTGCAAACACGGCGGTGGCGTGCGGCCGGTCGAAGAAGCCCGACACCTCGTCCTGGTAGCCCCGCTCCCGCTGGAAGTACTGGCTCGAGTAGTAAGTGGCGACGTTCGCGGCCGCAAACAGCACCGTGCCGATCAGGGCGTGTGCCAGCAGGGCTTTCCAGGAGAGTGTCTGCGCCATGGTCAGAACTGGAAGTAGATGAAATCGAGTGCCGAGCCGGTGTACCGGAAGCACACGATGACCGCGACCACGCTCGCATACGCGGCCCAGCGCGCCGGCCACTTGCTGGTTTCGACATCCAGCGCGTACCCCTTGTCACGCTGGATGAACTCCAGGACGAGCAGCAGCGCGATCGCCGCGGCCGAGAAGGCCATCGGGGTGACCACCCCCGCTGCGCGCAGCAGCGGCAGCGGATTGCTGAACAGCGAGCGGGAGAACACTTCCCCCACCATGCCCAGCGCGGCGCCGAGGGTCTTCGCCCGGAAGAAGATCCACGCGATCAGGGTCAGGAGGAAGGTCACCGCGACGCGCAACGCGATCAGGATCGGTGTGCGGCTGTGGCGGGGCGCATCTTTCGCCGGCGTGAGCTTGCCGAGCGCGATGTGCGGCAGGTAATACAGTCCGTTCAGGAATCCCCACGCGACGTACGTCCAGTTGGCGCCGTGCCACAGGCCGCTGACCGTGAAGGTCACCAGGATGTTGAACGTGTAGCGGGGCTTGCTGACGCGGCTGCCGCCCATCGGGATGAACACGTAGTCGCGGAACCAGGTGGACAGCGAGATGTGCCAGCGGCGCCAGAACTCCGGAATGCTCTGTGAGAAATAGGGCGTCGCGAAGTTCTGCATGAGCTCGAACCCGAACAGTCGCGCCGTTCCCAGGGCGATGTGCGAATAGCCCGAGAAGTCGCAGTAGATCTGGAACGCGAAGAAGAACGCGCCGATCAGGGCGACGCTGCCGGGCAGCGGCCCGGGATGGTCGAAGACGGAATTGACCACCACGGCGCAGTTGTCCGCGACCACCAGCTTGCAGAACAGGCCCCAGGTGATCTGCCGCAGGCCGCTCGCGAACTCCGCGGCGCTGACATGCCGTGGCCGCAGGAACTGCGGCAGCAGGTGGCCGGCCCGCTCGATCGGGCCGGCCACCAGCTGCGGAAAGAACGCGACGTACGCGAGGAAGGCGAGCGGGTTGTGCTCGGCGGGGATCTGGCGGCGGTACACACCGATCGTGTACGTCAGCGACTGGAAGGTATAGAAGCTCAGGCCCACGGGCAGGATCACGTGCAGCGTCGGCGCGTGCAGATCGATGCCGAGCGCGCCGAACGCCTCGACCGCCGAGGACACGAAGAAATTGTAGTACTTGAAGAAGCCCAGGATCCCCAGGTTGGCCACCAGGCTCGCTCCCAGGATCCAGCGCCGCCGCCGCGGCGAGGCAGCCGCTTCCAGGCCCAGGCCCACGACGAAGTCGATCACCGAGCTGGCGATGATCAGTCCCAGGAAGCGCACGTCCCACCAGCCGTAGAAGAAGTAGCTCGCGGTGAGCAGCACCGCGTTCTGCAGCTGCAGCCCGCTGCCTCGCGGGCGCAGCAGGCCGATCAGCCAGTAGAGCCCCAGGACCGTCGGCAGGAACAGTGCGTAGACTGCGGTATGAAACAGCATCGGCCCGGGTTCCTCAGGAGCTCTTCTGGGGCTGGTGCAGCAACACGATCACGATGTCGCGCTTGAGCGAGGTCCACTCCAGGTGCCACTCGCCCGGCGGGAACGCCGGCTGCAGCTGCGGCAGGCGGCTTTTTTCCAGCACCAGCCAGACCTTGCGGCCGGTGTCGACCTGGGCGGCAAGGGCATTGACCGAGCGGATCGTGGGCAGATTGCTCCAGCGCTGCACCTGGCCGCGATCGCACGCCCACGCCTCGAAGCGAGGGTCGCTCTCCTCGACGAAATAATAGTTCCCGTCCGGATAGTAGAAGTCGATGCCTGGATAGCTGTCGATCACGATGTCGTGGCGCCGGCTGACGTGTGCATCGAGCCACTGCGCCGCCGAGCGCACGTCGCTGCGCGGATGATAGTGCGCGGCTTCGTAACCGGTCATGCCGATGCGGAAGTTGACGGCCGCGGTGTCGATGTTCCGGAGGTGCCAGGGCCGGAAGTCCTCGCTCAACATGAAGCCGCCGAAGCAGACGATCGCCGTGACGGCGGTGGTCGCCGCCGCCGGCATCGGGCCGCCGAGTGCGCGTACCGCGCGCGCGACACCCGCAGCGGCGATGACGATCGCGACCGGGTAGAGAAAGAACACGTAGCGGGTCTCGTGGCGCGGTGGATGGCTTGCGCTCGCCGCCAGGGCGAGGACGAGCAGCAGGGCCATCAGCACGCGCTCCATCTTCGGCGTGCGCTCCGGGCGGCGACACGCCTGCAGGCAGGCGATGCCGATCACGACCAGCAGCCCCAGGGACAGCCTCGGCACCACCCGCCAGAAGGGCGTCGCGATTTCCCGCACGACATCCGGAAAGCGGATGAATTCGTAGCCCAGCAGCGCCAGGGTGTGGCTCAGGGACAGGCCCGGCGTGTGCCAGTCCCGCGTCGACAGGGCAAAGGCCACCCAGAACACCACCGACACCCCCAGCGACACCCAGAATGGGCGGCTGGCCGGGGATCTCAGTGCATCCCACTCGAGGATCGACAGCAGCAACGCGATCAGCAGCACGCCCGCGGCCAGCCCGAACTGCTGCAGCAGCGTGCACCCCAGTACGGCCAACAGGCTGAGCAGTGCCAGCGGCGTCGGTCGCGTCCGCAGCAACCGTATCGCCGCGAACACGACACCGGCAGCCGGCAGCAGCGCCGCGAGCAACCACAGCGGATGCGAAGAGAGCGTCCCCAGCGGCATCACCGCGGCATCCAGGCGGCTCAACGACACCTGGTCGGGCACCTCCGGGTAGTCGGCGGGCAGCATCGGCTCGCTGCCCAGGGCTCGCAGGTCCGCGGTGGCGAGCCAGTAGGCGGGCACCACCAGCGCACAGGAGGCGATCAGGTAGAGCCATTCTCTACGGCCCAGCCGGCCGGAGGGATTGCGGATGAACGGCACGAGCAGGTTGGTGAGCGGCAGGAACACCCCTCCCTCCCACACCAGCACGCCCACGGCCGACAACAGCCACATCGGGGCGAGGGAGCGCTGCCGGCCGTCGACCGTGTACTGCACGAAGAACACGACATACCAGGCGAACAGCGCCTGGAACGGCGCATACATCCGGCCGAAGCGCCCCATCTCGACTTCCCAGACGGACACGGCGAGCATGGCGAGCACGATCAGCGCGAGCTGGCGCCCTTGCACCCGCTGCGCGAGGACGAAGGCGGCCCACAGGGCGATCAGGCTGGAGAGCGCGGCGAGAAGCCTGGGCGCAAGCTCGGCAGAAAGCCCTGCCAGCTGCAGGCCGGCCGACAGGTATTGCAGCAGCAATCCCCGCGCATACAGCCCCCCGCACGGAAACTGCGGCAGTCCCGAGTGCAGGACATTCTGGACCGAGCGCGCGAAGTAGTATTCGTCGATGGCCAGCGGCCAGCGGCCCAGGCCCCAGAAGCGCGCCCAGACGCCCACCAGGACGCACGCGCCCGCGAGCACCGCGAGCGCGACGAGCAACACCGAACGGCCATTGCCTCTGCCCCCGCTCACGATGCGCTGTCAGCTGACCGCGGTCTTCCCGGGACGCGCCTCGCGCAAGGGACGGGGCACACCCGCCTGGGGGTAGTGGATGATTTCCGCACCCTGGTAGTCCTTGATGTGGCGGGCATGGGTGAAGATGATCAGCTCGGCCAGCAGCCCGAGGGCGAACAGCTGCAGCCCGAGCACCACCACGAGCGCGGACAGGATCAGCGCTGGACGGTCGGCGAGGCTGTCGCCGAACACCAGGCGCTCGAACACGAGATACAACACGAGCAGCGCGCCCAGGCCGAACATGCTCGCGCCGAGCATGCCGAAGAAGCGCAGCGGCTTCTTGGTGAAGCGCACCAGGAAGAACACCGTGAAGACATCGAGCACCAGGTGGGCATACTCGCGCGGGCGGTAGACGCCTTCGAAATGATCGCGCCCGGACTGGCGCAGCTCCACTTCGGCCACCTTGAAGCCCTTACGGTCGGCCAGCACGGCGAGCAGGCGGTGTTGGTCGCCATAGAGCGACAGCTCCTCCAGCACCACGCGCTTCATCGCGCGCGCGCCGCACCCCAGGTCGTGCAGCCGCATACCGGAAACGGCGCCGACGAAGCGATGGAACAGGGCGCGCCGCGCCCGCTCCAGCACGCCCCCGGCGCGCGGCCAGCGCCAGCCGATGGCCACGTCCTTGTCATCGAGCACGGCGAGCAGCTTTCCCAGGTCCTGCGGGTCGACCTGGTGGTAGGCCGGCAGTGTCATGATGAGCTCGCCCCTGGCGCGCTCGAACCCGGCCATGATGGCGGTGGACTCGCCGAAGGACTTGTTCAGCGCCACCACGACGAGGTTGCTCTCTGCCGCATCGATGATGGACTCCAGGCCGCCCAGCACATCCCGGTGCGGACCGTCCACGACGAAGATCAGCTCGTACGGCGTGCGCAGGCGCTCGAGGCCCATGCGGTACTCGGCATACAGCTCGCGCACGTCCGTATGCCGCGCGCCGACCGGTACGATGACCGAGAGTCGAATGGCCGAATTGCTGTCACTCATTGCGCTTGTGTCTCGACGGTTACGGTGTGTGCGCGCAGCTGCTGCGTGAGGCGGGCGAATTGGTGATCGCGCATGTCACCGAGATGGTAGACCAGCTCTCCGAGCGCTCCGCTGCATAGCAGCATGAAGGCGGCTGTCAGGAAGATGAGGCCGCAGCCGGCGAGCGGCAGGGAAGGCGCCGAGCCGGTCAGCAGCGAGTCCAGCAGCGCGGACACGAGCAGCCCCGTTCCCGCCAGCAGGATCGGCAGGGCGAGCGTGGCGAACCACAGCAGCGGGCGCGCCGCGAACGAGGCCAGGGTCTTGATGACGAGCAGGTCCAACAGCACCTTGTAGACGCGCGACAGCCCGTACTTGGACTTGCCGAAGCGCCGGGCGTGATGCCGCACTTTGATCTCGGCAATGCGCGGGGCGGCGATCGAGGCCATCGCGGGAATGAAGCGGTGCATCTCCGAGTACAGCGGTATGTGCTTGATGAGGCTGGCGCGATAGGCCTTGAGCGAGCAGCCGTTGTCGTGGATCGGCACGCCGGTGACACGGCCGATCAGCCGGTTGGCGATGCGCGAGGGGATCTTGCGCGACACGAGCTTGTCCTGGCGGTTGAAACGCCAGCCCACCACGATATCGAAGCCTGCCTCGATCCTGCCGAGCAGCATCCCGATGTCGGCCGGATCGTTCTGCAGGTCCCCGTCCATCGTGACCAGGACCTCGCCGCGGGCGGTCTCGATACCCGCGGCCATGGCCGCCGTCTGACCGCAGTTGCGGCGGAAACGGACCAGCACGACGCGCGAGTCGTTGCGGGCGAGGTGGTGCAGGCGCGCGAGCGTCGCATCGCCGCTGCCATCGTCGACCAGCACCAGCTCGTAGGCGAGCCCGAGCGGGTCCAGCGCCGCGACCAGCGCATCGTAAAGCGGGCCGACATTCTCCTCCTCGTTGAAGAAGGGAACGATCACGGACAGTTTCGGCGCCTCTATCATAGCCCCGGCGCAGGTAACCCCAGTGCAGGGATCGAAAGACGATTCGTCACGGTCGCGGCCATGGGCACCCTCCGGTCGCCCCCCGGGGGCGCATTCGTGTCGCATACATAATCGGGCCCGTCGCACGGGCCGTTGTTCGCGGTTTCCGCCCGTCGCAATTTTCGCTCCTGCCTGGATCTTGGACACGGCGGTCCAAAGCTGGCTAAGATCACGGCGGCGCCCGCTCGGAAAGCCTACATAAAACCAGACGACCCGCACTCGGGGACTCTCGTGATGGAACGACTGATTGCCGCGCAACTGACAGTTGTGATCCCGACCCTCGGCCGGGAGACGCTGTGTGAGACGGTACGCTCGCTCGCACAGGGGACGATGACCCCCGCTGAAATCGTGATCTCGCACCAGGGGGTGCCCGGATCGATGGACGCCCTGTTCGCGCGGCTCACCGCGCTGGGTGTTCCGCTGCGGTACGTGCATTCGACCAAGACCGGCTGCGCGGCGGGGCGCAACAGCGGCATCGCCTGTGTCGGCACCCGCTTCTTCGCCACCACTGACGATGATTGCATCGCCGATGCGCACTGGGTCGAGCGGTTGAGCTCGGCGCTCGAGCGCAACCCCGGGGAGATCGTCACCGGCCGGGTGCTCGCGAGCGCCCCGGGAGCGCCCTCCATCGTGACATCCGAAGTGCCGCGTGTGTTCCGCAAGGCCTCCCTGGCCGGGAATCACTTCACCGGAGGCAACTTCGGCGTTGCGCTGGATGTCTTCCATGACATCGGACCGTTCGACGAGACCGAGCTGATCCGCTTCTGCGAAGACAATGAATGGGTTTACCGCGCCTTCGCCAAGGGCTATTGCACGCGGTTCATTCCCCAGGTCACGATCACTCACCTGCACTGGCGCGACGAGTCGGGACTGGAGGAGGTCTACGCGCGCTATGCCTGGTCGCAGGGCGGCTGGTACGGCCGCAAGCTGCGCGAGCGCGACCTGTCGTTCGTGCTGCGCACGGTCTATGAGCTGCTGCGCGGCTCGAAGCGCTGGATCGTCGGAACGCTGCGGAAGGACGCGCTGCGCAAGGCAAATGGCCGCGCGTTCGTGGTGAACCTGTTGCAGGGCGTGGCGGCGGGATGGAATGAGTGACCCGGCTCCCCTGGACCCCATTTCCCGGAAATCACCGATCGAACCAGACCCCGCAGCCCCGCGCCCCGCGTCGGAGGAGGTCCGCGCCGGGCGCGGCCTGATCTGGAAGGCTGCGCAGCTCGTCGGCACCAAGGGGCTGTATCTCGGGGGCACGCTGGTCCTCGGCTACCTGCTGACTCCGAGCGATTTCGGCTACGTCGCGATCGCGCTGGTCGTCACGACTTCGCTGATGACGGCAACCGACACGGGCATGACCCCGGCGCTGGTCCAGGCTCACGAGAGCCTCGATGAAAACTACGACGTCGCCTGGACCATCGGTGTCGGGCGCGCGCTGCTGATCTTCTCGATCCTGTTCTTCGGCGCGCCGCTCCTGGCGCAACTCTTCGGGGACGCGAAGGCGAGCGTGCCGATCCGGCTGATGGCCTTCTGGCCGCTGCTCATGGCGCTGTCGAGCCCGCGCCTCGCCGATCTCATCCGCACGTTTCGCTTCCCCGCCCTGGCGATCATCGCGATTGCCTCGGTGGCGGCGGAGACGGGGGTGGCCATTTCGCTCGCCAGCCGGCTCGGCGGTAACGCGATCGTGCTGGGCAAGCTCGCCGGTGCCGCCTGCGCCTGTATCACCAGCTACTTCGCTGCGCCCTATCGGCCTGTCATCCGCTTCAGGTACGCCGCTTCGCGACAACTCGTGTCATTCGGCCGATGGCTGTTCGCCATCGGCATTACCGCGGTGGCAGGCGATCTGTTCATGAGGGTGCTGATTTCGCGCGAGCTCGGTGTCAGCGCGCTCGGTCTGTTCGCGCTCGCGGACCGCCTCGCCGAGGCTCCCATGCAGATGGCGATCGAGGCCACCGGTTCGATCGCGCTGGCCCTGTACTCCCGGCTCCGGGCCGATCCCGAGCGCATGGCGGTCGCGCTGCGTGCGCACCTGGTCGGAGTCATGACGTTCCTGTTGCCGGCCACCGCGCTGATCGTCGCGCTGGCCGGGCCGCTCGAGCATCATGTGCTCGGCCCGGCCTGGGTGGGCGCCTCGCCCCTCATCATCGTGCTGGCGCTCGCCTACCTGATCGAGCTGTCCTTCGCGGCAGTCTCGCCGCTGCTGCAGGCACAGGGGGCGGGACGGCGTCTGTTTGGCGTGGAGCTGGCCCAGTACATCGCCCTCGTGGCCGGGGTTGGTTTTCTGACCGCGCCGTTCGCGCTGATGGGAGCGGGAATCGCACGCATCCTGGCCAGCATCGTCCTGCAGGTCGGGGGCAGCCGCCTGCTGCGCGAATCGCTCGGGACGGCGCTCGCAGATGTCATCCGCGGGGCAATCGTGCTCGCCGGCGCCGCCTTGCTCGCAGGCCTTGCGGCGTGGGCGAGCGCCTTCTTCCTGGACAATCTCTGGGGCATCGTGGCCGGCGCCCTGCTTGGCATGATCATCTTCATCGCGGGCGGCCTGGGGGTCGATCGCCTGCGCCGTACGGGCATCCGCCGGTCACTCGCGGTTTTCTTTCCCGCATTGGGCCCGAGAACCCCATGAGCGGTGAGCTGCAGGGGCGCGTCGTGGTGATTTCCCCGCACCTGGACGATGCTGTCCTGTCGCTCGGAGCGCTGATTGCCGCCGGCGTGCGGGGTGGTGCGGCGGTGGAGATTCTCACGGTGTTTGCCGGCGACCCGGCCTCGGAAACGCCCTCCGGACCCTGGGATCTGAAGTCCGGGTTCACGAGCGAAGGCCATGCGGCGCGGGTACGCCGGGAGGAAGACCGCACCGCTTGCGCAATCCTGGGGGCGACGCCGGGCTGGCTGGCCTTCGCCGATGTGCAGTACGACCGGCATGGCGGCGAGCGGGAGATCGGCGCGGCCGTGGCCGCTGCCACCGCCGGCGCGGACGTCGTGATGTTGCCGGGAGCGCCGCTGTTGAATCCCGATCACGCCTGGCTGAGCGGGCTGCTGCTGCGCACGGGTGTCGATTGTGGCAGGGTGGCGCTGTATGCCGAGCAGCCGTACCGTTTTCAACACAGGAAGGAACGCCCGCCACTGAGCGTCGCGGCGAGCTTGCGTCCCTGGCTCCAGTCGGAACCCGTGTGGCGCTTCGTGCCGGCCGGGAGCGGGGATCGCGACTCGAAGCACCGGGCCGCGCTCGCCTATCGTTCCCAGCTCCGGCAGCTCGGATTGCGCTTCCTGGGCCTGCGGCGGTTGTTGCGTCACGAGCACTCACGGGGAGGCGAGGCGATCGCCTGGCTCTGACCGGAATGCCATTCCGAGCCTGACGGGGCGAATTCGCAGGCGGTCATTTACGGTAGAAGTCGTAGGTATGCCGGAACGGCGTATCGGTGAGATAGCGCCACGTACCGAAACCTGGGAAATCATACTTGCCGAATCGCGCCAGGCTGGCGAGGCCCGCGAGCGGCGTCGGTGTGCGGCGCGGCACGTCATCCCATCCGAACAGGAAGTGTCCGCCTGCGCGCAGACAGGTGTGGCACTGCGCAAATGCCGCTTCACAGTGCTCGCGGCTGTCCAGGCCCCAGCCGTAGACGCCGTTGCAGAGGATCAGATCAAAAGCCCCTGCCGGGAAATGCTCGGAGAGCGCCTGGAGAGGTGCGATCACGTGGCGCTGGCTCGAGCCGTAGCGGCTTTGCGAGGGGTCGGGCTCGATCGTCGCGAAGCTCACGTGTGAGAAGAGGGTGCGCTCGTAATGGGCAGTATAGGAGCCGCATCCCACGAACAGGACGCGTTGGATGCCCGGATCGCGCAGGTACTGCGGAATGATCCGGCGTTCGAGGACTTCCCGATCGGTCGTGTCCAACGGTGTCGGAAGCTTCAGCCGTTTGCGCAGGATCCGCAGCGCGTAGCCGCGCTCCAGGAACATGGGCGCCAGCGATTTCCACGGGGCTTCCGGAGGCTCTCCCATGGCATCACGATAGATGCGCGCTTCAGCATTGCGCCGGGCTCTTTCTTGTCGACTCAAGTGCGCTCCTCGCCTCGGCCTGCGCGCGCGTCGCGACAGCACCGGTCTTTCAGAAGTTCATCGGCAGACGAAATTCATCGGTAGACGAAGCGATCCAGCGCCGTGAAATGGGCGCTCACGACCGAGGACCGCAGGTGCGAGAGGATGATCCCGGAGATCAGAAATCCGGAGATGACGAAGAAGATGTCGACGCCGGCGAAGCCCCCGGGTGCCGCCTCTGGAAAGGCGTGGAACGCGAGCACCGCGAGAACGGCCACCGCCCTGAGGCCATCGATGTCAGGTCGGTAGGCGGTTGCCGCCGCAGGGGTGTTGCGCATCGGGTCCGGGCATGACGAGTCCTGATGCGCAGATTACCTCACATCCGCGCGCGGCTGCGCAGTGTCGCCAGGCGCCGCCAGTACCAACCGGGCGCTGACCAGATTCAGGGAATCCATGCGTGAGCCCGCTGGCGGAAACACCGCGCCGGCCGGCGCCAGCCCGTCGGAGGAATAGGTCATCCAGAGTGTCAGGCCATCCGCGCTCGTCCACGCGTTCACTGGATGCACTCCGAGTGATCGGCCGCCGGCCGCGCCAAGACCGGCCCAACCGCCGCTGCCGTCCGCGGGATCGATGTTGTTATAGGACAGGACCGTCCACGGGCCCCAAAGCGCCGGGGCATCGTAAAAGGACGTCTGTCCGACGTACTGCCCCTGGGCCGTGCCGATGAACCGGTGCAGCCCGGCATCGTAGACGACATCGGACAGCGAGCCTGACATGACGCAGAGGCCGCCGCAGCCGGCGCGATCGGGATTGCGATCGACGAAGATCGGCTGCATTTGCCGCGCCTCTCCCGTCCAGGTCGGGCGCCCGCGGGCATCCAGGCCTGAGAAGAAGCGGTAGGCGTCGCGGGACAGCAATTTGCGCCGGCTCACCCGGGCGAGGAAGGTCCGCCCGGAATCCTCGGGCGAGTCGTTTGACGAGTCGTTTGACGAGTCGTTCGGCGGGTTGTCCGGCGCGCCCCAAGACGAGCGGCCGGGAGAGCTGCCGGGCGCGTCGCTCCAGAAGCGCGCCGAGTTGCTCACCCCCAGCATGTAGATTTCACCGTCGGGCGCGCCAGAATTACCGGGCCCGAAGTTCACGAAGGCCACCGGGCAGAAGCGACCTGTCGCCGGATGCTGACGGGTTGCGGCCTGGCAGAAATACCAGGGGACGGTCCGCCAGGAATGCGCGTTGCCGCGTGAGTACACGAGCTGTACTTGCGCGGGGCTTCCCGAACGGTGTGCCGTGGCGCCCTCGGGTACGATGCCGTGAATACCACCCACGGCGTAAAAGTCCGCCCCCACCGCGAGCAGCGAGCTCGCCTTGCCGTCGATCCCGGAAGGGTGCTCGGAATCGATTCCCCCGTAGACGTTGCGAACCGTGGTCGCGGTAAGAGGCGGTTTGCCCGTGAACCTCGCGATTCCGAAGCTCGCGCGGCCGCGGTGATCGGTGCCACCGAAGCCGCCACCGTCGCCAAAGAAGGCATACACGCCGCCGTCCTGGGCCCAGGTGACGGACCACAGGTCGCTGCCGTTGGCCTGGTGAAAGGCGTCCCGCCAGCTCCACAGGATCGAGCCGACCACCGGGCTGTGGCAGTAAGGAGGATCGCCCCGGGGCGATGCGGCCGGGGTGCGCACCTCGACGGAGCCGATGTCGATCCGCTCACCCGTGGCCGTGATCGCGGCGACCCGGTACGAATAGTCCGTTGACGCATCGACGGAAGTGTCGGCGAACCACGACGCGATCGAAGTTCCAAGCCTGTGGCCGTCGCGTGTGATCTGGTAGCCGCGGACCTGTTTGGCGTCTACGGCAGGGTCCCAGCGCAGGCCGACCGCCAACGCCGTTGCGCAGTCGACTCGCGGTCCGCCTGTCACAGCCGCCTGCGCCGGCAGCGGAGCGGCTTGCCGGTGTGGGGGAAGCGATGTGCAGCCCGCGAGCGCCAGGATCGGAACCAGGAGTGCGAGCACTCTCGCCTGAATCGATCGCCACGAGGCGAAGGGCCCGCACGGGAGTCGCGCGCGGCCGCCGCATTCCGGGCTCGTGCCCGGCGCCGGGACGCGCCTCAGTTGTGCGAGTGAAGCTCCAGGAGCGAATTGTTGAAACAGAAGACGTTTTCCCCTGCGTGCAGAAAGTCGAAGTTGCGGTTCGCGATCGCCCGCAGAAACGTCGAGGAGCTGCGCTGACCGGGAAGCATCCAGTCGTGCAGCTCGATGACCAGCATGGCGAACCGGTCGATCCACTCCAGGTTGGCGCTGAACAGCTGCGCCTCGGCCCCCTCGATGTCGATCTTGAACAGCAGCGGGGTATAACCGCCGCCGCCGTATTTGGCCAGCACTTCGTTCGGCGTATGCACTTCTACGGGGTAATCGCCGTGGTCGGACACCCGGAACCCCCAATCGCTCAGGCCCGGATCGCGCAGTACAGACAGGCCCAGC
>Ga0070679_100003159_pt1 | contig 15055 bp, 14 predicted proteins | sample KBSC63BmetaG_FD_65652 | JGI IMG/M metagenome (GOLD analysis project Ga0070679, IMG submission 65652) | Corn rhizosphere microbial communities from Kellogg Biological Station, Michigan, USA - KBS C6-3B metaG | ecosystem: Host-associated > Plants > Roots > Rhizosphere | place: USA: Michigan... | reverse complement strand
ACGATGTGAACATCCTCGAGCACGCGCAGGTGTTTGGTCACGGCCTGACGCGTCAGACGTGTGCCTTCGGTGAGCTGGGCGATGGAGCGTGGCGCGCCGTCGGCGAGCGTCGCGATGAGTGCGAGCCGCGTCTCGTCGCCCAGTGCGGCGAAGATCGGCGCAAAGTGCTGCCGCTCGGCGGCGGCGCGCGACTTACGCCGCGTGCGCGCCGACATGCCGCTTGATGTTCTCGATCTGTTGCGTCCAGCCCTGATCGTTGCGCAGCAGCGCATCCTGCCGGCGATGCGCGGGAATGTCCGCGAAGCCGTTTTCCGTGATGACGAGCAGCGTGCGGTCGCCTGGAAGTGGCTCGAGGCGAAACTCGACGAGCGTCGCGGGCTCGCTCGAGTAGTCGACGGACTTATCCACCGCGAACGGATGCCATGTGAACGAGAAGAGGCGCTCTGGCTGCATCTCTTTGACGGTCGCCTTCCACGTAACGTGCTCGTACCCCGGATGGAGCACGGCTCCGCGCGCCTCCTGTCCCGGAGCGAAGGGCTCTTCGAGCCGAACCCGAAACCACTCGCCGAACTCGCGGTAGTCGGTGATGGCGCGCCAGACGCGCGAGACGGGGGCGTCGAGCTCGATGCGTTTCTCGATGTCGTTGGTCATGTGCAACCTCCTGGTTGCTTATCGTACCATGACCTGCGGCGAAACGCAACCGCCGGGTTGCCCGTCACCCCGGCGGTCGAATCGCGAACACGCGCCATCGAGAAAGCGTTCTAGCTGGCGGCGCTCATTTTCGTGACGGCTTCGACCCAGAACGGCAGGTCGGTGCGGATTTCGATCTTGCCGAGGTCCGCCGGCGACGTCGCATCGGGAGGCGCCAGCGTGATGTTGCTGAACTCCCCGGGAATCACGCGCAGTTGCTCGGCCCCGCCGACGCCGAAGATCAGTCCGATGAGAATTCCGATCGCGGGCGTCTTGCCCGGCGTGAGCGTGATCGAGCCGGTGAATGCGGCGGTGCCGCCGACGATCTCCGGGACGGTGGGGATCGGCAGATTCGCGTTGATCGCGAACTGGCTGCTCACGTAGTGGTTGTAGTCGATCGGGTGGCCCGCGAGGTCGGGCGTGGTTGCGACCGTGGCGTACGCGTGCACGGAGCCGCTGACCGCGGGTTCACCGTAGAAGCCCAGGCTTGCGCCGACATTGAATCGGTAGGCCATCCTGGCGCCCGCCGGCGCGTTGCTCGACGTCACCGGAAGCGGAATGATGTATTGCCAGGTGTTGACCCACCATGCTTCATCATTCGGATTGGATGACGTCGGGTTGTCGACGACGCCGCCGATGGACAGGTAGCCCGGGAAGATCTCTGCGCCGATGCCTTCTTCCTGCGGATCGGTCCCCGGCGGCGTCGAGACGAGCTGGACGGTCGCCAGCGGAGCCTGAACGGATTGCCACCAGCCGAACAGCGTCGCGATCTGATTCAGGCGCGCCGAGACGCGATCCGCCGGCGCTTTGGAGACGATGTCGGTGCCTCGCAATTTCGCGGCGAGGTCCGTGTATTGTCTCGCCAACGTCGCCGCGTATTGATCGGGGTTGCCTCCGAACGCGCGTGCGATGGCGCTGGAATTTGAAACATGCTGAAGTCGTGAGCTCAGTCGCGCGAGCTGAACGTGTTCGAGCGTCCGCTCGGCTGCGGCCGCGAGATTGATGGCGTTGCCGCCGGAGATGGTGGCGGGTTTGTGCGGTGCGTGGGCAGGCATGGTCATGAAGCATCCCCCTGTTGGGACCGGCTCGTGAAGGACGTCACGTGCGATGCGCGATGCACACTCGTGCGCAGTAGGCCAAGCGCACCCGACACGCACACCACGGTTGTCGAGCCTGTGCTTGTATAAACGGGCGAATGGGATAGCTTCGCAGCATCTCGGGATACAACCCGCGCCGGGCCGTCGTTTGCAGCGCAACTGTGCCTTGCGCTCGATCTGTCCTGATGCGGCTCCCCGAGAATTCTCAAACTCGACACAGTATGTGTTGTGCGCGGACGGGACGTTCCTGCTGCGGTTGCAGAGCGGCCGGTGGGGAGAGTCCGAGTATCTCGGGAAGTATTCGTCGTCCGACTCGACCGTGACCTTCGACTTCGCCGCCTCGAACCTGGCCGGCGCGTGGAACGCCGTGGGCAAACTACGCGGCGACACGATGACCGTCGTGTACAACGACGTCATGGTCATGGCCAATTGCATCGGCGGCCCGTATCTGCGCCAAGCGGTACCATGAGCATTGGGATATGAGGCTTCATTCAATGCCTGCGCGGCGCTGTGCGTAAACCTGGCGGCTTCCATGTTTCGGAGCAACGCACCATGAGACGTGTATCAATCTCATGATGCTCCACGTTGCCTGTTTGGTCCGACCCACCCAAATCGGATTCGCTTCGCAACCCGGCGACCGAAGCCACGTCCATCGTGAGGATCAATCACGTACCGATCTGAATCCGACCAGGGCAATGAACCTCTGCTCAGACGCACTAGAAGCTGTTATGAGCTTTGAGTGGTCGAGTTGTTCGAGATTCATCATTGGACGGCAACACGACACGGCAACGGCTTGGGCCGCGGACACAAACCGATTGGAGGGGACCCTGGCGGGACTGCCGGCGCCTGGACAGCGGCGTCGTGGCTGAGCCTCGATGCTGTGGTGAACAGCCGCTCGGTCCGCCAATAGCGGCCTGGCTGAGCGGCTGTGCCAAGTAACAACAGATGCCGGCTCGTCGCGGCGCCATCCTCAGACCCAACCAGTTCTTGTCCGTCAAATTCCGTGTGTGTCCGCGGCCGAGCCGTTGCCCTTGCGCGACAACTCAAAGTTCATCACAGCTTCTAGCTCATGTCGCAGAGACGGATTCGAAACGCGTGCGACGATCGAGCGAACACCCGAAGAGGACAAATGGCAAAGGACGATGATCAATTGTTCGACGCCTTCGCGGCTCGCGTCGCCGAGATACTTCGCGAACGGTTCGACATGGACCCCGAAGCGCTCCTCCGCACGCGCCGCGAGACGTTCAGCGTGGAAGGACTGATCCGGAGACCCGGCGGAGAGTCCGAGTGGTACGGCGTCCAGGCAACGCCAGAGCAACTGCAGTGGGACGGGCCGAATGCCACGGCGGAGGCGTTCGTCGATCGCTACATCGCGGCATTTGGCGACGCGCGCGGCCGATGACGTCTGCCCCGCCTGGCTACGAGCGATCGCGCGATGTCGCGGTGCTCGACGCCGTCGGTGCCCCGCCATACGATTTCAGCTTCCGCAATAGCGTCGGCCGCGAGATGCCGAGGAGTCGCGCGGTCACGCTCTGATTCCCGCCCGTCGCCTCCATCGCTCGCTCGATGACCACCCGCTCGACGTCTCGCAATCGAACGACGGCGTGCGTCCGGTCATCACGGAATGCTCGAGACCGTGTTTGTGCGTCCGCGACGCGCGCCTGCCGGCTCGCGCCGCCCCCGATCGCCTGCGTCGACGTCGCGCGAGGCAGCGTCAGAATGAATCGTGACCCGAGGCCCACCGTGCTCTCCACCGTCAGGTCACCCTTCATGGCTCGTGCGAGACTTCGGCTCGTGGCCAGCCCGAGCCCGACCCCGCTCCGGCGATTGGACCGGCCGTCCCGCAACTGGACGAACGGTTCGAAGATCGCCGTGCAGCGATCCGGTGGAATCCCGGGCCCGGAGTCGGTCACATAGGTTCGTACCAAGTCCCCGCTCGCCCGCGACACCAGCGTGATCGGATGGCCGCCCGCTGGGGTGTGTTCGATGGCGTTCATCACGAGCTGCACCAGGACCTGCCGGACGCGCTGGGGATCGGCCCAAGCGACTGCATGGCGATCGCCTCCATCCGTCACGAGCATCAACTGTTTTGCGCTCGCCCGCTCGGCGAAGCGCTGTGCCACCTTCTCGATCGCCTGTGGCATTGACATCGCGACCTCATGGTGCGGCGCCTCGCCGGCTTCCGCCTGTGCAAACTCGAGAATCTCGCTGATCAACGCCGTCAAGTGCGTCTGGTTTGCCTTGATTCGCCCGAGGGCTCGACGCTGGTCTTCGCTCACCGGTCCCTGAAGCCCCAGATCGATCAACTCCGCGAATCCCGCGATCGCGTTGAGTGGCGTGCGAAGCTCATGACTCATTGCGGCAAGGAAGGCGGACTTCGCGCGGTTCGCGGCGTCGGCGGCCGCGCGCAAAGCCTCCGCCTGCTGATAGAGATTGGCGTTGTCGAGCGCCATGGCGCAGTGGGCGGCGATGCCATCCGCAAGAGCGACATCTTCCTTGGTCAGCGGTGCGTCTCCGCGCGCCGAGACGAAGGTGATCGCGCCTCGCACTCGCGCGCGAACGATGAGGGGGAAAACAAGGAGTGAATCAAAGCCGATCTCGTGGAGTATGCGGAAGCTGTCATGACCCCCGGCTGCCGCGACGACGAGCGTCTCCTGAAAGCGTCCCGTCGACACGGGCACGCCGTACATGCGTTCAGGGATCACGCCGGCGCCCTCGCTCGGCCATCTGCGCTCCAGCGTCCGCGCGAGCGTTCGTTTCGCCGGGTCCGGGTGCCATGCCGGGAGACGGTGCAATGACCCATCAGGCTCCACGACGTCGACGACACACCACGAACCGCCTCGAGGAAGCGCCACCCGTCCAACCGCGCTTCGCGTGTCACCTTCGTTGAGCGAAACGGCCAGTGCGTGCGCGATGTCGGACAGATGACGAGCGCGGGCGGCCGATGCGCTCGCGGCGTAGGCGAGGTCCTGTTCACGCAGCGCCCCGAGCACGAGTCGCTCGGCAATCGCCCGCGGTTCCACCCCGGCCGGTGTGTGCGGTCGAGGCACGGCGAGTCTCACGGCCGTGCCTCCTCGCCCAGAGCAGCGCCTGCCTCTTTTCGACTCGGGATGCCAGTCGTGATGCCATAGTAGCCTTCGAGCGATTCTCCGATCTGCGCGCCTTCCGGCGTCAGTCGATACCTGCGGAACTCCGTCGAGTGTGCGCTGCCGCGCATCTTCACCACGGCGAGCACCTTCGTCAGATGTCCGCCGATCTCGACATACCGCTGCGCCACGATGTCGTCGGTCACGAACGAGACCCGTTCGTGCGTGAACCGCACGTCGGGAAATGCATCCACCACCTCGCCCGTCAGGAGAATCGTGACCCCGGTCGCCGTCAGCGCTCCCGCCAACCGGTATAAGGATTCTCGAAAGTCGATGCGAAAGGTCGGGGCCAGGGCCAGCTCGAACCCCGACAACGAGTCGATCACCACCCGCGTCGCTCCCACGCGCTGGACGGCGGCGACGATCTCCGAGAGCATCTCGTCCACCGACAGGTCGAGTGGGCGCAGATAGATGACGGCCAGGCGGTTGGCGGCGATCATCGCCGCGAAGTCCACGGGACTCGTCTTGACGCGCGCCAGATAGGCCTGCGGGTACTCCTCGAACACGGCCACGACGCAACTTTCATTCGTGCGCAGCCCCTCGGTGACGAAGTGCGTCGCGAACGTAGTCTTTCCGCTGCCCGCGGGCCCGGTGATCATGACGACGTCCCCTTCTGGAATGCCGCCCGCCATCATCTCATCCAGGCCGGGAACGCCCGTCCGGAGTCGGCGCGCGGAACGCGTCTTCACTTCCGGCTGCTGTTCCGGAATTCTCGGAAATACGCGAAGACCTTCCGTCGTGATCCTGAAGGTGTGCAGCCCGGGCATGGGCGCACGGCCGCGCGCCTTGACGACGCGCAGCTTGCGCACGGCCGAATTCCGATCGACGTCTTCCGACAACCACAGGATGGTGTCGGCAACGGTGAACACCGGATGTCGGCGCTCGTGCTCGGCGTACTCGCCGAGGAGGAATGAGGTCACTTCCCACGACGTCAGTTGTTGCGAGAGGCGCTGCACGAACGCCGCGAGACCGATCAGCCGTTGGTCGTCGCCCGCGCCGGGTCTTCCTCCGATCGTCCGGAACGAATCGACCGCGACGAACATCGGGTTGAACGCCGCGACCTCGCTCGTGATGCGCTCGAGAACGGCATCGAGATCCTCGGATGCCGCCTCCTGGCTCAAGTTCACGAACTTCAACGCGGACGGAACTCTGGCCGGATCGAAGAACGTGTACTGCTGCTGGTACCGCATCATCTTCACGGTGGGCTCGCCGAGCACGGTGAAGTACAGCGCGCGCGCGTCGTCGCTGGCATTGGCGAAGAGGATCTGCTGAACGAGCGTCGTCTTGCCGCTTCCCGGCGCTCCGGCAACGAGATTGAAGGAATACTCGCACAGCCCGCCGCCGAGGACGGCGTCCAGACCCGGCACTCCGGTTATGATGTTTCCAATCACAGCAGGACCCCTGGTCATGAAGGTGCTCCGCTCGAATCGGGCGGCGGCAGGTCACGATTCGAGTCGCGATCGATGATGCGTAGCGCCATGTCCTCTCCTATCAGTCGAGCGAGAATTTCGATGAGGGATGCGAGTAGAGCCTCGACGCCCGCCCGCGCCGCGGCTTCGTCGGCCTTGACGGCATCGGACAGGTGCTCTCGCGAGATGCCGGATTCCCGAGTGCCTCGAAGCTGCTTGATCACGGGGTGCGATGCTTCGCTTCGAGAGATCGCCCGGGCAAAGAGGGCATCGCACCCGTCGTCACCCATCGACTCGCGCAGATTGTTCACGACGAGGCCGCACGCGCGATCGAGCGCATCGGCCATCTGATCGAGACTCGACTGGGATGTCCCCGGACGTTCACGCTCGCGCTCCACGAGCCGCCGAGCCGCCTCGAGCGCGCCCGAGGGCGTCGGTCGCGGCGGCTTTCCCCGTGCCTCGCGTTCAGGAACCAGTAGAACCTCCCGCGGTGGCGGCTGGCGATTTCAGGCGCTGACGCTGACGTTAGAACGGCGGTTGGGGCTCAGCCCACGAGTGAAGTCACCGCACCCAGTGCGACCGGACAAGCCTCGCCTCGAGCGACCAATGCTCGCCGCCCGCCAATGCACCTGTCCAAGTCGAACCCTACCCCCGGCGCCGTGGAAAGCAAGGCTCGAGGTATGAGCGGCAATCGCCGAACGACGTCAGGGAGGCGCGGTCTCGCGAATCACGGGCCGCCGGAGCCGCTGACGGCCTCGAGGGAGCGAAATGGTGAACGTGGAGCCTTTCCCGCGACTGCTGACCACGGAAAGCTCGCCCCCCATCGAGCGCGCAAGCCTTCGACCGATGGCGAGGCCGATGCCGACGCCATCTTGTTCGCGGGCGTACGTGTCACGCCCGCGAACCAGAGGATGAAAGATCAGCTCGATGTCCTCATCGTTGATCCCGATCCCCGTATCCGAGATCCGGATCCAGACGCAATCACCAACGGCCATCGCCCGGACGTCGACTGCGCCTCCCGCTCGCGAGAACTTGACCGCATTCTCCAGCAACTGAGCAAGTATCTCCGTCACTCGCTGAAACTCGGCGCGAACCGCGAGATGGGCGGGGACCCCGGCATGGTCCCGGTCATACGTCACTCCTTTCATCGATGCGGCCGCAACGATGTCGCGGTCGGCCCGCTCGAGCGCATCGCGCACCACGACGTCCTCGAGCGCCGTCGGTCCATCGTCGTCCCACCGCGCGAACGTGATGACCGCGTCGACGAGATTGAGCAGATGCCGCTCGTTTTCACGAATGCGGCCGATATCGTCCCGTTGTACGTCGCTCAGCGGTCCGCGAACACCGGCCTCGAGCAACTGCGCGTAGCCGAAGATGTTGTGCAGCGGCGTGCGGACGCCGCGGCTGAGCGAGGACATGAAGCTGATGCGCTCTGCGGAGTTGATCGCTGCCGCGGCGCGATCCCGGGCGCGCCCGTCCGCGACGCGGGCACCCATGATGGCGATTGCAGCCCCAGCCGCGATGTCCTCGGCAAGGAGTCGATCCCGATTGTCGAATTCGTGGCCGCCTTGCGGCCCAACGAACGTGAGCGAACCGATGATTCCGTCGTCTCCTTGCATGGCGACGGTGAGCACGGATCCGATCTTCAATTCGCGCAGCAGCGCCAGGTGGTCGGGAGAACACCTCAGGCCGCGAAGCGCATCGTCCGTAACGTGCGAGAACAGCTCGCTCTCTCCGGTGCGGAAGATGTTCACGCCCAATCGAGAGTCACGCGCTGGCGGCCACTCGTTCGCTAGTCGCGAGACGAGTCCTTGCATCGCGGGGATCGGATGCGAAACCGTCGCGCGTCGCGCGCGTCCGCCTTCGTACACGTCGACGATAGTCCAAACTCCAGGGTAGGGCAGGGTGAGCAGCCCGACGCCCTCGAGCGTACCCGCGACGTCGAGGCCCGCGGCGGCAAGCCGATTCGTGCGCCGCATCAGGCGCCGCGCGTTGAGAAGAAACTCGGCCTGTTCCTCGCGGTCGCGCAGCCGCGCGAGCAGCGTCGAGCGTGGGTCGTCCGGGTACTGCGTGGACATCGGGACCTCGAGGGAACGACAGAGCAGCGAACGCGGTGAGTGAAGAGCCAACCCGCGTCGGCAGAGGCGGCGTACACACGTCCGGGTGGGAATTGCTCGAAATCAATGGTCGCACGCCTCATGCCGCGCTTGCGCGGGCGCGGCTTGTGCCCTACCAGTTCCTTTGAGGTATCCATGCCGACGTCCGTGCAGGCGGTATCTGGAGCTGTCGTGATCAGATACCCGATTCGAGTGGGCCCCGAACGCCGCAGACTCGTGCGCGTCGTTCAGCGCGCCCTTCAGTGACTTTCCCCTCGTCACCAGGCGGGGCCGCTGGGTCGGCCTCGCTCTCCGGCCGGTTGGTGATTGCCGCGCTGGCCCACCTCGACCGCGCCGACGCGGCCGAGCGCAACTTGATTCGCATGGCGTTCCTCAGTGACCTCGAGAATCGGTTGCTGGGATCGCTTGAAACGGGCCGCACGCGCGAGACGGTGGCGCAGGTCGTGTTGCCCGAGTTGGACGCATGGACGGTGGTGGACGTGCTCGAGCCCGATGGACCACGGCGCCTCAGCCTCGTCCATCCCAGTTTCGACCACCCTGAGATTCTCGACGTCCTGAATGCCGGGTGGACGCCCATGGAGGATGAATCCATCGGCCTCTGGGCCGCCGCGCGCGCGAAGAAAACGATCGTCGTGCACGACCAGCAGCGCATCCTGGCAAGCGCCGCGCAATCACCCGCGGTTCTCGCGGCCCTCAAGGCGCTCCACGTCACCGCGTGCCTCGTTGTTCCGATGTGGCGCAATGGACCTGACGAGACCCCATCGGTCGACGGCGCGATCACCTTCATGAGCACGCGCGCCGAACCGCGCTTCAGTGCGGAGGAGATCGCATTCGCGGAGGCGGTGACGCGCTCCTGCGGTCGCGCGCTCAGAAACTCGCGACTCTTCGAATCCATGAACCGCCAGCGTCTGGCCGCCGAGAGCCAGAGCCGATCGACCTCTGACATGCTCGGCCACGTCACCCACGAGCTACGAACGCCGCTCGCGGCGATCGGTGGCTACGCGGAACTGATGGAGATGGGCGTGCGCGGACCGGTGACCGAAGCCCAACAGCGCGACCTGGTGCGCATCCGGTGGAATCAACAGCACCTCCTCTCGCTGATCACGCAGATTCTCAGCTTCGTCCGGGTGGATACGGGCCGAACGGAATTCGCCCGCATTGAGTTGGATCTCGGACCGCTCGCTCGAGAGAGCGCGGAAATGCTGGCGCCGTTGCTCGCGGAACGGCATCACGAACTTCGGATCGACCACTGCGATCCGGACCTCACCATCGCTGTCGGTGATCCGGATAAGGTGCGCCAGATCGCCATCAATCTCATCTCGAACGCCCTGAAGTATTCGCCGCCGGCTTCCGAGATCATCGTGCGATGCGGACGCGCGGGCAGCTCCGTCTTCTTCGAGATACAGGATCACGGCGCCGGCATCGCGCGAGACAAGGTCGAGGCGATCTTCCAGCCATTCGTTCAGCTCCCCGGTAATGCGGCCGACCGCCAGGGTGGAGTTGGACTGGGCCTCGCCATCGCGCGACGGCTCGCGCGCGGCATGAGCGGCGATCTCACGGTCGACAGCGTCGAAGGCAGCGGCTCAACCTTTCGTCTCTCCCTCCCGGTCGGCGGACGGGCCCGCCGGCACGATGACGATCCGGCATGAACGCCGATGAGCGCGCGGTCACCATTCTCCTGGTCGAAGACAACGTCGACAGCCGAGTCATCATGCAAGCGTGGCTGGAGCATGCCGGCTACCGGGTGCTGCTCGCGACTGATGGCTTCGCCGGTCTTGCGCTCGCACGCGAGACCCGGCCGGACGTCATCCTGATGGACGTGGCCATGCCTGGAATGGACGGCTGGGACGCGGCCGCACGCCTCAAGTCCCATCCGCGGACGAAGTCGATTCCCATCATCGCGCTGACGGCCCTTGCCCTGCCCGACGACCGCCATCGGGCACGCGACGCGAAGTTCGATGGCTATCTCGCCAAGCCGGTCGCGCTGTCGCGGGTCGTCGAGGAAGTGCAGCGTGTGCTGCAGCATGTGCTCGGTGCGTGACGCACCAGAGTCACACACCTGTCGCCGCGCCCATCTGACTTTTCCGATCTATTCGGCCCCCGGTTCCACCGCGTGCGCCTGAGCGCTCGCGAGTAGCGCGCGCAGTCGAGATTCCGGGTATGAGGCGAGATCCCGCTGCCCGGCGTCGACCGCGATTGCAAGCTCCATTTGCTGATCGGCGCCCGGTGCGCGGAAGACCAGCACCGCGGAGGCAGCAGCATCCGAGTTGTGGACCTGCCGGCCACCGCCCTGCTCGATGCGAACCCGCCACTCCATCCCGTCGGTGTCCCGAAAATCCCTTGATTGATCGTCGAGGAATGCGTTGGCGGTCTTCCTCATTTGCGCTCCCCTGTCGTCGCCGAGCGCGAGACGACCGTTTCGAGCGCCCCAGCGAGGCGCTCCGCCCAATGGGCGGTCTTGCCCGCCTCCGGCGACACCGGCGCGCGGCGTTCTCCCACCGATCGCCGCTCGGCGGCGTGCTCGAGCAGCGAATCGCTGAACGTCCGCGCCTGGCCGGCGAGCCGGCGAAGCATGCGAACGTCCTCTCGGCAGATCTTCCGTTCGTCGCCGTCCGGAAGCGCCGCGTTGGCTTCCGCAACGAGCTCGGCCAGTTGGTCGGCATCGGCGGAAGCGAGCAGGTCGTGCATCTCGCCGGCGAAGTCTCGCCGCGCCCCGGCGGCGTCATGCGGCGCCGCCTCGCGGGCCGCACTTGCTGATCGTTGCTTCATATGGCTCGCGCTCCTGAAAGACCTCCGACCCAGCGCCATCTCGCGCAAGAGGCGAGCCCTCGCGAAACTGCCACCGGGACCGGCGCTTGAGAGGATTCGATAGGGGCATGAGCCATGCACGCTGTCCCATCGGCGAGCGCCGCGAAGCATTCGGTGTGCTGGCAACGCCGCCTCAACGCCCTTCCGGATGGCGCGGTCTCAATGGCGCCGAGGACGGTTCAATGACAGCGACGTCCAATGTTGGCCCAGCGCAGTTCATCGACACGCAGATGCCAACCGCTGAATGCGAGGCGGTGCTCGCCCGGGCTTGCTTTGGCCATCTCGCGTTCGTACGGCAAGGGCAGGTGGACGTGCGGCCAACGCGTTACGCCTATGTGGACGGCTGGGTGTATTTTCGCGCTGACATCGGACTCCGAAAGGTCATCGCTGCGAGCCCTTGGCTGGCGCTCTCCGTGACGCAACTCGAGGACGCGACGCACGTCACGAGCGTCGTCGCCCGCGGCGGCTGCTATGAGACGGAACGGACGGGGACCGCCGTCGGCGACGCGTCGGCGATGGATGGCATCATGGAGCTGCGTGATCGTCCGAGAACGGGTCCCGATCGCGCGCCGCGAGTCAGACGGGCGTCGACCGTGTTTCGGCTCCACGTGGACGACTTGCGCGGAATCACCGCCGCCGTGCCATGCCCCGCGGGCGAACGACCATATGACGCGGTCGAGACGGAACACCTCCGCGAGGCCGCGCGTCACCAGACGGTCGCGGACGACGCGCGAGCCGACGATGACGGCATGGCCGAGTCGCGTCCGCCACGTCCCCGTCCCGGGCGTCCCGGCCGAGCGTCACGGCCTCGCTGATCGCGCGCAACCTCAGAGACGCGAATCGTCGCCGTTGAATTCAAAGTACCTCATTTGACGTCTCTCGAATCGACGAGCGGGGCGTCGTCGATTTACACGTCGCTCCGCCGTCCGACGCGTGTGCGCATGTCGAGGAGCGCTCTCAGTTGCTGGACGTCGGCCTGATCAGGCGTGGCACGGCAAGCGTATGTCGCGTTTGATCGCTCATGGGCCGCCCCGGTCCAAATGAGCGCGCCGTGAAGGTGGCTGGCCGCGACGAGATATCGGCGCCAGTCGGCGGAAAGCCGAACATGAACAGACTCTCATTCCAGAGACACCATTAAGATTTTCGCCGGGAGCCCGATACTTCTGTTTATCGCGGCGATGCAGCCGTGAGAACGGGGGCGGCTCGGAACATGAGCGCTGCCGGTGCCTGGCGGTGGTGAACCGCCGAGCCTGAACAGGTGGTCGGATGTCGATGCGGTGTTTTCGTGACACGAGCGGGGTGACCTGGCACGTCTGGAAAACGGTTCCTGGACCGCTCGGAAGGCTGCCTGGCTTCGCGTCCTGGCTGATCTTTGAATCCGGTACCGCACGCCGGCGCCTCTCGCCAATTCCGAACGGGTGGGAGACGGTTGCGTCGCAGCGGCTCGAGCAGATGTGCCGCGTCGCGCAACCCGTCGATCAACGCGATGTACTCACGGAGCTGGTCGACGCAGGCCAGTTACTGATCACATCGATCGCCACGCCGGCCCCGTCGGCGAAGCCGTTAGAGAACGTTGCAGTGGGCGACGCTTCAGAGTTTTCGGGCACGGCAGCCGGACCCGGCGCCGCCGCAGCATCTCGTGCGTACCAACCGCCGCCGCGCCATTCGCGAACGAACTACCGCGCCTAGAAGCTGTTATGAACCTTGAGTGGTCGAGTTGTTCGAGATTCATCATTGGACTGCAATACGACACTTCAACGGCTTGGGTCGCGGACATAAACGGATTGGACGGACCCTGACGGGACTGCCTGCGCCTGGACTGCGGCGTCGTGGCTGAGCCTCGATGCTGTGATGAACAGCCGCTCGGTCAGCCAATAGCGGCCTGGCTGAGCGGCTGTGCCGATCAACAACAGATCCGGGCTTGTTGCGGCTCCATCCTCAGACCCAACCAGTTCGTGTCCGTCAAATTCCGTTTGTGTCCGCGGCCGAGCCGTTGCCCCTTGCGCGACAACTCAACGTTCATCACAGCTTCTACTTTGTCGCGGCTGATGTGGCGCCGGGCGCTGTCGAAGCGGTGACCCAAGTCGAAACGATCGATCTCTGAACGAGCGATCTGTATCGTACAGCCATGAGGACGTAGGCGGCGGTGTTGCCTCCGCGCCGAAACATACGTCTTGCCTTAGGTCGTTGCCAAACTGCTCTCCGGTCGAGCGATGGACCGCTCGTGTCTCGCTTCCGACACCCTGATCTCCGCAACCCCTCGGTACGTGCAGCTCACGGCTCAGTACACCGCCGAATACAAAGCTGCGACTGGCTACATGCGCCGGTCGACCTGGCTTCTCGTGCTGATCGTTCTGGCGATCATCGTCTCGCTCGGTCTCGCGGGACATCTTCGCGGCCGCCGCGCACAATGGCAGGCGGAGAATCGCGCGATCAGCAGTCTTGCACTGAGTGCCGAGCTGGCGGCCGCTAGCCGCGAGAGTGCCGCTCGATTCTTTCTCGTTACTGGTGACTCGGGGGCCCGCGTGCGGGCAGCGCTGCTCGGCGCCGAGACGCGCGCCGTCCTCGACTCGTTGATGCACGTGGGCAAAGCTGATTCCACTGCAAGCCGGGCCATCGAAGCCATTGGAAGCGCGATCGAGATCTGGGAGCGCGGCTTTGGTGATTGGGCGCTTGATGCACAACGCGCCCCCCGCGCCGATGATCTTCGGACGCAGATCGTCCAGAGCGAGGCGCTGTTCGCGCCAGTGCGCGAGCGCCTCGATGCACTCATCCAGGCCCAGAACACCAAGTACGCGGAGCTCGTCACGGCACAGCGCAACGCCCGCTGGACGGCCGGTGTGCTGCTGCTGGGCGCGACGCTGATCCTCGTACTCGTCGTCGTGCAGATGCGCCGGCAACTCTGGGACCAGATCCGGCGCGGGGCGCGAGGCCGCCAAGTGATCGAGCAGCAGAATCGCGCTCTCCGCGAGCAGCGCGATACGCTCGAGCGCAAATCGATCGAGCTCGAAGCGAAGTCGTCGCAGTTCGAGCAACTCGCGACCGAGCTCGCGAGTCAACGCAACGATCTCGAAGACCAGGCGATGCAACTCGAGCAGGCGCTCGAGGAGCTGCGGGCAGCCGAGGAGCACCAGCACCGGCTTGCCGATGAAGCGCTCCAGCTCAATCGGCGCCTCGCCGAAGCGCAGCACGTCGCCCGCCTCGGCTTCTGGGAGATCGATGTGGAGACGAGAAAAGTCTTCTGGTCCGACGAGATGTATCGCTTGAGCGGCATCGAGCGGAGCTCGCGTCCACCGCGCATGGAGGAATATCTCCAACTCGTACACCCCGATGATCGTGCGCGCGTCGACCAGATGGTCGCGCAAGGCCTGGAGAGCTCGGCGGGCTTCAGCGAACAGTATCGTCTCGAGTCCGCGAGCGGGGCACACCGTATCGTTCTCGCCATCGGCCGGATCGCGACGGATGAACGCGGACGGCCGAAGCTCATCGGCACGGTGCAGGACGTCACCGATCGCGCCGAGCTGGAGACCCAGTTGCGTCAGGCGCAGAAGATGGAAGCCATCGGAGCGCTCGCCGGCGGCGTCGCGCACGATTTCAACAACATGCTGACCGTGATCGGCGGCTACGGCCAACTGCTCTTGGCAACCCTCGGCGAGGATGCCGCGGCCCGGTCTCATGTCGGCGAGATCAATGCGGCGACGGAGCGTGCCTCGCGTCTGACCCAACAACTCCTCGCGTTCAGTCGTGGCCGAGTCACGCAACCGCGGCTGCTCGATGTGGGGGCGATC
>Ga0070679_100003158_pt1 | contig 15057 bp, 9 predicted proteins | sample KBSC63BmetaG_FD_65652 | JGI IMG/M metagenome (GOLD analysis project Ga0070679, IMG submission 65652) | Corn rhizosphere microbial communities from Kellogg Biological Station, Michigan, USA - KBS C6-3B metaG | ecosystem: Host-associated > Plants > Roots > Rhizosphere | place: USA: Michigan... | reverse complement strand
TACATAAAGAGTGAAGGGGTACCCGAAAAATATACTTTGCCGAAAATTTTCTCTTCTTTACGTAACTTTACCTACCATGGAAAAGGCTGCCCAATAATACGGGTGCGGCCTTTTCTCACGCAGGCTGATCACAGCATCACGTAAAGCATTGGATTTATTAGAGTTACTCTCATAGCTACGATAAAAATCGCGCATAAACTCCGCCGTGCTCTCATCGTGAACCTCCCACAAGCTCACCAGCAAGCTCCGGGCCCCGGCATACAGAAGGCCGCGAACAAGGCCTATCAGCTCGTCGCCACCGATCACTACATTCATTCCGGTTCCGCACCCGCTCAAAGTTACCAGTTCGGCGTCGAGTTGGAGACGGTACAAGTCGAAGAGGCTGAGCAGTGACTGGCCCAGCCGGATCGAAGAAAACATGGGATTGTCCTGCCGGAAGTAGCCGTGGGTCGCTATGTGAATGAACCGGCTCCTGGGCCCATGGGTTCGAAGCTGTTCTTCCGTGGCTTCATCCCCAAGAAACAACCTTGAGGGTTTCATCGTCTCCGCCACAAAGCGCCCTTCCTCCGCAATATGAGGTGCGCGAGCATCCGGAACGGCCAGCACCAGCGTGTCGTTACTGCTGCCGTTGTAAGGCTTGCCCTGGCAAAGTGCGAATATGCTGCCGCTCGGCGCGTACGAGATTGAGAAATCGTCTATCAGATACCGATTTCCGTCGAACAGTGCATGGAATGGCAGATAGTGCAGGAATGTGTGCGGCACAATGACCAGGTGCTTCGACCTCAGGTGTTCCCGTACCGGGGCGATCAACAGCTGATAAATCTCTTCCAAATGGGCGCGCGTGGCCCGAAAAAGTGTGTTTTCTAGAGGCCGGATGTAATCTTCGCCCAACCGAAACTTCGCCAGCTGGAGTTGCAGAAGCCGCAGCTTCTCGCGCACGGCTGCGACTCCCGCAACCGGGACAATTCTGAGCGACTCGCGATCCATCACGCAGATATAAAACTGGTCGCGCGCGGCGTAAAACTCCAGGAGCATCGCGTCTTCCGGAATCGTTGCCTGCACCTGCGCGGCGGAAATCGAAGCAGCGCTCTGCATGTCGGCATATTCGCGATCGACGTTCTGAATTTGCGAGAACACCCGCACCATTGCATCTTCATAACTGCGACTTTGCTCCCGAAGTTGCCGGATGCGATCACGCGATCCGCCACCAGGCAGCAACTCCTCAAGTTCGATCTGATGGTAGGTCCAGTTGAGTTTCTGCTGTAGATCCCTGAACTGTCCCATGCTGGGAGAATTCTGGACCGATCTGGGCGAAACTTCCGACGATCGAAACGCAATCAGGTCCGCCAGACTGCGGGATTTCGCCTGCTCAATGTACGCGAACGTGTCGTGCTCAGTGCACGAACGCGAATGCACGGCCAGTGATGTGATCACCAGTCCTTCGTACACATCCAACTTGTTCTTCAGGAAGGCTATCTTGAGTTCTTCCTTGCCCAGAAGGCTGCGGAGGTCTTCGAGTTTTTTGTAAGCCTTCTCATACGCTTGTCGCGCCAGCTCGGTATTTCCACTGGCCTCCTCCGCCTGCCCAAGCATGAAATAGGCCTGGTAGGCCGCCGGCGATTCCACATGCAACAATCTCGATAAGGCGGAGCTGCAATACCGCCTGGCCTCCTCCGGGTCTGACGCGCGAATCTCGATGGCCGCCAGCAAGAGCTCACAGAGCGCAGCTTTTGCTGGTAGAACTGATCCACGGAAGTACTTGAGCGCCGCCAGGGCGAGATCTTCGGCATCGTCGTTCTCGCCCGCTTCGTAAAGCACAAGCGCCTTGTAGAGGTCGATCAGCGGCGGCCAGAGCTGGTTTTGTTCCTTGACGAACAGTTCGCGCGCTTCGTCGAAGATGGTTAGTGCGTCTTTGTAATGCCCTTCCTGGCTTATCGCGATCGCGGAGAATGTGGCAGCTTTGGCAGCCTCGTACCGCATGTTGAGATCGGTGAACGCATGAAATGCCGAACGGGCCAGCGCTTCCCCACCTTCAGTGAGGTTCAATTCCAGGTAGATCTCTGACTCGTCAAGATCACACAGCGCCTGATGGTAACGATCATTCAGTTTTTCGCAGACGACTCGTGTTTTGTCGTACAGCTCGATCGCCTTCAGGTACTCGCCGCGCATGTAGTGCAAATAAGCAATGTTGTAATCCGCCATTGGCACCAGCAGCGTGAAGCCGTGCTCCTCAGCGAAGCGGCGGGCCTGGAGATAAGTCTCCTGCGCGCGGGAAAACTCGTTCAGGCTGATGCAACAGACCGCGATATTGCGCAGCACGATGGCAATATCACCCGGTTCCCCAAATTGCTGAAAACCCTTATAAGCCCGCTCGTAAAGGTGCAGGGCTTCGTGAAAGCGGTCCTGGCGGTAATAGATGTTTGCCATGTTGCTCGCCAGCCGGGCCAACCGCAATTCGTCGTGGTTCGCCTGAAAAATCTCCTGGGCGCGAGCGGCAAGCTTCAGCGCGCGGTCATACTGGCCGTCATAGATGAGGCTTTGCAGGGCCGCGCTGATGGTGCGCGCCATCTCCAACTCCCTGCCCTGGGCCTCAAAGCTGTCGATCGCCGCCTGATATTCAGCAATGGCCTGGCGGTACTTCCCCGTGAGATACAGGACGTGGCCGGCGGCGCGCAAGGATTGCCCTTTCGCGTACGCATCATCCGTTGCCGCGGCTATCCAGCCAATCGCCTCCGCAAAGCGAGATACCTTTGCAATGTCCACTCGCGCCGATTCCACAACTCCGGCATATAGCGCGTCAACAAGCGAATCTGAGAACTCGGAGCGATGGGAAAGCAGGAACTGCCGCCGCTGCTCTTCGTCAGCAATCGTGGCGAGTTCGGCAATCCACTGCGCGGATTGCGGTGCGGCTCCTTGATCGCCCATCAGAATCCCAGCTCTCCAAGGATCTTTTGCAGACGGCTCAGGCATCGACCCCGTATGAACCCGATGGATCCGGTGGCCAGCCCGAGCTTCTGTGCCACTTCGTTGTAGGGAACGGGAGGTTGTTCGAAGAACAGCATGCGGACAAGTTCGGCGCAGCGGGGAGTCAGCTTCTGGATTGCATCGCGGACGACCTGTTCTTCCTGGATTTCCTGCATCACCTGCGGAGGCGCGGCGGCAATATCTTGGGCGACTTCCTGCTCCATTGCATCAAGTTCCACGTCCTGCCCGCGTTGCTGCCTCTTGTGGTGAAAACACTTGTGCGTTGCTACCGTGATGAGCCACGAACGCAGCGATTCAATCTTGCGCACCTTGGCAAGATTGGTAAACAGGTCGACACACACGCTCTGGAAGATGTCGGCAGCGTCGTCCGGGCTCAATCCGTACTTTACCGGCACCGAATAGATCAGCCGTTTGTATTTATCGATCAGGCGGTTCCAGGCTCGTTCATCACCGTTCAAACAATCCTGGACCAGTTTTTCATCTTCCGCTGTGGTGTCTTTTGCTCCTGGTAACGTTATGGTGTTGGCGTTGTCGTCCATCAATGATTTCCGGCGGGGGTGCGCCAATAAATCTCATCTGCGTTCCATAGAAGATAACTATCAATTATAGCGGGGCGCAAATTACCAAGGTCCGCCTGGGCTCCTCCCAGAATGTTCGGGCTTACCAGAAACACAACCGGCAGCTCCCGTCCCATGATCTCCTGCACGCGATCGTAGAGTTTTTTTCTCTTCGCGTGATCGAGGGTAATTAGTTGCTGCGCCATCAGGTGGTCCAGTTCCGCCTGCCATGATCCGGGCGCGGGTTTCTCATGCAAGTGCCAGAGATGGAGCGGGCCATCCGATGTAACAAAGGTCATATCCGGATTAGGATCGTCGTCCGGCCCGGAAAGACCCATGACCGCTGCTTCGTAGTCATGCGAGTTTTGGATTCGGTCCAGCATGGATCGAAATTCCATCGTTACAACATGAGCGTTAATACCCAACGCTTTCAGGTCAGACTGGATGAGAGTGGCCATCTGGCTGCGCAGCGCATTGCTGGCGCTCGCCAGAATCGTAAATTCCACAGGCTTTCCCTGCGTATCGAGCAGGGAATCGCCCTTCCATGTGTAACCGCCGGATTTGAGCAGTTCCCTTGCCTTGGCAACGGAGTATTCCGGCGCTTGTACTGTGGCATTGACCCACTGCTTCTTTCCCGGCGTCACATGAGTGGCTAGGGGTGTTGCTCGATTCTGGTAGACGAGGCGCACCATGGCCTTGCGATCGATGGCCATCGAAACAGCCTGGCGGAACTTCAGGCCCTTGAACCAAACCTGTCGCCGCACGACTTCGGGCAGTTTAGCCGTATCGTCATTCAGGTTGAAGAGCAGGAAGTTGTATTCCATCCCGGGGCCGGCATCGTATAGGTTGTAGTGGCGTGCCTGCTGCTCCGGCATAAGAGCCGCATAGTTCTCGGCGCTCAGCGGAGCGATCACCTGCGTATCATTCGCCTGGAACCGCACAACCTGCGCGTCTCGGCTGGGTACGATCAGGAATATAAGTTCATCGAGATAGGGTAACTTCTGTCCCTTGCTGTCAATCTTCCAGTAGTACGGATTCCGCTCCAGCACAATGCGATCGCCGGGGCTTGCCTGCTTCAGTCGGAATGGTCCCAGTCCTGCCCAGTTTTGTGGCGAGGTCGAGAGCGCCCATGCCTGCGCCAGCTTCCCTTCCGCATACTCCTTCTCGAGCAGGTGACGCGGGAGGATGGGGATACTGTCAAATACGCGTTCCGCAGCTGCGTACGGTGAAGCAAACGAGAAACGCACGGAGTACGGGCCCAGCTTCTCCACCATCATCGGCTTGTCACCGATGAGGAGCAAACCTCGCTGCGGGGAATTTAACTTTTCATCGAGATAAACGTGGTAAGAGAAAACAACGTCATCGGCATCGAACGGCGCGCCATCGGAAAACTGTATTCCCTTCCGGAGCTGCACTGTGAAACTCTTGCCGTCCTTCGATGCCGTCCATGATTTTGCCAGAGCGGGCTCGGTCTTCCCGCTCGCGCGATTGATGTGAATCAGGTCGGCATTCATGCGCCGCAGCACGTCCTGCGTCGGCTGGTCCAGCGCAAACACCGGATTGAAACTCTTGGGCTCGGGAGATTGTCCCACCACCAGCCTGCCGCCGATGCGCCCCGGTTCGGAATCGACGCGCATCAATTCCGGTGTGGCTTGCGCCTGTGCCTGAGCGCAAATCCCCAGAACACAGGAGGCCAGAGTCATTAGAAGACGCACTTGAAAGCGACGGATCATCCGATGATTTCCTCACCTTTGAGGTCAAGCCGCCTTTGCAGGGCGGTGGAAAGAGCGTAGTAAGCCATCAGTACAGGAATAGGCGCCAGTCCCGGCAAAAGAAGCCACCAGTACGAGACCAGGTTGTGATATTGCTGCGCCTGGCTCAGCAGATTGCCCCAACTCGGGAACGGCTCACCCACTCCAAGCCCCAGAAATGAAAGCGTGATTTCAAACATGATGAACTGCGGTACAAGCACGGCGAGTTGAGTCAGCGATACCGAAAGCGTTTCGGGAAGAAGGTGGCGGCGGATGAGATAAGCGGATGAGGCGCCAAACCCACGCGCGGCGAGTACAAAATTCCGTTCGCGTGCTGAGAGCACAACTCCGCGCACAAGTCGTGCCGGCCGTCCCCATGTCACCGATCCTATGACCAGCACGACGAGAGCAAATGCCGCTGCCGGTTCCACCTGAAGGGGAAGGTAAGACCGCACCGCCAGCAGCAGATAAAGCGCCGGGATTGCAATACAGAGCTCTGCAAGCCGCATCAGGGTCGCATCGAGCCAACCGCCATAAAATCCTGCAAGCGTTCCCGCCAGCATCCCCACCGCAACGCAGATTCCCGCAGCCAGCAATCCCGCAAACAAGGAAACCTGGCCGCCGTAGAGCGTTCGGGAAAACTGATCGCGGCCAAAGCCGTCTGTCCCAAGCAGAAAGATCCGCCCAGGCTCATCTACTGTGAACAGGTGAACATCGAGGGAAAACGCACCTGCGATCGCGTAGCGGTCGCCGCGCGCAAAGAACCTTACCGGATAGCGGCTGTCGCAATCTCGTTCGTACTGTCCGAAACTACCTTCTTTGTCCTTCAGTCCATAAACGAATGGCCAAAAATGGAACTTGCCTGAACAATCGAAAAAGTGCGCGGACATGGGTGGTGCGTGCGGATGCAATCGGTCCTGCGTAGCGTAGTTGTAAGGAGCGAAGAAGCCGGCGAGCACAACAACGGCGTGGAAAGCCAGCAAGAGAACACCAGAGATGACAGCGCGCGAATGCTGGTTCATGCCTGCACCCGTATTCGCGGATCTATCGCGTACAGCAGAAAATCCGCCACCACATTACCCAATACAAGCATCAGCGCCGAAAGCAAAACTCCGCCGATAGTCACGAACATGTCCCGCGCCAGGATGGCTTCCAGCAACATCGGCCCGAGCCCTGGCCACCCGAGAACAATTTCAACTACCAGCACGACGCTGAACATCAGGCCCACAGAAACACCAAACAATGAGACCAGCGGGTTCGCGGCCGCAGGGAGTGCATACCGGAATAGCACGCGCAACCGGGAAATCCCGTGGCCTTCCGCCGCGCGAACGTGTGGCGTCTGAAGCACCTCTTTCATCTCCGCATGCACATGCCTCACGATCGGTGCCAGCGAACTGAGAATGAAGACGCAACCGGGAAGGAACAAATGCCACGCCAGGTCTCTGGCGCTCGAAAGCCTGCCTGAATCGGCGGTTGCCAATGAATGCATGCCCCCTGCCGGAAACAACCGGGTGCGCGCCGCGATCAGAAGTGCCAGCAAAGCCAGCAGCACGTCTGGAGTGGCCAGCAGTGCTGAGCTACCCAGGGAGAAGACGCGCTCGGACCACTTGCCACCATATCCTGCCAGCAGGACCCCCAGCACCAACGCAAGGACCCAGCATGTCAGGAGAGCCGGTACCGCGAGCAGCAAAGTGTTCCCAAGCCGCGGGAACAGCAATTGCGATACTGGCTGGTTGTAAGCCAGCGAATAGCCCATGTCGCCTCTTGCCACCGAGGCCAGCCAATATCCGTACCGCACCACAAGGGGACGGTCCAAACCGTAATGCGATCGAAGGGCCTGCAGGGTATCGGCGGAAATATTCGGGTTCAATTGCGCTTCGGAGAAATAGTCGCCAGGCACCGCTTCTGCCAGCAGGAACAATACGACTGAAATGCCAAACAACAGCAGCACCGTTTGGGCCAGCCGGCGGCTTATGAACCGAATCAAAGCACAGCCTCCAATCCGATGGCGTGGAGGGATTCACTCTGCTCGATAATCGCGCGGGTTACCGGATTCTGGCTCTCAGGTAGCCTGCTGGGTGAGGTCCGTTCAACGATTCGACCGGCGTCCATGACCAGCACTTCACGGGCAAAGAGCGAGACAAAGTTCAGGTCATGGCTGACATGGATACACGCAAGCTTATGCCGGCTTTGCAGCTCCAGCACTAGCCGCATCATGCGAGCTTGCGCCGGCACATCAAGCCCGGAAAATGCTTCGTCGAGAATGAGAACCCGCGGCTCGGCAACCAGCGCTCGCGCAAGCGCGAGCCTCTGTTTTTGGCCCCCGCTGAATTGTTCCGCTCGACGGCCCGCCCATTCTGGATTGAATCCCACATCGTCCATCACCGCGCTGACCCGTTCCATCCGTTGCTCAGGCGTGAGCTTGCCCGCGATCAGCAGTGGTTCCGCGATGATTTCTTCCGCGGTAAACCTCGGATTCAGGGCAGTGCCAGCTTCCTGGAAGATCATTTGCACGTTGTTTTTCCCGTTCGTGCGGTTGGCGACTATCTCGCCTGAATCCGCTTCTTCCAGGCCGGCAAGGCAGCGCGCCAACGTGGACTTCCCCGACCCGGAACGTCCGATTATTGCAATTGACTGGCATTCTGCAACCTCGAAACTTACGTCCTCTAGAGCGGTAATCGTGAAGCTCTTGCGCGAAAATGGCCGGCTCTGGACGAACTTCTTGCTCAGGCCGCGGACTTGAAGCAGGGGCTCACCGCTCGCCGTAATGGCAGCAGGAGCCGCCAACTGCGCGAGCGTCTTCCGCGGCGAAATCAAATTGGCGACATACGGATCATCGCTGGCGGAGATTTCGCTGAACGTGCCCATGGCAACAACTTCTCCCTGGCGCATCACCATGATTCTGTCGGCAAGGCCTTCCAGCACCGCGGCGTTATGCGTAATGAAGATCATTGCCAGTCTGCGTTCCTGCTTTACGCGCTTCAGCAGTTCCAGCACTTCAGCCTGCGTGGACACATCGAGCGCGCTCAAAGGCTCGTCCGCGATCAGCAGAGACGGTGAACAGACCAGCGCCTGAGCAATAGCAGCCCGTTGCCGCTGCCCTCCACTGAGTTGGTGAGGATATGCGCGCATCATGCGTGCAGTATCCTCCAGCCCAACATCGCGAAGAATACTTTTGACGCTCTGCTTGCGCTGGTCTCGTGACCTGGAGCTGTGAGCCGCGAGCACGTCCTCAATCTGTCGCCCGACCGTCAAAACAGGGTTGAGTGCCAGAGCGGGTTCCTGCGAGATAAGGGCTATTCCTGCGCCCCTTAGCCGGCGCAGCTCGGTTTGCGAAAATCGAAGCAGGTCGTCGTTCTGGAAACACAAGCGGTCGGCGGAAAATTTTGCGTTTCCCGGAAGGAGTCTCAGCAGCGCGTGAGCAAGCGAGCTCTTTCCCGACCCTGACTTCCCAAGGATCCCCAAAGTCTCTTGCGGGCCCACGTCGAAGTCGAGCGACGAAATAGCCACGGACGCTCGGCCATCACTCCCCGCATAAACCACCCGGAGCGCTGCTGCGCTCATAAGCGGCCCTGACGCAGAATGATTCATTCGATTCCGAAGCAATCGTCTCCCCGAACGAAGACTTGCGCTTCTCAGCTCCTGTTGAAGGAATTTCTTGAGGCCCTATTATGCAGCAGCTTCGACGGAAATTGCTCTAAGCAAAGGACCTAAGAGGACAATTCCCGACCTCGGCAGTGCGTGTTCGCTGCTGCGAAACTCCCTGACTGGCCCCGATGTCCCGTCGGACGCCGATCACATCCGATATCTACCCCACCCCCGGGGGGCACCGTTTTGTTGAAAACAAAGGTCCAACCTCAATTCGACAGGCCTGTCATAGGCCTGTCGACCCCCCTTTTTCCCGTAATTTCGGTGCCAATTCCGGTTGAATCTCCCAGTCTCCTGTGATACGAATAAAACGCGAATACATGATTTTAGAGTACCGCAGTCCCGGCCAGCATGTAAAGCGAAACTTCCTTCCCTTCCCGGTTGCTGGCAGAAAGCGTTGCGGTTCCGAACCCACTCGGAACTGAACCGTCAGTCAGCCCAACTCGCCACCGGTTATCGTCACTGCCCAGGAAAACGGTTCACCTTGCCAAGTGCTTCTTGGAGGTGTCCCAGACTGTTATCGGCCGTAACACCTTAGTACTTCCGAACTGAGGTGTTCGGCGTACTCAAGAAGGCATTCCTGCTTAATACCCTCCTAAGCGAATTCAAGTTTCCGGCCGAATCCACGGGAGGTACTTTGCGTCGCAGTTCTGCTTTCTTCTCTTGTCTGGCGCTGGCAGTTATCTTTCTGCTTTTCCTCAGCGGTTGCGGTAGTGGTGCTCGAAGCTCTGCTTCGGCGTCAGCTTTACCCGGATCAACGCCATCCCCCAGCCCAACTCCGCCGTCCGTTCCCAGCCCAAGTCCTACCCCGAGTCCTGTAGCGGGAACAACGGTCCTAAGCAATGTGCAGGACACGCCAAACTGGCTCACCTGCGGAGCCTGCGGCAACAATGGCGCCACGGGTCCGGTGGCGACCTATTCCTTCTCGCCGGGGATCGCCTCCCCCAGCATTGACGGCAGATCGACGCAATTTTCCATTGCCGCCACAGTTCCCTACACGAACGCGTACTTCTACCAGAAGCACGCGGTGATACCGAATGAGATCACGGCGCTTACGTACGAATTCGACTTCTACGTGCCCGCCACCATGCAGACCGCGCCTCAGGCACTGGAATTTGAGTGTCAGCAAACGCTCAACGGCTGGATTTACAACTTCAGTTGGCAGGCGGCGTATGTCGGCGGCGTATGGCGCATCTTCGACTATGGCCTGAAACAGTGGCAGTCAGCCGGCATACCGGTTCAGCCATTCGCCGGCGGAACCTGGCACCACGTCCTTGCCGAATACCACAATGACACGGTGAACCATATCGTCTGGCATGATGCGCTCACGGTCGACGGGGTACGCAACGTCGTCAACATCCCACACAACGCCTTTTTCTCCGGATCAGCGAACCAGTTCACCAACGCCTTCCAGCTCGACAGCAACAGCGTGGCAGCGCCTTACAGCGTCTACCTCGATCAAATGACCATCACTTACCGCTAGTCAGCTATTCGTAGTGCAGGGCGACCATGGGATCCACCTTGGCCGCCCTCCTTGCCGGAATATAGCTGGCCAGAATCCCAATCGCCGCCAGGCCCAGCGCCATACCGAGGTAAGCCAGCGGCTCCACGCCTTTCACGCCGTACAGCAGCGTCACAATGAAGCGTGCTCCGCCGAAGGCAGCAATCAGTCCCGCCGCCAGCCCAATGATCAAAGTAACTGAGTTTTGCCGGATGACCATCAGCATTACATCGAGCGGCCTCGCGCCGAGTGCCAGACGAATTCCGAATTCCCTCACACGCTGCCCGACCGAATACGCCACTACCCCGTAAATCCCAACCGCGCAAAGAATGAGAGCGATACCCGCGAAAACCGCGAGCAGGCTGGCTCCGAATTCAGCCGCCCAGAGCGCTTGTGAAATAACTTCGCCGATGGGCCAGACATTTGTCAGCGGTAGATTGCGGTCCATCGCCTGCACTTCTGAACGTACTGAACTCAGTACCGTGCGCGGATCGCCGGAACTGCGGAAGAAAATCGTCACTGCAGGACTCGGTGTCTGAATCAGAGGCAGGTAAATGTACGGAGTCGGCTCTTCTCCAAGCGTGTTGTACTTGGAGTTCCGCGCCACGCCGATCACCTGCACCCAGTCCGTCTCGCGGAAAAACCTGAATTTCTTCCCAATGGGGTCTTGATTAGGCCAAAAGCGGCGCGCGCATGCTTCGTTCACAATTGCAACCTTGATGCTATCTTCGCGTACCGAGCTGTCAAAGTTCTGCCCGCGAAGAATGGAAATGCCCATTGTCGGGAGATAATCCTGGGCTACCGCACCAATCTGCGTAAGCTGGCCATTCTGGCCGTTCGTGGCATCCTCGCCCTCGCGAAAAGTAGTTCGTCCGAAGCCGCCATTAAACAGGGGCACCACGGTGGCCATCGTGGCAGCCTTGACTCCCGGAGTATTCTGCACAATCTCCAGGGCGCGGCGCTGGAATTCCCTGGTGCGCGCTGCATCGTAGTTCATGCTGCCAAGATCAAAGCTGAGCATTGCCAGATTGCGCATATCGAAGCCCGCATCCGTCTGCTGCGCATTGCGCAAGCTCATCAGGAACAGCCCCGCGCCGATGAGCGCGACCAGGCAGATCGCCACCTGAATGGCCACCAGCACATCGCGCAGCCGGAAGCGGCGTCCCGTGTAGAGCTCACCGCCGGAACGCTCCTTTAACTCGGTAACAAGGTCCGGACGCGCCGATTGCAGTGCCGGAACTAGTCCAAAGATAATTCCTGTCCCAACCGCCAGCAGAAAAGTAAATGCCAGCACATGAACATCGAGGCTGAGGTCGATGGCGCCATCGGGGAGCTGCGGTGGCCGGAAACGCCACATCAAATTGCGGCCGATAACCGCCAGCGCCATGCCCAACGCTCCTCCCGCTGTCGCAAGAACCATGGATTCAGTAAGCAATTGAGCAATAATGCGACGTCGCGAAGCTCCAACAGCCACGCGAATCGACATCTCTCGCTTACGGCCGGATGCTCGAGCAAGGAGCAGGTTGGCAATGTTGAAACAAGCCACCAGCAAGACAATGCCGACCACCACCATCATGAGCGCGCCGGCGCTCTGAAAGGCGCCGCGCTGGTTCGGATTCACGATGGAAGCGAGCACCGGCAGCATGGTAAAGCTGCGGCCTTTGTTGGCCAGCGGGAAGTCGCGTTGCAGGTCGTTCGCGATGGTGCTCAACTCCGCTTTGGCCTGCTCCGTGCTCGCTCCTGGCTTCAGCCTCGCGGCCACATTCGTGCCGAGAAAGCGCCGCTCATTGAAAAATGACTTTGTCAGACCGGTGAGAATCTGCTCGTGCATCGAAAGCGGTATCCACATGTCCGGACCGCCCAGCGCATTCAGGCCTCGAAAACCACGCGGCGCCACGCCAATGATGGTGAATCCCTGGCCATTCAGCAGCACGCTGCGTCCGATGATGTTCCGGTCGGCAGCGAACTTGCGCTCCCAGAGCCCATGGCTCAGCACGATTACCGGCCCAGAGCCCTGCGCGTCTTCCTGGGGAAGGAAAGTTCTTCCTAAAGCAGCCGGTACGCCCACTACATCAAAGAAATTTGCGGATACCAGATCAGCAAAATATTGGTCCGGAACTCCGTTGATCGTCATGCTCACGCCGGAAGGCATATTGAGCGTGACCCCGGAGAACGATTGCGCGCGACGATGGATGTCCTGGGCGTTCGGATACCCGAGCGGAAAATAGCTGATGCCGGCCGCAAGCTGCCGCTGATCAACTGTGTATATCTGCACCAGCGACTCAGGATCCTTCACCGGCAGTGGATGAAAGAAGACTGCATTGACCACCGTAAAGATGGCGGTATTCGCGCCAATGCCAAGGGCCAGCGTGATGATCGCCACCGCCGCAAAACCCGGTGACTTGCGCAGCCCGCGCAGCGCATATTTGACGTCCTGAAGCAGATTGCCCACAGTATGACGCTCCTAATTTATTAGTAGACTCGTTCGCAGAGCGCCCGTTAGCAGCCGTGGCATGATTGCCGGTCACCGAACGCGCACGAGCAGCATGATGCTAAAATTCGGGGCCATCTCGGAGCTTTCGCTTTGCACACTGCCTTACCTTCACACACAATGATGAATTCACCGCTCACGCTCCCAGCGATTCTGGAGCGGGCGGGAATTTACTTCCCTGACGTCGAAGTCGTTTCCCGTGTCGCGCCCACTTCCCTTCACCGTACCACCTGGGGCGAGGTGCACCGACGGTCGCGCGCTTTGGCCGAGTGCCTCATTGCGGCCGGCCTCAAAAAAGGTGAGCGGGTGGCCACGTTAATGTGGAACAACCACGTGCATTTGGAAGCGCACTTCGGTGTGCCGATCGCAGGAGGGGTTCTTCACGCGCTCAATCTCCGCCTGCATCCCGACGAAATCGCCTACATCGCCAATCATGCGCAGGATCGCTTTTTGATTTGCGACGACGTGCTCCTGCCCGTTCTCGAGAAATTCAAGGATAAAGTTCCCTTCGAGCGCATTTGGGTGGTGCCACATTGCGGCCCGGTGCCCGTCGGCTACCAGAATTACGAAGAGTGGCTGAGCACAGCCAAAGGAGATTTCCGTCTCCCGCTGATCGACGAGCAGGACGGTGCCACCATGTGCTTCACCTCCGGCACCACGGGAAACCCGAAAGGCGTTCTCTATTCGCATCGAGCGCTGGTGCTGCATACCATGACGCAGGCGATGGCGGATTGTTGCGCAATCTCCCAGCACGACTGCACACTTCTCGCTTCCTCCATGTTTCATGTAAACGGCTGGGGACTCTCGTTCACTTGCGCCATGGTGGGAGCAAAGCTGGTCCTGCCTGGACCGTTTCTTGATCCGGCCAGCCTGCTGGACCTGATCGTGAACGAAAACGTCACCTTGAGCTGCGCCGTGCCCACGGTCTGGCTCGCGATTCTCGCCGAAATGGAAAAGCGCGGAGCGGACTGGCGTCCGCCGAGAGACATACGTATCCTGTGCGGCGGTACTGCTCCGCCGGAGAGTCTCATGCGCAATCTGGATCGTCACGGCTTGCACCTGATTCACTCCTGGGGCATGACAGAGACCTCCCCTCAAGCCACCGTTACCCATCTCCGCCCTAACATGCTCAAGTGGCCTGAAGATCAGCAGTATGCGGAACGCGCCAAGCAAGGCTGGCCCTTGCCATTCATTGAAACGCGCATTGCAGGCGAGAGCGGCCCTGCGCCATGGGACGGGCACAGCATGGGCGAACTGGAAGTTCGCGGTCCGTGGGTGGCAGCCAGTTATTACAGAGCTCCCGAAACATCGAATCGCTGGACCAGAGACGGTTGGTTCCGCACCGGCGACGTCGCCACCATCGATCCCGATGGTTGCGTCCGGCTGGTCGATCGCAGCAAGGACCTCGTCAAGTCCGGAGGCGAATGGATCAGCTCTGTTGACCTGGAGAACGCGCTAATGAGCCATCCCGCAGTTCGCGAAGCCGGCGTAATCGCCGTGGCTCACGAAAAATGGCAGGAGCGTCCGTTGGCCGTACTGGTACTGAAAGAAGGTCAGCAGGTGTCGCCAGATGAGTTGCGGCAGTTCCTGTCATCCAAATTCGCTAAATGGCAACTGCCTGACGACTTTGTTTTCGTAAAAGAGTTGCCACACACATCAACGGGGAAGCTTCTCAAAGCCGAGCTCCGGCGCACGTATGCGAATTGGACCTGGAATCGCTGAAGCTCAGTGGATCCTCCGCCAATCAATCATTCGCAACGCAAGACAAGGTTCGGGTCCACTTTGGCAGCTCTCCGTGCTGGAATGTAGTTCGCAGCCAGGCCAATTAGCAGCAATGTTGCAGCGGACAGGACGAATACAGGCACATCGCCCAGTTGAGATCCAAACAACAAAGACGAAATTAGCCGCCCCACCAGCAACGCCCCAATTGCTCCACCCACAACGCCGTAAAGGACGGGATGCATCCCATCGCGCAGTGTGAGTCTCAGTAAATCTGACGAGCTGGCGCCCAGAGCTGCACGAATGCCGAGTTCGCGGGTCCGCTGAGCCACAATGTAAGATGACACACCGTAAACGCCAATGGCCGCCAGCATGAGTGCCAAAAGGGCAAAACCGCCGACCAGT
>Ga0070679_100003157_pt1 | contig 15058 bp, 15 predicted proteins | sample KBSC63BmetaG_FD_65652 | JGI IMG/M metagenome (GOLD analysis project Ga0070679, IMG submission 65652) | Corn rhizosphere microbial communities from Kellogg Biological Station, Michigan, USA - KBS C6-3B metaG | ecosystem: Host-associated > Plants > Roots > Rhizosphere | place: USA: Michigan... | reverse complement strand
AGGATAAACCGCGAGTGGGTGGAACCCGTCGCGAGCGAGTGGAACGCGCTGCCGCTCTACTCGAAGAGCTCGGCGGCGCAACGTCCGTCGAAGAGCACGATGGTGTCCTTCGGATTCGAGGGTATGGTTGTCCGCTCGGCGTCGCGGTGCGCGGTCACGCGGAGGTCTGCGGCTCGGTTCAAATGCTGCTCAGCGAAGCCGTGGGTGCGCCGGTACGAGAGTGCTGCGACCATGGCGAGCGTCCGCAGTGTTGTTTCGAGGTGGCAGTGCAGTGAATCGAGCAGCGTGCGCTCGCTGCGCGGCTCTCAGACGCCTTGGCGGCCCGCCCAAATTCAATGGACGGGCCGCTCGTTTTTCGTCGGCGTATGCGCGTGCACGAGCCTCGCGAGACGGCGCGGGCTAGCTTCCGACAGTCAGGTCGTGCGGCTTTGGACTAACGGCGGCCACGGCATCAATCGACGTGCGAGCCGCAGGGAGGTCTGTTGATCGTCATTCCAGCCGTCAACCTCCGTGAGGGTGCGTGTGTCCATCCGGCCGGCGGCGCTCGCGACGGCGAATCGGTGCAGCTCGCCGACGCAATCGAGGTCGCGCGGTCGTGGGCCGCGATCGGATTCGGCCGTCTTCATGTCACCGATCTCGACGCGGCGTCACGACGCGGTGACAATGCCGCCGTCATCCTATCACTGCTGCATAGCATCGACCTCGAGATCCAGGTGCGCGGCGACGTGCGGACCATCGACGAAGTCGATCGTCTTCTCCAGGCGGGAGCCGATCGCGTCGTCGTCGGCGCGCGCGCGATCGAGGAGGCGAGTTGGCTCGGCGACGTAGCCTTCCAATTTCCAGGTCGCGTCGCCGTGGCCGCGCTTGTCCGAGACCGCAGAGTGACCACGCGTGACCGCAGCACAATGCCGCGCGACGTGCTGAGCATGATCGACGACTGGAATGAGTTGCCGCTTGCCGCTGTGATCGTGACTGTGGCGCAGCGCGACCGGCAGATGCGGGGAACGGATCTGTTCCTCATGGAAGATCTGACGGAGCTGTCGGTGCATCCCGTGATCGCAGCGGGCGGCATCACGACACTGCCCGAGTTGCGCGACCTCGAGGACCGGGGCGTCTCGGGCGCGATCGTTGGTTGGGCGCTCACATCGGGCGGCCTCGACGCACGCGTTCTGGCCGACCAGTTCTCACAGCAGTGACGACGCGCAAGCCGGCGCGCCCTTCACGTTAGGCACGACACCGACCACGCGCGATGGGCGCGGAGCAACCATGTTCGACCTTTCCCAGCTCGATTTTTCGCAGGATTCCGGGTTCGTGACGGTGGTGGCGCAGGACGCGAAGACCGGCGACGTGCTGATGGTGGCCCGCGCCGACCGTGAGTCGATCGTTCAGACCTTGGCGACGGGCGATCTCCAATTCCACACGCGGCTGAGTGGGCGGTGGCGGCCCAACACCGGGAGCCGGCAGCGCGTCATCTCGCTCGAGTGCGATTGCGATGGCGATGCGCTGCTGGCGCGCGTGGCGCCGGCAGGTCCGGTGTGTCACACCGGCGCGTCGTCGTGCTTCACGCATCCGGAGAGCGATCAGATCGATGCGCCGGTCGAGCGCCGCGGGTCCGGTAGCGCCGCGGCGCGGAGGCGGCTCCGCAAGTTAGGAGAAGAGGCAGCGCTTGCGATCACGGCCTGCTCCGCCGAGGATCTGGCTGCCGCGAGCGAGGAGGTCGCAAGTCTCGTCCATCGTGCGCTCGTCGCGTTGTGCGCGGCCGGTGGAACACTGTCCGACGTGCAACGATTGCTCGGCCGGCGCACGGCGCCGGCGTCGGGCCCGACGCGGAACCGCGCACCGAACGCTTGAGCGCGCTCAGACTGGCGATGCACCTCTTCCGCTGATTTCTTGGTTCTCACGATGACCCCCGCCACCCTAGCGTACGCCGACGCTGCCGCCCGGCTGGCCTCGTGCCTGGAGCCTGCGCGCATCCGCACCGGCGTCGCACTCGGGCCCTACACGACCTTCAGGATCGGTGGGCCGGCCGATCTCTTTGTCGAGGTTCAAAACGCCGACGAGTTGGCGACCGCCGTGAGCACCGCACGGGAGGCCGGCATCTCGTGGTTCGTGCTCGGGCTCGGAGCGAACATTCTGGTCGGCGATGGGGGATTCCGCGGACTCGTTATTCGGAATGCGGCTTCGCACACGCAATGGTTCGACGACGGACGCGTGTGCTCCGAGAGTGGCACGATCATGCGAAACTTGATCATGGACGCCGTGCGACGCGGCTGGTCGGGTCTCGAGCACTACGTCGGCATACCCAGCTCGTTAGGCGGAGCGGTTTGGCAAAATCTGCACTTCCTGTCGCCGGCGCCCGAGCGGGCTCGCACCATGTTCCTCGCCGAAGTCTTCGACTCCTGCGAGATTCTCGCTGAAGACGGCGCGCGCCGTTCCGTCGATGCTTCGTATGTGCAGTTCGGTTACGACGACACGGTCTTTCACCATCGTCGCGACGTCGTCCTCACCGCAACGCTGAAGTTGTCCGCAGGCGATCCGGCCACGATGCGCCGCGTCATGGAAGAAAACCTCAGTTGGCGTGGCGCACGACATCCATGGCTCGACTGGTTTCCCAGTGCGGGATCGATCTTCAAGAAAATCGAGGGCGTCGGCGCCGGCCGCCTCATCGACCAGTGTGGACTCAAAGGCTACCGCCACGGCGATGCGCAGATCTCGACGATCCACGCCAACATCATCGTCAACGTTGGCCGGGCAACGGCCGCGGACGTACGCGCCGTGATCGCCACCGCGCAGGAGCGCGTGCAGGACACGTTCGGCTACCACCTCGAGCCGGAGATCGGCTTCATCGGCGAGTTCTGACGGCGCGCGCTATTCGGCGTTAGCAAGCTCCTCCCACTTCCCGACAGCGGCGTCCAGCTCGTGCTTTGCCGTATCGAGCTCGGCGTTCAATTCGCGAGCGCGCTCGATTCCAGATGGAGAGTCGTAGAGCGCGGGATCCTCGAGCAGCGCGGTGAGCGAAGCGACGCGCGCATCGATGCGCATGACGTCCGCTTCGGCGGCTTCGATGGCGCGGCGCACCGTGCGACTCGCGCGCTCCTCGACGCGGCGCTGTTCTCGATCGGTGGCCTCTCTGCGCTCCTCGCGCGTTAGGCGCACCGGACCGGGCTTCGCTCTCGCGGCCGCCCTGTTCCGCTCCGTCATCCACTGCTCCCAATCGGTAAAGCCACCGTCGAAGTCGGCGATGCGGCGGTCCTCCAGCGACCAGACGCGCGTCGCGAGGCTCCGCAGCAACGCACGGTCGTGGCTCACGAGAACGATCGTGCCGTCATATGCGGAGAGCGCATCCTCGAGCGATTCGATCGATTCGACGTCCAGATGATTGGTCGGCTCGTCGAGCAAGATGAGATTCGCGTGCGCGAGCACGAGCATCGCAAGCGCCAGGCGCGCGCGTTCGCCGCCCGACAACGTGTCCGTGCTTCGCTGCACGGTGTCACCGGTGAACCCGAACCGCGCGAGATGGCTGAGCATCGCCCCGCGGCCCCAGAGTGGTCTGAGCGTCCCGATCACATCCAGGAGCGAACGCCCGGATGGTACCTGCGTGAGCTCCTGTCGATAGTACGCCGCCGCAATGGACCCGCCTAACCGAATCGTTCCGCGCTCGAGCGCCAGCTCGCCCAGTGCGGCGCGCAACAGCGATGATTTGCCCGCGCCGTTCGCGCCCACGAGACCGATGACATCGCCGCGACGCACCGTCGCCGAGAAGTCCTCGATCAGCGTGCGGCCACCTTGCGCGACCCGCGCCCGGTCCGCGACCAGGACTTGATCCCCGCCGCGTTCCGTGGCCGAGAGACGAAACGCCATTATGTCTTCCTCGCTGGGAGGCGGACTCAACCTCGGCATCCGCTCCAGACGCGTGCGTCGTCCCTTCGCTTGGCGACTGTTCTGGCCGGCGATGTTCCGGCGAATGTAGTCCTCTTCGCCGGCGATGACGCGCCGCTGCTGCGCGTACGCGCGCTGCTGCGTGAGGCGGCGTTCATCGCGTTGTCGCACGAACGCGCGGTAGTTACCGGTGTACGCGAACGTGCGGCTGTCTTCCAGGTGCAATACGTGGTCGACGACGCCATCCAGAAATGCGCGATCATGGCTGATGACCAGCACCGTTTCGCCGGCGTCGCGCAGATACGCCTCGAGCCACGAAGACGTCTCGAGGTCGAGGTGATTCGTGGGTTCGTCGAGCAGCAGGACATCGGCCGGCGTCACGAGTTGACGGGCCAGCGCAACGCGTCCGCGCTCGCCACCACTCAGGGTATCGACCGACTGCGTGCGCGCGCGTTCCGGATCGAAACCCAGTCCATGCAGCACCGCGTCGACGCGCGATGAATACGTGTAGCCGCCCGCGTGCTCGAAGCGCTCGAGGTCGTGGGCGTAGGCGTCGAGGTCCGCAGCGGTCACGCGATCGCCCAGCCCGCCAATTCGCTCGGCCTGTTCGCCTAACGAGCCCTCGAGCGCGATGAGTGGCGCGAATGGCGCGGCCGCGGCGTCCCACACCGTGCGCGCGTCGCCGAAGTCCCGGAGCTGTTCGAGCAGCGCCAGCCGGAGTCCGCTCGCCCGGCTCACGGCGCCCGTCGACGGCTCCATGGTTCCCATGATCAAACGGAACAAGCTTGTCTTTCCGGAACCGTTCCGGCCGATGATGCCCCAGCGTTCGCCGGCGCTCACCGTGAAGGTCACGTCCGCGAGCAGCGGCTCCGCTCCAAACGTGATCCCAACCTGGGCCATCGACAGCTGAGTCATGCCGTGCGCGAACGGTTGTCGATCACGCGCCGGTGATCCACGACGTCCACTCGGATTCCGCGAGGCCCACCGACAACCGTTGCTGGCACCGAACCAGGGGCGTTCGCAACAACAGTGGCTCGTCGACCAAGAGCGCCAACCACCGCTCATCGGAGAGGCGAGCGGCGCGGAGTCCGAGGTCCGCGTAGGGCCGCGACTCGACGTCGACCAACGCCGACACGCCGAATCGTTGTACGAATCGCACGAGTTCCCCGCGCGATGCCGGCCGCTCCACGAGATTCACAAAATGCGCTCGCACGCGGCGCTCGGAAAAGAACCGTTGCGCCTTTCGCGTGTTCGCGCACTTGCGCGTACCGAAGATCTGGACTTCCATGGCTGGCTGTCGGGAAGCGAGTATATGTGCGTGCACGGAATCTATATGGTCAACACGTCGCGCTCAGCCGCGTGAGCACTCCACTGCGATACCGCGCCGCGTGGTGGGTACCGGGCGCCCACCTCCGGACGCTATGGGGCAAGATGATCCGCTTGCGACAACACGTGGACACACGACGCGAGCGATGGGACACGCCGGATGGCGACTTCTTGGACCTCGATCGACTCGATGCGCGCAATGGACATCCACGCTTGGTGATCCTTCATGGCCTCGAGGGCTCGTCGAATTCGCACTACGCGCGCGGTCTACTCGCCGCAGCACGTGACCGAGGATGGGCCGCTGACGTTCTCGTGTTCCGATCCTGCAGCGGCGAGCCCAACCGACTCCTGCGCTCGTATCACTCGGGCGAAACCGGCGACATCGACTTCGTCCTTCGCAAACTGATCGCGGCGCAACCCAATCAGCCGATCGTGCTAACGGGAGTCTCGCTGGGTGGCAACGTCCTCCTCAAGTGGCTCGGTGAGCAAGCCGAGTGCGCTCCGTCGCAGATCGTTGCGGCGGTCGCGATCTCTGTGCCGTTCGATCTCGCCCTGGGGTCGGAGCATCTTCAGCACGGCTTCTCCAGACTCTACGAGTCCTATTTCCTGCGCAGCCTGCGCAAAAAGGCGTTGGGAAAAGCGGCTCGTTTTCCCGGTCGCCTCGATCCCGTCGCCATCGCGCGTGCGACGTCGCTCTGGGAGTTCGACGATGCCGTCACGGCTCCCATCCACGGTTTTCGCGGCGCCCGCGATTACTACGACAAGTCGAGCTCCATCCGATGGCTCGAACACGTGCGTGTCCCGACGCTGCTGCTCAACGCGGTCGACGATCCGTTTCTTCCGTCGTGCGTGCTCGACGAGGTGCGCACGATCGCGCGAACGAATGCCGCGTTGCATGTCGAGTTCGTGGCCAAGGGTGGACACGTTGGATTCATCTCTGGCGTCGCGCCGTGGCGGCCGGTCTACTATGCCGAAGCACGAACGATCGATTTTCTCGGCGATGCTCTTCGCCGCCGGATTGCAAACCGATGACATCCGCAGCGCCTAACGAGACCCGTCCGGCGACGCCCGCCGACTGGCATCGCGAGCGCGCCCAGGACAGCGCGAGGCGAGCGGCGCTCGTGTCCGCTGCGGCACGCCGGATCGGGCGCTATCGCCTCGTCGCGTTTGCGCTATTCGTGCTGGCGTGTGCGTGGGCCGTGACGCCGGCTGCGCCTCTTCCATGGGTGTCGTCGGTCGCGTCAGTCGTGACGCTTGCCGCGTTCGCGTTGCTCGTCCGTCGGCACCGTCAGAACCGCGCCGCGTTCACAGCGCTCGAATATCGTCGCATTTACCACGAGCGCGCCGTGCATCGCATCGCACGCGAATGGGCTGCGCTGCCCGTGCCGCGCACCTCAGTCGATCTCACGAACCACCCGTATGCAGCGGACCTGGCCATCACCGGACCATCGAGCGTGCTGCAATTGCTCGATGTTGCATCCTCCGCCCCCGGCCGCCCAACACTGCGTGAGTGGCTCCTTGGACCTCCACCGCCCGCCGCCACCATTGCCGCGCGGCAGATCGCTGTGCGCGAGCTCGCCGCTCGCGACGACGTCCGCGTCGAGCTCGGCGTCCTCGCCATCGGAGTCGGAGAGCTCGATCCCGCCGCGCTCGAACGCTTTTTTGTCTGGTGCGAATCGGAAGGAACGCTCGCCCACCGACATGCGCTGCTGTGGGCCGGACGGACCTTCACCGCGGCGATCGTCGCCGCGATGATCCTGCAGGCAGCAGGACTCCTCGGCCATCCCTGGTGGTTAGCCGTAGTGCTGGTGGCGCGTTTGTTCCGTGTCGCTGTCCGACGTCGCGCGACAGACAGCAGCGCGATACCTGGCATCTCGTTCACTGCGTTAGGCGGACACCGAGCCATGCTCGCTGTCATCGCCGGCGCCGCGTTCGAAACGCCTCACCTGGCGACACTCGCCGCGGCTCTTCGAGCGGCGCCCGGCGCTGCCGTGGCCCTTGGCCGCGTCGAGCGCATTGCAGCGTGGGCCGAGGTGCGTCAGTCGCCCATGCTGCACTTCGCGCTCGACTGGTTGTTCTTGTGGGACTTCCACGTCGGCGCGGCGTTCGACAAATGGAAGCGTACCGCGGGTCGTCACGTGCGCGGTTGGCTCGCTACGCTCGGCGAGTTCGAAGCCCTCACGGCGCTGTCGACCCTCGCCCACGACCAACCGCAGTGGAGCTTCCCCGATGTCCACGATGACGCCCCCGTGACGCTCGAGGCCGCGGCCCTCGCGCACCCGCTCATCGCCGATGCCCAACGCGTCGCCAACGACGTCACCGTTGGCCCTCCCGGTACGTTCCTGCTCATAACCGGATCGAACATGTCGGGTAAGAGCACGCTGCTGCGCGCAATTGGCGTCAACTGCGTGCTCGCGCAAGCTGGCGGACCCGTGTGCGCATCCCGCTACCGGGCTCACACGCTTCGCCTCTACGCCAGCATGCGCATCGAGGACTCACTCGCCAACGGCGTCTCTCTCTTCATGGCCGAGCTTCGCCGTCTCAAGAGCGTTGTCGATGGCGCGCGTGCGCGCGTGCCTGGCCAAACGCCTGTGCTCTATCTGTTCGACGAGATGTTGCACGGGACGAACTCCTCGGAACGACGCGTTGCCGCCCGCATCGTCCTGGAACATCTTCTCGAGGCCGGTGCGATTGGAGCCGTGACATCGCATGACCTCTCACTTGCCTCAGCGGAGCCAATTCAGAGTGCAGCGCGCTGCGTCTCATTTGCCGATTCGATCGACCGAACGAGCGGCACACCGGTGCTGCACTTCGACTACCGACTTCGCGATGGGCTCGCGACGTCCACCAATGCTCTTGCGCTGCTCGATCTCGTCGGGCTCGGCCCAGATGCCTCTTGAGCAGCATCGCGCCAGCAGCGGCGCACTACTAATACTCCGTTAACTTGCGTCCCAGCTATGCGCACCCTCTTCCTCTCGTTTTTCATCGTCGGACTCGTGCTAGGCGTGACGAGCATGATCAGCGGTATCGACCGCGAACAGCGGCGTGGCCGCTGGGTGAAGTACCTGAACCTTCCGACGCTGGGTACTGCCGCGGTGCTGTTCGGAATCGTCGGATACCCTCTCGCCAAGTACACGTCTCTTCCGCCGGGCGCGCTTGCGGCTATTGCGGCAGCCGCTGCCGTGGCGGGCGGCATCGCTATGGTTGCAGTGATAGCTGGCTGGGCAGTGCCGAGTGCGGCACGAGACATCCCTGATGAGCGCTACCTGCTCCAGGGACACCTCGCTCGCGTCGTTCGGCTAATCGATGGGTCGAAAGGAGGAGAGATTGCGTTCGAGGTCGAAGGCAAGCGTCAGATAGCGACCGCGACAAGTCTCGACGGAACGTCCATTGCCGTGGACGCCGAAGTAGTCATCGAACGCGTGGAAAACGGCGTGGCGTACGTGGAGCGCTGGACCACGATCGCCAAGCAACTCGAGCTGCCGTCGTAGCCGGAAATAGCAGCGACCCGTTCGCGCGCTTGCGCGCACATCAGGCACTCCGTATATGGTGCATTACGAGGTGCGCCCATGTCGGATGCGTTGGTCTTTGCGATCGTCTTCATCGCGTTTGTCGTCCTACGCATCGTCGCGGCGACCATTTTCTTTCTCTGCCTGCTCCCTGACGGCGATCGCTGTCCCAATTGCGACACTCCCACGCTGCGCATCCAGTCTCGCGGGTGGAATCTTCTCATGCCCTGGTTCCGAACGAGTTGGTGCTACGCGTGCAAGTGGGAAGGGTTGCTCCGTAACGGCGCGCTCTCACCGCAGCCGGAGACGCAGGAGCAGACGCGTCACGACGTGAAGACCTGACCCGCATTCAGCCATCGCTCACGCGAGCGCTCACCCACACGCCTAACCACCCGGGCCAGTTGCCGCTCATTTCGATGAAATCGTCGAAGTAGAGCAAGCCAACCGATTCGAGTTGTTCCGTTAGCGCGATGATCGCGTCGTCGTCGTGGAGCGGTCCAATGGCGACGACGTCGCCTTCCACGCGAAACTCATCGGGCGTGAGAGCGAACCGTTCGTCGATTGCGCTGCGCACCAATCCCGAACGCTCGAACGCGGCCTTGCGAATGAGCATGGTGGGCGCGTCCGACGGAAGAGAAAGCGGCATAGCCCAAGTTTGTCGCTGCGAGGGCGGCGTGTCCACTCGACCGGCTGCACCGTTGCACAGGCCGATTACCTTTCGCGCATGAGCGCGCATTCGGCTGTCACATCGAGCTCCTCCACGACACGAGCGGAGCTGGATCTCGACGTCATTGTCGTCGGCGCCGGCCACGCGGGCACCGAAGCCGCTGTCGCCGCCGCACGACTCGGCGCGAAAGTTGGGCTCGTCACCGCCGCGCTCGAAACGATCGGGCAGATGTCCTGCAATCCCGCGATCGGCGGCATTGCAAAAGGGACGGTAGCGCGGGAGGTCGACGCACTCGGCGGCATCATGGGTCGCGCGACTGACCTCGCGATGCTGCAGTTCCGCATGCTCAATCGGAGCAAAGGTCCGGCGGTCTGGGCGCCGCGAGCACAGTGCGATCGCGGGCTTTACCGCCGCGCGGTCCGATCGCTCCTCGAGGAGCATCCGACGCTGCACACGATTCAAGGCACTGTCGCGCGCTTGTTGATCGACGCGGACGCGCGGCGCGCGTTAGGCGTCGAGACGCTCGAGGGCAGACGCTTCACGGCTCGCAGCGTTGTCATCACAGCGGGCACGTTCCTCCGCGGTCGCATCCACATCGGCACAGATACCAAGCTGGCGGGCGGTCGCGCCGGCGACGCACCAGCCATTCATCTCGCGCAGCAGCTCGAGGAGCTCGGCCTCGACGTCGCGCGATTCAAGACTGGTACGCCACCACGTGTGGATGGACGGTCAGTCGATCTCTCCCGGTTGCAGCGCCAGGACAGCGAAGTCGACGCGTTCGACTTTTCCTGGTCGCACTTTTGGACAATGCCGCGCCGCACAGAATCCGGCACGAGGCACCCAACTCAATTGCCGTGCTGGATCACGCACGCCGGCGCCGACGTGAAGCGAATCATCAGCGACAACATCGACCGCTCGGCGATGTACGGCGGAGCGATCGCGTCGCGGGGGCCGAGATATTGTCCAAGTGTCGAGGACAAGATCGTGAAGTTCCCCGACGTCGAGCGCCACCAGGTCTTCCTGGAGCCCGAAGGACACGACACGGCCGAACTCTACGTCAACGGACTATCGACCTCGCTGCCCGTCGACGTCCAACTTGAGTTCCTGCACGCGGTACCCGGCCTCGAGCACGCGCGCATGACGCGCGCCGGGTACGCGATCGAGTACGACTACTATCCACCGGTGCAGCTCGACTCCGCCCTGCAGCTCAAGGCGCTCGGTGGCGTGTACCTCGCGGGCCAGATCAATGGTACGACCGGATACGAAGAGGCGGCAGCGCAGGGTGTCGTGGCCGGCATCAACGCGGCACTCGCCGCGCGCGGCGACGTTCCGTTCGTCCTCGGCCGCGAGACGTCGTACATCGGCGTGCTGATCGACGACCTCGTGACGCGTGGCGTCGACGAGCCGTATCGGCTGTTCACGTCGCGTTCCGAGTTTCGCCTAACGGTGCGACAGGACAACGCGCTGCGCCGGCTGTCGCCGCGCGCCATGGCGCTCGGTATGCTGTCGGAGCGAGAGATCGCCGCGGTCGAGCGGCGACTGGACGATGAGGAGCGAACGCTTCGTCTCGCTCGGGACACGACCGCCGAGCCGGAGGTCGTGGATGCGCTGCTGCGCGCGGCTGGGAGTGCACCGCTGGCGCACGCCATCCGTGTCGCCGAGTTGGCGAAACGACACGGCGTGTCACTCGACGCGCTGATGCAGTTGACGGGCACCCGCGGCGATCTGTCGCCGGAAGCGGTGGCGTCGGCCGAGCTGGAGCTCAAGTACGCCGGCTACTTCGAGCGCGAGCGTGTGCAGGCGTCACGGCTGCAGCGCATGGGCGACTTTGCGTTAGGCGCCGACATCGCGTACGCCGAGATGCGTTCGTTGTCGTTCGAGGCGCGGCAGAAGCTGGGCACGATCCGTCCGCTGACGCTGGCGCAGGCCGCGCGGATTCCCGGCATCAGCCCGAGCGACCTCCAGAACCTGGTGCTCGAGGTGACGAAGCGCCCGGTACCGCGCGCGACCGCGGGCGATCGGCGCGACGTATCGGCGGCCGCGCCCGACGTCTGATTTGCCGCGGGCCATTTATTCGCTTTTTGTGTATTAATAGGCCACTTCGCCCGCGAACCGAGCTCATCACCGGAGGGTGCGATGAGAATCGTTGCCGTGCTGTTGGGAATTGCGATCGTGTGTCCGGTTCAGGCGCAGGAGACGAGCGGCGCAAATACAATGAACGATCGTGCGCCGACCATCACGACGACTGGGCATGGTGAGGCGCGCGTCACTCCCGATCGCGCGACGCTGTCGATCGGCGTCCAGACGAAGGCCGCGACTGCCGCGCAGGCGAGCGCGGACAATGCGCAGAAGCAGCGCGCGGTGATCGATGCGCTCAAGTCGTTAGGCATCACCGACCAGCAGATTTCGACGGTGGAGTACAGCGTGTATCCCGAGAGCGCGCCGACGAACAATACCGAGCGCACGCCGCGCATCATCGGCTATACCGTGTCGAACACCGTGCGCGTGGACGTCCAGAAGATCGACCGACTCGGCTCCATCATCGACGCGGCGCTCGGCCACGGCGCCAATGCGATCAACTCGTTGGACTTCTCGTCGTCCAATGAGGATGATGCGCGACGCGCTGCGTTAGCCATTGCCGTCCAACGTGCTCGCGGGGATGCAGAGGCGATGGCACGCGGTGCCGGCGGACGATTGGGTGATCTGGTCGACCTGACATCACAGGCGGCTACGCGCCCGATTCAGTTCGGTGCGCGCATGTCCCTCGCGGCCGGGGCTGCCACGCCGATAAGCCCTGGTAGCGAGACCGTATCCGTCGATATAGCGGCTCGTTGGCGCTATATGCCGCAGTAGTGGGCTTTTGGCGTGTTTCTAGCGCTATAATGCCCCCTAACTGGCGCACTAATATCTAGCGGAAGCGAATAGTTTCATGTGAAACAGCAAGGGCGGTTGCGGAGCTGGTGTTCCACGTGAAACAGAAAGATGTCTTCCGTTCGGCAATCACTGATTATATTGGCGGCGCGCGAAAGACTGTCTTCGACCCTTAGATGGACGGAAGCGACTGGTGGCTAGGGTCATCGCGATCGCCAATCAGAAAGGTGGGGTGGGTAAGACAACCACAGCCGTCAACCTCGCTGCGAGCCTCGCGGTGGCCGAGCAGCGAACACTCCTCGTTGATGGCGACCCTCAGGGTAATGCAACGAGCGGCGTCGGTCTCGACGGTGAGCGCGTCGCGCGAACCGTGTATAACGCCCTCATCGGCGAGTGCTCACTCGCCGAGGTCATTCTCAGAAGCATCCAGTTCGCGCATCTGGATGTCGCTCCGGCGACACCCGACCTTGCGGGTGCCGAAGTGGAACTCGTCGATAGCCCGCGCCGCGAACTGTCCATGCGTGACGCAATCTCTCCGGTTCGCTCGCGCTACGACTTCATTCTCATCGACTGTCCGCCATCTCTTGGTCTCCTCACAGTTAACATGTTGGCGGCGGCGGATGCCATCCTGATCCCGGTTCAGTGCGAGTACTACGCTCTCGAGGGACTGTCGCAGCTGTTGAACACGGTGCACATGATTCAGCGAGGGGTGAACGCTGACCTCGCCATTGACGGCGTCCTGCTGACCATGTACGACGCGAGGCTTAACCTCTCGCGCCAAGTTGCCGCCGATGCACGCGAATACTTTGGTCCCAAGGTGTTCGACGCCGTCGTTCCTCGAAATGTCCGGCTCGCGGAAGCGCCAAGCTTCGGGAAGCCCATCATTCTCTACGACGTCGCCTCCGCTGGCGCACAGGCGTACGTCAGTGTCGCTCGCGAGCTGCTTGAGCGATATCGACGTAGCGGCGATTTCAGGCCGGCAGCCCTGGTGTCTGAGCCCCCGGCACCAGACGTCGCCAGAGCCGACTAGCAAGGCCGAGCATCTCGTCTCTGCTTCGCGGTCGGACGATCCGTCGCATTCCAAAACCGAGGCCGACATGATCGCGCTTGAGGCCACTCCACCAGATTCCCATCATGTCCACTGAAAAGCCCCGACGCCTGGGACGCGGACTTGAAGCACTGCTCGCGACCCGGCCCAGCGCATCCACCCCCGACGCGGCAGCGCGCCACGAGCTGCAGCGAATCGCGCTTTCGCGCATTCACCCCAACCCGTACCAGCCTCGTGTCGAGTTCAAGCCGAACGAGCTCGCCGAACTCGAGGCGAGCCTCAAGGCGAACGGGTTGCTACAGCCGATTGTGGTCCGACCGCGGCCGAACGGGGACGGCTATGAGCTAATCGCAGGCGAGCGCCGGCTCCGTGCCGCTACGCGAATCGGTTGGGAGGAGATCCCGGCTGTCGTGAAGGAAATCGATGACCAGATGCTACTGACCCTCGCCCTGGTCGAGAACCTTCAGCGTTCCAATCTCAACCCGATCGAAGAAGCCCAAGGTTATCAGCGTCTGATCAGCGACTTTACACTAACGCAACAGCAGATCGCGGATCTCGTCGGAAAGGACCGGACAACTGTAGCTAACATACTGCGACTATTGGCCTTACCCGAATCCGTTCGCCGCATCCTCCAGGAAGGTCACATAACCCTCGGACACGCGCGAGCGCTACTTGCGATTTCCGACGAACGGCAACTCACCACCCTCGCCAATGAGATCGTCGCCCATGGCCTGACCGTCCGCAATGTCGAGGAGCGCGCCCGCGCTGGACAAGCCCCACGTCCCAGGCCGCGCCCACGCCGCGGGGCATCGACGAGCGAACTGCCTCCGGCAATCCGTCGCGCCGGCGAAGAGCTCCGTCGGCATCTGCAGACCGACGTGTCGATTTCCCAACGCGATTCGGGACGCGGCGCCATCGAGATCGTCTTCTATTCCGCCGACGATCTTGATCGATTGCTCGACCTCCTCCTAGGAAGCCGCCGAGACGCGATGTGACGAAAGAGCCCAGCGAAAAACTGTCTGGACGTGGGTACGGCAATATCTACACGCCGCATGCTGGCTCGATGATCATCCAGGTGCAGCGGGAAAGCGGGCTGGCGAATCGCACCATCATCCTAACGCAACGCCAGGTGCGTCTCCTCCGACGCGGTGCTTACGCTGTCGGAACCATTTTCGCGATCGTCCTGCTCAGTTGGTTCTTCCTGGCGACCCAAGCCGCACGGGTTCCTGGATTGACCCGACGCGTCGAAACACTCCAGCACGACGTCATACGCCTCGACACGCTCCAAGCGGCACTCACGGCGCTCGAGAGCAGATTCCAACAAGTGCAGCACATGCTCGGCGCATCGACGCCCCAAACCGGCGAAGCCGCCAGCACCCCTGCCGCACCTGCGGCCGATACAGCTAGCAACTCCGTTCCGAGCCAGTGGCCGCTTGCGGTCGCCGGCACCATCGTCGCTCGCGACGACACAACATCATCGACCCGCGGTATGGACATCGAAGCGCCGGCAGGCACGGAGGTTCGTGCCTCGGGCGCGGGTTCGGTCGTCGAGGTCAGTGTCGATTCTTCGGGCACCTCTGTCGTTCGGATCGCACATCGCGACGGCTACGAGACCACCTACGCCGACGTTCGCGATGTACGGGTGACCCAGAAGAATCGCGTGGCGGCCGGCGCCGTGATCGGTGTGTTAGGCAGCCAAACCAGTGGCCTTCCCGCGCACCTTCACTTCGAAGTGCATCACAACGGCTCGAGCGTCGA
>Ga0070679_100003156_pt1 | contig 15060 bp, 8 predicted proteins | sample KBSC63BmetaG_FD_65652 | JGI IMG/M metagenome (GOLD analysis project Ga0070679, IMG submission 65652) | Corn rhizosphere microbial communities from Kellogg Biological Station, Michigan, USA - KBS C6-3B metaG | ecosystem: Host-associated > Plants > Roots > Rhizosphere | place: USA: Michigan... | reverse complement strand
TTCATGGCGTGCGCCCACGGTGGGACGCGTTCGACCGAAGTCGGTTCCGGGCAAACCGCCGATACCGGACCGCAGCAGACCATTCAATGGGGCCCGGCGCCGGCCGTGTTCCCGCCGGGGGCGCAATTCGCCGTCATGCAGGGCGACCCGAGCAAGGCCGGCGAGCCATTCACTGTGCGGCTCCGACTCCCGGACGGCTACCTCATTCCGCCGCACACTCACCCGACGGAGGAAGACGTGACCGTATTGTCCGGGACGTTCCTCGCTGGAATGGGTCCGAACGTCGTCGAATCCGATCTGCATCCGTTCGGCCGCGGCGATTTCGCGGCGATTCCGAGCAACCATGCTCATTACGCGAGGGCGCGCGGCGAAACGATCGTGCAGGTCAACGCCATCGGTCCATTCGCGATCACGTTCGTCAAGCCGGACGGCACGCCGATCGACCGCTGACCACGTTCACGCCTCCAGCCAACGACCGACATGCCCCCCGTTCAGGTGCGCTTGCTAGCCGCTCGGCTGGAGACTCGCCGTCGAGACGTTTCTGTTGAATTGGAGATCGTGCAACCGAGCATACATGCCGCTCGCCGCGAGCAGCGCGGCATGCGTGCCGCGCTCGCACACGCGACCGTGGTCGACGACGAAGATCTGATCCGCCTGCTGCACCGTCGCGAGGCTGTGCGCGATCATGATCGTCGTCTTCCCGCGCATCAGCCGGCGAAGTGCATCGAGGACCAGCGACTCGGATCCCGCATCCAATCCTGTCGTCGGCTCGTCGAGAATCAGAATCGGGGCATCGCGAACGAGAGCGCGCGCAATGGCAATTCGCTGCTGTTGCCCGCCCGACAACGTCACGCCCCGCTCGCCGACCATGGTGTTGTACCCGTCGGGAAGCTCGCGAATGAACACATCCGCATTCGCGAGCTCGGCGGCCTGGACGATCTCGCCGCGCGTCGCTTCGGGCCGTCCATACGCGATGTTCTGCCACACCGGACCACGGAAGAGCAGCGTGTCCTGCAACACGAAGCTCATGCGTTCGCGGAGTGATTCCTGATAGAACGATTGCACATCCTCACCGTCTATTAGAACACGACCCGCTCGCGGGTCGTAGAAGCGCGCAATGAGATTGATGAGCGTCGTCTTGCCTGCCCCGGTCGGTCCGACCACCGCCGCGACTGAGCCGGCCGGGATCGACAAGCTCACGTCGACGAGCGTGGGCCGGTCGGGTTCGTACCCGAACGTGACGTGATCGAGCTCGATCGCGCCGCGGAAGCGATGCGCGCGGCGCGCTCCGGGGCGATCGCGAACGTCCAGCTCGACGGCGAGGAAAGTGTTGATGCGTTCGAACGCCACCAGCGCGCGCGAGTACGAGTCTGTCATCTTCGACAGCTCGCGAATCGGCTTGTACATCTTGCCCAAGTACAGCAGGAAGACGACGAGCGCACCAGCCGTCAATTGGCCGTCGAGGACGTGACGCGCGCCGAACCAGAGGACCGCCGCGCTTCCCACGGCAACGATGACCTCGACGGCCGGCGCGAGCTTCGCCTTGACGTCGCGCGCGCGGAGCGTCGAGGTGACGATCATCTCGCTTTGATACTCGAAGCGCCGGCGCTCGTGATCTTCTCGGCCGAACGCTTTCACGAGGCGCATCGACGACAGCACCTCGTGCATCGTCGACATGAGGTCCGCTTCCCGGCCGCGGACGTCGAGCGACGTGCGCTTGATGCGCCGCGTGAGCGTGTAGACGACGACGCTGAGTACCGGCAAGACGGCCAGCGCGATGAGCGTGAAGCGCCAGTCGAGATAGAGCATGAGGCCACTCATCCCGAACAGCAGCATTGTGTAGTACAGCGTGTCGAGCACGCCCGAGGTAATGGCGCTCTGGATCGCGTCCACATCGGCCGTCGCCGTGCTGATGATGTCACCCGTCCGCTTCCTGTCATGGAACGACATCGACAGGCGCTGCGCGTGGGTGTACATGCGGCAGCGCAGCTCGTGGGTCACGCGCTGGCCCAAGGTCGTGACGCATTGCTTTTCGACGTAGCTGCCCAGGCCCCCGACGATCGCGATGAGCAGCACCATGCCCACGGCGAATTCGAGAATGCTCAAGGCATTCGCGCCGAGCATCGACGCGATCGCACGCTCGAGCCACTGCGGCAGCGGCTTGGCGCGCAGGACGGTGTCGAGCACGATCTTGATCGGCCACGGCTCGAGCAGGGCGGCGCCCGTTTCGGCGCCCACGGCGGCCAGGCCAACGAGCAAGATGCCCCAGTGGCCGGACAGCAGCCCAAGGACTGTGGCTCGATACGGTTTTCGCTCCAGCGGCGCCGGATTTTCGGCCAACTGAGTTCCTCGAGGAGTTCTCTCTCTATGAGAATAAACACCCCGCCCGGCTTTGCTCTATTCCTTGCGCGTCAGGCGCTGCTTCGTCTCGCCCTGCGCAATCGAGAGACCGGTGACGCGACCGCTCGAGTCGCTCTCGAATGACAGGACGAGGTCCGGCGTTCGGACGAAGAACTCGGTCGGAGACATCGCCATGAGCTGAATCGCCGGCTGCTGTGGGAGGTGAATGGCGCAACGCGGCGCAACTCGAGCGCCCCGGACCTTAGCCCAAGGATGTTGCCGTCAGCGCCGACGTGAATTCGCAGGTTCTGGGCGACGAGCGCAGAGTCCGCCGAAGGAAAACGAGCGGGAGCGAGCATCGCAAACCGCCGCGTGTCCACCGAGCCGTGATTGAAGAACCGCGACGTCGCCGGATCCCGACCGTAGTCGACGGTGAGCGAATCGAGGTCCGGCGGCGTCGCCGCCCCGGGGTGCTGTACTTCATTGTATATCGCACCGGCACGCCATCGTCGCCGAGCGTGATCCGGTAGTCGTGGACATAGACGCCCGGCGGGTGCAGAACGGTCCACGTTCCCGAAATGACGTTCTTGGTGCGTGTGTACTGCTCGAGGCAGAATGTGTCCTTCCCGACGGTGGTGACGAAGGCAGTCGGGGTTGTCCCCTGGGCGAGCAGAGCGAATGGGAGGGCCAACAGGATTGTCGAAATGCCGAGTGCTCGCATGCTATACCGACGCGGGGTTGTTTGGGGCTACTAACACTTCGGTCAATTCGCGGGTTTCCGCATTCACTATTTCCTTACGACTCTCGTCGGAGCGCGGCGTGGCCTAGCAACTGACACAGGTCCACAATAATTCGCCAAGCTGGCGAACACGCTCGCGAGATCCTTGGGAATCGGAGCATAGACCAGGTATGAGATCGTCCGCGCCCGCGGATCCGTAGTTACCTCGGCGTAGCTGCACCCAATGACGTCCATGTTGTCCGACGGCTGTTTCGTGTGGCCTTGCGACGGGTTGCTCCTCGCCTTCGGCGCGCCGAGAACTCTGGCGGCACGATGATTAGCTTGCGATAATCCGACCCCGTTCACATGCGCCAAGCCGTCGCCGCTCTCGCCTTCCTGATCGCCATCACTGCATTACCAATGCACGCACAGACGTCGTCCGGCGCGGCGGTCACTGGGCGCTACCGCAATCTGTTCGTCGAAGCCGGACACACGCCGGCTGAGGTGTCGGCGAGGATCGACAAGACGTTTCACCAGCTCTTTCACGGCGATTCCGCGACGCAGACCGTCTACTACGCCGCCGGGCAGAACGCGAAAGGGCCGCTGGCGTACATCACGGACATCAATAACCACGATGTGCGCACTGAAGGCATGTCGTACGGGATGATGATCGCCGTCCAACTCGACAAGAAGCCCGAGTTCGATGCACTCTGGAACTGGGCGAAGACGTACATGTACCACGACGATCCAAAGCATCCGAGCTTCGGCTACTTCTCGTGGTCAATGAAGACGAACGGGACGCCCAACAGCGAGTCGCCGGCGCCCGACGGCGAAGAGTATTTCGCAATGGCGCTGTACTTCGCGTCGGCGCGCTGGGGGAATGGAGAGGGGATCTACGACTATCGCACCGCGGCCGATCGTCTCGTCACGGACATGCGAAATCGCGTCCTGATCTCCGGCCGCGAGTCGAACGAACGCACGGAGACCGAGTACGCCGAGTTCAATCCCGTGTACAGGATGGTGCGGTTCACGCCGGATACGCTGCGCCGCGATCATACCGATCCCTCGTATCACCTGCCCGCGTTCTACGAGCTGTGGGCGCGCTGGGGCCCCGAGGCCGATCGTGATTTCTGGAAGGATGCCGCCCAAGCAAGTCGGGACTTCTTTCAGAGAGCGACGAACCCGAACACCGGCCTCAGTCCCGATTACGCGAACTTCGACGGAACACCGGTCGGATTCGGGCCGACCAATTTCGGTTCGACCTTCGCGGCCGACGCCTGGCGCACCGCCGCCAACTGGTCAGTCGACTGGGTGTGGTGGGCCGCCGATCCACGCGAGCGCGAGCTGAGCGACCGCATTCAGAGATTCTTCATGTCGAAGGGTCTCGACCGGTACGGCAGCAAGTACTCGCTCGACGGCACGCAGGTCAACGACACCGCGCATGCGACGGCGCTCGTCGCGACGAACGCGATTGCCAGCCTGGCAGCAACCGATCAAGCGCGCGCAGCGAAGTTCGCGGCCGCGCTCTGGAACACGCCGATCCCGTCGGGCCGATACCGTTACTACGACGGCCTCTGGTATCTCATGGCCCTGATGCACGACGGCGGCGCGTTCCGTGTATGGGTGCCGAGAAGATAGGCGGCGGACTACGAGTGAGGCATGACACTTTTCAGGAACTGTAGCGGCACCGGATTCTTGAACAGCGCGACTTCGAATTGCCGTCGCGTCAACAGGCCGCGCAGGACCTGACGCCTTCCGCTTCTTGCGTCGCGACCGGTGATGTACTTGAGCATGCTCTTCGTGGTCGCTTCGTACTCACCGGCGTTGACATGTGGCAGGAGATTCTTCAAGAACCCGCCGGTGCCGACATTGAAGATGAAGCTGCCGAGGGCGTCCACCTGGTTCTGGGTCAGATCGATCGTGATCTTATCGAGTGCTGGGTCCACGACACGCTCAACGTCCTGCCGGAACAGTGTGTCGGCCTCGGCTTCGGTGATGCCGTTGGAGTAGTCCTCGCCTTTGCGGATCAGGTGTCCGTACCCGATCGTCAGGTTGCCCGCGCCGTCGTCATAGGGTTTGGGCATGAAGGCCTCGCGCTGCCGAATGCGTGCGAGCCCGGAGTCACTCATGCGCAGCGGTGCTGTTCCGGTTGCCGCCAGAGCGGCGATGCCGGCACTGAGTCCCCGAACGCGCGGCTCGCCAACGAACACGAGCACTGCCGCAACGGTCGCGACCACGCACAGGCGAGTCGCGGTCGCGTACCTTTTCCGGACTTCTTTGGTCATCGCTCCGTCCTCCGTGACCATCGGGCAGGCGATGTGCCATCGAACATCACACGGACGCAAAAACGCCACGAGCCATAACTAGCTGTGGCGTCTCTAGTTGAAGAATCGGGACGGCGGGATTTGAACCCGCGCCCCGCGAACCCACTATGTCCAAGGGTCGCGACTTGCGGACCCAGCGCGGGCGCGCCTCACCGTCAGATCGCGTGACGGTGAAGCGACTTATTACTTACCTCGACCGATCGCTCGACAATGAACACGCACCTCGTAATGGTTGTCTGATCCAGGGAACAGACATATGCCCTGCGCGAAACGATCGGATGTCGAACGACTGAGAGTGTTGTCTTTCGCGTTCATTTAACAGCGAACCGATCGTCCTGCGCTCACGTCAGGACAGCGTCTTCGAGCACTCATCACTCTTGACAAGGTTGCGCGGCGCCGATTTGTTCAGCCCCTAGTCACTGTACCCCTGGGGCGCCGATGCTCGAAACGGAGTCGCCGACAGGCCTGTTGTCCTGGTTTGCCTCGCATTGGCCTGACGTGGTGCTGGCGCTCGCGGTCGGCATCCTCATGATCGTCCTCGAGGTGTTCAGGCGCCGGCTGAACATTCTCGAAAAGACAGAGCTCGATCGGCCGCCCGACCACGTTCCCGCCGAATCGCTGATCACGGGTCGACGGCCGCGCTTTCGACGCCTCGCCAGCAGACGTCTCCGGAAGGCGAGCGGTCGCGATGTGGTCGCGGCGATCAATCGCGGCGCATTGGACCTCGTGAGACACGCGAGAGTGGCGAATGAAAGCGCCGTCGCGGCATCACCACTGGAGACGGCGTGGAGTCACACCGCGTTCGGCGACTATGCAAAGATCGCCGCGTCATTCTTGCCGCCTGCCTGCTCCATCGCCGCACACGGAGCCAAAAGGAGGAGCGCGAGTGACAATGCGCTCGCGGTGCTCAACGATTGGCTGCGTCATGCCCCGCCCCTCCACGCCGAGATCCGCGGTGCCACGGGCGTCGGCAAGACGATGCTCATGCACGCGCTGTTCGTCGATCTCGTCGCGTCGAATTCGAAAACGGTTCCGATACTGGCCAGCGCGGACAACATCAACCAGAACAGCGACGAGCTGGCGGAGCTCAAGCGGGGAGACAACGCCGTGTCAGCCTTCGTCTCCGTCTGGCTGAGAAATCGGCGTGTAGCCGCGCGCACCGAAGCTGACGAAACAGCAATGGTGCGCGCCATCGGAACGGCGCTCGAAGAGGGTGAGATCGTTCTCCTGCTCGACGGCGCAGACGAGGTCCGCGCCAAAGGCGCGAGCGATTTCGTGGACGGACTGCTTCGCGACGTCAAGCGATGGATCGTCACACGGCGCTACGAGGACAACGCCGGATCGACGGCGCCTGGCCCTGTCCTGACGGTCGACGGCGCGTGGAGCAAGCCACGGATTCTCGAGTACGCGGAGCGGCGACTGCGAAATCGTCCGGAGGCCTTGGCTCGCGTCGCGTCGGTACTGGCTCATGTGATCCCCGACGATGACGTCTCGGCCCATTGGCTCTCGCATCCCAGCAATCTCGCAATGTACGTCGACGAGGTCGCGCCGCTGGACGGACTCCTGACGGAAGCCGAGATGTACCGTCTCGCCGACACCACCGCGGGTCTCATGGAGCATCTGGTGAACCGCGACATGCGTGGCCTGATCGGCGCAGCGCCGGATGAAGTGCGCGCCGCCCTCTCCGTGATTGCGATGTGCAAGCCGGGTGATCCGAGAGCGCGCATCGATGGCGACGTCGGCCGAAAGGTCGCCGGCTTGAAGACGTTGCTTCGGACAGACGGCGACTTCCTCGTGTTTCGCCACGCGGCCGAGAGTGAGTATTTTCTCACGCGGCGCATCGCGCGTGAGCTATTCGATGGCCCCGCGGCGTGGGAGCGTCACGAGGCGCTCCACGCGACGCTCGATCAGCTGTGGGGAGCGTCACGTGTATCACTGGTGGACGAAGCGTTGCGTGACTCAGGCCCGCCCGGGGCTGTGCGCAGCGCAATCGCCCGGTGGCTCGCGTCCCCCAGTCCGATCGCCGCCGTTCCTGCGTCAGCTTGCGCCAAACACGGAAAGCGCAACCTTCTCGAGGTATGGAAGCGGGCGCAGTCCGACGGCTCACGCGACGGTGTCGGAGTCGCCATCCGCGGAATGGACCTCAGCGGGATGGATGGACAGGCCTTGGACCTGAGCGGCTGGCGCGTGGAAAGCTCGTCCTTCGCGCGCGCGGATTTGCGTGGTGCGGAGCTGAGTCACGCCCAGTTCATCGATTGCGAATTCGACGGAGCCGACCTTCGATCTGCAAGCGCGATCGGCGCGGAGCTCGATCGCTGTTCCTTCGGCGATGGCGACACGTTGGCTGACGTCGACGGAATGCAGATCGAAGGCATTCACACGATTCCGCCGCAGCTGGAGTCGATGCTCGCCGCTCGGGGTGCTCGGCGCCGGCGCTCGCGCTATGACGGGCGCTGGGGCGAACAGTTCTTCAAAGTGCAACGCGCTTTTCTTGGCCGCGCCGTCGATCACTTGGAGCAGAATAGCTACGTCCCGCGCATTCGTCGCGCGATCGAACAAGCCGCAGAGTCTCGCGCGGACGGGCCGATTTACCTCGTCGACCTGATGGCAGGTGGCAACACCGAACGAACGAATAGCCTGCTGGACGAATTTCCCCGGCTTCGCATCCTGGGCATCGACCGGGACGATGCGCCGAAATCGATGCACCCACGGCACTCGTGGCTGCAAGTGGAGCTCTCGCCGGCAGCGATGATGAACATCGGCGGCACCGACCCGTTCGCATTGAGGAAGCTGCTTCGGGAAGGATTTGCGGAATCCCCGAGCTTCGCCGATCTGATCATCGCCAAGAAGGCGCTGCACGAGTTGGATCGATCGCTTCAGCCGGCGCTCCTCGAGAGTTGCGGCGCGGCACTCCACCGGGGCGGACGCATGGTCTTATTCGTGGACTCGCCCGGACCAACAGCCAGGGAAGTGGATTGGGGCAACCTGCATCGGTCGGTCGAGCGACATGACGCGCTGCGCAGATTGCTGCTCGACCCGGCCACTGCGCCGAACGACGTCAAGAAATATTTCGCCAACGCCCGGTATCTCGCTGACCCGCTCGGAGAATTGCTCTTTGTGAACGATTGGACCGCGGTGAAGGATTGGGCGAACTCGAACCAACACGAGCTGGCGCATCGCTACTTCGCGAGCCTGGCCGAGCTGTGCGCGTGGGCCGACCCGTGGTTTGGCAATCCGTTGACGATCGATGAGGACTTCTACGACATCAATGCGCTGCGGTTCAACGAGCGCGGCGTGAGCTGGGTGCTCCACTACCTGGAGCGGAACAAGGCCGACCGGGAAAAGGCGATTGCGAGAGATCTCAGCACGCTCGCGAGCCGGCTCGGCGGCTCGGATCGGTTTCGCGCGTTGGTCGACATCACGCGCACAGTGCTCGACAAGCGGTCGGCGTTCGCCACGATGCTCGGCGCGACGCCAAGCGCTGTGTCGCTCGCCGACATCGAGCCGATTCTGAAGCCGTTGGAAACTGCCGAGACGGCGCCGCAGTTCAAGCTTCGATGCGCGGTCGTCGAGTTCGAGCGGCAACGTCGACGATCGACACCCGTGAGTATCGTTGGAGCAACGGCAATCTCGGATGCTCCTGCGCAAGCCGCGGAGCCGATCTAGGAGACGTATCTCGGAACTGATCAACGCCGTTGGCTTCGGTGCTCGAAGCACGAGGAAGATGGCAAGTCCAATCAGACGACAGAGCCGTTGTCGGACGGAGGCGGAGGTCCGAGGTCGCCATCGCTCAACGCGCACTTCGCAATCGCCGCCAAGCGACCGTCCTGATTCTTCTCGACGCCTTTCAGATTCCGCAGAACTCGCCGATATGCCATCGAGATGAATGCGCGCGCGCAATCCACCTCGGCGTGTACTGCCGCCTCGCTGCCCGCGCGCTGAATCTCACTCGTCGTTCGCGACAACACTGCCGACACGAGGACGATGTCGATCGCCGCGTTCGCCAACCGCTCCTGGATGAATTGCCGGTCGATCAACGCCTTACCGTGCGCCAGAATCGTGCGCTCGACGACGAGCCCGAGACGATGCACGAGGCTCGCAGCGAGACCCGCTTCCTTCGCCAGTGCTGGGTCAACCATCGAGAAGTGCGGCCAGGTGATTGTCCGCTTGGCACGACCGACCAAGTAGTGACCGAGGGCGCCCGCGGAATGCAGCGGGTCCTTGAACGCGCGCCCGATCGCTTGGAGATGCTCGGCGGGCTGTTGCAGGCCGGACAACGCAATCAGCGCTCGCAGGATCTCGTTCGTCCCTTCGAAGATGAGGTTAATCCGCGAGTCGCGCACGGCCTGCTCATATGGATACTCTCGCGAATAGCCGATTCCTCCGGCGATTTGCAGCGCGTCGTTCGATGCGCGGAAGGCAAGCTCGGACGCGAACACTTTGCAGACCGCCGTCTCGAGTGAGTAGTCCACCCCACCGCGGTCCACCATGTCCGCCGCGATCATCACCGCGGAATCGATCGCGTAGCACTCGGCGGCGTTCACCGCGATCTTGCGCTGCAGCATCTCGAACGAGCCGATCGACCGGCCGAACTGTTCACGCTGTTTGGCGTGGGTGAGTGCCTCACGCATGATCTGTCGTGCACCGCGTGCCGACGCGGCCGCGAGGCCGAGCCGCCCCGAGTTGAGGATCTCCAGGGCGATTCGAAATCCTTGGCCGACTTCACCGAGCCGATCCTCGACTGGCACTCGGACCTGGTCGAAGTACACCGCACGTGTGTCGGAGGCCTTGATGCCCATCTTATCCTCGCGCTTTCCGAGCGTCACACCGCTCGCGTGCGCGTCGACGATGAAGGCCGTCACGCGTTCCTTCCGCACGCCCGCGACCGTCTCGACCACCTTGGCGAATACGGTGAACAGATCGGCATAACCGGCGTTCGAAATCCAGATCTTATTGCCGGTGAGCAGGTAGTGCGATCCGTCTTCGCTCAGGACTGCCGTCGACTTCATCGCCTGTGCGTCCGATCCTGAGCCCGGCTCGGTGAGACAGAACGCAGCGACGAGCTCGCCGGTCGCACAGCGGGGCAAATAGCGCTGCTTCTGTTCTTCCGTTCCGAACAGAATGATTCCCTTGCAGCCGATCGATTGATGCGCACCAGCGTAGACGCAGAGCGCGGGATCGACTGCTCCGATCTCCGCGAACACGCGACTGTACACCTTCGTCGATGCGCCCAAGCCGCCGTATTCGACGGGAATCGCGAGGCCCATGAAACCCCAGTCATGAAAGGCGTACCGGAATCCTGGAGGAAATTGTCCTTCGCGATCGAAGCTTTTGCTATCGATATACTCGGCCGCGAACGCCCGAAACGAATCGAGAATGGCGCGCAGCGATTCTGCTTCGTCGCTCGACAGCGTCGGGAACGGAAAGACGAGATCTTCGCGAAGCTCACCGAGGAATATCGATTTCGTGAACGACGCGTTCGCCTCGGGACTGGCGGGATGAGATATCGTGCGTTGCGGAGCTACGGCGATCACGGATCGGCCCTCGGCTATTCGGACACCGGCGACGGTCTCCAAGCCGGCTACGTGAAGTTTGTGCCGGAGCTCGCACGCTCACCGTCCGAAGAAGGTGGAACCTGCGTCCGAGAAACCCTCACCCCGTTGCGTGCCGAGAGCACCACAGGGAAAGTCGGCCATTGCGGCCGCTGAATTCCCGACCAGGGAGATCGCTGAAGACACTCAGAGTAATCGCTGACAGACAGGCCGCCGGGATCGGTGCATCGTCTCGGCATGAATAACACTCTCATGTCCGACCCGACCTCCGGCGTGGGCAGCGACACCGAGCCCGGAGCACTCATCGTTCCGTTCGCGCGCGCCCGTCGCCGCGATGTTTCGCTGCTTGGTGGCAAAGGTGCCAATCTCGGAGAGATGACAGCGGCGGGACTGCCCGTTCCACCGGGCTTCGTGATCGCGATCAACGCGTACGAGACGTTCTATGCGGCCAATGAGCTCGCGCTCCGAATCAAGGCGGAGCTGGCACACATCGACGCGGACGATCCGGCATCCCTCGAGCGCAGCGCGAAGGCGCTACGGCAAATGATCGCCGACGCGGAGATCCCTGAGCCTCTCCGGATGGCGATCGAACACGCGTATGACGAGCTCGTGACGGACGAGCCGAATGCCCGCGTCGCTGTGCGCTCGTCCGCGACCGCGGAGGACACGGCGCAGTTTTCGTTCGCCGGCATGTTCGAGAGCTTTCTCAACGTCGCCGGCAGAGACGAGTTGCTCGACCGGGTGAAGGATTGCTGGGCGTCGACCTTCGGGGCACGCGTGCTGTTCTATCGTATCAAACAGGCGATGCCGATCGAGATGCCAGTCGCCGTCGTTGTGCAGCGAATGATCAACTCGGAGAAGTCGGGCGTCATGTTCACGACCGATCCGGCAACGCGCGACTCGTCGAAGATGGTCATCGAAGCCGCGTGGGGACTCGGTGAGACGGTCGTGCAGGGTGCGGTGACACCCGATCGCCACGTGCTCGACAAGCAATCGCTGTCGGTGATCGATTCGACCATTTCGTGCAAAGAGTTCCTGCTGGCGTGGAATGATCAGAAGGGCTCGACGGAGCGGGTAGACCTCTCGAACGACAGTCGGGCGCAAACGCGGGTTCTGACAGACCGCGAGCTTCACACGCTCGGTGAGCTCGCCGTTCGCGCTGAGGCCCACTACGGCGTGCCGCAAGATCTCGAGTTCGCGATTGAACGTGAGATGATTTATCTGACACAAAGCCGCCCGATTACGACGCTGTCGGAGCGCCCCCGATCCGCAGAGGCGAGCATCCTGCCCCACGCAACGGGCAGCAAACCACTGGTCCATGGGCTCGGCGCGAGCCCTGGTCGAGCGACCGGCGTCGTCCGCGTTCTCGAATCGCCGAAGGACGAATCGGCGATGCAGAGCGGCGAAGTGCTCGTCACACACATGACGTCCCCGGACTGGGTGCCGATCATGCGCCGCGCCGCCGCGATCGTAACGGATGCGGGCGGGATGACCTCGCACGCCGCGATCGTCGCGCGCGAGCTGGGTCTGCCCTGCATCGTTGGCGCGCACGACGCCACTCGCGTGCTCCGACCGGCAACCGTCGTGACCGTGGATGGGAGCGCGGGGACGGTCTCCGAAGGCGACTCACGTGAGACGACTGCGCGCCATGCTCCGCCAATTCCCAGGTCCTCGCCGACATTCGAGCCCAATCTGATCACCGCGACGAAAGTGTACGTCAATCTCGCGGAGCCCCATCGTGCGACGGAAGTCGCAACGCGCGACGTCGACGGCGTCGGACTTCTACGGGCCGAGTTCATGATGGTGGACGCGCTCGAGCACATGCACCCGCGAGCGTTTCTGAAAGCGCGAAGCGAACACGAGTTCGTCCAACGAATGGCGACAAACCTGCGCATCTTCGCCGAGGCGTTTCACCCGCGGCCGGTCGTGTATCGCGCGATGGACTTCCGGTCGAACGAGTTCAGGAATCTCATTGGCGGCGCGGACCATGAGCCCACTGAAGCCAACCCGATGATCGGGTACCGCGGCTGCTTCCGCTATACACGCGAACCAGACCTCTTTGCGCTCGAATGTCGCGCACTGGCCGAGGTGAGACGCGATCTCGAGAATCTCCATCTCATGATTCCGTTCGTTCGGACGGCGCACGAGCTCGAAGCCTGCCTCGCGCTCATCGACAACAGCCCGCTTGGCAACGATCAACGGCTCGAGCGCTGGATCATGGCTGAGGTGCCGTCCGTCGTGTATTGGTTACCGCGTTACGCCGAGCTCGGAATATCCGGAGTCTCCATCGGGTCGAACGATCTCACGCAGCTCGTCCTCGGCGTGGATCGTGACAGTGACCTTTTTGGCGCCGGCTATGATGAACGCGATGGCGCCGTATTGAACGCGATCGAATCCCTCATTCGCGAGTGCCAGCGGCTCGGTTTGACCTGCTCGATTTGTGGGCAAGCCCCGTCGGTGCATGCGGATTACGCCGCGCGACTCGTGCGCTGGGGAATCGATTCAATCTCGGTCAATGTCGACGCGATCGAGCGAACCCGACGCAACGTCGCCATCGCGGAACAGGCACTCGTCCTTGATCACGCGCGTTCCATGGCCTCGCAATAGCGCATGCGCTTCACGACACGAGCGACTACTCTGATCGCGGCCGCTTGATCAACACGGGCAGATTACTGCCGCGCAGAACCTTGTCGGCGGTGCTCCCGACGATCAACCGTGACGCACCGCGGCCGCGCGTTGTCAGAGCGACGAGATCGGCGGCCGTCTGCGCGGCGAAGTCGAGGATCGCTTGGGCGACGCGGGTATCGATCACGACCGCCGTGTTCACGTCGACACCCTGGCTCACGCGTATCGCCAATTCACCGAGGCGCTCCCGCGCCTCTGCCGCGACGCGTTCCGTCAATTCCATATCCGCGACAGGCGCCGCCCCCATCATCGTAGCGCCATAGTCAGGAATGATGAGCGGCACGGGCTGCACGACGTGCAGGAGCGTGATATGTCCATTTCCTGCGCGAGCAATCGAGAGCGCGGCATCGATGATGGCTTCGGATTCCGACGATGCATCGATGAGCACGAGCACATGCGTGAAGAGTCGCTCTCGGCGCTCGGGCCGTTCCGCTTCCGTCGAACGGAGGAGCAGCACGGGGATGCCCGCGTGGCGAACGACGCCGTCGGCAACACTGCCAAGCCAGGCTCGATTGAAGCCCGTGCGCCCGTGCGACGTCATCACGATGAGATCGGCGCCGACATCGATCGCGCGGCGACATATCATCTCAGCCGGCACCCCGTTCAGCACGGCAAATGTCGGCCGAACGGAAGCACCAGACTGGAGCTCGTGGGCGATATGATCCAGATACGCCTCCTCGCTGGGCCGCCGCTGATCATCCGCCGGCATTCCCTCATACCCACTCGCCGCGAAGGGATCGTGGACGAGGACGAGATCGATGGCCGCGCCCGTTGCTCGCGCGAGCGCGGATGCGCAGCCAAGCGCGTCCTCGGCAAGCGACGATTGGTCGAGAGGCACCACAATCTTCGTGAGCATGGCGTTCCTACGCTGCCGCGGACTCGTTCGCGTCCGTCGTCGGAAGCGTGAACACAAACTTGGTCTCCTCGTCGGGCACGCTCTCGCACACCACACTCGTCCACCGTGCGCTTCGATCAGACCCTTCGCGATGTATAGACCAAGGCCGAGGCCTTCCATCTTGGGGGGATGCAAAGAACCGCGCGATTCGGCTCGCCGATCGCGTGTTGTCACGATGGACATCTGTCGATGGTTTGGTCTCCACCATTGCTCGACCACGCCGGCCCGACTGCGCGAAAGTCGCGTGCAACGTCCGTGCTGTCGCCTCATGATGACTGAGCTTCAGCCGAACGCCCGGCCTGCGCCAAACACGTACGTCCGGTCCACGAGCTTGTGCTCGGCGACCGCTTTCGCGATGTCGAGAGAGCTCACGATACCGACGAGCCGGCGTCCGTCGATCACGAGCACGCGATGAATGCGCTCGTTCGACATCAGGGCCGCGGCAAGCCGGGCGTCTGCTTCGGGTGGCAGCGTGCGGAGCGGTACGCGCGTCATCGCCTCGCTCACCTCGTGTTCTTCGAGCGCATTCCATTCCGGCGTAGAAAT
>Ga0070679_100003154_pt1 | contig 15061 bp, 17 predicted proteins | sample KBSC63BmetaG_FD_65652 | JGI IMG/M metagenome (GOLD analysis project Ga0070679, IMG submission 65652) | Corn rhizosphere microbial communities from Kellogg Biological Station, Michigan, USA - KBS C6-3B metaG | ecosystem: Host-associated > Plants > Roots > Rhizosphere | place: USA: Michigan... | reverse complement strand
AGTGCCCTCGCCAGCGAGTGGGTCGCTCTCCTGCCGCGGCCGGAGGATCCACCGCCGCCGGTCGACGTCGACACCATGGCCAAGCTGATCGGCGATCGCTTCTCTCCGGCCCAGCTCCGCTGCCTGCACCATGTGCGCGAGCTGTACGGCCAGAGCCCTTGACATTGACGCAACGTCAAGGTCTACGGTCAGGCCATGACGAGAAAGCAGATGGCTGGCTGGCTTCGCTGGGCCCTTGGCGCGGCCGTGCTGCTTGCGGTCGGCCTTGCGGTGGCCGACCCCGCGATCTGGTTCCTGATCCTCGATCCGGAACTGCTCGCCCTGATCGTCGCCGTCACCGTCGCGCTCACGCGATCGGCGATCGCCGACGCGCTCCTCTACCTCCGGGCTATGGGTTGCGGCGGACGCTCTAGCCGGTCCTGACCACGAGCCTCTGCTCACCGCGCCCGCGCGCCTTCACCAGCACCTCGCGGCCGCGGTTGGTGTCACGCACCGTGAAGCGCGTCTTGGATCCGTTGAGCTTCACGCTCCGGATCGCCGCACCCGCCGGCAGCGTGTGCCCCAGCGTCAGGCGCACGCGTAGGTGAGGATCGACCGTGGTCGTGTACCTGCCGTGCCCGGCGCTCGCGCTCACATCGATGTAGCCGTGACCGAGGCGGATATTGCGACCCGAGATGCGGGGCTCGCCCGGCGGCACCTGCGGCGTCACCTCGAGCGCGCCATTGCCGAGGAACGGCCGCACGCCGAGCTGCTGGTGGATCACCGGCCAGGCGGTGCCGTAGTTGCCCCAGGCCTGCATGAACATCGAGCGGCAGGTCCAGCAGCGGTTGATGTTCGCCGGGATGCCGGCAGCCGGATCGCCGTTCGGCGCCGACGGGAAGATCTCCGGCATCGCCCCCGGCTGCTCGTCCGGCGTCCCGCCGGTGGCCGGCTCGTCGAACTGCGTCTCGGCGTTCGCATCGGTGTAGCGCTGCTGCTGGCCCGCGCCGAGGCGACCGTAGTTGCCCTCTCCCACCGCCTGGATCGACGTGGTCAGGGAGAAGATCTCGAAGTCGCCCTTGCCGTCGGCTCCGCCCCCGCATCCGGTGTGGAAGAGGCCGAGGCTGCCGGGACGGTCGCCGCTGAAGCACGAGTTCTCGCGCCCCGCGAGCGCGGTGGTGCCGTGCTCGTGCGAGGCCAAGCCGGGCATCGTCCGGGTGCCTCCCGCAAGCTCTGCCTCCATCGGCACCTGGCCGATCCAGTGCTTCTGGAACGACTGCGTGTTGCCCGGATCCAGCAGCGAGTCGGCGTACTGCTGCGCCGGCTGATCCCACCACGTGTTCTCGAACTGCACCTCGAGCTTGTGGGCCAGGCCCGTGGCCCACCTGACGGTGGCGCTGTCGCCCTTCGAGCGCGCCATGTCCGCCAGGTCGATCAGCGCGCGGATGTAATAGACGCCGTTGTCGAGCTTCTCCGGCCCCATGCCGGTCCGCTCGACGTTGCCGGATCCCTCCGGCCAGCCGTCGCGATCCACATCCAGGCGGTCGTCCACAGCGTGCAGGTTCCGCTTCGCGAAGTCGTACATCTCGTCGCGGAAGCGGTTGTCGCCGGTCCAGCGCCAGATCAGCGCCACCGCGCTCGGGAACTTGATGGTCTCGTCCGTGTTGAAGTCGTTCACCCCATTCGTCTGGGAGTCGTGACCGAACCAGACCGAGCCGTCCGACACCGTCTCGTGCACGACGATCCCGTCGCCGCCATTGAGGATGTCGGAGATGTCCTTGAGCGCCCGCAGATGGTCCTCGGCCGTCTGGAACTGGCCGAGTGCGACCGCGGCGAACGCCGTGTACTCGCCATCGGTGGCGAAGATCCACGGGTAGTCCGGGAAGCCCGCGCCGAACCAGCGCGCGTGAGCCACCGTGCCGAGCGGCGCCGGGAACTGATGCCCCTGGTTGGTCCAGCGGATCTGCAGGTTCGATGCCGACTGCGTCAGGTCCGCCAGGTTCTGCTTGCCCCAGTCGATCGAGTTCTGCAACAGCCGGTCGCCGGGCAGGTTCACACGCGACTGCGAGCCGAGCTTCTTCCGGCCCGCGACCTTCGCGCTCAGCTCGCCCGCGGGGTTGTCCAGCGCGGCGTTCAGCTCGCCACGAGCGTCGCTGATGCTCTCCGCCTGGCTCGAGCCGTCGTTCGAGCCCGCAACGCCCACCCACAGGGTCTTCGAGCCGTTTGCCGGCACCGTCACGCCGTAGCGCAGCTCCCCGCCCGTGCCCTTGCCGAACGGGCCGTCGTCGCAGGAGCTCGGCGGCGAGGTGCCATCGTCGGCGGCGCACGCGTGACCCGGCTGCGGGCCGCGGAAGTTGCCGCCCGTGTCGGCCGCGGTCCCGCTGACCGGATTCTGCGATGCGCCCACGAGCGCCGCATAGTGGTGCTCCGGCGCGCCCGGAAGCGCACCGTCATCGGTGAACTGCAGCCCGCCGCCCGTGAACGAGCCGTGATCGGCGATGTTGTCGCTGGCGTTGGGCGTCACGCCGGTGAAGCCCCACGGGTACGCGGTCATCAGCTCGGAGTGGGCATCGACCATCACGGTCACGGTTCTGTCGGCCGAGCCCGGATTCGTCAGCTTTAGCCCGAACAGCACCGCGCGGCGCGCGTCCGGCGCGAAATCGGTCCGCTGCACGTGCAGGCCGGAGACGTCGGGGAAGTCGAAGCGCGTGTAGCCCCAGCCGCTCGTGAACTTGGTGGCCTGCCCGACCCACTGGCCGTCCACCCCGAACCAGACGCCGTCGAGCAGCTTGAGCGGCGGCGTGATCACGCCGCCCATCTCGCCTGTCGAATGCCAGCCGTTGGCGTAGAAGCGCCCGTCCTCGAACCCCTCGGCATACGACCGCTGCCCGGCGGCCACCTCGCGCCTGTCCTGAAGTCTCGTGTTGACCGAGAGCTCAGTGGTGGCCGCCTGAGCGGCGCTGGCTCCGATCAGCAGAGCAGCAATCCCTGCGGTGGCGGCGCGAGCGACATGCATGAGTGAACCTCCGTGGATCCCTAGCGTTCCGCTCGGACCGTTGCCCGGGCCAGCCGGATTTCAGTCGGGAAGATCAGACGAGTTGCGAAATCGCCCAAACTACGAGCGCGATCGCACCGCCGCCGGCGAAGATTCCGGCGACAACGAGCGCCACCTGGCGCGGATCGGGCCGGCCCGACGTGGCCACCTCGGCTCCGAGCCCCGCGCCGTACAGCGCCTCTCGCGCAACCGTGGCGCCCGACTCCGGCACGAGGATGTCGCGCGGCCCAGCGGCCAGGAAGTCAGGCACGTCGAAGCCGGCGGACCGTCGCACCACGCTCGGCACGCCCTGCTCGAGCAGGAGTCCCGAGATCATGTCCGCCTCCGGCTGCTGCGCGGCGCCGGCCACGCGCACGAGCGGCCCGCGAGTGAAGCGCGGGTCGACCTTGCGAGCGCGCTCATGTGCCTCGCTGCGGGGAGCCTCGATCACCTCGCCCGGCGGCACTAGCGGCATCCGGCAGGTCGCGCAGAAGCGCTCCGAGGCCGGGTACTCGCGCCCGCACGACGGACAGATGAGCGCCGAGCTACTCGACCTCGATGGGCTCTTCTTCGACACGACCATCCCCGATCCGCCAGGCCTTGATCACCGGATCGTTCTCGAGCGACACGATCAGGTAGAGCCAGTGCGGGTAGTGGGCCAGATTGATGTCGGTCTGCGAAGGCTGGGGCGAGCTGCGCGGGTGCGAGTGATAGATCGCTACACCGTGCCCCTCGTCGTCGAGCTCGTTCACCGCGAACAGGCTCTTTGAGTCGAGCTCGTACCCGTAGGGCGACTCGCGAAGGTTCTTCGAACGCACCGTCTCCGCCACACGCCCATCGTCCATGCGCAGGTAGCCGCAGCACTCGTTGGGCGCGTCATCACGGGCGTGCGCGATCAGGGCGTCCCACTGAGCTCTCGTCATTCGCATGGGGCGAAGGCTAGCCAGCCTGTGGCGCTCCTTATGCGGAGCGACTATCGTGGGCAGCCATGCCGAACGTTGGTCCGCTCGAGCTGATCGTCGTGCTGGTCATCGCGCTGATCGTTCTTGGTCCCAAGCGGCTGCCGGAAGTGGGCCGCTCAGTGGGCAAGGGGATGCGCGAGTTCAAGGACGCCATCAGCGGCGAGCACGAAGACGAGCGCGAGAAGCTCCCCGGCCCGCCGGACTAGAGCGTCCTCCTAGAGAGTGCCCACGCGGTCGGGCGGCCAGTACGTGACCAGCGCGCGCCCGATCACCCATGACACGGGGACCGGTCCCCAGAAGCGGCTGTCGTCCGACTCGCCGCGGTTGTCGCCCATCATGAACACGTAGCCCTTCGGCACGGTGATCGTGTGCGGGAAGTTGCAGTCCGCTCCCCCGCCGCACCTTGCCGCGAACGGCTCGGACGCGAGCTTGCCGTTGCGGATCACGTGGCCGTTGTGGATCGAGACCCTGTCGCCGGCGACGGCGACCACGCGCTTGATGAATGTCTCGTCCGACTTCTTCGGCACCGGACGCGTGCACGCGGTCTGCGTGCCCTCGCCCTGCCCGGGCGCGCCGCACTCCTCGTCGTCGGCGCCCTGCGGCGGGTGGAACACCACGATGTCGCCCACGCCGGGATCCGACCCGAGACGGTGCGTGATGCGGTCGACGATCACCCGCTGGCCGATGTGCAACGTCGGCTCCATCGACCCGCTCGGGATCCGATACGGCTTGACCGCGTAGGCCTGAACCGTGAGCGCGAGGAAGAGAGCGATCGCCACGAGCACTACAAGCTCGACGATCGAATTCGACCGCACTCGGCGGATCAGCGCGCGCATTCTCGAGGGTGGTGGGCTACCAGAATGAAGCGGAGTCTAGGTCGAGCTCTTCCAGAGGCTTGGTGTAGACCCCTGAGCTCAGGTACTTCCAGCCATCGTCGGGCACGACGAAAACAACGTTGCCCTCGTCGAGCTCGCTCGCCACGCGCACCGCGATCGACGCGATCGCGCCGGCCGAGACGCCGGTGAACAGGCCCTCCGCGTCGAGCAGCCTGCGCGTCCAGATCACGGCATCGGCGTTCGAGACGAAGATCTTACGGTCGAGCAGCGAGAGGTCGATGATCGGCGGGATGTAGCCGTCGTCAAGCGAGCGGAGGCCCTGCACGAGCTCGCCCTGGAGCGGCTCCGCGGCCACGATCTTCGTGTCCGGGTCCTCCTCCTTGAGCCGCCGCGCGTTGCCCATCAGCGTGCCGCCCGTACCGAGGCCGCCGACGAAGGCCGCCACCTCGTCCAGCTCCTCGAGGATCTCGAGCGCGGTCCCGTTGTAGTGCGCGAGCGGGTTCGCCTCGTTCCCGTACTGGTACGGCATGTAGTACGACGAGTCGGCCTCGGCCATCTCGAGCGCCATGGCCACGGCGCCGTTCGATCCCTGGGCGCCCGGCGAGTAGACGATGTCTGCGCCGTACATGCGCAGCAGCTGCGTGCGCTCCTGCGTGACGTTGTCGGGCATCACGACCTTGAGCGGATAGCCCTTACGCGAGCAGATCATCGCGAGCGAGATGCCGGTGTTGCCGGACGTGGGCTCGAGGATGGTCTGGCCCGGGGAGATCGCGCCCTGGGCCTCGGCGTCCTCGATCATCGAGCGCGCCACACGGTCCTTCACCGACCCGGTGGGGTTGTAGCTCTCCAGCTTCGCGTAGATGCGGACGCCCGGCTTGGGAGAGAAGCGCTTCAGCTCGACCAGGGGCGTATGACCGATCGCCTGGACGATGTCGCCGTACTTCCCTCCACACGGACGGTTGTCGAGGCGGGGCTCGATCATCGCTTCAGAAAGTGTAGTACCACACACTTTGGGGGCCGCGCAGCTAACGCCCGCCGCGGCGGCCCCGATTCGGGGATCGTCAATCCTGATCCCCGGACCCCAGCGGAGTCAACCTTCTCTAGACGGGAATACGGCCTCGAGGCGCCTGACCCACGCGTCCGGGAGCCCATGCTCGCGGGCGCCGTCCATCATCAGCTGCACGTATTCGCGGCGTGGCTCGAGCTCCGTCGGCGCCTTCTCGATCACCTCGTAGGCCATCGCCTGCACCGGCTCGCCGTCGAGGATCACCCTCACTGACCGGCGGCGATAACCCGTGCCCGCGGACTCCTTCACGTCCAGCTCGGCGGCCCCGCAGGGCAGCTCCCACAGCACACCCCACACTGACTCGCCCTTCGCCCGGACGATGTCTGCCGCGCCGGCACGCCAGCGGATCGACCGGCGGAGGAACGCCAAACGGTGGTCAGGCAGCTCGGCCGGACCGAGCGCCCGGTGCGGCGTGTCCCACGCAGTGAGCTGCGAGCTCGACATATTCGAGCCGTATGCGAAGTAGAGGGTCCCCATGCCTATGAAGGTTGTCGTACCCAGCGCCGACACCCGCCGCACCGCCAAGCTCACGCGCAGGATCGTCGCGCCTGCGGAAGCTGCGCTGTGGGTCGCTCTGCAGGCTCTAGCGCGAGCCGCCGGCCATGGCCGGGAGGATCACAAGGGTGTCGTCCGGGCCGACCGCGGTGTCGAGCCCCTGGAGCACGCGCACGTCCTCGTCGTTCACGTAGACGTTGACGTAGCGGTTGAGCTCGCCGTCCTCGGAGAACAGCTGGCTCTGCGTGGCCGGGTGCTGGTCGGCGAGCGCGCGCAGGACGTCGCCGACGTTGCCGCCCTCCACGGACACTTCCTTCTCGCCGCCCGTTGACGAGCGCAGGACCGGTGGGATCTTTACGGTGCTCACGAGGTCGGCAGACTACTAACCGGCCGCTCCGCGGCCGAGCTGAGGACGCGAAAAACAAGCAGACCAAGGACGCAGGGTCGCGGCCGTATGCCAATACGGCAAGACACGAGAACGCCGGTATGCGCCGCTCTGCAGCGTCATCAGCCGGCCGCGGCGCAGAACGCTTCGTAGTCGGGGAAGACACCCATCTCCTCGTCGGAGATGTCGCCGGGATCGCGCGAGCACACGGGGCACTCAGGATCGCGCCGCACCTTCAGCTCGGTGAACGTGGCCGCCAGTGCGTCGTAGAGGAGCAGGCGGCCGATCAGCGGCTCGCCGCTGCCCACGATCAGCTTCACGACCTCGGTGGCCTGGAGCATGCCCATGGTGCCGGGCAGCACGCCCAGCACGCCGTTGGCGCCGCAGGACGGCGCAAGCTCCGCGGGCGGAGGCGTGGGATAGAGGCAGCGGTAGCACGGGCCGTCGTGTGGCTTGAACACCGACAGCTGGCCGTCGAAGCCGAGGATCGACGCGGACACGACCGGTATGCCGAGGCGAACCGTCGCGTCGTTCAGGAGGTAGCGCGTGGGGAAGTTGTCCGCGCCGTCGATGATCACGTCGTAGCCCTCGATGATCTCCATGATGTTGGAGGCGTCGAGGCGCGTCTGGTACTTGACGACGTTCACGTCCGGGTTGATCTCCTTGATGGCGATCTCCGCGGAGTCCACCTTGGGGATCCCGATGCGGTCGTTCGAGTGCGCGACCTGGCGCTGGAGGTTGGAGAGGTCCACCACGTCGTTGTCGACGATGCCGAGCGTGCCGACGCCGGCGGCCGCCAGGTAGAGCGCGGCCGGAGAGCCGAGCCCGCCGGCGCCCAGCAGCAGCACCTTCGACTCGAGCAGCTTGGTCTGGCCCTCGAGGCCGACCTCGGGGATGAGCAGGTGGCGCGAGTAGCGCTCGCGCTGCTCGGCGGACAAGGCCTTCGGAACCTCGACGTCGTAGCCGCGGTCCTTCCAGAGGGTGATGCCGCCGGTCATCGACTCGACGTTCTCGTAGCCGAGCTCCTTGAGCATCGTGTTGGCGGCGAGCGCGGAGCGCTGGCCGGAGGCGCAGTAGGTGATCACGCGCTCGGCCTTGTCCGGCGCGGCGCCCTCGATGCGGGACTCGAGATGCCCGCGCGGGACGTGCACCGCACCCGGCAGGTGCGACTGCTCGAACTCGTGCTGCTCCCGAACGTCGACCACCACGTAGCCGTTGTGGCCGTTCGAAATCAGCTCGTGGACGTCCTTCGGGTCCACTTCCGTTATCTGGCTTCTGATCTCGCGGATCAGATCTGCGCCGCTTGGCATCGTCCTCAAAACTCCCGAAATCCGGTCGGTCTTTACTTCATTAAGTGTAGCGTCGCTTTGCGCGCGTGTCCGCCGCCCGCAAGGCCCCTCTAAATCCTAGCCCCGCCCCTTGTGGTTGGAGCGCTAGCGGCCGGCGTTTGTGAGCAGCCTGCCGAGCTGCTTCTTGCTCAGGCGGCTCGACACCGCAGCTAGGAAGGTGACCCTGCCGTGCGCGGAGCCCAGCAGGAGTCGCCAGCCGCGGTGATTCACGGCGAGCACATATGACGTACCGCGCCGGGCGAGCACGTGCTCTCCGCGGAGCGCGGCCCTTGCCGCGTGCAGGCGCTTGCCCACCCGCACTCGCCCAGCGTGGAACGAGCTTGCCGTGGTGGCGATGAAGTCCGCTCTCTTGTTCTTCCCGAAGTGCACCGCGAGCGCGCAGAAGTGAAGGAAGCCGTGGGCGCGCCGGGCGGGCCCGCCGAGCGCTCGCAGCACGCGCGCACGCGTGGCACCCAGGTGAGCCTTGCCGAGGCCGTGCTTGGCGCGGCCGCCCAGGCGACAGCCGAGCGCGCGAGGCGAACCGGATCCGCCGCCGGATGATCCGCTTCCGGCCGAGCCACCGCCGCCACTGCCCGGGGAGCCCTTTGGACCGCTGCCGTTCCTGTAGGGCGACGCCCCGCCCGGCTTCCCGCTGGGCTGGCAGTTCGGATCGGCCTTCACCTGTCCAAGGATCAGGACGCCGCCCTTGCCCGGCCCGAAATACGGCTTCCAGGACGCCGGGAAACCGGGGAGCTCCGAGATGTCGGCGGTGTGGTGGTTGATCGCGAAGTGCTCGACATGCACGCCGCCGTCGCCCCAGCGCTTGTCGAAGAAGTAGTGGCCGTCGAAGTGGTAGGTCTCGGTCGAGCCGTCTCCCGCGACGATCTGGCCCGTCCAGTGGTCCTGCTGGTAGTACCAGCACTTGTCGAGCGCGGCGGCCGTGCGCGCCGGCTCCTTGGTCAGGAAGCGCACCAGGCCGAGCCCGCTCACGTCCTGATGCGTCTTGTCGTAGTCGACGCAGAATGGGTCGGCATCCGGGTGCCGGAACGTCGTTCCCTCGCCCGCGAACTGGAGCGTGCAGGCGTACGGATTCGAGCCGTCCCACGGCTTCACCGTCGCGCCGAACGCCGGCGACGCGAACGCCATCGTCACCGCCGCGACAACCCCTGCCAGGATCGCCCCCCGCATTCCGCCGGAAAAGGTAACTCCCCGGCCGCGCGCGTGCGCCGGTTCGTCACGAACCTAAAGCGTTGTTGCGCCAAAACCGCTGCGCGCTTAAGGTCGCTGTGGCGGCTGGCCCGCCACCCGGCGCCCGGACTCGGTGCCGCGCGCACGGCCCCAATTCTCTAGGGAGGTTTCCTGTGCAGGCGACACCTGAGCAAAAGGCGCCCAGAGCGAACCCGCGCGCGAGCCTTACCTTCGGCAACCTGGTGAGGGTTCCGCTCAACCAGACGGTCACGCTCCTCACCGCCAACGGCCTCACCTTCAAGGGCCACTGCGTCGTGTCCCCGACGAACTCGAGAATGAGCCTGGCGCAGGTCACGCTCGCGGTCGACGAGGCGGACTGCTGGTACTCGTCACTCGGCCTGGTCGCCGGCGAGGTGAAGACGATCTCGCCCGCCGACGGCGACGTGGAGGTCCTGGCCTACGACGGCGGCTGCGACCTGGGCTCGCCGTTCTACGTGGGCGGCACGGCGTTCTCGATCATGAAGCCGACGAGAACATCTCGGCGAACGGCGTGATGTCGTGCGGCGTGGGCGTGATCGCCAGCGATCCGACGATCGCCGTGTTCGGCGGTCACGGACGCCGGCGTCTACCAGGGCGTGCTGACGTTGGCAACCGGCGTTCAGGGCCACGACTGCTTCATCAGCGGCTCGCTGAGCAGCTAGCGGCCGGCGTTCGTGAGAACGGTGGCGAGCTTCTTGAAGGAGAGCTTCCGGGAAACAGCGGCGATGTAGACAACGCGGTTCTTCGACAGGCCGACGAGCAGGAGCCAGTGCTTGTGGGTCACCCCGAGCACCCAATCGCGCTTGCGGTGACCCAGCACCAGCTCGTGCTTGAGCGCGCTGCGCACGCGGGTGAGGCGAGAGCCGATCTTGACCTTGCCAGCGTGGAAGGACTTGCCGCTGTCCATCACCACGTCGGCCTTCGAGCCCTTGCCGAAGTGCACGGCGAGGTCCCCGCCGCGGCGCAGGCAGTAGTGGTAGAAGCCGTGGGCGCGGCGGGTGGGCTTGCCGAGGCGGTGGGCGATCGCCCTCCGCTTGAGGCCGAGCTTCGCGCGCCCGATCCCGTTGTTCGCGTTGCCGCTCAGGTTCTTGCAGGCGTTGCCGGGCCGGGGCTGGGTGGTGCCCGGCGTGGATCCGCCCAGGCCCGCGAGGAAGTTCTCGCCGCCGGTGGTAGTGCCGCCGCCGGCGCCGCCCTGGCCCTGCGTGGTGCACGCCTGGACCACCGGCACGGCCACCACGCCGCCCAGGGTGCCGGGCAGGCCGGGGATCGCGCTCGGCGGCGCGGGCAGCCCGTTGATAGTCACGCTGGTGAGCGCGGTCGCGCCCTGCCCGGTGGCCTTGTTGAAGAAGATCGCGCTGTCGAGCTCGTACAGCGGACCGCTGAAGCGGTCGACGCGGTAGGTGGCGCACTTGTCCGTGGCGGCGGCGAGCTGGCCCGGCCCATCGGTGAGCAGCGAAGTGAGCTGCGACTCGGCATCGGCCAGGCTCGACCCCGAATGGTCGTACTCGACGCAGAAGGGATCAGCGTTCGGGTTGGTGAGGGAGGCGGAGTTCTGCAGCGTGCACGCGAACGGGTTGGTCCCGTCCCACGGACCCGCGCCCACGTCGGCCACCGCCGGCGTGGCGAACAAGGCCAGTAGGACCGCCGCTACAGCTGGTAACGCCCCCCGCATTACCACCCGAAAGCTACCCTGCTTGACGTGCGCTCGCGTCAGTTGATCGCGCTCACCACGCTGGTCGTCGCCGGGCTGATCGCCCTCGTCGCGGTCGCGCTGGCTGCCCGGCACAAGGGCGGCTCCAACGAGTTCGACGGGGCGCTGCTGCCGGCGGGCGTGCGCGCGCCGGCGTTCGATCTCCGCGATCAGAACGGCAGGGCGGTGACGATGGCGCAGTTCCGCGGCCAGCCGGTGATCGCGACGTTCCTCTACTCACATTGCAAGGACACCTGCCCCGTGGAAGCGCGGCTGCTCAACCAGGCGGTGACCGAGCTGGGCGAGCCGCACGCCACCGTGCTCGCCTTCTCCGTCGACCCCGCGCACGACACGCGCGCGAGCGTCAACGCCTTCCTGCGCAAGGAGAAGATCAGCGTGCCGTTCCGCTGGATGCTCGGCACCAAGGCCGAGCTCGAGCCGATCTGGAAGGGCTACGCGGTCACGCCGCAAACCGCCGAGGCGGAGCACATGGCGCGCATCGTGCTGATCGACAAGAAGGGCATGCAGCGGATCGGATATCCGCTCGACCAGACGACGCCGGATCGCATCGCGCACGACATGCGGCTGCTTGCCCGCGAGTAGGCGCGTTATCCTACCTGGCAGGTAGGTTTTTAAGCGCGATGATGTTCAGCACCAAAGCCGAGTACGGGATCCGGATCATGGCCCACCTCGCCGCTTACGACGGCGACGGTCCCGTGTCCCTATCGGCGATCGCCGATGCCGAGGGTCTGCCGCTGGCCTACCTCGAGCATCTGGTCCAGCGCCTGCGCCGTGCCGAGCTCGTGGACTCGAGGCGCGGCGCGCACGGCGGCTATACGCTCTCGCGCCCGGCCGAGACGATCACGATGGCCGAGGTGGTGGAGGCGCTCGAGGGCGACATCGCCCCGATCGAGTGCATCAGCGCGCAGGACGACGGCACGCTTGTTTGCAGCCGCGAGGCGGCGACCGACCGGGTCTGTCCCACCAAGGTCCTCTGGACGCGCGTTCAGGGCTCGATCGTGCGCACGCTGAAGGACATCACGCTGTCAGAACTTGCAGTCCCGAACAGGAAGAAAGCGACCGTATGAGCTTGGAGATTCAGAACCTTCACGTCCGCATCGAGGAACGGGAGATCCTCAAGGGCGTCGACCTGAAGGTGTCGAAGGGCGAGACCCACGCCCTGATGGGACCCAACGGATCCGGCAAGTCAACTCTTGCCAACACGATCATGGGCAACCCCAACTACGAGGTCACCGAGGGCAAGATTTTCGTGAACGGCGAGGAGCTGACCGAGGCCGATCCCGACGATCGCGCCAAGGCCGGCGTGTTCATGGCGTTCCAGTACCCGGCCACCATCCCGGGCGTGTCAGTGGCCAACTTCCTCCGCACGGCCGTGAACGCGCGCCGCGAGGAGCCGATCAAGGTCAAGGAGTTCGGCTCGATGCTGCGCGCGAACATGGACCTGCTGCGCATCGACCCCGAGTTCACCAAGCGCTACCTCAACGAGGGCTTCTCGGGCGGGGAGAAGAAGCGCGCCGAGATCCTCCAGATGGCGATGCTGCGGCCGGAGTTCGCCGTGCTCGACGAGACCGATTCGGGCCTCGATATCGACGCTCTCCGGATCGTGTCCGACGGCGTGAACGCGCTGCGCGGCCCGGACATGGGCACGCTGATCATCACGCACTACACGCGCATCCTTCAGTACGTCACGCCCGACTTCGTGCACATCATGCTCGACGGCCGGATCGTCCGCGAGGGCGGCAGCGAGCTGGCGGGCGAGCTCGAGGAGAAGGGCTACGACTGGATCCGCGAGGAGGTGGCCGCCGGTGCCGCCTAGTTACATGGAGGAGCGGCGGCACGCGGCGCTCGAGGTCTACGAGCGCGAGCCCGTGCCCACCTGGCGGCGCTCCGGCTTCTGGACCACCACGCTGCGCCACCTGCGACTCGACGAGCTCGAGCCGCGGCACTACGAGCCGGTCGGGTCCTTCGAGGAGCTGCCGGGCGACGTGGTCGACGCGCTGAACGGCGAGGAGCTGGCCGGCCTGATCGTCCAGCGCGGGGCGAGCACGATCTTCACGCAGGTCGACCCCACGCTCGCCGACGACGGCGTGATCTTCACGTCGCTCGAGCGGGCGGTGGAGGAGCACCCCGACCTCGTCGAGCAGTGGTACATGAAGCGCCTGTCCGAGGACGAGGGCAAGTTTCCCGCCGCCTCGGCCGCGTTCTGGACCGGCGGCGCGTTCCTCTACGTGCCGAAGAACGTGCAGATCGAGAACCCGATCCAGGTCGTCTACGTGATCGACGAGCCGGGCACGGCGCAGTACGCGCACACGCTCGGCGTGGTCGGCGAGTTCTCCGAGTGCTACCTGCGCGAGTACGACGTGGCGCCCGACTTCGAGGGCCAGGCGCTGCACGCCGGCGGCTTCGAGCTCTACTGCCAGGCCGGCTCGCAGGTCAAGCTCGCGCACTTCCAGGACTGGGGCTCAGGCGAGGTGTACGACATCTCGACGAAGCGCGTGGAGATCGGGCGCGACGCCCATTGCAGCTGGGTGCCGATCCACCTCGGTGGTCACCTGACCAAGCAGACGCTCGACATCATCACCGCCGAGAAGGGCTCGGACATGCGACACAACGGGCTCTACTTCACGGAGGGCACGGAACACCTCGACCTCTTCACCACCGACCTGCACGAGCAGGGCAACACCACGGGTGACACGGTGTGGAAGGGCGCGCTGACCGGCGAGTCGCGCGCGTCGTACGAGGGCCTGATCCACATCGTCGAGGGCGCGCAGCAGACCAACACGTACCTGCAGACGCACTCGATGCTGCTCTCGCCGAAGGCCAAGGCGGACGCGATTCCGTCGCTGATCGTCAAGACCGACGACGTGTCGGCCTCGCACGGCGGCACCGTCGGCGAGGTGGACGAGGACCAGGTCTTCTACATGATGACCCGCGGCATCTCGCGCCAGGAGGCGATCCGGATCCTTGTGGAGGGTTACTTCGAACCGGTGATCGGCAGGCTCGAGGACGAGCCGCTCGAGGCGCTGGTGCGCGAGCGGATCGCCGGCAAGATCGCGGCCGCGGAGCAGTCGGTCGAGGAGTACATCGCCCAGCGCTGATGGCCTCCGCCCCTCCAACCACGCTTCCTGACGTTCGCTCTGACTTCCCGGTGCTGTCCCGGGAGTGGAACGGGCAGCGAGTCACGTACGTGGACTCGGCGGCGACGTCGCAGAAGCCCAATCAGGTGCTGGTGGCGATGGACCGCTTCCTGCGCGAGTCGAACGCCAGCGTGCACCGCGGGCTGTACGACCTTGGCCGCGAGGCCACCGACCTGTTCGAGGGAGCGCGCGAGCGGATCGCTCGATTCGTGGGAGGCGACGCCGAGACCACGATCTTCACGCACAACGCCACCGAGGCGATCAACCTCGTGGCATACGCGTGGGCGCGGGACAACCTGCACGAGGGCGACGAGGTGCTCGTCACGCGCATGGAGCACCACTCGAACATCGTGCCGTGGCAGCTCGCGTGCCAGGACACGGGCGCTCGCCTTCGCTACCTCGACATCTCAGACGACGGCTTCATCTCGCTTGACGAGCTCGACGCCGTGCTGGCCGAGGGGCGCGTGAAGCTCGTGGGTGTGGTGCACGTGTCGAACGTGCTCGGCACGATCAACCCGGTGGCCGAGGTGGTGGCCCGGGCGCACGCCGCCGGCGCGGTGGTTGTGGTGGACGGCACGCAGGCTGTGCCGCAGATGCCAGTCGATGTCGGGGAGATCGGGGCGGACTTCTACGCATGGACGGGGCACAAGGCTCTCGGTCCCACTGGCGTGGGCGTGCTGCACGGGCGGCGCGAGCTCTTGACGTCGATGCGGCCGTATGTGTCCGGCGGGCACATGATCTCCCGCGTGGACGACGAGATGTCCACCTGGAGCGAGCTGCCGCACAAGTTCGAGGCCGGCACGTCGGCGATCGCGGATGCGATCGGGCTCGGCGCGGCGATCGACTATCTGACCACGCTCGGCATGGATGCCGTGCGCGCGCATGAGGAGTCTTTGACGGC
>Ga0070679_100003142_pt1 | contig 15096 bp, 10 predicted proteins | sample KBSC63BmetaG_FD_65652 | JGI IMG/M metagenome (GOLD analysis project Ga0070679, IMG submission 65652) | Corn rhizosphere microbial communities from Kellogg Biological Station, Michigan, USA - KBS C6-3B metaG | ecosystem: Host-associated > Plants > Roots > Rhizosphere | place: USA: Michigan... | reverse complement strand
TCTCCTCTGCGTCTCTGCGCCTCTGCGGTGAGCTGTTACGAATTTCTGGTGAGCTGTTCCGAATCGCGGTGAGCTGCCACGCATTCCTCTGACTTGCCGCCCGCCGCTCCCGCGACCCTCCGTACCCGCAAGTTAGCCGGCCTACTTCCCAGTGTATACGATGCGGTAGATGCGTCCGCCTGCATCATCCGCAACGTAGAGCGCGCCATCCGGCCCCTGGGCCAATCCAGTCGGACGATGGTTGCCCGTCGTCCCGCCCGTCACAGTCGAGAACCCGTCGGCGAACACCTCGTATGCACCCGACGCCTTCTCCCCGCTCAGCGGCTGAAACACCACGTTGAAGCCCGCCTGCGGCAGCGGCGAACGATTCCATGACCCGTGAAACGCGATGAACGCCCCACTCTTGTACCGAGCAGGAAACATGCTCCCGGTGTAGAACAGCAGCCCATTCGGCGCCCAGTGCGCCGGGAACACCGCGACCGGCTCCTTCTTCTGCGCGCACTGCCCCACCTTCTTGCCGTCGCCGCCATACTCCGGCGCCTCGACGAGATGGTGTTCCGCCATCGAGTAGTAGCAGTACGGCCAGCCGAAATCATCACCCTGATTGACCTGTAGCAGCTCCTCTGCCGGATTCTCCGCGTTGTAGCTGTCCGGGAACGACCAGTTGCCTCCCTGGCCACCGAGCTGGTCGCGGCCGTGCTGCGTCGCCCACAGCTTGTTGTCCGACGGATTGATCTCGATGCCGACGCCGTTGCGAATGCCGCGCGCGTAATGCACGCCGTTCGAATAACTCTGATGCATCTTGCGCGCGTCGAACTTCCAGATGCCCGCGCGCGTCTCGAGCTCCTCACATGGATTCTTGCCTGGCGAGTCCTTCGCGCGATTCTTCTCCTGACACGCGTTGGATGGCGAGCCGATGTCGAGGTACATCGAGCCATCGCGCGCGATCACGAAGGTCTTCGTCGTGTGGTCGCCATTCCTCTGCAAGCCTTCCACGATCGTGTCGAGCTTCGCGGCCGGCTCCGTCGATCCCGCCTTGTACGGGAAGCGCACGACCCCCGTCATGTTCTCGGCGTAGATGTAGCCGTCGAACATCCGCACTTCCGACGAATTGAACCCGCTCGCCAGACGCACTCGCGAGTCGGCGACGCCGTCGTGATTCTCGTCGCGCAGCAGCCACACGCCGCCGTTGCCGGTGCCGCGACCGCCGCCCTGTGACGCCACGTAGACGTCGCCATTCGGCGCGATCCACATGTGCCGCGCGCCGCGCAGCGTGTCGCTGAAGATCATCGCGCAGAAGCCCGCGGGCAGCTTGAGGCCGGCGTTGTCGGCGCACTGCGCGTTGCCGCGCGCCTGCGCAGTCGCGGTCGTGACCGCGGTCGTGGTCGCGAGCACGCTCGCGATGGCCACGCCCATGAGCGAGATCGATGTCCGTGCCATGTTTCGTCCGATGAGATTGATGGGAAGTCTAACCAGCGCCCGACTCATCGCGGCACCGGTCGATCGAGATCCGCCAGCAGATACGCCATCGCGGCCATCGTCGCGATGCACCGTGAGAAGTCGTCGCGTCCGATCACCGTCATCATGTCGCCCGACGAATGGTGATACCAGAAGTACTTCGTGTCGTCGACGTCGAGCGCGAGGCCAGGCACGCCGCGCTGAATGATCGGCCCGACGTCGGCCTCACCTTCGCCTGCCTCGACACGCGACGAGCCGATGCGTGCGAGCACCTGCGCCACCTGCTTCACCGTCGCGAGACCCGCCGCACTTCCCTGAAAGCGGAAGCCGTTCGGCTTGAACACGCCGTTGTCACACTCCATCGCCGCGCTGTGCTTGGTGAGCTCGGCCTCGTGCGCGTCGCGATAACCGCGTCCACCGCGGCCGCCATTCTCCTCGTTCGTCCAGAGCACCACGCGCACCGTGCGCTTGGGTTCGAGGCCGAGCGTCTTCATGAGACGAACCGCTTCCCACGCCGCGACGCTGCACCCGCCATCGTCCATCGCACCCTCCCCGACGTCCCACGAATCGATATGACCGCCGAGTACGACGACTTCATCAGGACGCTCGCTGCCGCGGAGCTCGGCGACAACGTTCCGTGACGGCGCGTCGGGCAGCGTGTGCGCATCCATCTTCAGCGTGACCACCACCCGATCGCCACGATTCTGCATGCGATGCAGCATCTCGGCGTCCTCGACGCTCAGTGCGGCCGCGGGAATTTTCGCGACGGTCGAGTCGTAGCGCGTCGAGCCTGTATGCGGATTCTGAATCGAGAATGACGAGACCGACCGGATGAGGGCCGCCACCGCGCCGACCTTGGCCGCGGCAACCGGTGCACCGCCGCGATACGCGACCGCATCGCGGTAGCCTCCCATCGGTGCGACATCTGTGCGAAACGGATAGTCGAACAACACCATCTTTCCTTTCGCCTCCGCGGCGTGACGCTGGAGGTCGTCGAAGCTGTTGACGACGAGCACGGGCGCGGTGATGCCCGCCTTCGGCGTCGCGACGCTCATGCCGAGCCCGATCATGTGCAGTGGGACGGATCGCGGTGAGACGAGCGTGACGGATTCAGCACCACGCACCCAGTGCGGTACCATCACGGGCTCGCCACGGACGTTGGACAGTCCGTCGCCTCGCATCTGCTCGAGGATCCACGTGATCGCCTGCTCGAGCGACGAGGATCCGCTCAGCCGGCTGCCGAACTTGTCCGTGAGTGTCGCGAGGCGGGTGTAGCCCGCGGAATCGGCGAGCGCGGCATTGATGAGGCGATTCGCCGCCGATGTCTGCGTGGCGGAGAGGCCAGTCGCCTGAGCCGTGAGCCTGCTGCCGTGCAGCGCGCCGGCCGCCGATAGAGCCAGCGCGCGCACGAGGAGAGCCGACGTGACGCGGCGGATGTGAGGCATCAGGTTGAGGGGTTGGGGACGGAAAGTCGTCCACAATCTACGGGCCCTCGGGCGTTCCAACCATCGCGTGCGAGACGTTGTCCAAGGTGGCGTCACGAGCACACCGCGCCTTCAGCGCTTTCAGGAGACCACCATGCGTCCTTCGTCCGTCACGCCCGTCCTCGTCGCGCTGCTCTCAGCCGCCCCGCTGCTCGCTCAGACCGATCGTGCGTCGCAGTTCATGGCGAATTGCCAGAACAACCGCAACGACCACGAGCAGTTCTGCGAGACGCGCAACGCGACCATCGCGGCGACACGTGCGCTCAACGTCGACGGCCGGCAGAACGGCGGCATCACCGTGCACGCGTGGGACAAGAATCAGGTGCAGGTGCTCGCGATGGTGCAGGCACAGGGCGAGACCGAGAATGATGCACGTGAGATCGCACGCCAGATCGTCGTCACCTCGAACGCGGGCGAGATACGCGCCGACGGCCCGCGCACGAATCAGCGCGGCGAGAACTGGTCCGTGAGCTACGAGATCTGGGTACCCCGCACGACCGAGCTGTCACTGACGGCGAGCAACGGCGGATTGGCCGTGGATGGCGTCGAGTCGAAGATGACGCTGGAGACCGTGAATGGCGGGATCAGCCTCCGCGACGTGGCTGGCGACATTCGCGGGACGACGACGAATGGCGAAATCACGGCGAACCTGAGCGGCGACGGCTGGCGCGGCGCTGGGCTGGATCTCCGCACCACCAACGGCGGTGTGAATCTGGTGATGCCGGCCAACTATTCGGCACAACTTCAGACGGGGACGACGAATGGCCGCGTGAACGTGAACTTCCCGCTCACGGTGTCGGGCGACATCACGCGCCAGTTGAACACGACGCTGGGCCGCGGTGGTGCGCCGATTCGTGTCGTCACGACGAATGGCGGCGTGTCGATCAAGCAGCGATAGTTGGACGCTGGACGATGGGCGACGGACGACGGTGTCATCCTGAGGGAGCGAAGCGACCGAAGGATCTACTATCCCGGCTTCGTGGCTTGAACTGCGGGAAAACCAGACTGCAACTTCCTGGGACACGGGCACAAACGGGTTGGAACGCGGTCTTGACGGGACTATATCGGGCTGGACAGACGCGTCGTGGCTGTGCCGTGATTGCTTTGTGAAACCGCTCGGGATGCGGCTACTGGCATCCCGAGCGGTCGTTCATTCAAGATCACTCGTAACCGCAATCGGCGTCTCCGTGTCCTTCGGTGCGTCCCCTCGGTGCCCTTCCGTGGTCAATCTGTTGGAGCCCTGGTCCACACGGGAGCTTACTCAGCCACGACGAACGCGACGATGCGCCGCCCACTCTTGCCATGCAGCGGTCGCGATACGATATCTGACGCGTGCACCCGCGCCCACCCTCGGTTCGGCGGATGGTCCTCGCGCTCGTCGTGTGCGCGTCCTGCGCCTCGCTGCGAAGCGCGTCCGTTCCTGAAGACGACTCCGATGCCGTGACGCTGGCCGTGGTCAACCACCACCAGCTCAACGTGGTGGTGTACAATGTCGCGCAGGGCCATCGTGACCGCATCGGCGAAGTGGTCGCCGTGAGCAGCAGCTCATTCAAGCTTCATCTGCGGCATCTCTCCGGCGGCGAGATCCGGCTCTACGCCGACCCGATCGGGTCCACACTCAGCACGACGAGCGAGATCCTGCACCCGAACGCGGGTGACATGATCACCTGGACGCTCGAAACCGATCTGGCCCGGTCGCACGTCGAGATCCGCTGAGTACCTGGCGCCATCGTCCATCGTCCATCGTCCATCGCCCATCGTCCGCTACTTCCCGGCCCCGCCGCTCGGCAGTCCACTCCCCGGGCTCGACGACCCCACTCCCTGGAACGCCTGACGGACCGCCACGAGCGCGATCGCAACCGCACCGCTGAACAAGGTGGTGCGGCCGCGCGAGAACCGACGCTCCTCGAGCCGAGCAACCAATGGTCGCGGCACCGCCACGCGCTCGCCGCGCCACGACGTCTCATTGCCGTCGCGTTGATGGACGCTCGCCATCGCGAGCACGTAATCGTTTCCTGAAACGCTCACGAGGCGGCCATTCAACTCGTCCGCGAACGGGCCGACCTGTCGCGCGAGCACGACGGCGCCCGAATCCGTGAGTGTGACCTGCACGTCCCGGCCGGCAGGGGACTCCGTGATCGGATAGTAACCATAGCAGCCGGAGACGAGCACGAGGAGCGGCGCGAGACGTCGCATCGGACACCTGTGCGGCATATGACAACGCGAACACGGGTACGACATCCGGCCGGCGCGTCTGCGCCGGCCGGTCATCAGTATTTCCTGAATCAGGAGCACGCGTTCGGATCGTTCGCGTTCCGCACCGTGAAGAGGTTCTGCGCATTGCTGGACGGCGTGTTCGGATTCGTCTGCTCTTCGGTCTGACCATAGAACAGCCGCCCCGGAATGCGTGACTTGCCGCGCGCCGGCTTGAGCGCGGGGAGGCACGTCCGCTTGTAGTCGTTCCACGCTTCCGGATTCTGGAACATCAGGATGTACTTCTCGGTCATGATGTCGTTCAACGACAGCGCCGACGCCGAGATGGACGGTTTCCCGTAGCGAGCGCGGACGTTGTTGAACGCCGTCGCCGCCGTGGTCTTGTCCCCGCCCTGGAACGACGCCTCGGCGATGATGAGCTGCGTCTCGTCGTACGTGATGATCGGCTGCGAGAAGCTCGCGTCATCGGTGCGGCCCGAACCCGCGATCTGCGAGATGGTCGCTGGATCCGTGGTGCCGGTGACGACGTCGTAGCCGCCAAACGCGCCTTTGGAGTTCTTCGCGAAGTAGGCCGGCAACCGCGCATCATTCTGCGTATTCATGATCGTCGCGAGCGACGCACCCGCCACGAGATCCTGACCGAACGACGTGGTCTGGAACTGTGCCCACATGTTCCGTTCGGAGGTCGCGCCCGAGTGCACCGTATTCCAATCGTTCGCCGGAACGCTGATGCCCTTCCTCGCCTCGGCGAGCGCGTTCGCATACTGCGCTGCCCCCAGCTTCTCGACTTGATGGAGGTAGATGCGCGCCTTGAGCGTGTGAGCCGCCTCGATCCATGGCGCGGCTTTCCCGCCGTAGACGAGATCGTACGCGCCAGGTCCGGTCCCGCCGGCACCAATGTCGGCGATCGCCTTGTCGAGCAGCGAGAGCAGATCCGAATAAATCTGCATCTGCGGCTCGAACGCCGGCGTCGGATTCGCGCCCACCGCATCCGTATAGGGAATGTCGCCCCACACGTCCGCCGCAAAGCCGATGTCCATTGCCTCGAGCACCTCGGCGATGCCCTTGTACAACTTGTCGCCGTCCTTGTCGGCGCTCGCCTCGACGGCGCGCACGCCGATCAGACCACCACCGTTGTAGATGTTCTGAAACGGAATGTCGAACGTCGATGCGTCGATCTGATACGTCCCCTGCGTGTCGACAAAGCGCCCGTTGATGCCCGCGCACTGCTGCATCCACTCGCAGATGATCATCGCGACCGGACCTTCCTCGTTGCCGAACGTGTTCGCGAGCACGCCCACGAACAATTGGTTGCGCGTGGCGACGGTCGGCGCGTTGGGGTCGGCAACGGCCTTCTCACTATCCAGGAACCCTTTGCAGCCGCCCAGCGCCGCCAGGCACACCACCGCGGCCGCGATTGATGATTTTCTCATCATGATATCCTCTCGGCTCAGCGGTTGAGGTTGACGGTGAGGACGAACGATCGGGTGAGCGGCAGGTTGAAGTAGTCCGTCCCGCCGACGCGCGAGGTCGCGCCGCCCACCGTCGTCTCCGGATCGAGACCGGTGTATTTCGTCCAGGTCTTGAGGTTGCGACCGGCGAAGCGAATCTCGACCGAATTCATGCCGAGTGAGCGCGAGACCCACGGGCGGTCGAACGTGTAGCCGACGGACAGCTCGCGGAGCTTCACGTACCCGCCGTCTTCGATGCAGCCTTCGTCGATCCCCGAGAACGGACAATCCACGAAGGGCTGAATGCGATACCAGTTCTCACCGACCGGGAACGCTTTACCGGCGCCGGGCCCGGTGACGGGTCCTGGGAAGAAGCCGTTCTGCCCGATCGTCTGGAGGTTGCCGGTGCATGTCGACGTCGCGGCGCCGGTGCACGTCGCACGCGTCTGCGTGTCCTTATGCGTGCCGTAGCTGTAGAGCGCGCCCTTCGTGCCGTTCCATACGTCGCCGCCCTTCTTGATGTCGACGAGCCCCGAGAATTCCCACTTGCGATAGCGGAAGCTCGTGTGGGCGTTCCCTGTCCAGCGTGGATTCGGATCGCCGATGATGCGTTCGGTGTTGTCGACACACGGCATGCCTGCGGCATCGCCGCAGCCGTCGTGCGTGCCGTCGTCGAGATAGACTGTTCCCTTCGCCTTGCCGGCGCAGACCTGATTCAGATCGACGCCCGGAATGGCGTCGTTCGCGCTGATGCCGCAACGCACCCAGCCCAGACTCCGAATGGCGCCGAGCGGGTAGCCCTGCTGCGCGACGGTCTTGATGAGGAAATTGTCGGTCGTGAGGAACAGCGCACCGGCGAGCGTGTCGACGTTCGACAGATTGCGCCCCCAGCCGATGCCAAGATCCCACGCGTAGTTCGGACGCGTGAGCGGACGCAGGTTCAGCGACAACTCGGTTCCGCTGTTGGAGAACACACCGCCGTTCTTCGCTTCACTCGAGTAGCCGGTGGACGGCGCGACCGGCAGTACGAGAATCACGTCCGACGTCTTGGAGTGATACCACGTCGCGCTCAGGTCCGCCTTCTCGCCCCAGAACCCAACGTCGAATCCGCCCTCGAGCTCCTTCGTGCGCTCGGGATGCAGTGTGCTCGCGGGCTTCGTGAAGTTCGTGAACAGCCCGCCAAAGCCACTCTGCGTCGGCGTGAAGCCCGTGCCCTGCGCGATGCCGCCAACGAGGTTCGTCCCACTGAACGTGGCCGACGTCAGATAGGGCTGCGGCTCCTGGCCCGCCTCCCCATACGAGATGCGCAGCTTGCCGAACGTCAGGAAGCTCGGCTTGTATGCATTCGTGAATGTCCACGCGGCGCTGGCTTTCGGGAACAGGCTCGTGCGGTTGCTGCGCCCGAACGTCGTCGATCCGTCGTCGCGCAGCGCACCGGTCAGGAAGAGCTGGTTGTACAGATCGAGCGTCGCCTGGCCAAAGTACGACTCGTTGTGAATCTCGGTCTGGAAATCACTCGGGGGATCGCGCGTGAGCGTATTCAGAATGCTGAACGGCTGGGGCGCGATGAGCGTGCGTCCGACCACCGAGAAGGTCCGGTAGTTTCGCGAATTCAGATTCTGTCCGAGCGTGACTGTGCCGCCGATGTTGGGATTGTAGTGCCACGTCGCGGTGCCGGTCAGATTGTGATCGAGCTGATAGTCCGTGATGCGTCCTTCCGTGACGCGTCCGCCCGCCGCGACATCCGAGCACTCGGCGGGGCATCCCTCGAGACGTTCGTCGCCCGAGTAGTCCGCCCCGAGCGTGTAGTTGAACTTCAACCACCCGGTCGCGACGTACTCGGCGTTGACGTTGCCGAAGGCGCGATTCGCCTTCTGATCATTCAACTCCTGATACAGAGTGTAGAAGGGATTGTTGAAGATGCGCGTCTGTCCCGCGCTCCCCGGATCGCTGCCGTCGACCATGTACGAGCGATGCAGCCCCGTTTCCGGATTGAGATAGGGGAAGTTGTTGAAGTTCGGCGGCGTGCGCAGCAAACCGAGGAGCAGGCCATTCACGTTGTTGCCGCGCTGCGTGAGATGGCCGCGCGTGTCCGCGTACGAGAAGTTGCCGCCGACCGTGAAGCCGTCGGTGAGATGATGCGTGGCGTTGAGACGCGTCGTCGCGCGATCGTAGAAGTTGTTCGGGCCGACGAACACGCCTTCGTTGTGATTGTAGTTGCCCGAGAGATAGAACGTGGTGCGGTCGTTGCCGCCAGACACACTCAGCGTGTTGTCGAGGATGTGGCCGGTGTCGAACGCCTCGTCCGCATGATCGTAGCTCGTGCCGCTGATCGGCGCGCCCCAACTGCGGGTCACCAGACTGTTCTTCCCGAGCAGCCCCTGACCGAAGCCCCGCTGGAGCGGATAGATCTTCGTGACCTCGTCGTTCGAGCCGGAGCTGCGCAGGCTGTACCGCGTGTCGCCGGAGTGGCCGCGCTTGGTGGTGATGAGAATCACGCCGTTCGCCGCGCGCGCGCCGTAGATGGCGGCGGCTGCCGCGCCCTTTAGAATCTCTACATTCTCGATGTCCGCCGGATTGAGATCCATCATCCGGTTCGGCGCGGAGGTTCCTTCGAGCTCGCCGCCGACGTCCTGTCCGCCAACGCCCGTCGTCGACCCTGCGTCGATCGGGTTGAAGTTCGTCGTGGAGAAGGTGGTGTTGTTCACCGGCACGCCGTCGACCACGAAGAGTGGCTCGACGTCGCCATTGAGAGTTCTCAATCCACGAATCGTGATCTTCGAGCCGGCCCCGGGATCGCCGGACGATTGCGCGACCTGCACGTTGGGCGCCTTGCCGGCGAGCGCCTGGACGATGTTCGATTCATTCGCCTTGACGATCAGCTCCGGCGACACGTTGTTGCGCACGTTGCCGAGCTTCTCCACTTCGGTCGCCGTGCCGGCGCCGGTGATCACCATCTCGCCCAGTTGGAGCGGATTGGCCTCGAGCAGAAAGTCCTGGGTGATGTGGCCCGCATTGATCGTGACGCGCGTGGACTTCGGCTTGTAGCCGACGCGCCGCGCGGTCAGGGTGATCGTCTGGCCATTGACGCGCGCGCCGGGGACGGTCAAGCTGTACGTCCCGTCGTCACGCGTGAGTGCACCGAGCCCCAGCTCGGTGATCGAGATCGTGACGCCGGCGAGCGCCGTGGCGCCCTCGCCCGTGACGTGTCCCGTGATCGTGGCTGGTTCTTGTGCCGCGACGAAGACGGGAACCAGCGACACCATGCCTAGCCAGGCGATGGTCCGTCGTACCGAGAATGCCATGCCTCCTCCAGCGAGCCCTGTGGCGAGTGGAACCCAGTGGCCGGCGACGCGCATGGCAACGTGCATGGAGCTCGCTCCGCGCACGCGCCGGCGAGAACACTGCACCGCAACTTCGCTTTCATGCTCGGCAACCCCGGACCGTCGTCGACGGGACTCGCCAGGGCTCGATCGGCATTCCGCACACACCGCGATCGGTCGAGTCGCGGCGGAAATGCCCGCAGATCGGGACACCGCACGGCCAGCGACGCCGAGCGGACGAGTGAACGACGGAACCGGTTTTCCTTCGAGAGCGTCCGGCGTCGGAGCTCGAGGCGAACGGCGCGGGTTTGCGCCGCGCCACGAATCTAACCCGAGGAGTTAGGGATTCGTCACTAGGATTTTGACAAAACCCTCACGCATATAGTATCCAATCCAAACACCTCGCTTGCATCCGACGCGTCCATGCCTCGCGCGGGACGAACCGCGTCGCGCTGCGGAAAGCACCGAAACGCACCGAAGGTGCGCGGTGCAGACTCGATCGCGGGCTAGTGAACGAGCGCGTGCGAGAGCCGACGCAGCCGCCCGAGCAGCGGGCCTCCACTCGCGCCGACCGGTGGTGGCCGGCGCGTCGCATTCAACCGCTCCGCCGCGGAGCGCGCAGTGGCCGTATCTCCGATCGTGCGCGCGAGCTCCATCTGCAATCGCAGACCCGTCGCACGATACCTTGGCCAGCCACGCATGTACGACCGGCGCTGCAGTGCCGCGAGACCACGTGCGGGATCGCCGATCTTCTGATAGTAGCGCGCAACGACCAGGTTGGCGTACCGCATGGCATCGCCAACGGCGGGACCGCTGAGCATTAAAGAATCTAGATGCGCCAGCCGGTCGCGCGCCGCCGGCCCGCGCTCCTCGATCGCAAGCGACACGTCGAGCAGCTCGGCACAGGCAAGTGGATTGGCCCCCACCGCAATCGGAAACCGCGGAATCCCGCCGATGCGTAGCTCTCGCACCGCGCCGCGCGCCGCGACGGTGTCGCCCGCCGACAGCCACCACTGGCCGAGCACGCAGAGGTCCGCGAAGTGGAGCGCGCTGTCCGGCATCGTGACCGGCGACGTCGTGTTGAGCCGCGCCAGCGCCGCGACGCTCGCCACCGCCGCCGCACGATCACCGATGGAGTAGAGTGCATCGAGCACGCGCAGACGCAGCTCCGGATGCATCGCGGACTCGCGCGCCGCGAGCTCGCGTGTGACCGCCAGCGCCGCCGCCGCGTCGCCGGCGTTCAATGCCCGCGAATGCCGCGCGAGCGCCACGTCGATCGCCTCGGCTTCGGTGAGCTGGCGTCGCCGCAGGAGCTCGAGCGCCCGATCGCCGTCGCCGATCGAGACGCCATCGAACTGCCCCACTTCCGCGATGCTGCGCAGCGCGATGTTCGGCGCACTCGAGAACGACGCGCGGACGCGCGCCAACGCAGCTCGATCGTTCAGCGCCTGCGCGGCGCGCCAGCGTACGAAAACACTCATGGCGTCGTCAGTGTCCGGCGGCGACGACGCGAGCAACCGTCGCAACGCATCGGTCTCGTGCTGGCGCGCGAGCAGCAGCGTGAGCATGCGTCGCGACGGCGCGAAATGCGGATCGAGCGCGAGCGCACGACGGAACGCCGTCTCCGCGCGCGCCGCGCCGTCGCGCAAGCCAAGAACCTCGGCGTCGTAGTAGAAGCTCTCGCCGAGCTCGTGCCAGCCTTCGGCGCGATCGGGCGCGATGCGCACCACACGCTCCCACGCCGCGAGCGCTTCCGACGCGGACGACGGCTGCGGATAACGTGGTCCGGCGAAGGCGTGCAGGAATGCGCGATCGACCGGCGACAGCGACGTCTGCCGCGCCCACGCAACCGCGATGGCGCGGTCGTGTTGCTCTGCCGCATTCACGCGATCGGCGGCGACGGCAAGCCCCAACCCCGCGGGCGCGAACGACGGATCCTGCGTGAGTGCTTGCGAGTACGCACGCATCGCGGTGTAGTAGTCGCCGCGCTTGTAGGCGCCGCGCCCCGCGATGTACCCGCGCAGAGCGAGCGGCCCCGTCGGCGTCTGCGACGCCGCCAGCATCGCATGATCGCCCGCTTCACCGAGCAAGAGGCTGGACACGATCCGGTCGGCGAGCGCCGGGAGACTGTCGGGCGAGCCGTCGACGCGCGCTGTTGCCTTCACGCGTGCATCGGCAACGTCCACGAGCGACGCCGTGATCGACACGCCCGCCGCGCTCGTCGAGAGCGAACCCACGACGGCCTCGCCGGCATCTAGCTGTGAACCAACGCGCGATGCAGTCGCGATGGCGGAGGCGCTGTCTCGCGGAACGCCCGCCGCATGCCATGCCGCCATCACGCGTGCTTGATCGGCCGGGCGCTTCGTGTCGACGTACGCGATCCGCGTCGTGATCAGATCCAGCAGCCCATCTCGCAGATCTTCACCGCCGGGACTGTTTGACGCCAGACCGAACGGTGCGACCATGATCGTCGCCTGGCGAACGGCCGCTCTGTCGCGCGACAGACGCGAGGCCGCGACATTCGCGAGGACGACCAACGCGCCAAGGGAAACGGCCGCCGGCGCCCAGACACGCGCACGACGCCGTCGCCGATCGGAGGAGGCCGTCGTCGGTGCGATCGCGACGGGTGACTGCAACGGCGCGCGATCGGTCCCCGTTCCGTGCGAGGAGAAGGTCGTCTCGCTGGCCGACGGCGCTGCTGGCGCACCGCTCGATGCATCGACGTGCGCAGCCGAGGCGGCGGGCGCAGCCGACGGCGTCGTCGCGCGCGATCGACGGATGTCCTCGATCGCGCGAACGACGGACTCGTCAGGTGGAAGATCGAGCTCCGTTCGAAGGCGTGCCTCGTACGCAGCAGCTCGATGCAAGGCCGCGCTCGTTTCGCCAAGCGCCGCGAGACGCGCCATGAGCCGCGCGGTCGCGGGCCCATTCAAGGGATCATGATCGGCCAGGCGCGTCAGCCATCGCGCCTCCGCGGCGAGATCATCCGCTGCGTTCGCGTGGTCGGCGAGCGTCGTCAGTGCGTCGACGTACAGTCGTCCGAGACGATCGCGCTCGGTCGTGACCCAGAACTCGAACCCGGGGTCGGCGCTGAGATAGAAGCCGTCCATGAACGGCCCTTCGTGCAGGCGTGCCGCTGCCTCGAATTGTCCAGCGCGGATCGCCGCGTCGAAGTCGCCGACGTCGGACGAGAGCTCCGACGCATTGACGCGAATGTCGGCGCCGCTAAGAAGAATTCGCTCGGCCTTGAGCGCCTTCTTGATATGATAAAGAGACTGGTTGAGCGCGTGCCGCGATTTGTCGGGATCACCCTCGGACCAGAAGAGCGCGAGCAGTTTGTCGCGGCTCATCCCGCGTTCGCCGGCCGCCGCGAGCACAGCGAGGATCGCAAGGAGGCGTCGTTGCGCGGCGGCTCCCGAGAGAATGTCGCCGTCTCGCGTCAAATAGACGCTGCCGAACGTCCTGAGGCGCAGAGTCATGCGGCGATCTCGGTCCGTCTGATTCTCATCTGAGGGGCGCTCGCTATAAATGGCCGGTTCGCGCGACGTTGCGCAACTCCGCAGGCTGCTTGAATGGAGTCGAGATGTCTGCTGCTGTATCGCTGTCGTTTGACACTGACGTGGCGCGTCACGAGAGACGCGTCGATCCGGCGGGTCGAGCGTCGAATCGCGTCCCGATCTCGGTGGTCATTCCGGTCTTGAACGAGGCGTCGCAGATCGGCGCGGCGGTGGCGGAGCTCTCGTGGGCCGACGAAGTCATCGTCGTGGACGGAGGCTCGGCGGACGAGACGGTGCGTCTCGCTGCTGCGGCCGGCGCGCAGGTGCTGATCGTTGCAGGCGAGACGATCGCGGCGCAGCGCAATGCCGGCATCGCGACCGCGCGACATGCCTGGGTCCTTGCGCTCGACGCCGACGAGCGCGTGAGCCCGCAGCTCCGCGCCGAGCTCGGACAGGTGGTCGCTGGCCGCAACCCGACACACACGGCCTACCGGATGAAATTCCGGAACTACTATCTGGGGCAGGAGCTTCGCCACGGGCCCTGGGGCCGCGACTGGCACATTCGCCTCTTCCGCCGCGACTGCCGCTACGTGTGTCATCGCGTGCACGAGCATCTCGAGCCGATCGACGATGTCGGCACACTGACCGGCGAGATCCTCCATCATCCGTATCGCGATCTCGCGCATCACGTCGCGAAGATCGTGAAGTATGGGCGCTGGGGCGCTGAGGATCTGTACGGGCGCGGACGGCGCGCGGGCGCGTTGGAGCTGACCATCCGGCCCTGGTGGCGCTTCGTGCGCGACTTCGTGGTGTACGGCGGGTGGCGCGACGGGCTGGTCGGTCTCGTGGCCGCCATGCTCAGCGCGTTCGCGGTGTTCCTGAAGTACGCGTTTCTCTTCGCGCGGAGCCGCTCGACGCCCACATGAAGCTCACGATCCTGATGTATCACAAGATCGATGAGCCGTCCGCAGGTGTTCGACATCCCGGCAACTTCGTGCGTCCCGATCGCTTCGCGCAGCAGATGGACTCGCTGCTCGATTGGGGCTATCGAACGATCGACTTCGACGACTGGCTGGCGTTCCGCGACGGCCGTCGGCCGACGCTGCCGGACAAGCCGCTCATCATCACGTTCGACGACGGCTATACCTGCTTCGACGAGCATGCGTGGCCGGTGCTCAAACATCGCGGCATGACGGGGACCGTCTTTCTCGTGGCGGGACATATCGGCGGCACGAATGCCTGGGAGGACGACGAAGTGCCGATGCGGCTTCTGAATGCCGACCGCATTCTCGCGCTGCAGCGCGATGGCGTGCGCTTTGGATCACACGGGGTCACGCACCGTCCGCTCGCGCGCATCGCGGCCGACGAAGCATTGGACGAGCTTCGGCGATCGCGCAGCATGTTGTCGGATTTACTCGGACACCCGGTGGACGTCTTCGCGTATCCGTTCAGCAACCAGAGCCGCGCGGTTCGTGCGCTGGCGCGGCGCGCGGGCTACCGCGTCGCGGTCCGCGGCAAGGGGCGGATGAACTGGCCGCACACAGATCCTCATGGTCTGCGGCGGATCAAGGTGGAACCGGAGACATTGGTGGAAGATTTGCGGCGGACGTTGTATCGCGAGCGGTATTTGAGACTGTTGTGATGCGATCGGCGGGTGATGGGTGATGGG